>Ga0105044_10013411_pt1 | contig 11130 bp, 9 predicted proteins | sample MAT01_FD_78092 | JGI IMG/M metagenome (GOLD analysis project Ga0105044, IMG submission 78092) | Freshwater microbial communities from Lake Fryxell liftoff mats and glacier meltwater in Antarctica - MAT-01 | ecosystem: Environmental > Aquatic > Freshwater > Ice > Liftoff microbial mat | place... | reverse complement strand
CCCTGTTCTTCCAACTGCTGCAAAGCCAGCGCAAAATAGGGCAGCATGCCATTGGCCCACCCCATCAGCACTACTTCAAAGAGAATTGCTTCGCCTGGTGCAAACTGTTGTTTCCCGGCACCCTGGCCAGTGCCCGTCCCCTCCTCCAGTGGCCGTCGCAAGACATACGGTGCCACCGTCTGCCGCTGCCCCGCATAGATCGAGCCGGGCGGTGGCGGTGGCTCAAAGACCTGGGGATAGGGACACTGCCCGCGCAGCAGACACCCCTCACATGTTTTCACTTGCGGCTGATAGCAGACCATGCGCTTAAAGGACCAACCAAAGGCCCCGCGCAAGGTCGCCGCCGAAAAGGCCGCAAGTTCCACCGGTTCCAGCGCCACCAACGTAATCCGATAGACGCCGATATTCAGATGTTCTGGGAAGAGCGAAGTCATAGGGTATGGGTCCTTTTTTCTAGTAGACAGTGGGACAGTGAGTCAGTGGGACAGTGGGACAGTGGGACAGTGGGACAGTGAGTCAGTGGGACAGTGAGTCAGTTGCGTTGGGATGAGTAAACTACTGTCTACTGTCTACCGCCGCTTGCGTGCCTGCTCGCGTAGCGCTTGCAAATTGATCACCTCGGCCACCTCATATTGGGTCACTGCACTCTCCGCCACCGGGCGCATACGCAGAATGGCCGGGAAGTGTCCCATGCGCCCATGCAATTCTGCCAGCGGTGCCGCCTGCCCGGTCGTTGTCTCCAGCCCCAGTGCATCAAGCATGGCCTGGATCTGGGGCACCATCGCCCTCTGCGCATCAAACTGGACCATCTCACCAGCGTGGTCCGACCGGTTGACCGACCATGTCCGCCAGTTGGTCAAGCTGGGCGAGCGTGAGCAGGGTGGGTAAATTCGACAAAGTAAGCAGGCTCTGGCATGTCTAAGCAACACAGCGGCTACACGACCAATCGACTCTATGGTATAATCGCAATAATGATCTATGGAACGGTTCGGTTGCTGAGTCGGAGGTCTACCATGACAATCTATGAACGCGATTTCTATGCTTGGACGCAAATCCAGGCGACGCTCCTGCGTGAACAGCAGTTTACCCAATTAGACCTTGACCATTTAATTGAGGAGATCGAAAGCATGGGCCGTTCGGAACGTCGTCAATTGCTCAGTCGGCTCGAAATTTTGCTCATGCACCTGCTCAAATGGCAGCATCAGTCCGAATTACGCGGTCGCAGTTGGGAACTCACCATTGTCGAACAACGGCGCCGCATTGCGAAACTGCTGAGTGCCAATCCATCGCTCCACAACCAACTCCCGGATCTCTTGCCCGAAGCCTACGACGACGCCACTTTCGGTGCCATGCGCGAGACCGGCCTGCCCCAGGCCACCTTCCCGGCCCTGTGTCCGTGGACAATGGAGGAGGTATTGGGGGATGGGTGGTTGCCGGGATGAGAGTTGAAGAATACTATTTCACGTCGATTGCATTGGGTAAAACAGGACGATGATAATATTCATTCTCGTCGGTATCAGTGCTTATGTCCATATATCGATTGTTGTCTGAATGAATTGTAGGTTCCCATTCTAGCAATTTCAATAGTGCAGAGATTCGTGGAACATCGGACAGGCTATTTGCTTTATGCTCTGTACTATCAATATTGCTTAGAATGAGTGCCTCAAATTGCTCAATGAATGGATCTTGTTTGAGCCTTCGTTCAGGAGTAAACCACTGCTCTTCATCAAGTAACTGTCCATACCGACCGTTTGTCTTCTCACCCGCTTTATTGACCGTGTTTTGGCGTTTACTTAAATAAAGTTTACTACTGAGATGAACAGAACCAAAGCCACGCGACTTCCCCATTCCTAGCTTGTGGCCGTATTTTTGACCATTTTTTGCAGGTAATTCTAGTGCCCATAGTAGTGCCCCAAGTTGTTCAGCTCGTAAATTCTCAAAATATATACGAAAAGTAAATCGAATATCAGGCTTCACTGGACGAATTTGGGTGTGTTGCGTATCTTTATCCCAATCTTTAACATCAACAGTCTCATCTATCTTCTTTTTGTGCCAGTATAGTTTGTGACCACGTATAGTCGTTTCACCCTCTTCTGAATCATAGTGAGCTAAAGTATCCTTCTGATTTGGGTTATGGTTATGCTCAGTAGACTGCACAAGATATTGCTGAAACGCGGTTGGTTTTGGGGATCCCAGGATATTAGGCGTAATGAATCTGTCGAATAGAACACTGACTTGGCCTTCATCTAAAGTGGCGTCGGTGAAACTCACACTTCCTGCCCGGCTTGATTTTCGACTTTGCTCATTAATATATCCAAAGATCCCTTCTGTAAAATCTATGGTGTCATCACCAGTATTGGTAGTAAATGAACGCAATTCATAGGGCACTAAATCTAAGGGACTATTTTTATAGGGAAGCCGAAACATCTTTGCACGCCCAAAAAACACCAGCTTCTCATCTTCTCTAAGGAAAAATATTGGATCCCCCTCAGTTGATAGCACTATGGTTTTTCTGAGCATGCCATTTTGTGCACGACTATCTTTGCTTGGTTTGTCAGCAGGAAATGCTTTTTCTTGCCACTGTGACAATTGATCAGGATCATGAAAACGCTGTACCAGCTCATGTGACACGTCAACGTATTCAGCACTATCTACTGGCTCTAAAAATACGAACTCATGTTTCTTTTTGACCATGTCGCCTGTAATCACAAGAATACCAGGCACGTGATTAGTCTTTGGTTGAAATGACAGCGATTGTACGGACAGTTCAGTGGTAGATAATTTCACCCAAACTTTTTGATATTGAGAAGGGGTACCCAGCCAACTTGGTGTTCGGTTAGGAGCTTTTCCATCGTATAAATCAGAAAATGAGCCGAGCAATTTCCGTGAGACTTTCACTGCTTGACATTTTTGAATAACGTATTTCCCAGATTGGTATTTAAGTAAACCGCTTTCAACATTATCGCTCATTCGTCCACGATAATGTTTGCCGATAGCTGAGTTATCCATAGTTCTAAAGAATAGCTGTTTATCGGTCACCCATTGGAATTTACTATAACTTATTATTTCTACTAAACTCCGTATCATGCCTCGTAAGGTGCTTCCAGGAATAAGAGGAACTTCTGCACTAGATAAATGAAAGAATTGTGAATATGTTTTTCTATCATCACTATTAGCCATCATTTCCCGAATCTTTTCTGCCCATTGTCTGTAGAAATCTGGTGAGACAGCTGTTCTTGTGTACAGAGGAGTTAATGTACGTAAATTGCATTCTATATAACCAGTTAACCCGTCGTACTTGTCGTAATCAATGAGGGATTTGGGGTCAAAATAAATTACCTTTTCTGGTAGTGGTACAAAGTTATATGGAGCGACAGCATGACGATCCTGCTTCGGACTTTCATGCTGTAGAATTTTAGTGAATTTTTTGTTTTTTGCCATCGTTATTGCCCCTTCACTCGCTCTAGATATTCATCTAATGTCTCAGCCTTGATACTGACCAACCGGCTCAATGCAATCGATGTTACGCCGGTCTTCTCATCCACCTGGAAGTAGTGGTGCGTCTGAATCAACGCTGGCTGAAAACGGGGGTGCCGTTTGGTAAAGTGATGTGGACGCACGTCAATCGGCACCGCGTGACGTAGCCCCTCCTGGCCATCAACCAACAGTGTAAAGCCATCACCGGGGTTGCTTGTCCCATCGGCCTCGGTCCCCCACAGTCGCTGCCACTCATCAAAGGCACCGAACTCACTCGCATGTTCTGTAACCCGGCAGGCACGAAAACCATCGTCAGTGCGCCAGATGTGAATCTCGCCAGTCTCACCAAAGAGTCGAGCCTCGAGCAGGGTAAGCGGCGCGAGCGGTGGAGTATCGGTTTGTGGTAATGCCAGTTTGCCATGTTCAAGCTTGCCCCAAATTACGCCGTCCTCAGCATAGGCGAGTAGCCAAGTTTCATCGCCCAAAGATGGCTGGGCCGCAAACCAAGCCGCCATATCAGTAGTAAAAGTACTTAAGTCAACGGTCGTATCTGCTGTGAAGCCCCAATTCGCTAACTTTCTCATGCGACTTCCTCCAAAAAACGCTGCACATATTGTTCCAAACTGGCAGAGTTACCACCGGTAATGGCCAATCGACCTGCTTCATCCGCTTGAAAGGTCCATTCTTGTTCATCGATCGTGACGGTAGCATGTTCCCCGGTCAGGCGTCCACGCCCTACGCTGCTCTCGCCGCCAAGCGGCAGATCGCCGGTCCACAGATCCTTGAGTAGTAGGAGCAATAGCCCAATTTCGGCGTCTTTGCGTGCATCACTTGCGGCTACCTGTAAATTGAGTTTGACATTGATACGCGTCTTGTCAGTCCCCCATATCGCTTCTTGGCTAAAGAGCGCCCCAGGAAAGGAGCCGCCGGTGAAGCGATCAATTTTGACACGGCTCTGCACCAATGGCTTCGGTTGCTTGACCTCTGTCTCTTCGACCCAAAGGCGGCTGGCGGTGAGTGGATTGTCACCCCGCTTGATACGGTCGCGTTCTTCCGCTGTATCCTTCATGCGGTAGCCAAAAAGACCATCGATGAATTTTTCGCCACGCCCACCGACTGTATTCGCAATACGCAACGCCCGTGCGCGCAGCGCGCCAGCCAAACTCGTACCGCTAAGTAAGGGTTTCTGCTGGTAGCCATTGCCATCCTTGCGCCACGAGCGTAGATGAACCGTATCGGCATCGTCGCCATCATCTGGCGATGAGCGGATGAGCAGTGAGCTATCGAGCCGGAAGTAAGCGTTAACCGTGCAGATAAATGGCTGCACGATTAACGCTGAGACGTGTAATCCTTGAAAGATATCTTGTACAAGTGTTTCCGGTGTGGCAGTCTTGGCCTGGTCGAGGGCTTGGATGGGATCATGGCGCAGCCAGTCTAGCATCCCGGCGGTGCTCTGCATGTTGAAGCGTGCGATCTGCCAACCATCGACGCGGCAGCGCCCAAAGCCCCGCCGTTTGCGTTTGCCCAAATGAATTTGCCCCTTTGCCAATCCATCGAGTGCCACGGCAAAGGCTTGCAACAGTGCTGTCTGATCTTCCCGCGCGCGCAGACACAGCTCAAACGAGAGTGGGAATTGGGTTCCCGCGGCTAACAACTCAATATCATATTTTTGGGCATCACTCGCGGTGCGGGTCTTGGGATCAATTGCCACGCCATCGCGTAGTTCCAGCCGCCACGGTCCCGCCGGTGCATAGCCCAACGCATCGTCAATAATAAAGAGACTTTCGTTCGTCCGGGAAACGCTCTCGCCGGTGCCATCCTCGCGTGATGACACTTGGCCGAAGAGTGTTTTTGCAAGGCTCTCATCGTGCTGCCGCACATAGTTGCGTAATGCACCTGCCAATGTACTCCCTGGTAATAGTGGAATTCCCTCGAACGCGTCGAGGTGAATTGGCATGTCCAACAGGCCATCCCCGTCGTCGTTGCCAATGTGGGTCGGTGACTCTAATGTGAGGATACCCGTGACGATGATCCGTTCACGTAACTCTCTTGGTTTGAGCCATTGGGCATTCATGAGGTCACCTCCGCGCGTTGTCTAGTTGCCTGTTGGGTTTGCTGTTCGGCTTGTTGGGACCGAATCGTTTTGTTGCAGAGAGCATCGACGAGGCGCACCGTATATTCCAGTTTAAGCTCCGCACTTTCCTGCGCTTGGACATCACCAATTTGGGGCAAATCCGTGGATGAAATATAGAAGTATGTTTTCCAAAGCTTGTCATCTTGCCAGCCTTCTTCGAGCCATTGCAATAGACTTTGGCGGTCGATTTGGGCCCGCAGATATTGATTTTTGGCGGTTGGCTTTAACTTCTGTAAAAAATTTTTAATCAACGTCATGCCGAGTTCAGGGTTGCGCCAAGCCCGGCGCACGATGAGGCGCAGTCGCGAAAGTTGCGTATTCTCAGGCAAGGTTCCACCAATGGCCAGGCTCCCGGCGACATGTTGCATCAGCCGTTGATCGAGCGCTTGGCGGTAGAGGCGCTCAACCATGCGTGCGGCCAGCGTCTGAGCAGTGCCCCCAAGCGTAACTACGATGGCCGGTTTGGCATCAACCTTCGGTGCCCGCTTTTCGAGATGGCTGTGTTGTTGCCAGTTGAGTGCCACCCGCCCAAAGCCATCGAGAGTGCGTTCTCCCACCCTCGTTGCTACTAATACTTGCAATGCTTTCTCTAGTGGCGCGGAATGTCGAAAAGTCCAGACACTGCCTGCTTTGATGATTGGAACTTGGGGTAGGGGCAAGCCCCATTTGCGGTTGAAACCACCGGTAAAGCCAATCGCGGTAAAGGCGGTAGAGACCTCAATGGTGGAGTGTTCGAGCTGGCTAAATGGCTGCGATTTGAGTAAGTCTACCGTGTATTGACCATTGGCATCGCGTAAAATCGCATCGCTGAGCAGGGTCAAGGTGAGCTTCTCAGGCGCTTTTTCAGGCGCGTTGTCGAGAGCCGGTAACGGATATTCGTGCCAATCTGTGACCAGTTCGACAGCACTAATTTTGGTGTGACCGTACCCCGCGCTGCGTGATCGCCCCAAAAAGAGGTCGGGCTGGTCAAGTAACGCACTGAGCGTCTTAAGTAGTGTCTGATCTTCACTAATGATGACACCACAGAACGTTTGTCCAGCGGCCAAAGCATCGTAGCGAAAGACAAAGCTATCATTCTCTTGTTTGATATATCGTTCGGTGCTGGCATTGTGTAAACCGGTATGACGTTTGGGGGTATACAGCGTCGTCCCATCCTCTTGGACGCTGCAGAAGGGATCGGAAATGCTCTCTGGCTCCGCCATCTCGGCAATATCAACGACAGCCGTGTCGGTGATCTCAATCACATCATTGGGCATGATCTCAATTGGCACCTCTTCGCTTTCCACGCGCCATGAGCGTGGCGTCGGCAGGGTGCGATTGCCCGTCTCATCTTGCGGATAGCTGTTGAGATAGCTGACATCATTGGTGAAAAATAGGCGTCGCATTGCTTGGTCAGTCAAATCAATTTCAACACCATTGCGTTCCATATAGCGTCCAATAAGCGCGCCGCGGATAGTGCTGCCTGCAATATAGTTAAAACTGATGGCGCTGTTCTCTTCACCGGCCCCCAGTTGTCCGATTAGCAACGGTTGCAGCAAGGTCAAAGTAATGGTGAGTGCATTCATGATTGTACCTCCTGGCAGAAGCGGGTGAATTGCTCCTCTGTTATGGGCATCTGGCTTTCATTGCAGAGTTGCACGGCCCGCAGTCGCCCCAACCCGCGGTTGCGTCCCGTTCCTGTTCGGCGCAGCGCTTTGGCACAGGCTGCCAGCAACATTGGTGCATTTTGCCTTATGTCATCAGGGCTGTCATCACGCAATTGTAGCTGTGACGTAAAGGTTGTTTCCCGCAGGATCACACGCACCGTGCGTAGTGAGCTATCTTTGGCAACACCGGTTTTATCATCAATCGCAGTTTGGCGGCGCAACGTAGTCAGCGCGTGCAGCACATGTTGCCGCGTGAGCGATGGCCTGGATGAATCCATGTCGGTTTGAATTGCCTGCCGCAAGTCAAGCGGCAATGTAGCATCGCCAATTTGTAGATAGGGCGTGGCCGCGTGGGTGCTGCCGGGGCGACCAAAGAGAGAGAGTGCGGTGCGCTCCCACTTTGCTCTGCTTAATGCGGGTAGTGGCGCGAGGATATCGGCACACTCGTTGACCAACATGCCTTTGAGTGCTTTGCCGCCAAGATAGGGGCAGCCATAACCATCGTGTTGCACTTCCTGATCCAAATAACCGGCCACGCCATCGCCACGACCAAAGGCGGTGTCACTCTGCAACGTAAAGGTGAAATAGTAGAGACTCATCCTGCCTCGCTTTCAGTGGCAAAATTTTTGTGGCTTTTTAGCGCGCCATAGAACTCCAATGCTTCAATCGCGTCAAAATAGCCACATTCGGAACCTTGCCATCCGGTGCTGCTGAATGTGCGATGTCTGGTGATTGGCGGCAATTCTTGCAATGAATAAAAGTGGCGGTACTGTTGGACGGCATCTGCGCCACGGCGCAATGGTTCGCGCAGTCCGATGAGCTTGCTACGTTGATCCAACCAATTCGACTGAAACTCCTGTAGAATGCTTTCAAACTGTTCCCAGGAGTGCCAGCCTAGGCGCAATGCCGGGGATTTCTCGACCCACAAGGGGCGCATGAGTAAATCGCTGGTTCCTTGCGTGCTCTTGCGCTTGGCATCACTGGTATAATCGCGCTGGCGCGTCTCGCGTAGGCCAAGATTCATCCCGTTGATGGCAAAATGCCAATCGATGACGCTAATCCCTTCCTTCGGTTTACGCTCTTCCTCTTGCCACCGTCGAATCGCGACTTTGGCGCTGGCACATAGGCTTTCGGCCAACTCATAAGCGAGGGCAAATGGATAATGTGAATGGGTGACGGCCACCCCCGCCCGACAATAGGCGTACCCATACTCCTCGTCCCCATCTGTAAGTAGTTGCTCTGTAAATTTTTCCAGATAGTAAGCCGCCAGTTGCAGTCCCAACCGCCCTTCACAGATAAAGGTTACGTCATCGCCGCCAAAGACAATCGGACGAAAGGGGAGAATGGGTTTGCTATCTTTATCTTTCTTGAGCTCAATCTTGCCGCCGATCGTAAAATCTTTGTCAATTTGGCCAACAAGAAAGTCCACGGTGGTGTTGAGTGCCGTATGGGCCGCACCTTGAACGGAGAGTGAAAACACTCGCATTGCCCTAACATAGTCGGCATTCTGTGAAGCATGAGGAAACTTCTTCTGGATCGCCCGCACTCGTTTGCCCATGCCGTTGCCATCGGCGTGTACGACGGCAATGTAGCTTGAATCTTCGTGGCTACCACCGATGTCTTCAAAATCGCGTGCAATGCTGTATTTTTTGCGATCAATCGAGTTGTCTAAAAATTGGAGCAAGCGTTCTTCTGCAGCCCGCTCGGCTTGCTGCTTTGCCCAGGATTCTGCGGCAACCGGTCGATTCTGAAGGTCATAGCCGACGGCAGGTCGATTGGTAAACGCGCCATCAACCGTCACCCCCAATCCGCGCAATGGCTGCGGGGGTGGGTACTCCTGTTTTCTCTTTTGTAGCTGGTTCATCACAGACTGGACAACACCATTGTCACCGCCGAGCGCGCGGCTTTCCCAGTCAAAATCCTGATAGTGGGCAATGAGTAAGTTCAGATCCGGCGCTTCTAGAATTACCTTGCGTGAGAGTTTTGTGGCAAACGCTTTTGCCTCCCCCACCTGTTTGAATAGGAGCACGGTGTTTCCACCGCCAGCATAGATCACTTCGGCTTGGACACCCTCCTGGTCAATCGTTTTGCTCTCATCAAATGGTTTGTCCACATACTCAAAGCCACGGACATTGTGTGCACCGTTTGTCACATCATCGAGTACTTCCTTGACCCAATCACGTGTGGCAGAGTCGGCCAGATAAGAGGCCCCCGCATTCTGTTTCAAGTTGTTGGTACCGAAAAGGTAATTCTGGATACCAGAAGTGTCCAGAACAGTCAGGGTGTAATTGGTCATCTTCTCTCCTTCTATAGGTGTGCAGTCTCTATCCATTCACGTAGATGATTCCCTAGTGCCAAGAGATGTGTTTTGCCAAAGACGCGTATACTTCCTTCACTAATCAGTGATTCATTCAACTCTGCTTGCAGCACGTTATGATCGTCGAAGTGACAGACTAAGGCAACGCGTGCTTCTGCACCGCCTAGTTGTTTTGCTCGTACATAAGCTTCAATTAGATGCTCTTTGTAGTTGTTTTTTGCCTTCTTGCCCTTTGTGCCGGCAATCATACAGGAGAAAGCAAAGAGTTGGTACCCGCGCATCGCCGCCACATCCAGATCAAAGAGCGCAGAAGACGTTTTTCGCTCGCCTCGGATAGGACCGAGACTCATACCATAGCTATTGATAGAGGATGTAGTTGGCAACGCAGCGATCTGCCGCAGGACATACTCTTCCAACCATTCTCCGTTGAACCACTTGCTATAGGATGGTAATTTCGCAAAGCGTCCCATGGCAGCAGCGAGATCATCTACCGTAGCCCTTGCACCGCAGTGTTGTTCAACTACATTGGTAAAAGGCATTAAGGTGGGATATAGGGCCAAATCAGGAAAGTCTGCGTAGGTTGTACTTCCATAGTTACGCCACTGCTCATAACTTTCTTCTGTTAGGTGAATTTCGACCAGTGCTTGCAATATCGCCTCTATAACTGGGTTGATGGTGGCCTGTACCGGATCGGTTTTGAATCCACTGAATCCATGTAAACGCACCAAATCAGGCAGCGTGACTGAACAAGCTTCCCCTACATATACAGAGCGAGTTTGTTCCCCATCGCGACCGTCAAAGCGCAGCACAAGGGTTTGTGCATCTAAATAGCTGAAAACGGCCTGTGGTTTTGCCTGTTCCAGGGCACGATAAGCATGGACTGACATAGTTTTTGTGCCACCAGTGTAGTTGAAACCGACTGATTTCGTTCTCGGGATAGTTTGGGTAATTTTCTTAACCTCTTGCCGAATTAGTTCGCTATCTATAGTATCAATTTGCCAAAATTCAACAGTTACGGCGGCACAATTTGTCTCAATTATGCCGCGCAGTGCTTTTGCCACATCTTTTGTTGCAGTCGTATGTAATAAATGAATTGTGCTTTTGGGCTTTGCCAACAGGCGCGCCGCAACATAGTTGGGTAACGGATTCGCACCGATCAACAATAAGAGATGATCGGTGCGAAATTCATCGGGAATATTTTCCACTGTTATCATGTTAAATCTTTCTGCAATTGGGTGTGCCTATCATCTAAGAATACGGCCTTTCTTCATTGTCTAAATCAGTAAAACTGCCCAAACCTTTCATCACTTCTGCTGATCCCATGACTCCACTTCCCTGCTATACTTTGCCCAGCCGCCGCAAAAACGGCCCAAAGCGTTGGGCGATAAAGTGATAGGTTAACCGCGCTTCCTGGGGCAACTGCCATGCAATGCGACACTCGGCCAGGATGACGGTCTTGTAGGTGTTTACGGTGCTAAGGGTTAGCTTGAGTGCTTCCGCCACATCCTGGGGTGTCCCGCCCGCGCCAAAGGCATGGAGCGCCTGGCGTTGGCGTT
>Ga0105044_10013406_pt1 | contig 11131 bp, 8 predicted proteins | sample MAT01_FD_78092 | JGI IMG/M metagenome (GOLD analysis project Ga0105044, IMG submission 78092) | Freshwater microbial communities from Lake Fryxell liftoff mats and glacier meltwater in Antarctica - MAT-01 | ecosystem: Environmental > Aquatic > Freshwater > Ice > Liftoff microbial mat | place... | reverse complement strand
TTACGTTTCTCCTTAAAAAAACCTGGTACGGCTCATGCTAAAGAACGCGTCTCCAATAACTTTGTCATCCTCGGTCAACCATTTTTTCATCAGACAACCCTATTTTTCTGCGAATAGTGGGGCTATTTAAAGAAAAATAGGGTTGCCTGATGGAACAAAGGGTGGCATCAAATGACTAAGTTATTGGTGCCGCGTTCCTAATATTTTTTTGCTTTGCCCATTCATACACGCCAAACATAGCCATGGAATAGCACAAATCACCCATGATCGTATTGCCCAAAAAAGGAATGCCGGCCGTGTAACAAGCCGCGAGACCTGCAGCAGTTTTAGGATACATCCCACTTTCTGCCCAAACACTGAAGTTGGTAACCAGAAAAAAGATGCCAGAGGCCGAAAGACTTGCACCAAGTACTCGAATACCAGTTACTTTTTTGCTCAGTAACCCCAAGCCCGCTATCATGACCAAGCCAAATGCTGCGTAGATCCACCAGGAAGTAATCAGGATAAACTGGCCGCCATATAATTCGCTGTAAATCACATTGTTAATAAACAAATCTGTGAGAAAAAGCGCAGCAAACGGCACTGCAAGCATCAGCCATTGACGGTTAAAATAAGCTGCTCCAAATAAGGCAATGGCTCCAATTGGTGTAAAATTATTGGGATGTGGAAGCAAGCGGGTGAGGGCTGCTAAGGCGATGAGGGCAAATGCTAAGCGATATTTCATAGGATGTTGATTCGTTTAATGTGGATTTGGTGATCTGACGAGCACACACAATCGGGGCAAAGATAGAACGAACACCCCTCCCAATGTGTCCTATTTCCAAAAATCAATTTGCTGAAAATTGCATTGCCGTATCATTGTACCTGACTTCGTTAAAACATCGTTCCTTAACAAAACATCATGCGCATTCTAATAATTTCTGCACTACTCAGCCTTTCATGTTTCGCTCATGGCCAACGTTGGCAACAACACGTTGATTATCAAATCAATGCCGATATGGATGTGAATAAGCATCAATATCATGGCACTTACAAATTAGCCTACACTAACAACAGTCCTGATACACTTTACAAGGCTTTTTGGCACCTGTATCTCAATGCTTTTCAACCCGGTAGTATGATGGATGTCCGGTCTCGAAGCATCGCAGATCCAGATTCACGTGTGGCAGACCGTATCTTCAAACTAAAGCCGGAGGAACAAGGCTGGATTAAGGTCAATACGCTGAATCAAAACGGCAAAGCCCTCCAATTTTTGTCCAATGGAACCATCCTGGAAGTCGACCTGGTTGAACCAATATTACCCGGTGCCACCACCATTTTCGAAATGGACTGGAATGCTCAGATTCCGATTCAAGTGCGCAGAAACGGTCGTGATAGTCGCGAAGGAATTGATTATTCGATGGCACAATGGTACCCGAAGCTCTGTGAATACGACGAACAAGGCTGGCATGCCAACCCTTATGTTGCACGAGAATTTTATGGAGTTTGGGGCGACTTTGATGTAAAAATTTCCATTGATAAAAGTTACGTCGTGGCGGCAGGTAGCTATCTCCAAAATGCGCAAGAAGTGGGTCATGGTTACGAAAGTGCTGGTGCTCCTTTGAATTTACCTGCTGGTGACAAGCTCCTTTGGCACTTCAAAACCCCCAACGTTCATGACTTTGTTTGGGCGGCAGACCGTGATTACACCCAAACTTCTATCGTAGCAGACGATGGCTCCATCATGCGCTTTTTTTGGCAAAAGGGAAAAGGGTATGATGATCAATGGGGAAAACTTCCCGGGATTATGAACCGCGCCAGAACCATTATGAATCAACATTTTGGCAAATACCCATACCGGGAATACAGCTTCATTCAAGGCGGAGATGGCGGCATGGAGTACCCGCTCGCCACACTTATCACAGGCAATCGCGGGCTAAACTCTCTGGTTGGGGTGGCCGTACACGAACAACTTCACTCCTGGTACCAAATGGTGCTGGGCAGCAACGAAAGCCTGGCCGGCTGGATGGATGAAGGCTTCACCTCCTTTGCGGAAGATATTGTGGTAAACGAACTCGCCAGCGAGGGTCTACTCCCTGGAAAAAAGGCAGAAGCCAACCCTTTTGAAGGTGCCCTCTCTGGCTACCAGGCATTAGCCGCAAGCGGTAACGAAGAGCCCCTCACTACCCACGCTGACCATTTCAATACCAATTACGGGTATGGTCTGGCAGCCTATGTAAAAGGGGCTGTTTATCTCATTCAGATGGAGTATATCGTTGGAAAACAAGCCTTTGAAAAGGGTTTGCTGCGATATTTTAAGGAGTGGAAATTTAAACACCCCAATGCAAATGATGTGACGCGGGTTTTTGAAAAAGAAAGTGGACTCGAATTGGATTGGTTCAAAGAAGACTGGGTAAATACCATTAACACCATTGATTACGCTGTAAAATCGGTAGAAAAAGAAGATCGTAAAAACACTAAAGTCGTCATCGAGCGCATTGGACGGATGGCTATGCCGCTGGATATTGTGGTGACCTATTCCAACGGCGAACAAGCGCTTTTTTATGCTCCCCTGGAAGGTATGCGTGGTGAAAAACCTGCCGAAGATAAAATGGAGCGTACGGTGTTGCCCGATCACCGTTGGGTGGATTTGAGCTATGAATTTGAAATTCCGGAGAAAATGAAGAAGGTTGCTAAGGTAGAAATTGACCCGACACACCGAATGGCGGATATAGATTTGGAGAATAACGTTTGGAAGAAGGCAGATTGAGTTTTTCCTTTTTCAGTCTGCGTTCCTTATCTTTGTGGACACAGATTATGAAAGAGGAAGATCCCAACATAAATGCACAAAATGAGCCGGCTTCAGCACATCATGATGATCATGAATTTGAAGCCCAAGAATCACCTGCTATTCCTGGTGGAGCGGAGGATCATGCAATTATTTCCCGTTCTTATCGGAATCTGCTGAAATCCATCAAAACCAAACTAAGTACTGAAGACCATAACAATATCCGAGCGGCCTTTGAACTTGCCGCAAAAGCCCACCAAACGCAACGCAGGAAATCCGGAGAGCCCTACATTATACACCCTATCGAGGTGGCACGTATTTGTGTGGAGGAAATTGGTCTCGGCCCCACCGCCGTCATTTGTGCCTTGCTACATGATGTGGTGGAAGATACCCACATAAGTTTAAAAGAAATCCATGATCAATTCGGCGACAAGATCGCGCGCATTATAGACGGGCTTACCAAGCTCGATGGCTTGCACGATTCAGAAAGCCCGCAGGCGGAAAATCTGTCTAAGGTGTTGAAAGCCATGTTGTTCGATGTGCGTGTTGTGCTTATCAAAATGGCCGATCGGCTGCACAACCTGCGAACCATTAAAAGCATGGCGCAGCACAAGCAACTCAAAATAGCGGCCGAAACTTCGTTTATTTATACGCCACTAGCCCACCGTCTTGGGCTGTACGCCATTAAGAACGAGCTGCAAGACATTTGTTTTAAAATCACACAACGAGAGGTTTACCACGATATCGCCTCCAAACTGTCAGAATCCGAGCGTGCAAGGCAGGCGTACATTGAGGAGTTCACACAGCCGCTTGAAATATCGCTGAAGGAACTTGGTATTCCGTTCGAGATTGTGGGAAGGCCAAAGAGTATTTTTTCCATTTATAACAAAATCAAAACTAAGCATGTCCCTTTTGAGGACATCTATGATCTGTTTGCGGTACGCATCGTTTTGGATGTAAAGCCCGAATCGGAAAAAAGTGCCTGTTGGCAGGTATATTCCATCGTTACCGACACTTATGCTCCAATTACCCAACGGATAAAAGATTGGATATCAATCCCTAAGGCCAATGGTTATGAGTCTTTGCATGCCACAGTAGTTGGTCCGGGTGGACGATATGTGGAAGTGCAAATTCGCTCCAAACGAATGGACGATATAGCAGAACGTGGTTTTGCAGCCCACTGGAAATACAAAGGGATTGCTGGCACCACCAGCCGCTCTAATAACTATGAAAACTGGCTCGAGCAAGTTCGTGAATCGCTAGAGAACGGCGAAGAAGGCAGTGCCGTTGAATTTTTAGCCGATTTCCAAAGCAATCTGTTAGCAGAGGAAGTTCATGTATTCACGCCAAAAGGCGACATGAGAATCCTGCCTGAGGGTGCCGTTGCGCTTGATTTTGCTTTTAGTATTCACTCCGATATTGGTTGTACCTGCCGAGTAGTTCGGGTAAACAATAGAATCGTCCCATTTACCTATCGACTGGAGAACGGGGATCAGATTGAGATCATTACGGACAAAAATCAGAAGCCTAGTGAAGATTGGCTTCAGTTTGTAGTCACGTCTAAAGCAAAAAATCGCATCCGTTCGGCCTTAAAAGACGTAAAGCGTGAGCAGGCGTCTTATGGCAAAGAAATTCTGGAGCGCAAACTCAGCACGTTCAAAGTCCCCGTAGAGGAAAACTGCGATTTACTGGCCAAGTTTTATGGATTTCCGAATCGGATGGAATTCCTCAGTGCTATCTTTTTGGAGCAGGTAGATCTTCGAAAAATCAGCAAAAATTTCCGTCCAGATGGCATCTACCTAACTGAAAAACCAGTGGTTGAAGGCCGGGCTCCAGCCAAGCCGAAGGTTCCAGGCCTAAACAGTAAATCTAGAAATAAGCCGGAAGTTTATCTCAATGGCGAACCCGGCACCTTGTATAAATACTCTTTTGCCAATTGCTGCAACCCAGTGGCTGGCGATGATATTTTTGGATTCGTACTCGTGCAAGGCGGTGCTAAAATTCACCGTGCATCCTGTCCCAATGCAAGCAATCTCTATGCACAATATGCCCATCGCATTCTCAAAGCGGAATGGGGCAATATTGCTAAAAAGGATTTTCTTTCGGAAATTATCATCACAGGCATTGATATCGGCTCAGGTGTCATTAGCCAACTCACCAATACCCTTGCTGATCTTGGCATTAATATTCGTTCCTTCTCGATTTCAGGTGAAGGCGGGTATTTTGAAGGACGGGTTTCTATGGTAGTCGCCAATACCGATCACCTGCAACAGGCTTTGCTTGCGCTCAAGAAATTTGATTGGGTGAATAGTGCCCAGCGGGCGGATTGATAAGCCTAAAACAAAAAGAGCCGTCCCGGGAAAGCGGACGGCCCAAACTTTTCTTACCGATTAAAGCGTAAAGTTCAAGAGATTATAAGTTCAGCATGAGCTGAGCAACTTTGAACTTTATATAGAAATAATCGTGCCAAACTCGATTTGTAGCGCAGTAATTTTAGTGTATTGAAGCAAAAAGAGGCACAAAAGCACACAAAACTTTACAAATTTCGCTTTACTCCACTTTTAAGACCCAAACATGCTGGCTCACCGCCTGTGCATCTGCGGGAAAACGAATTTCTACCCCTTGAGCGGTTGAGCGCCAAGGCAATCTCCCGCCCTTTCCGAATAGCATAGTCAGACATCAGTTCATTGATTTGATTGTGGGTGTATTGCGTGAATTTTGCCCACTTTTCAGGATATTTTTGAATAGAATAGTTGCAGTTGCGGTCGCTGGGCGGAAATTGCTTCCCTTAGTGCCCCTGCCACTAGTCAAAGCATCTTATGTGAAAAAAGAGGTATTGTCCTTTCTATGCTTGGTTCTGAATCTCAAACCCACTGATTTCAAATGCTTTACGAAAACACAGTCGCTCCCGCCACTTTGGGACTAGACCGTGCTTACATCCCGTATATTGTGGCCATGAAACTCGCATTAAAACTTATCGCTGAAAACAAAGCCAAGCACACGCGTGGTTAGGATGCGAGGGTGCTGGATTTGGGGAATTATGGGTTCATGCAAATCTGAAAATACCTAGGAAATGAAACACGACAACGAGCCCGCCGATCCTGCCTTTTTCACCTTTGTCGAAGAGGTGAAAAAGATGATTAAAGCCGCTCAATACCGCGCTTTACAGACTGTTAATCAAGAGCAAATCGCGCTCTATTGGGGCATTGGTCGGGTCATCGTGGAGCGGCAACAATTACATGGCTGGGGGAAAAGTATCGTCGAACGACTCGCCGAGGAACTGCAACAGGCTTTCCCGAACGCATCAGGCTATTCGTCGCGCAACCTGTGGCGCATGAAAAACCTGTACGAAGAGTACAACAACAGCGATTTAATTCTGCCACCAGTGGTGGCAGAAATTGCATGGTCGCATAACATGATCATCCTTGAAAAGTGCAAAGACGAGCATCAACGCTTTTTTTACATCAAAATGGCTGCCCTTCACCTGTGGTCAAAAACCGCCCTGAGCAATGCGATTACGGGGCAACTTTGGGAAAAAACACTGCTCAACCAACAGAATTTTCAGGAAACCTTGCCTACAACTCAAGCCGAAGATGCCGCGTCTGTTATCCGAGACGAATATACGTTTGGCTTTCTCCACCTGTCCGAACCCTACACTGAAGCGCAGTTGGAGCAGGCATTGCTGAGCAACATCCGAGATTTCCTCGCTTCCATGGGCGGCGATTTTACCTTCGTTGGCAATCAGGTTGGGGTTACGGTAGACGGCAAATATTTCGAGATTGACTTGTTGCTTTTCCACCGAAGCCTGCAATGCCTTGTGGCGATTGACCTGAAAATTGACGAATTTCAGCCCGAACACGCGGGCAAAATGAACTTTTACCTGTCCGCGTTGAACGCACTACACCGCAAGCCGCACGAGCGGGCAAGCATCGGCATCATCATCTGCAAAAGCAAATCTCGGACAGTCGTAGAGTTTGCGCTCCAAGATGTCGGCAAGCCAATCGGCGTTGCGACGTACACCTTCACGGAATCTTTGCCCAAGGAGTTGTCGCAGTTTTTCCCAAGTTCACAGGAATTGGTTGAACGGGTTGAGCGGCTTACCAAAAATTTGAAGAGGAAACACTCGGCTTAGGCCAGTGCCCCTATCATAATCTCCTCCACCACCTCCGGGTTCAATAACGTAGAAATATCCCCCAAATTCGAAGTGTCCCCCTCCGCAATTTTACGCAAGATGCGTCGCATGATTTTCCCGGAGCGCGTCTTGGGAAGTCCCGGAACAATTTGAATTTTGTCAGGCCTGGCTATTGCTCCAATTTCTTTGGTCACCATGTCCATGACTTCTTTTCTGAAGATCTCGGTGTGCTCAACAATGTGATTTGTGATAACATAGGCATAAATGCCCTGGCCTTTGATATCGTGTGGGAAACCCACCACTGCGCTTTCTACGATGTTGCTGTGTTTATTGATTGCATCTTCTACCTCGGCAGTGCCGATACGGTGACCAGAAACGTTGATTACATCGTCTACCCGACCAATGATGCGGTAGTAGCCATCGTCGTCTCGACGGGCGCCGTCGCCTGTGAAGTAGAGATTTTTGAAGGTAGCAAAGTACGCTTGACGACAGCGCTCGTGGTCGCCGTAAGTCGTGCGTACGATGCTTGGCCAAGGAAATTTGATGCACAATAAACCCTCGACATCGTTCCCGACCAGTTCTTTGCCATTGGGATCCACCAGAATCGGCTGAATCCCCGGCAGCGGCAATGTAGCAAAACACGGTTTGGTCGGCGTGATGCCCGCAATTGGCGTGATCATCATCCCGCCAGTTTCCGTCTGCCACCAGGTATCTACAATGGGGCAGCGTTTTTTCCCGATTTTTTCATTGTACCAGTTCCAGGCTTCCTCGTTGATGGGTTCTCCTACAGTGCCGAGCACGCGCAAAGAAGGCAGCCGACGATTTTTTACCCATTTGTCTCCAGCGGCCATGAGCGCACGAAGGGCGGTTGGTGCGGTGTAGAAAATATTGACTTTGTGGCGTTTAATAACATCCCAAAATCGGCCGGCATCTGGAAAAGTGGGTACACCTTCAAACATTACGCTGGTGGCTCCTGCTAGCAATGGACCGTATATAATGTAGGAGTGGCCTGTAATCCAGCCCACATCCGCCGTACACCAGAAAACTTCGTTATCCTGATATTGGAAAACATTGCGGAAAGTATACTCGGTGTAGACCATGTAACCGCCATGCGTATGAACCACGCCTTTGGGCTTACCTGTAGAGCCACTCGTGTACAAGATGAAAAGCGGGTCTTCGGAATCCATTTTTTGAGCCTTGCAGCTTTTGCGCTTACCTGCTATAGCATCGTGCCACCAGATATCTTTGTCTTTGTGCCAATGCACATGATCGCCGGTATTCTTGTGTACGATGACGGTTTTTACGGATTCGCAACCGAGTGCAAGTGCTTCATCTACAACGGCTTTTACGGGGATGTTTTTTGCTCCGCGCGCATTAAAATCGGAGGTAATGACCGCCACACATTGGGCATCTTTGATTCGATCTGCTACTGATATTGCTGAAAAACCCGCGAAAACCACCGAGTGAATCGCACCAATACGGGCACAAGCCAATACGGCCACAGCCAACTCCGGGGTCATCGGCATATAGATACAAACCCGATCCCCTTTTTTAATGCCTTGTGCTTTGAGCGCATTGGCGAATTGGCAAACCTGCTGATACAGTTGTTTATAGGAGATTTTGCGCGGTTTGGATTTGGGGTTATTGGGTTCCCAGAGAATGGCCGTTTGTTTGCCTCGGGTGGCCAGGTGCCGATCTAATACATTCTCCGTAATATTGAGTTTGCCCCCTACAAACCATTGGATTTTTGGTTCGCGGAAGTTCCATTTTAGCACCTGTTTCCATGGTTTTTTCCATTCAAACGTGGCGGCTTGTTCGGCCCAGAAGCCCTCGGGGTCAGAAACCGAGCGGGCGTACACTTCGTGGTATTCTGCGAGGCTTTTGATTTGCGTAGTCATATCTGATACAAGTAGCTTGAAAGTGCCAAATATAGCAGGTTGTAGCCTTTTCGCAGTATAATTGCCCTTGGTTCTGAAGGGTTAATTTCTTTACCAAATTTCAAAATTCAAAAAATAGCGCATTATGGGACTTGTAAAGCCTATCGGCTCGCTGGAACGCGGACTTAGCAAGGAGGATCTGGTCGCACTGGCCGAAACAGACGCGAAGGAGGTGATTTCAAGCGGTCAATACGACTTGTTGAAAGTGTACGTCGAGATGAAACGTTATGAGGTCTATTTCTCCACGCTAATGGAACAAGTAAGGGAGTTTGCGCTAGTGGCGGCACAGGAAACCGGGATGAAGTCATTCAACTATGCCGATGCGCAAGTGACTAACATACAGCGTTCTGTTTTTAAATTCGATAAAGACCCGACCTGGTGCAAATTGCACGAGGAGTTTGAATTCCTCAAAGGAAGATTAAAATTGCACGAGGAAACACTCAAAAAAATAGAAGGTGAAAAGGAACAGTTTCTGGATGAAGAAACCGGCGAACTGATTGAGCTCATCGCCCCAACCAAATCGGTAGTGGAAACAATAATGGTCAAGGTTTAAGCCCGGTTGTATTCACCTTTTAAACAATAATAGCCAAAAAGCCCAAGCCCGAACATAATAGGCGTAAAAATAGGGATGATGGTGTACCAAAAAATTCGGGTATCAAGTGCCGGATTTCTCCTGAATTCTATGTCAGCTTGGTGTACCATAAGATACACGCCAAAAGCGGCTAAACTAATCCATAAAATGCCGAAGTATTGTTTTAGTGGTACCAAAATGTCAACGCTAAGCGGTTTTTTAAAAGTTATCATATTTGTGTATAATTTGTGACTTCTCTGGCCTGTAGTATTTGCGATCTCCACAATTCAGTCCGGAACCTCTGGTTCCCGCTTATTCGGCAAATAAAAGAACCCAATTACAAAACACACCGCAGCTATAATGATTGGATACCACAAGCCCACGAATGGATCGCCTGCGGGGTTTTCGGTCGTTTTTGAAATGTCGAATAAACGGGTGGCTATCAGCGGGGTAAGTCCACCGAAAATGCCATTTCCAATATGGTATGGCAGCGACATTGACGTATAACGGATGCGCGTTGGAAACAACTCAACCAGAAAGGCCGCAATAGGGCCATACACCATCGTAACGTAAAGAATTTGTATAAAAACGAGCAAAGTTATCATCCAAAATGATTTCGAATTGAGCCAAACTGTTCGAGTCTCAAGGGTAGTTGGTTTTTTAGTGGTTTCTGCAAATACGGTTTGCTTGACTGCAGTTTTGAAGGTGGTGCCACTTGCATTATTCTTCCATATTGTGTTGACAATCAAAGAATCTCCATTTGGGGCGACAGCAATCGAAACATCTGAGGCAATGGTATTTTTGATAGAAACTGGCGACGCTTCATTATACATTTTTTGATAAATCGGCCGGTAAGTCAGCACGGCCAACAACATACCAGCCAACATAATTGGCTTTCGCCCAATACGATCGCTCAAAGCCCCGAATATCAAAAAAAACGGCGTGGCAACCAGAATGGCAATGATTAGAATGTACCGTGTTTGCTCAAATTCTACACCCAATGTTCGTTCTATAAAAGTCTGCGCATAAAACTGTCCCGTGTACCAGACTACACCCTGCCCCATCACCGCACCAAAAAGCGCGAGCAGCACCAATTTCAAGTTGGGTTTCTGGGTGAAGGATTCTTTCAATGGGTTTTTGGAAATTTTACCCTCCCGCTTTATTTTAGCAAACAGGGGCGATTCTGCCATCTTCAATCGGATATACACCGAAACCAACACCATTATAATAGAAGCCCAAAACGGAACCCGCCAGCCCCAGTCATTAAAAGCGACATCTCCCAGTGCATTTTTGGTGATTAAAATTACGCCGAGCGAAATAAACAAACCTAAGGTAGCAGTGGTCTGGATAAAAGCGGTGTAGTAACCGCGCCGATGGGCAGGAGCGTGTTCGGCTACATAAGTTGCTGCGCCGCCATATTCGCCACCTAGTGCAAGGCCCTGAATAAGGCGCAAGACCAGAATGATAAAGGGGGCTGCAAACCCAATTTCCTGGTAACCGGGAACAAAACCAATCGCAAAAGTGGAGAGTCCCATGAGGAGCAAGGTGACCAGAAAGGTGTACTTGCGCCCAACGAGATCCCCCAAACGGCCAAAAAACAAAGCCCCAAACGGCCGCACTACAAACCCTGCTGCAAAAGTGGCCAATGCCGCCAAAAATGCTGCGGTCGGATTTTCTGCCGGGAAGAATTTCATGGCAATAATCGGGGCTAGCGCGCCATAAAT
>Ga0105044_10013403_pt1 | contig 11132 bp, 10 predicted proteins | sample MAT01_FD_78092 | JGI IMG/M metagenome (GOLD analysis project Ga0105044, IMG submission 78092) | Freshwater microbial communities from Lake Fryxell liftoff mats and glacier meltwater in Antarctica - MAT-01 | ecosystem: Environmental > Aquatic > Freshwater > Ice > Liftoff microbial mat | place... | reverse complement strand
TTTCCCAATTATATTTGCACCATTTTCAATTAATAATTTAACTATTTCTAAATTACCATTATAAGATGAAAAAATTAATGGAGTCCATCCATAAGTATCTAGTTGATTTATATTTGCACCATTTTTAATTAATAATTTAACTATTTCAAGATTACCATTATAAGATGAAAAAATTAATGGAGTATTTCCATTATCATCTTTTTCATTTATATTTGCACCATTTTTAACTAATAATTTAACTATTTCAACATCAATACTTTTACATGCATATATTAATGGAGTGCTTCCGCTATTATCTTTTTTATTTATATTTGTACCATTTTTAATTAACAACTTAACTATTTCTAAATATCCATTATAACAAGATTTAAATAATAAGTATTTAGTATTTGTTTTTTTAAAATCAAATTGTTCATGTTGTAAAATAATAAATCTAATATTAAATTTTAATTTTCGAATACTAATAAAATAATTATTAACTTCTTCATTAGGTATATTTTGAATCCAATAATTAGTTGAAATATTTCTAAAATCTTTACAAATTATTCTTAGTATTTCCACTTCATTTTTATCAATTATTGAAAAAATATAATCCCATAAATATAAGGTTATTGAACGAAAAAAATTCATTTTTTTTTATTTGTTTTTATTTTTTATTTTTTTTATTTTTTTTTATTTGTTTTTATTTTTTATTTTTTTTAATGACAGGAAAAAATTTATAAAAAAAATAAATAATTAAACCGTTGTTCGTGAGAAAATGAAATCACTTTCCTACTAGTGAATGTAAAATATTTTTATACAGGATGAGTATTATTCACCATAAAACATAAAGAAACAATTTAATTTCAACAATTTGATTTTAATCTGGATGTTGGTTTAAACAAGAGTTTTAAGATATTTTACAATTTCTGTCTGTTTATTTTCTTTAGCATGTTGTAGTATAGTTTTATTATTACTATCTTTTTCATTTATATTTGCACCATTTTCAAGTAATAATTTAACTATTTTTATTTTACCATATCTAGACACATATAATAATGGAGTATATCCATGATAATCCTTTTCATTTATATTTACACCATTTTCAAGTAATAATTTAACTATTTCTAAATGTCCATATACACACGCAAAATACAGTGCATTATAATTATAATTATTTTTTTCATTTATATTTGCACCATATTTAATTAATAATTTAACTATTTCTAATTGTCCATATATAGATGCATAAATTAATGGAGTATATCCTTCATAATCTTTTTGATTTATATTTGCATTATTTTTAAGTAATAATTTAACTATTTCTAAATATCCATATTTACAAGACTTATTAAAGAATAAATCATTAATATTTAAATTTTTAATATCAATTTGTATATTTTCTAAAATAATAAATCTAATATTAAATTTCAATTTTTGATTACTAATAAAATAATTATTAATTTCTTTATGAGGTATAGTTTGAATCCAATAATTAGTTGAAATATTTCTAAAATCTTTACAAACTATTCTTAGTATTTTTATTTTATTTTTATTACTTATCAAAAAAATAAAATCCCATAAATATAAAGTTATTAAATAAAATAAATTCATTTTTTTTTATTTATTTTTTAAAAATTACAATAAAAAATAAAAAAGAGGAAATAAAAATAATTAAATAAAAATTTCAAGATATTTTACAATTTCTATTCGATTTTTTTCTTTAGCATATTGTAAAGCAGTTTTTTCATTATTATCTTTTTCATTTATATTTGCACCATTTTCGACTAATATTTTAACTATTTCTAAATCTCCATATTTACATGCATAAATTAATGCAATATTATTTTTTTCATTTATATTTGCACCATTTTTAATTAATAACTTAACTATTTCTAAATTTTTAAATTTACATGCATATATTAATGGAGTGTTTCCATAATTATTTTTTTCATTTATATTTACATCATTTTCAATTAATAATTTAACTATTTCTAAATATCCATATTTAGATGCAAAAAATAATGCAGTATCACCTTGATAATCTTTTTCATTTATATTTACACCATTTTCAACTAATAATTTAATTATTTTTAAATATCCATATTTAGATGCAAAAAATAATGCAGTATCACCTTGATTATCTTTTTCATTTATATTTACACCATTTTCAATTAATAATTTAATTATTTTTAAATATCCATATCTAGATGCATTTAATAATGATGTATATCCATAATTATTTTTATGATTTATATTTGCACCATTTTCAATTAATAATTTAATTATTTTAAAATGCTTGTATTCAGATGCTAAATTAAGTGCAATTTTTCCATTATCATTTTGTTGATTTATATTTACATCATTTTTAACTAATAATTTAACTATCTTTAAATATCCAACAGTACATGCATAAATTAATGCAGTATCACCAAAATTATCTTTTTCATTTATATTCGCACCATTTTCAATTAATAATTTAGCTATTTCTTGGTGTCCATAAAAAGATGAACTCATCAAAGAATTAAAATTAAAATTATCTTTTTGATTTATGTTTGCACCATTTTCAACTAAAAATTTAACTATTTTTAAATATCCATATTTAACTGCATACATTAATGCTGTTTTATCATAATTATCCTTTTGATTTATATTTGCATTATTTTCAAGTAATAATTTAACTATTTCTAAATATCCATTCTTAAAAGATATAGATAATAAATTATTAATATTTAAAAATTTTAAATCAAATTTTTGATTTTCTAAAATAATAAATCTAATATTAAAATTTAATTTTTTATTAATAATAAAATAATTATTAACTTCTTTATCTGGTATATTTTGATTCCAATAATTATTTGAAACATTTCTAAAATCTTTACAAACTATTCTTAGTATTTTTATTTCATTTTTATCAATTATTGAAAAAATAAAATCCCATAAATATAAAATTATTGGATAAAATGAATTCATTTTTTATTTATTATTTATTTTTTTAAAATTACAATAAAAATAAAAACAAGGAAAGAATAAAATAAAATAATTTGTTAAATAAAATTTTCAAGATATTTTATAATTTCTATTTGATTATTTTCTTTAGCATATTGTAAAGCAGTTTTTATACTATTATTATCTTTTTCATTTTTATTTACACCGTTTTTAATTAAAATTTTAATTATTTTTAAATATCCATATGCAGACGCATAAATTAAAGGATTCCATTTAATAGCATCTTTTTCATCCATATTTGCACCATTTTTAACTAATAATTTAACTATTTCTAAATTTCCATTTTTAGATGCATAAATTAATGCAGTCCATTCATAATTGTCTTTTTCATTTATATTTGCACCATTTTTAATTAAAAATTTAATTATTTCTAATTTATTATTAAAAGATGCACACATTAATACAGTTTCTTTATAATTATTTTTTTCATTTATATTTGCACCATTTTCAACTAAAAATTTAACTATTTCTAAATATCCATATCTAATTGCATAAAATATTAAAGTTTCACCATTATTTTCTTTTTCATTTATATTTACATTTACATCATTTTTAACTAAAAATTTAATTATTTCTAAATATCCATTTATACAAGATAATGATAATAATAATTTATTATCATTTGTATTTTTCAAATCATATTGTTCATTTTTTAAAATAATAAATCTAATATTAAATTTGAATTTTAGAATATTAATAAAATAATTATTAATTTTTTTATGAGGTATATTTTGAAACCAATAATTAATTGAAATATTTCTAAAATCTTTACAAACTCTTCTCAATGTTTTTATTTCATTTTTATTAATTATTGAAAAAATATAATCCCATAAATATAAAGTTATTGGATAAAAAGGGTTCATTTTTTTTTTATAATAAAAGGTATAATCAATAAAAATAATAAAAAATATATATTTTTGTTTGAAATTAAATTTTTTTTAATTTTTTTTTTATTTTTTTAGGAAGAAAAATAAAAATAATAAAAAATATATATTTTTGTTTGAAATATTTCCAAAGATTCAGAAAAAAAAAGATTGATGATTCATAAATATTTGTATTAAATCTAAAAATTCATTTTCATAAGCAATATCAAAAGGAGTTTTTTGTAATATTTTATCTTTTTGATTAATATCAATTCCTTTTTCTAATAATGGTTTTATTATTGAGATATTATTATTTATTGTCAAATAATACAATATATTTCTATCATAATCATCTAATAAATTAACATTTGCATTATTATCTATTAATAATTGTATTAATTCTTTGTTATTTTTTTGACAAAGTATCATTAAAGGAAATAATTTTGAATTTTCATTAATTTTTAAATTTATATCAATACCAAATCGAATAAACATTTCTATTGCTTTTTTATTTTGACTTTCACATAAAATACAAAATGCAGTTTTAAAATTATTTCCAAAATTAAATTGAGCAATTTTAATATTTATATATTTATAATTATGAAGAAATTCTATAAAATTTTTATTTTTTAATAAATTTATGTTTTTTATTTTTTTTATTCTTTTATTTTTCAATTTGAATTTTTGATTTTTTATATTATATAATATTTCTAAATTTTCAATATCAATAGGAATATATGAAAATAAATATATAACAAATTTATTATAATCATTATTATTTTTGAAAATTAATTCTAATAAATTATTACTTTTCAAAATAATTTTTGCTAAATTTAGATAAATTTGTTTTTCATAATCTTTTAATAAAAAAATATTCATTTTTAAATTGATAAATAATGATAAATTATAATTAGATTTTTCTATCAATAATTGTAGTATATTTTTATTTTTATTAAGACAAGAATAAAATATTGCAGAAAATCCAAGGTTATTTTTATGATTATAATTAATACAATTTTCAATAAGAATTTTGCTTATTGAAAAATTATTTAATAAACATGAAATTATTAAAGCATTTTCACCATTATTATTTATTGAATTAATATCAAAAATCTTTTTATTAAGAATGAATTTTACTAATCCACTATTTTGACCATAAATTGAAATTAAAAATAAATTATTTCCATTATTATCTTTAGATTTCAGAATAAATTCTTTATTATAATTAAATAATTTTTCAAATAAAAATTTTGCCATTAAGAATTTACCATTTTTAAAAGTAGAATCTAAAATATTATAGCCTTTTTTATTTTTTAATAAAAATTCATCTTGTTTTATTTTCATAAAATTAAATAATATATTCACAGATTCATTATATTTAATTTCACAAAAATTTTTAATTATAATTTTATCAAAACAAAAATCATTTTCAAATAATAATTTTAATAAATTTTTATAATTGTTTTTTAATATAAGATATAATAAAAGTTTACTATCTGAAATTTTTTTTTTTGTTAAATTAATAAATATTGATAAATTTTTTTGAAAAATAATTATTTTTAGTGGTAAAGAAATGTTTATATCTTTATTATTTATTTTTTCTAAATAATTTTCTATATATTGAGAAGGAATCTTTTGTAACCATAAATTTTTATTTATAATTTCTCTTAAATTTTTATTCAATAATCTAATCTTATTTATTAATTCATAATAAAAAGGAAAATAAATTATATATTTAGTCAATAATATTATAATTATATGTTCTATTATATTTTTTAAAAAATTAAAGAAATAAAACTTTGTTAACTTATAATAATTTTTTTTTTCTAATTTATTATTATTATTTTAATACAATTTAAAAAAAAAAATTTTTTTTTCCATCCATTTTCGTTAGTGATATAATTTAAAGGTTTTTGTTTTGTATTCCATTTGATTTATTTTAATTAAAAAATTAAATTTTATACAAGGGTTATTAAATATATTATTTATTATTAATTCTTTAATAATATAAGTAGGAAATATCAATTCATATTTTAATTGATCAGAAAATTTTGTTTCTGATTGTGTAATATTAAATATATTTTCAGTAACACTTTTTTCTTCAATCATACATAATGTTAAATTAATATTATTTACTTTCTCAGAACAATTAATTATTATTTTTGATCCAGATGTTTGTGATATTCTTATATATACAATATCATTATTATATTTAATATAATCTAATAATCTAATAGTAATTCCCTGCACTTCATTATTATTAAAGTCATATAATTTTATATATATTTCTTTAATATATAAATCTAAAAAATTAAATGAATTTAATTTTTCTTTTTTCTTTTTTTCTATTCTTTGAATTTCATAAATTCTTTTATTTTCTTTTAATTCTTCTTCCTTTAATAAATAAAAATAAAATTTTAATAAAATAATAAATAAAAATTTAAATTTTTTACTAATGAAGGTAATTTTTCATAACAATATAAATCATTTTCATTATATTCAATATAATTTAATGGGTAATTATTAAAATACTCTGATTTAGAAGTATCAATAATAAATTTTATACTTTCAAAAATAAAACTATCATTAACTAAAATAATTTTATTTAATTATTAAAATCTTAAAAATAATTATAAATACCTTCTATATAAATTTTTTTAAAAAATTTATTTTTTGATATTGCTATTCCTAAAGTCATAATATCTTCATTATCTATATCAGAGTAAACTTTTATTTTTTTTTATTAAAATATTTATATAAAAGGGAATATTAAAATAAAAATGATTTACTTTTAAGGTAAAATTCTTTTATTTGTGAAAATAAAATAATACTATGAATTTGACCAATAATTCTTTTTGTTTTTTTTAATACTAAAAAAAATTAAATATATATATTGTTATTTTTAATAAAAAAAAATCTATATTTACTGATTATACTAAATTTTGAATAATTAGTATTATTATTTATATTATTTTGTATTTTTTTAATTTCGGATTCACAAATATCTTTTTGAACTTTTTTCTGATTTTATTTATTTAGTTTTTTAAAAAAAAAAAAAAAAATTTATTTTACCTGTAAATACATATTCCATTTATTATGTTGTGTATGTATATTTATAAAATTTTTATTTTTATTTTATTAGAAATACAAAGTTATAAAAATTTTTTAAAAAACGTTTTAAAAAAAATAAAAATAAAAATTATACAATATATTAAAAAAAAAAATGACAAAACAAAAAATTAAAAAAATACAAAGTAAACAATTAAATATTGATTTAACACTATTGGAATGGAAAATACAAAATTCAAAATCACTTTTTTCAGAATTTCATGATTGTTATGCAATTGAAGTTTTAAATGATTTTATAAATAAATTGGATACAATAAAATCTTCAATGGAACACTTTTGTAAGTTAAAAAAACAACAATAATAATCATATAAATTTTTTAATCGTATTTATGATATAGTTTTTGTTAATGAATTTAAACTCCATGATAGTTTTCATAATAAAACAAAATTTAGAATTAGTAAAGATGATATAAAAATTGGTTATCCAGAAGATTTAACTTCTGTGGTAATAAAATTAACTCATAATTATCCTTTATCTATTATGTACTCTAATTTGCAAAAGAAAATCGTATTAGTTAATTTCTGGAAAACGGAACACAAATATAATTTAAAATATCACCCGAGTTTATCTGATTGGATTATAAATTAATAAAAAAATTTTTTTCATATATATTTATTTTAAATGTTTTTTTTCTTTATAAATTTATTATTATACATTTTTTAAAATATGAAAATAAATTATATTAAATCATTTAAATTTTTATAATATATATCAATTATTCAAAAATAAAAATTAAAAAAAAAAAGTGAGAATTATGAAAGGAAGAAAATTAAAAGGATGGGAAATAGCTTTAATAGTAATTTTTGTTATAATTATTGTTGTTTTAATTATTATATTACCGATAATATTAATTAAAAATAATGATAATAATAGTTCTGAACCATTTTCTTCTTTAGAACCCATATCTTCTTCTCCTGAACCATTTTCTTCTTTAGAACCCATATCTTCTTCTCCTGAACCTCCTATTGATGAAGTAAATTATTTTGGATATTTAGATTATATTCCAGAATTAGATTCTAAGGGAATTGAAGTTATTTTAACAAATATGGTTGATCAAGGGTTTACACATATTATATTATTTGCCGTTTCTTCATTAATAAAACCTAATGAATTTGCAACTTTACCATTTTGTAATAATGAATTAGATTTTCCACCTGAAGATGTACCAATAGGTATAGCTGGTTCTTTAGCTTATTGGTATCTTTTAAATCGATCTGAAAGGTTTAGTATTAAAAATAAATTATATGAAAGAGGACTTAAAAAATTATTACTTGGTTTTGGAGGTGGTTCAGATCAAAGTTGGGGTTATTTTGAATCAGGAAATATTTTAGGTGATGGATTAAGTTGCCTTATAAATTATTTTGATTTAGATGGAATTGATTTAGATTTAGAAGGAATTCAAAATGATTTTTCTGCTCCTCCTATTCAAGGAGTAACAAAACCTCAAATAAAAGGAAAACAAATGGTTAAATATATATCTGATATAATGAAACGTTTAAAATTTAATATAAAATCAATTTTAATAACTACAGCTCCTCAACCTTTATATTTTGCATTGGGTTGTAATTGTGGAGATAATAGTACTAAAAATGGTTATGTTAGTGTTTGTGAGGAAGCAGGAGATGCTTTAGATTTCGTTTTAACACAATTTTATAATCAAACTGATAATCCAAATGATTGTACATCTTTTACAAATTATGATTTTTTATTTAATCCAAATGATTTATCTACATGTTATAATTATAGTCAATTAATAAAATTAAAAGGGGATCTTAATATAGGTATTCCAATAAATAAAATGATAGTTGGAAAACCTGTTTCTCCAAATAATCCTTTCTCTTTTAGTTTAGGATATGTTAATCCTATTGAACTTTCTTCTATGTTATGTAATGCCAAAAAAAATTTTAAAGATTTTATTGAAAATTATAATATAAATTTAATGTTATATGCTTATAATGAATCTTCAAATTCATCTGATGGTCCAAAATTTTTACCAAATTTCATAAATTCTCTAAAAAAAAATTGTTTTACTTAAAATATAAAATTTATAAAAATTTTTTTTTTTCTTGTTTAATAATATAAATTAAAATTTTAGATTTATTCATTTTCTTTAATTAAAAAAAATAAAATATAATAGGTGAATATAAAAAAAATGAATAAAAATAAAGCTATATTAATTGAATGTGATCCTAATAATAGTTTAGGTGGTTCTTGTATTAGGGATATTAATAATTTTTGTTGGGAATTATATAATAATCAATTAATTGAAAATTCTAATATCACTATATTTACAACATCGGAAGTAAAAAATAAAATTCTTAATGTTAAATATAAAAAAACACAAAATTTATTATATGAATTAAAAAATTTTAAATTAAAAACAGATGATTTTTTATTTATTTTATTAACTGGTCATGGTTATAATACTATTGACAAATCAGGTGATGAAATAGATAATAAAGATGAATATATAAATACAGGGAATGGGAAATTGTTAGATGATGATTTTTATAATGAACTAATTCTTAAAAATTTAGAAGTAAATGCAAAAATTATTTTTTTAGCAGATACATGTAGTTCTGGAACTATTTTAGATTTAGATTATATTTTAGATCAAAATAATAAATTTTGTTTATATACAAAAAGAAAATTAAATAAAAATCAAAATATTAAATTAGATGCAATTTCAATTTCAGCTTGTCATGATAATGAATATTCTCAAAATGATTTAGGTCAAAAGTTTGGATTTGGTGGTTCTTTAAGTTTAGCTCTTTTAGAAAATAATTTATTAAAACATTTGTTTTCTATATTTAATAATAAGACGAGTTTATTATACATTAAAAAAATAATTTCTGAAAGATTAAAAAAATTATATCAAAATTGTGTTTTTTCTAGTTTAAAAGAAAAAATTCTTTTTTAATCAAATAATATTATTAATTATTAATAAACTATCATTAAACCAATAAAAAAGTGTTGGATCATTTTTTATTTTATCAATTATCTTTTCATCTTCAAGAATATTTTTAACATAAATTTTTATTTTTTTTATTTCATCCAATATTTCTTGTTCGTTTGAATTTATTTTCCAATAATATAAATAAAATATATAATGAATATATTTATATTTTGATTTAGATTCATTCCATAATTTTATAGAATATTCAAATAATTGTTTATCTTTAGTTAAATAACTTAATTCAGCATAAATATCTGCTAAAAAACAAAGACTTTCTCCTTCTTCAATTTTTTCAAATTCTTCATTTTTGGAAATAATAAACTTTAAAAAATCTATTCTTATATTTAATTCATAACATCTTGAAAATAAAATATTAATATAAATAAATAAACCATATTCTTCTTTTAATCAATTTAGTCAATTATTAAAATATATAATGTCAAAAAAAAAAATTTCATAATTTTCATAATTCCCATAAAAATAAAAAAAAAAATTTATAGTCAATTATTAATTATTGAAATACATGATCTCGAAACAAAAAAAAAAATATTTATTAAAATTAATTCAAAACAACAAAAATTCTCAAAATTCATTTTTATTAATATTTCATCTTCAAATCATCTTCAATTTATCTTCAATTTATCTTCAATTTACCTTTAATTTTTTAATAAAAAAAAATGTCTTCAATAAATGCTGAAGAACCAGTAAATGCTGAAGAACCAGTAAATGCTGAAGAATTAATAAATGCTAAAGAATTAGTAAATGCTGAAGAACCAGTAAATGCTGAAGAATTAGTAAATGCTGCAGAAATTTTTAATCAAGCTGGACATACTCTTCGAGGTAATAAAATATACTATTAGTTTATTTATTTAATATAAATTTTTTTAAAAAAACTAAGAACAAATGAGAGGATTTACTATTAATAATGAAGATAGTAAAGATAGTAATGAAAATAATTATCAAAATAGTTCTCAAGATAGTTCTCAAGATAGTTCAAACGAACATATAACAACTCCTGGAAGAGAAAATGATGAAACATCAGTACAAACAACATATGTTCCTCCATCGTTTAATAATCATCCTGATGAAAATGAAGAAACAAATATTGCCATATTGGTTACTTCTACACCAACTACTCCTACACCAATTAGTTCTACACCAACTACTCCTACACCAATTACTCCTACACCAATTA
>Ga0105044_10013400_pt1 | contig 11133 bp, 7 predicted proteins | sample MAT01_FD_78092 | JGI IMG/M metagenome (GOLD analysis project Ga0105044, IMG submission 78092) | Freshwater microbial communities from Lake Fryxell liftoff mats and glacier meltwater in Antarctica - MAT-01 | ecosystem: Environmental > Aquatic > Freshwater > Ice > Liftoff microbial mat | place... | reverse complement strand
GTATTTTGAAATAATGCAAAAATAAGAAGAATTTTGCACTTTTGATATATCGAAATTAATTTCCATTGTGTAATTCCGGAAAAACTTTCTTTGTGCAGGAGTCAAAATAATATTAATTTTGTAAAGTCATTAAAATAACCCGGTCAGTTGATTGCAAACGGCTGAACACTAAAGGCATCACCGGTATGCCGGTTATTTTAATTTTAAAAAAAAAATTAAAAAACAATATTAAAAATTAAAAATTCAAATGATAAAAAATAATTTCATTTCAAAATTCAAAAGTTTAATCGTAATATCAGCAATAATTTTCTTGTGTAAAGATTCGAATTCTCAGCCGCTTTTTGTTGAAAATTTTAATTACAGTGTAAGAGACAGTATAGAAAATAACGGGGGCTGGTTTACATTTGGTTCAGTAACAAATAAAAAAATTAAAGTTGTTTCTCCGGGACTTTCATTTACAGGATATCTTGGCTCAGCAACAGGAAATACTTCTCATTTATCAAATCTGCCGGAGGGGGATATTGCGTTAAACAGTTTTCCGCAACAAAGCTCGGGAACAGTATATATGTCATTTATTTTGCGGGTTGATAGTCTCTCAGCAACTGCAACAGAAGGTTACAATATTTGTCTGGACGAAGCAGGCGGAAGTACAAATTTAAATTCGAGAGTTTATATAAAGAAAGTTAGTTCTTCGACATTCAATATAGGAATTAAAAAAGGTTCGGGGACAACCAAATACGCTTCAACTAATTATGCAAAAAATACAAACTATCTGGTGGTTTGTTCATATACTTTTATCGCCGGTGTTAATAATGACATTGCAAAGTTATATGCAAGCGGATCGGGAGTTCCTGCTACAGAGCCGGCTGTACCTGTTGCAGCAGATACCTCAGGGTCAGATATCAGCAATATAGGTGAAGTAATTCTGACAAATTCATTTGTTCAATCCGGACTTCAGGGCAGCTCCGTAAAAATAGATGGAATCAGAATCGGTACAAGCTGGGCAAGTACTTTGCTGCAGCAATTAAATGTTAATCTGGATTTGAAAGCTCTTTTCCAGGGTTTTTACAACAGCTCATTAAATAAAATGGTTAAGGATACTGCAAGAGTATATTTAAGATATAATATTTCACCTTATAATATTGCAGATTCTTCAAAAGCAGTACTGGATTCTACAGGAAAAGGAAATTTTATTTTTAACAGAATAGGAAATCTATCACCATATTTTATAGTTGTAAAACACAGAAATTCTCTTGTATCCTGGAGCAAAACTGCTAAGACATTTTATGGCAACACATTAACCTATGATTTTACAATTAATTCTTCACTTACTTATGGTAATAATGCAGTATTATCCGGTTCAAAATATTGTTTCTACAGTGGTGATATAAATCAGGACGGAATTATTGATGCGGGTGATATAAGTGCAATCGAAAACGATGCAATTAATTCTGTAAGCGGATATGTGAAATCGGATATAACCGGAGATAATTTTGTTGATGCTTCTGATTTAAGTCTTGTAGAAAATAATGTAGTACTGGGTGTTTATGTGATAACTCCGTGATGAGATGTGGAATTTGCCCGCCTCGCATCCGCTTCTGCGGAGCGGGTAATTTATAATTTTGATTTTGTCTTTTGGAGTTCATCAAATTTTTCCATTAGCCAGATTTTATTTGAGACATCTCTTTCGTTAATTTGCTTTTTCAGATTGCTCAGGTAATATCCATCATATTTTTTATTCTTAATATTTCCTTTTACTTCGGTAAATTTATTTACAAAGTACAAAAAGTTTTTGAATATGCTTTTTGCCCGGGCTGAAGATTTATTATCATAGGTAATGAAATGTCTTGAAGAATCTATTAATGAATGAAGTTCATCGAAATATCCCGATTCATAATACAGCATCAACTGAAATCTTCTAATCGTAATTTTATCTATCACATCTCCGCTTTTCAGCTTTGACAAATATTCCATTGCTGTATCAAATTTTTTTCTTTTAATATTAAGAGAAACCATTGCAAAGAGGAAACACTGGTCACGATGAGACGTGTCAAGTTTGTTTTTGAACTTTTCGATGAACCTTTCAGCCCAGCTGAATTGACGAAGATTGGCTGCCATGCTGACAATGTTGGCATACATATACGGATTGATAAAATTATCTTTCCCGTTGTTATAATTCCCGCTTTCAATCATCATTTTATAAATTATGAATTGTTCTTTTATGAACTTTGTATTTCCCTTCATGATCTGGAAATTGCAGAAATTTATCAAAGCAGTAAGAACATTATATCTTAATTCCTTACCGAGTCTTCCTGAATTCTTTCCGAACAAATTCTTCAGTCCGTAGAATATACTTTCATCATTAGGATTTAAAAGCGTGTCAATGACCGAAGAAAATATTGAGGCATATTTATTATTTTTAACAGGACTGATATTAAAAAAACCGGATACAGAATTCAGATACTCATTGTTATACGGATTGTTATATAAGATACTCTCATGCATTGAATTATAATTACTGTTAAAAAAATTAATAAAGAAAAATATTAATAAACTTTCATTAGGATTACCTGTGGAGTTACCGGGTTTGTAATATGCATTTTTGTTAAGGTATAAATAGTTGAGCTCTTTTGATTCAAGAATATATTTGTTATAAAAATAATTCAGGTCAATATTTGATTTCAACATTTGTGCTTTGAGAAGTTTTGCATTTTTGTTAAAAAGAGTAATGAGTTTTTTATCAAGTAATGCATCGAGTAAATTCATGTCATATTCAAATTTTCCTGAACTGTATTTTTCGAATGAAAGAAATCTTTCCGTAAGTTTCTGAAGTTCGTGGATTAAATTTTTCATCACACCATACTGAAATTCTCTTCCGGGGAATAACGATTTCCATAGAGTTTCTCTTTCAAGTCCTGCATTAATAAATTCAGGGGAATATGTTTTTATTGAATCGAAAAGTTTTATTACAACTGAATTATTATTGTGATAAGGAGAAATTAAGAATATTCCGAATTTTTTTATCTGCTCTTTGTCGAAAGTTCTGAGAATTTCAAGCAGAGTACTCTTAAGCATATTATTGTATAGTTTAAATGTCTCTTAGAAAGTATCATTAATATTCCAAAATAACAATTTGATTCCCGAGGTGAAAAACCGGGAAAAGTTTCTTTGCTTTATAAATGTATTTATAGCAATTTTGTATTGGTTCATCTGAATGACCGGAAATATATATCTCAGGATTTGGATGAACAACTTTATTTTAAAAACTTTTAAAAATCTTTTTAAAAATCTTTTTTAAAACCAACGGAGGTAAAATGTTATTAAAGTTAATCAATTTATTTTTCATATTATTAATAAGCAGTTTTGCTTATTCACAAATCAAAGGACCTCAGCCAAAAGAAATACCGGCTGAACCTAAAATAGAATTTAACAGAAACAATAATCTGACAGACAACAGAAATTCAAAAGAAGTAACCGATCTCGAAAGCAAACTTTTGCTGGCAAAGCAAACAGCAAATATTGACGGTGCAAAAGAAATTGTAAAAGAGCTTGATGCTTTAACCGGCTCGGTCACAAAACCGGGAGAGGAATTTCCTTTGCATTTAATTAAATCTGAAAAAACTCCGACTGATAATATTAATATTGGCCTGGTCTCTCCGGTAACAGGTACAAAAGGCGTTGCAACCTGCACCGAACAAATTGGGGCAACCGCCAGCAGAATCTGGACAGCATTTGTATTCGGACCAAATAGCGGTGCAACTCCTGATGCGCTTCGACTTTGTTTTTCCGATGACGGCGGCAAGACATGGGTTGAAAAAGTAACACTCGGATTTTCTGCAGGCAACAGAATGTGGCAGGATCAGATTGACATTGAGCTGATTGAAAACAGCAGCGGAGATAAATATATCTGGGTAGCATTCGGATATGCTACAAATAATTACAGCGGGCAATACCGGGTAGGAGTTACTATTGTTAAAATTACCGGACTGTTAAACTACGGTGGATACACACTTGCATGGCCCGGGACAGTTAATTCAAATTATTACTGGAAACCACGGATAGTTTCAGACAATGAAGCTTACCGTCCGAATCCATGGGTTTATATTACAACTTGTCTTGACAGTGCAGTCAGCGGCGGATATTACTCAGGTGAAAAAGTAGCAATTTGTTATTCACCTTATACTGTGACTCCTACTTTTACTTATAAACCAACAGGGTTTTTAGGATTGCTCTTCAGATATCCTGTGGATTATTATGTTGATATTGCTTATTTCAGAAACGGAGGACAGGATTCAATACTGATAGTTGAATCAAGTCTGGAAGACTCATCAAAAATAATTTTAGCCAAAACTTCCATAGGTTCATTTATTTCTTCTTCCTTTGCAACGTACGTCGGAAACATCAGCACAATACCAAACAAAAGAGGATATCAGGCATACATTGCTTCTGCCGGAGGATATAATAATCTGATGATAGTAAACATGAGAAAATATTCGGCAACTGACTGGGATATAGAATACTACCGTTCAACAAACGGAAGCGCAGGATGGGTAAACGGGTATGTAGATTACCGGGGCAACAATTCTACAAGAGCAGACATCATCGGATTCAGAAGCGCTCCGGGAGTTTATTCATGCGCCTATTCTGAAAATACACTTTCGTTTGTACCGGTTACTTATTGTTCAGCTGTAAATAACGTATGGGGAGGATTAGTTCTCCAAATGAATCATATAAACACAAATCCATTTACTGCTCAGCCAAGACCAGGAATTAAATATGGTCCCGACGGAGAAAGCTGTTTTGCTGTCTGGACAGAATACAGCGGAAGCACAAATGTCTGGGCATCTTTAGGTTGTACCGGAACACCCCGCACATATAAGTATCTTTCATTCAACGGATTAATAGAAGGGTTTTATAATTCTGCTTCAAATAATATGACGATATCTGATACTGTGAGATTATATTTAAGAAGCGAATCATCTCCATACAATATTGTTGATTCATCAATAGCCACAGTCGGGAATGGAGGCAATGGATTTTTTGAATTCTATAATACTGATAACTTTGTTAATTACTATTTACAGGTAAAGCATAGAAATTCTCTTGAAACCTGGAGCAGTAATACATTCCAGTTTACGACTCAGTATAGTTCATACGAGTTTTCACCTGATGTAACGAAGGCGTATGGGGAAAATATGATACAGGTTGATGACATACCTGTAAGATTTGCCTTTTACAGTGGTGATGTGAATCAGGATGGAATCATTGACGGATCAGATATCAGTGATGTAGAAAATGATGCATCGAATGCTTTGTCAGGATATGTACCGACAGATGTGACTGGAGATGATTTTGTAGATGGAAGTGATGTCAGCATAGTTGAGAATAATGCGGTGAATTCTGTAAGTGTGATAACGCCGTGAAACGTGAAACGTAAAACGTGAAACGTAAAATGTGAAATGTCAAACGTGAAATGTGATCCACGGCGGCGGAGTGAAATGCTTGTCCACCTTTAGCGGGTAAAATTAGGAACTCTATTTATCCTCCGTGTTTTTCGCAATCAGACTCGGGGGATTTTTTATTTTTGTTGGTGAGCTTACTTCGTTCGTGATACCAACAACAGCAAAATGAGGATAGGTTCCTTGCATATAATATATTCATGTTGGTAGGTAAAAAATTTGCAAGAGAATGCTATTTAATTATTAAAGTGGCTTTGCAAATTTTTTGGAACACCAACACGGGTGTATATTTTAATTTTTTTTATCCGCAGGCTTTATGCCTGAGATTATTCACTTTAGAATTCAATAAGTTGCGTGATGTTAAGGGTAGAATTTATAAATATCTTTTCGGTTAAGTATTCTTGTAAATATTAATTTGGATTCTGCAAATTCGAAACCAATCCTATAATCAGATATTCTTATTCTGTAAATCGTGTTTTGACCGGAAAGTTTTTTAATGTTTTTGATTTCAGAAAGTATATTACAGTTTCTTATCTCAACTATTTTAAGTTTAACCTGTTCACGAATTCTTTTATCATTAATTCTTTTTAGATCCTTTTCAAAACTTTTTTAATAAACAATTTCCAAAGTTATTTTTCCAATATTTTAAGTATACGTTTTTCACTGACATATTCTCCTTTTCTTCCCTCTTTTACTGCATTTGCAAGAGCTGTGTCTTCTATTGCATCGCTTATTAATTCTTTAATTTCTTCATTATTATCCCTTATCATTTCTCTGATAGTTTCTTTTATTAATGGTTTCAATTCCTTCTTTTCAAATATTTTTTCCATATCCTTTTCTGATTTTTTATAAAATTAATTTCATTTAAATTGAATTACAACTCCAAAACCATATTGTATCCGCAGGCTTTATGCCTGCGATGATTAATTCTCTATTCCCCTCTGCAACCGTAAAGGTAACGGCTACAATTATTTTTAATGAAAATTTTTTTATTTATTCTTTGTAGCTACAGTCTTTATGCCTGTGGGAATTAATTTTCGATTCATCCGCAACCATAAAGGTTGCGGCTACAATTGTTTAATAAATTTAATTTATTTTTGATTTCTCGCAGAGTCACTCGCAGTCTAGATTGTGACGAACATGAAAATTTAATGAGAAGATTCCTGACGTTGTTAGTCTTAGCGAACAAAGTGATCCAGAAACAGGCATAAGTTATCAACAACATTTAATTTCATAAACCGGATTTTTCAAATAAGAAAATTGTTAGTGGAATATCTTGTTCCGCTTAAAATTACTATAATACTCTACAAGAAAAAATACTTTTCGCTGATTTCCTGAATCAATAATTACTATTCTTGTAGATGCCCTCACTTCGTTACGATACATCAGCTAAAGCAAGAAACCAATTATATCGGTCCCATAAACTTATCACCATTAAAGTGAATCATATGTTCGGGCACATCTGCCAGCCATACTTCTGTTTCCCAGGCAATGTTATTTGAGTGTTTCTTAAATTCAGAGAAATCCGGAAAAGCAGTTACATATATCTTTGCAGCTTTGCAATCTTTTAAAAATTCTTCAAGTTCAATAATTCGTTTAGGAGATACAGGACCGTGTGAAGTAACCGCTTCAATTAGAAATAACCAATTTTTACTGTGATCATAGATAATCACATCGGGTAGTTTTCTATGCTGATTAACAGGAATACCTAATTCTTTTAGTTTCTTTTCATCGAGATATAAATCTTTTTTAGCTGTATCACCTAAATATAAAACAGATCCTCCATTCGCAAAACGAGAAGCAAAATTGTGAACGATGGCTGCCTGAACTTCATTGTGTTTTCCTGCAGATAGTTTTAATGTTTTACCGTTACTGAGTTTAACTGGAATCAAAATTTGTTTTCTTTCTTTTTTATATTTCTTTGATAAATTGCCTTCTTCTGAAATGAATTTTTCAACTGATTTTTTCCAGTCTTTTGTTCCAAAAGTTTTTATTGTGTCTAATGCAACTTTAGTTAAAGCATAATGAGCATTCGGACTATTTACCGGAAGTTCCGGATTGTCCGGATTGTAGTCTGCAATTCGTGCCTGAACAAATTGATGTAATACTTGTCTGCGAAATGTTTCACGAGAATTCGGTGCATATTCCTTTTTGTAAATCTCAGATACAAAAGACATAATTCCCTTTGTTACTTTTTTACTTGATACAGTTGCTTTATTCCATTTGTCACGGGGTTTAATACTGCATAGTGCCAATAGAGTATAAGCTGAAGTGTCATTTTGTTGTGCTGTTGGCAAACCAAGTTCTTTCAATATCTTTTTTGCTTCTTCTAGTTTACTCATATATGCTTGATGAAAGTTCAAATTGTTCGATAACTATCTTGTTTGTGCTTTCAACTGAATAATCATTTGATAGAATAATATTATTTCCAATTTCTTTTATTGATTCAAGTTCAGGTAAAGGGATTTCTCTAAGTTCAGTTGCACTAACATTTACATTCCCGTTAAATATTCTGAAATAAGAATTGAAAAGTGTGCTGTTAAGTAATGCACACAATCCGACTATTTCATTTCTGTTCAAATTACCTTTAGGACGATAAATATAATTCAACTTATTCTCAACTCCTATATATTCTGATTTAATATAATTACTAAAATATGGAGCGGCAATTAAACGACTCTTATCATCTTTGCTGCTGAAACGCCTCAGAAAAATATAGTTTTTATTAAGAATTAGAATTGATTTCGAATCATTTTCGATTCTTACGTATTGACCTTTATCGGGCTTTGGTAGAGGCCATTCTAAAATCATTTGTTTTACATTATGTAACCAAAATAATGGAGCAAGAAATACTTCGCCATTTTGGTAATTGTCATGTATATATTTTTTACTTCTAAAGCCAACTACCGGACCTGTTGATATCTGAATATTGTATTTATTTAAATTACCATTCCAGTTTTTAAAAATATTTAAAATGGATTCTTCAAAATCATTAGTTGGTAAGTATAAAATTTTTTCATTCGAAGTTATATCGATTAAAACTTTTTGTCTGAATGTTTTTAATTCAGGTGTAAGAATATCCTTTAGTCCTCTTGATGAAGAAACTAATACATTATGGTCAGGGTTATTTTTTTCCTTTCGTCTTCCTTTAATAATTACTGTTTCCTGCAATACTTTATCTCTGTCAAATGTGTCTTTTCGTGAATCGAATAAATGTACATTATCAATCTCAATAATTTTAAAGAAAAACTCACGAAATAATTTAAAATAACTTCCGGATGCATAACTGCGTGGAGTAATAAATATAAGTTCTCCGTTTTCTTTCAGAAGTTTAGCAGAAACTGCCATAAAAACAGCATAAATATTAGGATGCCCGTTAACAACAGTCTTTGCTGCTAAAGCACGTTTATCATCTATTGATAATTTAAAATAAGGGGGGTTGCAAATGACAATATCAAACTGCTCATCTTTTTCTAAAAACAGATTTACGTTTTCATTAAAACAATTCGCATTTTCTATGACAAAATCATTCTCATTCAATACATATTTAAATTCAAATCTTTCCGAACTTAACCATTGTTTTAAATATTCAAGAGACTTAATTGTTAGTGAAATTAAATTTTTGTCTGTTTCATAAGCAATTAATTCAATTGATTTAATTGAGTTAATTGAATTAATTGAATGTAAATTACTTTTAATTGTAAGATATTCAATTAAAGCACAGGATAAAATTGCTGCACCACAGCCCGGGTCAAGAATACGAAGTTTAGAATTTGAAGAATTTGTAAAAGATCCCATTAATGAAGCTATCTCTAATGGAGTAAAAAATTGTCCTTTAACTTTTTTTTGCTCAGAGTTTACTAATTTCGAATAAAAAATTCCTAACCTGTCTGCAAAATGACTTGGAAGCTCGTTAGTTATGGGTTGTATAGAATTAGTGTTTACCATTTCTATTTTTAATAATGAAATTAATTTTCTTTTCAGCAACATACATTGCTTCTAAAGCAACTTCTTCATTCCGAACTTCATAGACCAATTTGTCGCTTAAAAATGCTACAAGTAACTCTTTCTCTTCTTTACCAAAAAATTTTGCGAATCGCTTGACCTGTTCTTTTGTAGGCATTCTTTCGTTTCTCTCAATTTTACTAAGAAGCGCTTGATCAATTTCTATTTTCGCTGCAACCTCTCTGAGTAAAAGAGATTTTTTTTCTCTTAATTCCCTGAGTATTTCTCCTATGCTTTTCAAATTGTAAGTGTTTGACTTGACATTTAATGTCCAAAAATATTACAAACAATTTTCATTGTCAATGAACATCTAAATTCTTTTTTCACAGAACTGAAGAGGAACAAAGCGAGCCTGAAACAGCCATTATTGAGCAATGCCGAATGATGCGGTAACTCCTGCATGTCACTACCCTTTGGATTAGTTTGGTAAGTAATATACTCTTTGATTTGTCCCTGTACATTCATAAAATTTAGTTTAGAGCTACGCCCGTTATTCATCTTTTCTCTTTCGACACCGCCCTCTCGGCCCATCACCTTCATGCAGCACAATTTCGGAATGTAAAAAATGTACTGCCTCTGCTGATTCCTTCACTTTGGAAGCACAGCGTTCTAACATTTCTGATTCAAACTCTGCTAACACACTTTCCCTTACTCCGGCTTTTTTCCATTGAGAAAATGGTCCGCATTTTATTGAGATCTCCCGTGCCAGCACCAGCGCATCCAGCAGAGATTGATTCGCACCCTGTCCTTTGAATGGACTCATAGGGTGAGCAGCATCTCCTATAAGAGTAAATGGTCCCGCTTTTCTCAATGATTCAGGTTGGAGTAATTCCCGGTCATACAAAGGATAACCGGAAACCTGAGCTTCCATAGTCGCTGCTAAAATCTGAGGAATAGGATCATGCCAATGAGTTCTGCGACATGCTTCCTCTTTAAGTGCCTGAACTCCCAAAGCACTCAATGCCTTTGCCTCATTTTCCTGCATCGGGAAGCTAAGCTGCCACATCACCGAGTCCGAAGCATATGGCATAATGTAGATTCGCTCATTTCCATTAGCAGTTTGGAATACCGTGGCAGAGTCGAGCAAAGAACTTTCCAGATCTTCGAGATTTCTCACGAGATTTTTCAAAGGACAAATACCTAATATCACCATACACCCCAGGTAACGTAATGGGCTAATGTCCTCACCAATAAGCAACCTGCGCACGGTACTGCGAATACCATCTGCTCCAACTACAAGGTCAGCCCTGGCACTCTTCATCTCCCCATTCACCTGAAAGCTAAGCTCGACACCTTCGCCATCATGTTCTTTAAAATCCATTAACTGGTGCCCCCACTGTACCGCATCGTGTCCGCCGAGTTGATTCAATAGCTCTAAACGTAATGACTGCCTTGCAATATGTATGTTTCTGCGTTTAGGAAATTTTTTTGCATCAGACTGAATCCATTTTCTCATTCCCCATTCACCGATCACTTTTCCTTCTGTAGTATGAACCACATGTCTTGTTGAAAACACTCCTTCTTTTAAAGAGGAAATACCCAATGCGACTATCGCTTTACCTGCTTGTTGCAAAGTAAGTCCATAGCCCTGAGAGCGAACATCAAAGCCGTTATCGCGTTCATAAAGAGTGAAAGGAATGCTTCGGTGCAAACAAGCCACAGCCAGAGC
>Ga0105044_10013399_pt1 | contig 11134 bp, 10 predicted proteins | sample MAT01_FD_78092 | JGI IMG/M metagenome (GOLD analysis project Ga0105044, IMG submission 78092) | Freshwater microbial communities from Lake Fryxell liftoff mats and glacier meltwater in Antarctica - MAT-01 | ecosystem: Environmental > Aquatic > Freshwater > Ice > Liftoff microbial mat | place... | reverse complement strand
TGCGGCTCGGCGGCCGAGGAGCTCTCCGCCCTCGGCGACGTCGAGCCTGTGCCCACCGACATCGCCGATGAGGCGTCGGTCCAGGCCGCGGTCGACGCCGTGCAGGAGCGCTTCGGGCGGATCGATGTGTTGGTGAACAACGCCGCGATCTACGGCAACCTCGACATCGGCGACCAGAGCCTGGACTACCTGAAGACCGTGTTCGACGTGAACCTCCACGGCCAGTGGTTGATGGCCCGGGCCGTGGCCCCGTCGATGGTGGAGCAGGGGAGCGGGAGCATCGTGAACATCGCCTCCATCGCCGCCTACCTGCACCAGATCAACGCCTTCGACCCGACCTTCAACGGCGTCGGCAACTACGCCTACGCCCAGAGCAAGTGGGGCGTGATCGGCCTGACCCACCACCTGGCCGGCCAGCTCGGCCAGTTCGGTGTGCGGGTCAACTGCATCGCCCCCGGCCTGACCATGACCGAAGCCACCAAGACCACCGTGCCCGACTTCGCCCTGCCCTTCTTCGAGCAGCTCAGCCCCATGAAGCGCAACGTGGAGCCCGATCAGCTCACCGGCGCCGCCCTCTTCTTCGCCTCCGACGACGCCGCCCTGGTCAACGGCCAGATCCTCTGCGTCGACGGCGGCACCGTCATGCCCACCTGAGTCCTCGGGGACCGGCAACGAGGCAAAGACGGGGGCGTGGGGATGGGCCGCCGGCTTGTCGGTGGCGTTGGCGGCTTGTTCTGCGGCCCCGAACCGATGAACGAGGCGAGTGCGGGGCGTGGGGTCGGGCCGCGGGTCGTCGGGGGCGATTCGGGCTCCCGATCCCACGCCGCGTAGCTGAGCGGCCATCAGTTCCGGCGGTGCCCTCGTACCGGCGGCAGATCAGGCCCTCCAGGGTCCGGATCTGCCGCCGGTTGCCGACGCTTCGCCTCGCCGGCCACGCAGGGTGGCGGGATGCGGCGGGGGGGCACCGCCGGTTCCGGCGGGATCAGCCCGCCCCCCTGTGGCTGCCATCGTTCCCCCAGCCCCTGGGGCGTCAGCTGAACTGGGCCATCGGCGGTAGCTCGCGGCGGATCTGGGCCTCGGTGTGCACCCTCAGTTGGTCGGCGTAGGCGTCGTTTGTCGGGATGAGGAAGGCGCCGGTCTGGACGCCGGCGACGACGCGGGCGGCCACCTCCGAGGGGTCTACGCCCTGCTCGCCGGCCATGTCGGCCAGCGCCCCGTTGACGAAGTCGACGTCCTCGCCCGCCACGCCCGCGAGGTGGTCGGGCCGGTTGCGGCCCGACGTGGCGATCCGGGTGTTGACCGCTCCGGGGCAGAGCGCGGACACGCCGATGGGGATGCCGGAGGCCCGGAGGTCGTGGGCCAGGGACTCGGCCACGGCGTAGGCCCCGAACTTGGAGGTCTGGTAGGGGGCCGAGAAGGCGGCGCAGGCCAGGCCGGCCATCGAGGAGGTGACCACGACGTGGCCCTCGTCGTCGCCTTCGATCATGCGGGGGACGAAGGCCTTCACGGCGTGGATGACGCCCCAGAGGTTCACGCCCAGCACCCACTGCCAGTCCTCGACACTGCGCTCCCAGCTGATCCCGCCCTGGAACACGCCGGCGTTGGCGCACACCAGGTGGGCCGCCCCGAACCGCTGGTAGGTCGTGGCCGCCAGCGCCTCGACCGCCTCGGCGTCACTGACGTCGCACACGACCGGCACGGCCTCGGTGCCGGCCACGGCCTCGTCCAGCGCTCCCGCCTCGACGGCCGCGGCGACCACCGACATGCCCTCGTCCACGAACGCCCGGACCAGTGCCCGCCCGATCCCCGACCCGGCCCCGGTGACGACCGCGACCCGCCCTGTCAGTGTCTCCATGGCAGGGGACCGTAGGACACCGCCCAACCCCCACTGTTCTGGCACCCGATCCGGCGGTCAGGGCAACCAGATCAGGTGCCAGTAGCAGGGCTCGACCTTCTGGCACCCGATCCGGCGGCCGGAGCGACCAGATCGGGTGCCAGAACGGGATCAGGTCAGCGGGTGCGGTCGAGGCAGGGCTCGAGGGCTTCGATGCCGGCCTTGAAGTCATCCGCGCCGGCCCCGAAGACCATGCCGATGACCCGGTCGACGCCGGCGTCGCGGTACTGGTCGACCATGTCGGGGGTCAGCGGGTGCATGTAGGGGCACACGCTGATCTGCACGTCGGCCCGGCTGCGGCCGTTCTGCTCCAGCAGGTCGTCGAGCCGGGCCAGGGCGGGACCGACGTCCTCGGGCAGGCGGTTGAACGTGTACCAGCCGTCGCCCAGGCGGGCGGCCCGGGCCATGGCGGCGTCGGACTCGCCGCCGATGTGGATGGGCACCGCGGCCTGGGCCGGCTTCGGGTACATGCGGGCCTTGTCCAGCTCGTAGAACTCGCCGGAGAAGGACGACACGTCCTCGGTCCAGAGGGAGCGCATCACCGCGATGTACTCGTCGGTGCGCTTGCCCCGCTTCGGCCACGACACGGCGACGGCCGCGAACTCCTCCTGGCACCAGCCCACACCGATCCCCAGGTCGAACCGGCCACCGGACAGCCAGTCGATGTTGGCCACCTCCTTGGCCGTGTACACGGGGTTGCGCTGGGGGAGGAGCAGGATCCCGGTACCGAGGCGGATGGTCGAGGTCTGCCCGGCGATGAAGGCCAGGGTCGACAGCGGCTCGAGGATCCCCGAGTCCGCCGTCGCCGGGAAACGTCCGTTCTCGTCGTAGGGGTAGTCCGGGGCGTAGTCGTCGAAGAGCACGACGTGTTCGGCCAGCCAGAGCGACTCCACCCCGCGGGCCTCGGCCTCCTGGCCGAGGGCGACGAGGCCGTCGGTGGTCACATACGGCGCGGCGAGCGCGGCGAAGATGCCGAAGTCCATGGTGGTCATTCCCCCCTGAGATGAGACGGTCGGATGCTGATCAGAACCGGTTGATGGCCTTGTCCTCGAGGTAGGCGGCCAGGCCCTCGGGCCCGCCCTCCCGACCCACGCCGGACTGCTTGAACCCGCCGAACGGGGCGCAGGGCTCGAGCATGAAGCCGTTCACGTTGAAGGTGCCGGTGCGGATGCGCTTGGCCACGTCCAGGCCGACGCCGGCACCGTCGGCGGTCCAGACCGATCCCGACAGGCCGTAGTTCGAGTCGTTGGCGATGCGGACGGCGTCGTCCACGTCCTCGAAGGCGATGGCCGAGATGACCGGCCCGAAGATCTCCTCCTGGGCGATGCGCATGTCGTTGGTGACCTTGGCGAAGAGCGTGGGCTCGACGTACCAGCCCGTGTCCTGGCCGGCGGGGCGACCACCGCCGACGATGACCTCGGCGCCCTCCTCCTGGCCCTGCACGATGTACTTCTCGACCCGGTCCCGCTGGCGCTCGGCCACCAGGGGGCCGACCTCGGTGTCCATCTCGGCGGGGTCGCCGACCTTCACGGCTTCCATTCGAGTGGCCAGGCCGTTGACGACCTCGTCGTACTTGGCCTTGCTGGCCAGGACCCGGGTCTGGGCCACGCAGGCCTGGCCGTTGTTCATGAGGCCGGCGATCTGCAGGAGGCTGTCCAGGGTGGTGTCGACGTCGGCGTCGTCGAGGATGATCGCCGCCGACTTGCCGCCGAGCTCGAGGGTGTAGCGCTTCAGCTGCTCACCGCACAGCGAGGCGATCTTCATGCCCGCCGCGGTCGAGCCGGTGAAGGCGATCTTGTCCACGCCGGGGTGGCGGACCAGGTGCTCGCCGACCTCGCGACCGGCGGGCAGGATGTTGACCACACCCCTGGGCACGCCGGCCTCCTCGAGGGCCTCGGCCAGCAGGTAGGCGCTGAGCGGGGACTCGGGGGCGGGCTTGAGCACCATGGTGGCGCCGGCGGCCAGGGCCGGGGCCAGCTTCAGCATGGTCACGTACAGCGGGACGTTCCAGGGCACGATCGCCCCGACGACGCCCACGGGCTCCCGGCGCACGAGGACGTTGGCCATCATCCCCTGGCGCTCCTCCTCGAAGGCGAAGTCCTTGACGAGGTTGGCGTAGTAGTCGGAGACCATCAGGGTGGCACCGACCTGGCCCAGGTGGCTGAACATGATGGGCGAGCCCATCTCGGCGGTGATCGTCTGGGCGATGTCCTCGGCCCGGGCGCCGAGGCCCGCGGTCAGGTTGGCCAGGATCTCGCCCCGGCCGGCGGGGTCCATGGTCGCCCAGGGGCCGGACTCCAGGGCGTTGCGGGCGGCCACGACGGCCTGGTCGATGTCGGCGTTGGACGCCTCGGGCACGGTCGCGATGACCTGCTCGGTGTGGGGGGAGACGACCTCGATCGTGCCCCCGCCGTCGGAGGGGACCCAGTCCCCACCGATCCAGAGTGTGTCGCGGTCCTGAACGCCGTTGATGCTCACCGGTACCCCTTTGTGTCAGCGGCCGCGCGGCCGCCTGCGGACATCTGACACCCTGTCAGATTCGGAGCGGCCGAGAAAGCCCGCGTACTCTCGCTCGCCATGGGGACCCGACCGTTCACGTTCGCCGACACGTTCGAAGTGGTGGCCGACACCGTGCCGGACAAGACCGCCATCGTCACCGAGGACCGCCGACTCACCTACGCCGAGGTCGACGAGCGGGCCACCCGGCTGGCCCACGTCCTGGTCGACCGGGGCATCGGCGCCGGCGACCACGTCGGCCTCTTCCTCTACAACGGCACCGAGTACATCGAGGGGATGCTGGCCGCGTGGAAGATCCGGGCCATCCCGGTCAACGTGAACTACCGCTACGTCGAGGAGGAGCTGGTCTACCTCTTCGACGACGCCGAGCTCGCGGCGGTCATCCACCACGAGGAGTTCACCCCCACGCTGGCCGCCGTCGTGGACCAGGTCCCGGGGGTGCGGACGTTTCTCTCGGTGGCGGACGACTCGGGCGTGGACACCGCCGGCCTGCCCACGGAGGACTACGAGACGGCGCTCGCCGCGGCCTCCCCCGAGCGTGACTTCGGCGAGCGATCCGGCGACGACCTCTACATCCTCTACACGGGGGGCACCACGGGCATGCCCAAGGGCGTCATGTGGCGCCAGGAGGACATCTTCTTCGCCGCGATGGACCTGTCGGCCATGGGTCTGGCCGAGCCGCCGGAGCGCCCCGAGGACCTGGCCGCCCGGGTCGTGGAGTCCGCCGGGACCCTGACCATGGCCACCGCCGCCCCGCTCATGCACGGCGCCGCCCAGTGGGCCGCCTTCATCTGCTTCCACCAGGGCAACACCCTGGTGCTGGCTGCGTCCCGCAAGTTCGATCCGGCGGCCATCTGGCGCATGGTCGAACAGGAGAAGGTCACCACCATGACCGTCGTGGGGGACGCCATGGCCCGGCCGTTGGCCGACGAGCTGCTGGCCAATCCGGACGAGTACGACCTGTCCAGCTTCTTCGCCCTCGGCTCCGGTGGGGCGATCCTGTCGGCCGGGGTCAAGGACCAGTTCACCCAGGCCCGTCCCGACCTGATCATCACCGATGCCTTCGGGGCCTCCGAGACCGGCGCGCAGGGTGGCGGCGTGGGCTCGTCGGACGAGGGTCATCCGCAGTTTGCGGTGAACGAGTGGACCACGGTCCTCGACGAGGACCACCGCCCCCTCGAGCCTGGCTCCGGGGTCAAGGGGATGCTGGCCCGGTCGGGTCGGATCCCGATCGGCTACTACAAGGACGAGGAGAAGACGGCCCGCACCTTCGTGCACGACGCCGACGGCAAGCGCTGGGTCATCCCCGGCGACTTCGCGACCATCGAGGCCAACGGGACCATCACGCTCTTCGGGCGCGGCTCGGTCAGCATCAACTCGGGGGGAGAGAAGATCTTCCCCGAGGAGGTCGAAGCTGCCCTCAAGAGCCACCCCGCCGTGTTCGACGCCATCGTGGTCGGTGTCCCCGACGAGCGCTTCGGCCAGCGGGTCGCCGCCGTCGTGGCCCCCCGCCCCGGCACGACCCCGACCCTCGAGGAGCTGGCCGATCACGCCCGCACCAAGATCGCCGGCTACAAGGTCCCCCGCGAGCTGCACCTGGTCGACGAGGTCACCCGCAGCCCGTCCGGCAAGGCCGACTACCGCTGGGCCAAGTCCGTCGCCACCGGCGAGGCCTGACCCGGGACCCCGGGGCTGGAGGACCGACAACAGGCAGGGATGGGGGCGGGTCGTGTCGGCCCGGGTCGGTGGTGCCCGCGGGTCGCTGGGCTGGGGGACTGACAACGAGGAAATACCTTGCGGAATCCGCAAGGTATTTCCTCCAGACGAAGGCGTTCGGTCGTCGATGACCACCATGGGTGAGATCCGACGGCTCCGCCCCCCCAGGACCCGCAAGACGACCCCATGCCCCGTAGTTGCGTCGTTCTGTCCGGCTCGACGACCAGGTCGACATCCGCAGGGTCCGGCCGGCGACCCTCGCCCCCGTGGTTGCTTCGCTGTCGTTCGGTCAGCCGGCGGACAGGAACTCGCCGAGGGCCTGCAAGAACCGGGGGTGGCCCTCGAGCTGGGGAACGTGGGCCGTGCCCTCCAGGACCTCGAGCGTGGCCCCCGGGATGCGTGAGGCCAGCCCTTCGGAGGTCTCGCGGATGTCTTCCAGGTCGAGGTCCCCGATGAGCACGAGGGTCGGTACCGCGATCGACCCCAGAGCCGCCCAGGCCGACGGGCGTTCGACCTCCTCGCCGGGATCGACCGAGGCCAGGGCCCGGGCGTTCATCGCGAGGAACAGGGTCCGGGCGGCGCCGCTCACCCGGCCCTCGGGCACCGACGGGCCGTCGAGCCACAGCCAGGCCTCGAGTCGGTTGACCTCGTCGAGGTCGCCGGCTTCCTCGGCGGCGTCGATGGCGAGGCCGAGCTCCCGGTAGGAGTCGGGCCAGTCCACCGGGCCCGGCGCGCCACGGCAGGCCGAGCCGATGAGCGCCAGCCGGGACACCCGATCGGGGTGGGCGAGGGTCAGGTCGAGGCCGAGGCGGCCGCCCATGGAGCAGCCCACGACCGCCACCGGTCCGTCGATGCCGGCGTGATCCACCACCGCCAGGGCGTCGTCGACACCGGACTGGCGCTCGGGCTCGTAGATGGTCTCGCCGAAGCCCCGCTGGTCGAAGGCCAGCACCCGGTGCGTGGGGGTCAGGGCATCGACGACAGCTCGCCAGGACCGTCGGTCCGTGACTCCGGCGTGGAGGACGATGACGGGTGGACCCGACCCCTCGTCGTCGTAGGCGATCCGGGCCGAGCCCGAGGGGGCGAACGTGGTCACGCCGGTTCGGCGAACGCCTTCGTCTCGAGATACTCCTCGAAGCCCTCGATGCCCATCTCCCGGCCGAGGCCGGATTGGCGGTAGCCCCCGAAGGGGACATCGGCGCTGTAGTAGATGCCGCCGTTGATCGACATGGTCCCGGCCCGGATCCGCCGCCCGACGGCCTTGGCCCGCTCGATGTCGCCGGCGTTGACCGAGCCGGACAGGCCGTAGACCGAGTTGTTGGCGATGGCCACGGCGTCGTCGTCGTCGTCGAAGGCGATGACGACGAGGACGGGCCCGAAGACCTCCTGCTGGGCGATGGTGCTGTCGGGGTCGACGTCGATGAGCAGGGTCGGTTCGATGAACCAGCCCTTGTCCAGGTGGGCCGGACGCTTGCCGCCGGTCACCAGCGTCGCCCCCTCGTCCAGGGCGGTACGGATCAGACCCTCGACCCGCTCCCGCTGGACATCGGTGACCAGCGGTCCCATGAAGTTCCCGGGATCGGTGGGATCGCCGTAGGGCATCGTCTCCAGGACCGTCTTGGCGATCTCGACCCCCTCGTCGTAGCGGGAGCGGGGCAGGAGCAGGCGGGTGGGGATGGCGCAGCCTTGGCCGGCGTGGGTGCAGACGCCGAACGCGGCCGCCCCCGCCGCCGCGTTCATGTCGCAGTCCTCGAGGGCGACGATGGCCGACTTGCCGCCGAGCTCGAGGAACACCTTCTTCACGGTCTCGGAGGCCGCCGCCATGATCCGCTTGCCGACCGCGGTCGACCCCGTGAACGTGATGAGGTCGACCCGGGGATCGGTGGTGATGGCCTCGCCGATGTCGTTGCGCCCCGAGGTGATGATGTTGAGGACACCGGGCGGGATGTCGGTGTGCTCCGCGGCCAGCTTCCCGAGCGCGAGGGCGGCCCACGGCGTCGCCGGAGCCCCCTTGAGCACGACGGTGGTGCCCGCGGCGAAGGCCGGAGCGATCTTGGCGATGTTGAGCTGGTGCGGGAAGTTCCAGGCCGTGATGGCCCCGACCACCCCGACGGCTTCCTTCTCGATCCACCGGTGGGCCGGCATGCCCATGGGCACGGCGTCACCGAGGTCGGTGGTCCACTCGTAGCTCTCGGCCAGGTCGGCGTAGTAGGGCAGGAACTCCACGGGGGCGTCCAGTTGCGGTCCGTGGGTCAGCGCGACCGGCGTGCCCACCTCGGCCACGGTCGTGGCCCGGATCTCCTCGAGGTTGTCGCGCAGCGCGGTGTGGAGCTGGCGCAGGCAGCGGGCCCGCAGCTCGACGTTCGTGGACCAGTCGGTCTCGTCGAAGGCCCGACGGGCGGCGGCGATGGCCCGGTCGATGTCGGCCACCGACGCGTCGGCGGCGACGCCGAGCACCTCCTCGGTCGCCGGGTTGACGTTCGGGTAGGTCGCCCCCCCCTCAGCGTCGACCAGTTCCCCGTCGATGTAGAGCCGTTCTTCGTGCCAGAAGTCCCCCATGGCGGTGATCGTACTCAGCCCGCTGAACCCCGATTCACGAGCTGGTGGAAGGACTGGAGCACGTCACCGTCGACGACGATGGCGACACCGATCTCCGCCCCGTCGGCGTCAATGGCATCCACGGCATAGAGCTCGACACTGGGGTCACCGCCCGCGGCGTCGACCCGGACCGACGCCACGCCCGGGTCGGCCGACAGCACGACCCGCGGCCGCCCCGCCCCGTCCACCACCACGAGGCGCCGGGTACGCGTCTCGTCGTCGAGGGCGTCGACGCGGGCCAGCAGCGTCGTCACCAGGTCCGTCAGTTCCTCGATGGGATCGGGCACGGTCCACCTCCAGGTCATCACGCCGGGGAAGCGGGGCGGCCGACCTTACGGAGGGGGAGTGACGGTGAGGAGGTCGAGCGGCGCGACGCCGAGGATGTCGGCCAGGCGCTCCACGGAGCGCAGGGTCAGGTTGCGCTCGCCCCGCTCGACACCACCCACATAGGTCCGGTGGAAGCCCACCTCGTGGGCGAAGGCCTCCTGGGACTGCCCTCGTTCGGTGCGCAGCCGGCGCAGGTTCTCACCGACCGTGCGCTGGAGATCGCCGTCGCCCACGACGACGACCCTCACTCGCTGCTACTTGTCCGTCGACAGACTCATACGTAGCGTCGGGTCCACGCTGCACACCCTGAGCCCTCCGGACCTGGCCGACCTCTGCCCCCGCCTGGCCGTGGTCGGGCCCACCGGCGCCGTCCCCGGTCTGGGCTTCGCGGTCGACGAGGCCGACCGGCCGGTCCTCGGACCGGGGGCGCGGGTGCTCCTGCGGGGGTCGGCCCTGGTCCGGGTCCACGCCGCGATCGACGAGTCCGACGGGCGACCGCTGCGCCAGGTCGATGGCGGGAGAGCCCGACTGCTGGCGGTGGCCGCCGGCGCCGGTCCGGTGGCCGTGACCGACCGCGTGATCGTGGGTGTCCTGCGGGCCACCCCTGACCGGTCCCGCCTCGCCTACGCCCTCGCCTGGTCCGAGGTCGACGACATCGGCCCGGCCCCATCCGGTGGGGTGCGGCTGCTGTCCACCCGCCTGGTCGGCGCCCTCACCCTCGATCTCCTCGCCTGATCGCGTTCTTACCCGGATTCCGGCTCCCCGGGCAGCCGGAATCCGGGTAAGAATCGAAGTAGTTGACTGAATCATACAACTGACCTACGGTACCGGCCGATGGGCGACCCGGGGTTCGACGCGATCCGGGCGCCGCTCGGCCAGCTTTTCCGGTTGGGGGCGAGCCGCAAGGTCCACGCCCGGCAGGTCGCGGCCGCCGGCGTCGACCTCACCCAGCCCGGCGCGACCCTCCTGGCCCGCATCGTGGAGGACGGCCCCGTCGTCCTCGGTGACCTGTCGGCCGCCGCCGACATGGACCCCGGCGCCGTCAGTCGCCAGGTGAAGGCGCTGGAGACCGACGGCCTCGTGGAGCGCCAGGGGCGGGAGGGCGACGCCCGCATCCGGGTCCTCCGGGCCACCCCGGCCGGTCGCCGGGTCCGGCGCCGCATCGCCGAGGTCCAGGACCGTCACATGGCCGACGTCCTGGCCGGTTGGTCCGACGCCGACCGCGCCACCTTCGCCCACCTCCTCGACCGCTTCGTCGAGGACCTCCGGTCGGTCCAGTACCGACCGACCGACAACCACAGGAGATCCGCCTGATGCCTCGTGACGCGCGAAACGGGGCCGGCCCCCGATGACGATGCCCAGGGACATCGGGGCCATCGACCTCATGATCGGCTTCCCGGCCGAGGACGCCCGGCGCCACTACGACTTCATGAAGGCCAACCTCAAGGACGAGGCCTCCGCCGCGATGGAGTTCCCGGCCGAGTACATGTTCAAGGATGTCCCCAACCACAAGGAGCCCGACGACGATGCCATCGGCATCACCCTCGCGGCGATGGACAAGTGCGGCGTGGCGATGGGCATGGTCGGCCTGGGCTCCGACGTGAGCAAGCGAGCGGTGGCCGAACACCCCGACCGCTTCGTGGGCAGCATCGAGATCGACCCCAACGACATCGCCAAGGCCGTCCGCCGCATCCGTACCGCCCACGAGGAGCACGGCATCAAGGCCGTGACCACCTTCCCCTCGGGTTGCAACCCGCCCGTGCCCGTCAGCGACCGGCTGTACTACCCGATCTACCAGACCTGCATCGACCTGGGCCTGCCGATCGTGGCCAACGCCGGCATCGCCGGGCCCCGCCTGCCCAGCCACGTGCAGGACGTCATGCACTTCGACCAGGTCTGTTACGACTTCCCGGAGCTGGTGATCGTCATGCGCCACGGGGCCGAGCCCTGGGCGGAGCTGGCGGTCAAGCTGATGCTCAAGTGGCCCGGCCTGCACTACATGCCCAGCGCCTTCGCCCCGCAGTACTACCCCCGGGCGATCATCGACTACGCCAACACCCGGGGCGCCGACAAGATCATGTA
>Ga0105044_10013398_pt1 | contig 11134 bp, 7 predicted proteins | sample MAT01_FD_78092 | JGI IMG/M metagenome (GOLD analysis project Ga0105044, IMG submission 78092) | Freshwater microbial communities from Lake Fryxell liftoff mats and glacier meltwater in Antarctica - MAT-01 | ecosystem: Environmental > Aquatic > Freshwater > Ice > Liftoff microbial mat | place... | reverse complement strand
CGGTCAATGATGCCACACACGCCGCAGAGTGGGCAGTTGCGGTGAATGGGAAATTATTTGGAGAGACTAGTTAAAAAATGATTTGCACTTGAGTGAAACTGCTGTTTCAAAACGCTAGGTAGTGCGCGGAAATGGACAGGTATGTCGCTCCGGTTGATTGTTAGTTTTAGGTTTGTGTCCCTCAGGCTCTTGGGTTTTATTTGGAGAAAAATTATGACTGTGCAGAATCGAGTCGCGAGCAGTGTTTGCTGTGCGTGCGTGTTGGTTGTAGTGTCGTTGATCTTCTTTGGGTCTGGGCTGCGGGCCGATTGTGACAAGGTGGGCTTCGGGGATGGGGCGTGCAAAAAGACAAGCACATCGGTTTGTCTTGGTTGTTGGGCAAATGCAGGAGGCAACTGTCAGGATGGTATTATCGATAACCAAGCCGACTTCATTACTATGACAGGCCCGGGTGGTTCAACTGCAACACCGAGCCAAGGGATTTGTGCTATTGCCATGACTTGTGTGGAAACCTATGCCGCGCACGGCAATTGTTGGTTCACGAGTTGTGAAGGTGATCCTGAGGAAGTTGGAGGTTGTGGCTCCTGCTATCCTGCGTCTTTTGTCCCTCTCGAAACCGCCATCTTTGAAATGAGCAGTGAAGGTTGTGGAGGCGGCTAATGGGCGGATTCGCAAAATAAGAGAGTTAGCCATGATAAATGTCGAATTGTGTGCTGCGAGGTTTAACACCAGGAGCACACTGGGGGGCGTTTTTCGAACACCATCCTTTCGGCGATTTTTGTGCATCGTCGTAGTGGTGAGCCTGCTATTCGCGATATGGTTGGCAAGGAGACGAGAAAACCAGAGTCTCAACCCCCTCTTACGGTCCGCATTTCTCCCAGTCCTTGATTGCCACGTGTGCGGACTGTCGCCAATACTCAACTTGCAATTGCCTGCCACTTATCTGAAGGATTACTGTCGAGAGAATGGTATACGATGCGAAGCTATCCGTGATTTTTCTGCGTCTGTGGTTTTTGATTTCGAAGCTACAAAGGAAGAATCATTATTGTTATTTGACCAGCAGGATGAGGGGTTTTGGATAGCTGATGTTTTTCCCAAGAATGCACCAGAGTACCTCATGTTAGTCGGTCATAGCTTCACGCCGACGGTGATATCGATCGAGAAATCGAGGGAGATGTTGGCTAGTGGTGGAAGACTATTCCGCGTAGGTTACGAAAGGCCTCAAGGCTTGAGGCAACTCCCAAGCCGTTCTATTGTCTCGATTGAGCCATCTTGGGCGGGCCGCTACTTAGATCAGCCATCAGATGAAGTGAAATCTGACGTTACGCTCCTAAATTTGCAGCGATCGTGGATCGTTGTCGGCTATCCGCGGTCTAGTTGCTCGTGCACAACAATCATTGGTGAAACGTTTCAGCCCAACGTTGCCCCTGATGCGACAGCAAAATTTCAGGTAAAGTTACGAGGCAATGAAAGTGCGGCATCACGACAGTTTGTTTATATCCCTATCCAGCCTCTTCTGCCCGAGAAGTCAAATTCCGCACCGGTTCAACTTCTTTTTCCGATTTACTTTTGGCAGCGAACGCCGTTGTCAGTAGTACCAGACAAGATTGATTTCGGCTCAGTTAGCATAGCTGACAACGCAGCGGAAAGATGGTTAACGTTGTCTGAGCAGGAGACAGATACGTTCGCGATTCATTCGGTAGCCTGCTCATCTGAATCCGTCCATGTCGGGAAAATTGAGACTCGCGTTCTACCGTCTTCGGAGTCGGATGCTAGATCGAGAAATATTTATAGTATTCGATTCACGTTGAACCCCGAAAGTGTTGGCAAAGGGTCGGAAGACAGCGAAGTGGTTATACTAACGACTAGCAAGCTCCGCCCTCGGATAGTCGTTCCAATGAGGTGGAAGGTGGAGCCTGCTGTTCGGGCGTATGTGTCGGTTCCAGTTGATTTGTTGCGACCATATTCTCTGCGCAAGATTTCCTACACGATTATTTCGTCGAACTCAGATTTGATTTCGGTAAAGTTACTATCCTCTCCACCGGACGTCACCGTTGCGTTACCATCTGAATCATTTCGCTTTAAGACGACCATAGATGTCTTTCCGACGAATAGTCTGGGAGTGCCATCGACGACTGAGATCGGTGATATTCAAATGGAGGTATCTGGGGACGGATGGAAAGAGTCCTTGCAGCTTGCTTCAGAGGAGCTACGCAGTCTTTTCAGTCCACCGGAGACAAATTCTCGGTTTGAATCGCATTGAATTTTGCGGCTTTGCCGTCGGCGCGTCACAGTTCGATTTGGAGGAGACTTTATGAAGTTTGCTACTGCTGCTCTGGTTATTCCGGTGTCGGTGATTTGTTCAGTTTCTCTGTATGCAGATGAAAAAGTTGCGAAAGATCAGATCACCGCAGACGTACTGTCACGAATCGCAAGCGGAATAAGTGCAGCATACGAGTCTATCCTGTTTGTGAAGGCCGAGTACTCTGTAAAAGAGGAGAGGCTTGTCAGTCCGCAGAACGTTCCTGTTGTGCTTCGGGAGTCAGCCCACGGTGGCGCTGTACATATCCACGGCGACTCGATGATGAGATTTTCTTTTGACAGGCGGGCGCATCGAGTCGCACAGGAACTCCAACAGATCAAGCCTCCAACTTTGGTTTCAATTGCCGAAGGCAAGGAGATTGGCACACTTCCTTCCCCGTCGCATCTCCGCTTCATGATCACGTCGGATGGATTTTTCCAAAGAGATCTTGTAAACGATGACTTCGGTCAGGTTGAAGGATTTCCTGATGTAAAGGGTCTCAAATCAGATCGGGGAACGCTCGCAGTAGTTGAGTCACCGAAGAACGCAACTCGATACATGAGTGTGTGTTTTGACCCTAATTATTGGTTCTCGATGGACACTCTAATGTTTCACGTGGCGTATCAAAGGTGGGCTGAGATCCTCAAGACGAGAATGCCAATAAAGAGTTATGAAGGGTTCTCTCAGGTATTGTCCACAGATGTAACAGGCGAAGAGACCGCAGGAAAGGTACTGGTTAAAGAATTTCGCACGGGAAAATATGCGGACTCAAGAGGTGACGTTACGATTGTCACCACTCATTCTCGCGCGAATTCTTTTCTTCCTGTAGCGTACGAATTTCGAATAGGAAATGTGGTAGTTCGCCAAAAGAGTTGGAAATGGAAGCAATATGAGGGTGTGTATTTGCCAGAGGAGTATTTTGAAAAAGTGTGTTCGGCTTCAGATGGGACACTCGGGTGGTCGCTTGATATGAAATACAAGGACGCCAAGATCAATGGCGAGATCGAGGCTGAATTTGATGTCGTTGTAGCGCTTGGTCTGTCGGCTGGAGATCGCGTTCACGACACGGTAAAAGGCACTCTTGGCGTGGTAGGCAGGTCGGGTGAAATTCTAGGTGTAGAGCAATATAATGCAGCGTATTTGAAGTCGCCAATTGCACTTAGTGCGTCAGTTGAGAAAGAAGTTGCTCCGCGAATCTGGCTGCTTTGGGCGAATCTAGCAGTTTTGCTTTGTGGTGTAGTGTATGCAGTTTTGCGTTACCGGCGGAAGAATCCTAAACTCTAGTGTACTAGCTGGCGAATCAAAATCATTTGTCCTGCACACATTTGAGGCCGAGATTGCAGTGAAACAGGCTTTTGTGTTGAGCTACGGACATTGCTTTCTAGCAATAGTGGCAGTCCACATCGTGGTGATGGTCACCACCATCGCAACGTATAGTCCAACCGTGGACGAAACTTCGCACTTGCCTGCGGGGTGGAGCCACTGGCGGTTTGGTCTTTTCGATCTTTATCGGGTGAATCCGCCGCTTGTTGACACGGTGGCGGCTGTGCCATTGTTGTTTTGCGAATTCAAGGAAGACTGGTCACGCTATTCCGTTGAGAAAAACTCGCGGCGGGAATTTTTCATCGGGAAACAGTTTGTTGATGTCAACGGTTCTGATTCCATTCGGCTGTATCGTTACGGGCGATTCGCCTGTGTTTCATTTAGCCTGATCGGTGCGATTTCAGTGTATTGGTTCGCCCGCCAACTTTACGGGCAATCCAGTGGCATTGTGGCGTTATGTTTGTGGTGTTTCTCGCCGAATGTCCTGGGCAACGCAGCGATCATCACTCCGGATGTGGCCGGTGGGGCGTTGGCGATTCTGGCGGCCTTTGCTTTTTGGCGGTGGTTGAATTCTCCTGACTGGAGTCGGGCGCTGGTGGCGGGACTGACGTTGGGGTTGGCGGAGTTGGCAAAGACGACGTGTGTGATTTTTTATGTGGTGTGGCCGGTGATGTGGATCATCTGGCGTTGGCGGGCGAATTCTCGGCGAGCGGAGGGTGTCAACCCTCCGGTACGTTGCGATGAGCAAACATCCGGGCTGGGAGTGAAGGGCAACGTTGTGAAGGAGTTAGAAACGTCAGAACTCGCGACGTCCCACTCATCCGGCCTGTCGGCCACCTTCTCCCCCTCCAAGGGGAGAAGGGACTCCACGAGCGCTGTAACGCACGCTGCGATAATTCCTGCAACGCATCGTGTGGCGAGGCACACTGTGGGGCAGTTGATCGCGATTTTGGTGCTGGGGATTTATGTCACCAATCTGGGTTACCTGTTTGATGGCTCTTTTCAACAGATGAAAGATTATCAGTTCGTCTCGCACGCGCTGGGTGGTCCGACGGCGAATCATGCGGAACCGAATAATCGGTATCGCGATTCGATCCTTGGCTACATCCCGGTGCCGTTTCCCGTGGATTACATTCACGGGATCGATCTGCAGAAGCTGGATTTCGAAGGTGAGCGTTGGTCGTATGCTGGCGGTGTGCAACAGAAGCGAGGCTGGTGGTGGTGGTACTTGTATGCGATGGCGGTGAAAGTGCCGCATGGGACGATGCTGCTGGTGGTGATGGCGGGAGTGGCGTCGTGGATGAGACCAGGAACACAGGCGGAGGAAACAAACACACTGGCGAGCCGGGGATGTCAATCTCCGGATTCTTCGGACAGTCTTGAGGACGAGACCAGCAGCAGTATCAGGGGACTGACGTCCCCCGCTCGCCGGGATGATCGAGTGATCAAGAGGCGTGGTGATTGGCTGGTGTTGATTCCAGCAGTGTGTATTCTGGCGCTGGTGAGTTCTCAAACCGGGTTTTCGAGATACTTCCGCTATCTGTTGCCCGCATTCCCGTTTGTGTTTGTCTGGGCCAGTCGAGTGGCGCAGCCGCATTTGCTGAAACATCGCTGGTGGAAGGGATTAGTTGCGTTTGCTCTGCTGTGGAATGTGTGGTCGTGTGTGAAAGTCCATCCGCATCATCTGGCGTTTTTCAATGAAGCGTCCGGTGGTTCTGACAACGGGCATTGGCATTTGCTGGATGCCAATGTGGACTGGGGTCAGGCAAACCTAGCGTTGAAACACTGGGTGGATGAGCGGGCCGAACAAGTCGGTCGGCGGGAGCCCGTTTATCTGTCGTGTTTCGGAGTGGACATGGGTATGAAGTTGGAAGATTTGGGTTTGAAGGGCAAGCCAGTTCCAATGAAACTCGACCCGGAAACGCAGATGAATAAATCACTGCCGATCAGTGAACTTCCGGCAGGGTTGTATGCCATCAGTGTGAATCATTTGCATGCGTATCGGCATCGTCAGACAGGCGAACCGGACTGTTCGGAGTTTTTACAATTGAAGCCGATTGCAATTGTCGGTTCGGCGATTCAGATTTTTGAACTGCCTGTGGACAGTCAGTCTGAACGGTTTTGAGATGGCGAGCCGAGAGTTTTACAATGTCGAGGAATCACTTATCGATAGTGTCTTTAGTGGCATTGATTGTTGCGTCGATATGGGCGTTTCGGACGTATTTGGCAGTGCCGGAATTGAACGTCGGTTTACAGCGAGTGGAGTTTGAGACTACGTCGAGTTCGAATTCGGCAGCAATGATCGGCGTTCCGCACGATGATGCGAAGTCGTTGAGGCCCGTACTCTTGTTTCTCAACGGTGTCGGTGAAAACGGGGACGATGGCTTGTTTCAGATTAGTAACAACTTCGGTCAGGATCTCTGGCGACGGCGCGGGAACTTGCCTTTCTTAGTTGTTTGTCCGCAATGCTCGACAGGAGGCCGATGGGCACCGGACAGCAACGACGGAATTGCGGCGATGGAGATCCTGGATCAGGCAATTGCTCAGTATTATGGTGATCCTGACCGTGTCTTTGTCACAGGGCCATCGTCTGGAGGCGTTGGAGCATTGGCCTTGGCATCGGCGTTTCCCGAACGATTTGCCGGGGTTGTTTCGGTTAGCACAACATCTCCCGGAGATCCGCAGCGGCTTGGTGCCGCTCGTATGCCGATTTGGGTCTTCTTTAATTCCGGTGATTCACCCACGATGTCGGCGGAAGCCGAGATGACACGACAGAGCTGGCTGCATGCCGGATTGAGTCCGCTTGTCAGTGAACTACCCGGACGTGATCATAATGCCTGGGATCCCGCGTACGCTCCACCAGCGATTTACAACTGGATGCTCCGACTTCCTCCAGCGTCTGAACGTTGCACGCAACCATATAAGCTTTGCACCCCGCTTCCGGCTTCCAGTGAGTCTGCAGCCAACAGTATGTCACTTGCGTCTTCCAATAACTCGGAGCTGCATGTTCAAATATGGCTGGACGACACATCTGCGATAGAGGTCGCTTTAATTTCGGCAACCAATTCCGACGCGGCCACAGTGAACAATCCTCGATTCCTGCTGGAGCTTGCTGATGTCGGAACAGGAGAATGCCTTCGCGCCGAAGCACAGCGGACTCTGAAGAATGGTTGGAACGACATACGGTTGCATCGCAGCCAGCAGCGAATCCAGGTGTTTTTGAACGGATGGCTGGGTGCGGATCTGCCGGATAGAGAACTGGCTGAATCGTGCATCTGGAAAATCTGCTCCCGAGATTCGAACGTCGTAAAGATCCAAAATATTCGTCACCGAGTCGCTTCCCTGCAACAAGCTCGACCTGACCTTCCCAGTGGAATACCAGCGACGGAAAGTGATTCGAACCAACTCGCCGATCGAAAGACGGCTACTCAGCGCGATCGAGAGTATTCATGGCGTGTCGTGCGTGATAGCCGACTGTCTGACTACGGAGGTGGTATCGCTGCGGATGAATATGCCGGCAAGTGCGTCATCGGCGACAGGAATTCTGTCACGACAATGTCGGTTCGCGTACTCCTGAATACTATTATTGGCGAGTCGGTCTTCAACGATGCCCCCGCGATAGCTCGGCAAGAATTCCGCGTATTTCTGCTCAACAATCAGATGAGAGGAAACCAGGACGCTCCCGTTTGGAAGTCGAAGCGATTCGTGACACAGCATGGTGAGACACCGAAACTGAGAGGGGCTCGGAGCGGACTTGATGAAGTCTTACTTCTGGCACCACTTCTGGCGTTCGCCACTGACCGTGTCGTGAAATTCTGCGACTGGACGAGGACTGACAAAACGATACGCTCGCCGAGCCAAAACATTGCAGCATGGTCGATATCGAGAACCACCATCGGTGACGTCGAAGAAATTTGGTGTGACCAAGCGGCAAATAATTGTGTCGTGCGCTGGATTGAGAGAGGCGTTCACGGCGTGACACGTCAAATCGACTTTCATCGCAGCGGCGACAAGGCCCTCGATCAGATCGACGGATGGACGGCGCTTGTCATGCATCCGTCCGGACAAGTTTTGGACTTTCAAACCGTGACGGTGACCAGAACAAAGGCGATCCCTCATGATTGACGGCTGGTATGTTAAAACGAGGGAGGGGATTCTGGGGCCGATCACGTCCGCCGAACTGAGATCGTTTGCTGACAAGAGTGTCTTGCCGGAGGACACACTGGTTCGACAGGGCGTGGCGGGCAAGTGGCGGGCAATTCGAGATGTTGCTGCGGTGGAAATGACAGGATCGGTTGCCGATCCCAGTGCAGCAGCGGCGAAGATTCTGCAGGGGACAAATCGGTCTGTAGGCTTTGGAGGTTCGAGTGGAGGCAAGCGACAGCTTCAATCGGGTGTCATCGCACACATCGCAGAACTGCTTTCAAATTGGGTGTCCTCCGCCGCAACCGGTCTCTTGTACCCGGTTTTCTGGATCTGGAGAAAGCTGGAGCCGTGGAAGAAGCCACTGACTATTACATGCCTGTTGCTCGTATCGTTTGCATTGCCAGCGTATCCGTGGTTGCTCTTACAAACAACTCGCACCCCCGCGCAGCTCTACGCGCGACTTGAACCCATTTGGGAGCAGGTTCAGACGGATCGAGAACAGTCAAACGGGCCGGTGTCCAATGATGTACTGCTTCAGGAATTGGCAAGTATCACATTGCATGTCGAGCGTCGGCGTTCGCTGACGCATCCACAAAGTCTTTACTGCTCACTGTGCGGGCATGACAACGAAACGGCAATGGCATTGGCCGATATCCATCGACTGGCAACCAAAGATCTTCCGGCGGCAATGACTGCTGGTTCAAACATCTCGTTGGTACGCGATCAGGCCATTGAGCAGCAGTTGGAGTCTGTGTACGGGCATTTGACAAGCCCGATCAGTCCCTACCTGCCTCAACCGTCGGCTCAGGCAATGCGGAGCCGTTATCGAGCACAATCGTCCGCGTCTTCGAAGGTGCCCACAAATCAGTCATTGCTGACTACGACGAACGCGATTGTTCTTGTTGACGCAATTCTCGTGCTCGCCGCCGTTGTGTACTGGCGTCGATCAAGGTTAACATCCTGAATCGGTTAACAGGAGAGTTTTATGTTACGATCGTCTGCTCGCCGATGTCACGGTTTCACGATTATTGAACTGCTGGTTGTGACAGCCGTAGTATCGGTGCTGATTTCGCTTTTGCTGCCAGCGGTGCAACAAGCTCGTGAATCAGCCCGTCGAACTCAATGTCAGAATCAGCTTCGCCAACTTGGTCTGGCGCTGCATTCCTATCACGAGATTCACAGTGCTTTTCCAATCGGCGGTCAAACGGCAAATGAACTGAGCTGGCATATTTCTATTCTGCCAATGATTGAACAGGTCGCCATTTTTGAACAGTTTTCAATGAATTCCGGCTCCTATCTTGCGAGTGGAAAAAATGATCCACACGGGTTGCGGCGCATTGGCATGTTCTTGTGTCCTAGTGGGGTCGTTGAGCATTCGATTTCGAAAGGCGATGTCGTCGGTGAAACAATCACATACACGTGCCACTACTACGGGATTATGGGGCCAAAAGGTGATCGTCCACACGGAGGAGTCTATGACGTCGACGAGTCAACTCCCGGCTATGGAGACTACAATCGACATGGCCTGTTCACGCGGGATGCCGTTCGCAGCTTCCGCGACATCTCCGATGGCACCTCGAATTCCCTTGCAATCGGCGAAATCTCCTGGCGAAGCGCGAACTCCTATCGTTCGTGGGTTCGCGGCGCGAACTCCAGTCCCTCCGGAAGCCCGATATCCGGGTGCAAGAATGTCCAGTCGCCGATCAATCGGGATTTTTACAACGAGGCTTCTTCGGGAACACAAAACAATTTCAACAGCGTGTCTCTTGGCAGCGAACATCCCGGTGGCACGAATGCTGTCAGTTGCGACGGTAGCGTGCGATTCTATTCGGAGGTGATGGATACTGTTGTCCTGCGCAGCCTATCCAGTATCAACGGTGGCGAAACAGAACTGTAGCTGTTGCATAGCGCATTTGAAGAGACGTGCCACGCTGCATCAAAGGACCGAATAGTCTGCGTGACGAATGTGAGCGGAGTGGCGTCAGCCCTCCGGTACCTTGTCTTTGTACCGGCATGCTGACGCATGCCGCTCACCAAATAGTTTCAAGCGGCATCGCGGGAAGCCACACCAGGCTGCGAAGGCGCATGAAGTGTGGATTCGCTGGTTTGCATTTCGCGGACCGTGAGTTGATCCAGCAGATCGCGAATCGTTTTCTCAGCCGCGCAGCGATCACGTTTCCAGCGATCCTGCAGAGTTGCCAGTTCGCCTTGTATGGTCTCAATCAATTGTTGCTGCTCATCGACGACCGAGCCAGCGGTACGCGAAGAAAGCTCTTCTTCGCGTTTCGCAAACCATAACTCCAGCTCCGCGCGATCGTTGCGGAATTGCTGCTGGCGTTCAGACACGTCAACGGCAGTCAATTCGACTTTGTCGCGTTCTGCTGCCACCTGGCCATGCAACCGTTCGAAGAATGACTGCACGTCCCCTCGCGCCTGCTCCAGCCGTGCTCGCGCGATCTCCGATGATGCGGCGTCGCGGACAAGACTGGTGCGAGCTTCCTCAGTGACAAGGCGTTGTTCAAGAATCTCGCTTTGAGTCTGATCAAGTTCTGCCCGCAGGCGATTCAGGCGTTGAGACCGTTCTTCCAGTCTTGCGACCAGATCTGCAAGCGAAGCTTCCTGTTGTCTGGTTCTGCGTTGACGGCTTTCGATATCACGCAGGATCGCATCACGCTCTTCCTCACTACGACGCTGCTGGCGCTGAATTTCGGACATGATCGCATTCTGAGTACGTTCCGCTATGCGTGTCTCGCGATCGATCGAACCTTCCCGTTCGACCAGCAACTGTCGAATATGTTCCAGTTGTCGGAATCGCAATCGATGCTGTTCGAGGAAACGCAATCGTTCACTGCGGAACATTTGCTGTTCGCGGCGAAATTCACGCAGTTCGATTTCAAGATCTTCTTTAGCGCGCGTCAAGTGTTCAAACTGGAAACGATAGCGGCGCTGCAGATTGCTTTGCTCTGTCAGAATGCTCTGGCGTTTTTTCTCGATTTCCTCGCGCAAGCGTTGCTGTTCGGCATCAACCTGTTCTCCGAACATTTCGCGTTGTTGCTGAAGGTCTTCGCCTTGTTGTTTCAATTCCAACAATTGCGATTCGTGAGCTTGCTCCCACTCGGCTTTCTGTCGATTCAGCAAAACGATTTCGGTTACCAGCTCTTCGCGAGCTTTTTCGGCAAGGCGAATTCGTTCGGTTTTGAGTTCTCCTGCAATGGCTTGCAGTCGGTCAGCGTGTTCCTGTCGTTCATGCTGTGCCTGAGCACGCAAACGGTCTCGTTCAGCATCGAGGAGCATGCGTTCCTGGCTGACCTTCATCCGTTCTTCGTCCAGTTCCGCGCGAACAGAAGCTTTAAGGACGACGCG
>Ga0105044_10013397_pt1 | contig 11134 bp, 6 predicted proteins | sample MAT01_FD_78092 | JGI IMG/M metagenome (GOLD analysis project Ga0105044, IMG submission 78092) | Freshwater microbial communities from Lake Fryxell liftoff mats and glacier meltwater in Antarctica - MAT-01 | ecosystem: Environmental > Aquatic > Freshwater > Ice > Liftoff microbial mat | place... | reverse complement strand
TTCCCAAAATTTCCACCTTTTTTCACCAAAATAATAAAAGCCTTTTCCCTGGTCATTGACCCAACCGATCCCATTTTCATTGGTGAAATAGGCGAAACCGTTGCGGAACTGGTCGATTGTCGGGCTTTTATAGGCATTTAACAATCCATACCAAAACCATTGGTTTCTGCTCCAAGGAAATTGATCTTTTATGTTCTCTATGCCCATCATCGCCAAAACAGTCGCCGGAATATCGTGGTGGTTGCAAAACTGCTCAATTTTCTTCCCTTTCCATTTTTCGGCCAGCGGATGCCCAAAAATGATCAGCGGAGTATGGCGCGACACTGGATTGTCCAAGCCTGCGCCACTGGGCAAGGAGGAGCCGTGGTCGGCTACCAGTACAAATAATGTATTTTTATACCACGGTTGTTGCTCCGCCGATTTAAAAAACTCCCCAATAGCATGATCCGCAAAAGCCGCGCTATTCAGGAATTTCTCCCGGTCGCTGTTGCCTTGCCACTGACTTTGGTAGGGCACGTCGTAGGGCGGGTGCAGGCTGAGGGTCATGGCGGTGGTAAAAAAAGGTTGGGGCAATTGGTTGATTTCAGCCACCGCACGTTGCAGGAGGATTTTATCATCCACGCCCCAGCGCTGCGTTTTTTCAGCACTGGAGAAGTCTTTTTCAGAGAAAATTTTGTCGAAACGCTGGTTGGCGAGCCAGGTGCCGAGGTTGGCAAACGTGAGTTCGCCGCCGTATAAAAAAGCGGCGGAATAGCCTTTGGCTTTCAATGTTTTAGAGACGGAGTTGAGTTTGATGGCCTTGTCTTCCAATAATACAATGCTCTGATCGGGTTGTGCCGGATAGCCCGCCAGTACGGAAACAATGCCCTGGTCGGTGCGGTATCCGCTGCCGTAGCAGTTGCTGAACAATATGCCTTGGCCGATGAGCCGCTCCAAAGTAGGGCAGACCCCCTTTTCGCCGCCCAAAGCCTCCACCACTTGGGCGGTGTGGCTTTCCATGATGAGGAAAACGAGGTTTAAGGGAGTACTGTCTTTCGTTTCAAAAAAAGCGTACGCGCCGCCACCTTCCACGACAGTCCTTCCTAACAATCGGTCAACGGGCGCTTTAGCTGCCTCATCCGACATAAACCGATAATGATTCTCCGTCGAACGCGATTCCATCTTACTATGCACCAGGTGCCAGGCAGAATTGGTGGCCGCGTGGTTGTTGAAAATATGGGCGGAATAATAGACAGCGCTTTCGTTGATCGGCATTACGCCGAGTCCGCCGCGAATGGCCAATACCAAGAGCGCCAGCCAGACAGGAAGTGCCAGCAATCCCCGGCGGCTGGTATTTCCTGAAAAAACCTTTTTCCCGACAATCAATTTGTATGCCTGAAACACAATCCATACACCGCCGAAATACAAAAACACGCAGGCGATTTTAAAGGGCAGCGACATGGAATCCAGTAACGCAGCAGGCGTTTTGAAATACTCCAGGGCGCGGTTGTTCAGCAAAGTATGCCACTCTTCGTAGATAAAGACATTGGCACCGAACAAAAATACCAAGCCACTACCAATCAATACATTAAAGTATAAAATTGCTTTTTCGATTATGTCGTACGACCGAATTCCAATCCCAAAGCCTGCAAACCACAACAGCATTGGTAAGGCGACCAAATAACCCGCCATGCTGAGGTCGAGCGGCAGAGCATGCCAAAATGAAGCCCAGGTCGACATCGGGGATTCGGGCGACCATTCCTGCCGAAACCACAGGACAAACCAGAGCCTGAACACCGCAAAATACAAGAGCCAAAAGGCAAAGAGCCGCAAGGGGAAAATTAACACAGACTTCATGGGGCGAAGGTAGGAGAACTCGCTAACAACGCTACTAGCCCTTTAAAACAAATCATTCAACACCAAGGCCCTCCCGAGCAGTCCTATTGAATGCGTATTCTCCAGCAGCCCTAAGGTCGTAATGAATACCCAACTAACTTGCTTGGTGGTTTTTGTCTCTTGTTGAAAAGCCCAAAGTTTTTGCCGCAATTTTTCCGCATATTCTTTGTCTATGCTGAATGGCTGATTGTAAAATTTTGCTTCAAACAAGTTGATTGTATGGTCGTTGCGGTCAAGTATCAAGTCAATTTGAAAGCCGCTTTCACCGGGGCTTCCTTTTTTGTAAAACGCTGATGCACGGGTGTACACGCCAGCGATGCCCATGGCGTGTTTTATCTCAGCTATATGCTCCAGGCAAACCCCTTCAAAAGCAAGCCCAGCCCATGATTTGTACGCTGCTGTTTGGCTGAGGTGCTGCCATGGGTTATTGCCCTGATAGCGGTTTTGTTCGATAAATTGCAAGAAAAACAGCGAATAAGGGTCTGTCAGCCGATAAATTTTGTCGTTCTTTTTTTTTCCGAATGGAAAGCTTTCCGACATGAACCCCGATTGGGTAAGTTCTGTGAGCACTTTAGAGAGTCCGCCCCCATTGGATATTTTTGAGGCCGTGGCCAGTTCGTTGCGCGTCATGCCCTGCTTTTTTTCAGCCAATGCCCTGGCGATGGCAATGTGGTTTTCGGCTTTGGCAAAAAGAGAGGGATACAGGCGTTCGAACTCATCGCTCAAAAGGCCCTGCCGCGAGAAACAAATGGCATCAATATTTTGAACAGCACTTTTGCCCGACTCAATCTCCTTCAAGTAGTGCGGTATGCCGCCCATTGCCATATAGATTTGCACCAACTGGTAACGGTCGAGTACGACGCCCCTGCTCCGGAGGTACTGTTCGGTTTCGCTGAGTTTGAATGGCAGTAGGAAAATCCGCCGCGTAATGCGGTTGTGCAGGCCTCCCCGGTCATTCACGACTCGCTGAATCATCCAAGAGGCCGCCGAGCCACAGATGACGACCACTAATGGTTGCTGGGAGGCCCAACTGTTCCAGAAATAGCCAAAAGCTTCCAAAAAGCCTGAGCGGTGCCCGGCAAGCCAAGGTAGCTCGTCAAAAAAAAGCACCTTTTTCTCCTTTGATTTGGGAAGCAGTTCCTGGAGATGCAGTCGCAACATCTTGAAGGCTTCTTGCCAATTGCCGGGCAAAGGCAATTGGGTATATGGCTTGGTAACCGCCTCAAGTTGATCCCTAAAGTTTTGCAGTTGTCGAGCCGTGGCACCGTTTTGTGTGCCCGTGATTCCAAAAGCGATCTGATCCCGGTAGACTTCATTGACCAAAAAGGTTTTCCCGACGCGCCGGCGCCCTATTATCGCTACCATCTCCGCTTCGGATGAGGCTAAAGCCTTTTGCAAGATAGCCTGCTCTTCTTTTCTGCCCACGAGTATTTTTTCCATGTCGCTAAAAAGTATTTTTATGGTTGTACAAATATTTTTTAGCGCGGATTGTTACTATTGCTCGCTAAAACAATGTAAAAATAGCAATGTTTAGCGAGCATTAATGCTTTACCGCGCTTAAACTTTTTTGATAACTGCCGAAACGATTCAAAGTAATACCAGAATAATGGTGCAACTTGCACGTTCAATTTTCGCACCTAAAACAAACTCATCATGAAAAAACTAACCTTATTAAGCTTGCTTGTCTTGTTTGTGGGCAGAATCAATGCCCAAACAGAAATAAAAATCAGCCCGGCTGCGCTGCTGTTCGAAGTTGTTGCCATCGCTGTTGAAACAGCTGTTACGCCAAGTGTTGGTATGGAAGCTGATGCCATATTCGGGCAGGAAGATTTTAGATTCAACATCAATGGTAAATTTTACTTCAACCCCAAATCCAGGATCGATGGCTTTCATGTCGGCGCTTTTTTAGGCAATGTTGGGAATACCGAATCGGTTGGCTTAGGCTTTCTGGTTGGCTATAAAATTCTTTCCAAAAAAAGGTTATTGTTCGAAGCTGGACTTGGCATTGGCCGAAGTTTCGACGATGGTATCGTTGGATATGGAAAATTGCACTTAGGTTACCGCTTTGGAAAAGGTAAAACCAGCCCAATGCCTAATGAATCCAGGTGATTTTCAACACCTGCTCTTCGGATTTTTGCACCTTAAAACGTTCGTCGAGGCGCAGACCTAACACCCATATTATGGCACCGTCTCCATTGACCAAGAGCCATACCTGATCCTTTTCAGGGCGAGATAGCTTTTGGTTGATGAAAAAATCCTGCAGCTTTTGACGTTGACCATCCATGCCAAAGGGCTGAAAAGCATCGCCTTCAGACCAATGTCGCAGGGTTAGCGGATAAAATATTTTGGTTGGATTTACAAGAATGGCACTTGTACCATCTGGATAAGGTGCTATCTGTTCAGACGCAGTAAAAAACAGTGATCCGCCACCGGGTATCCGAAGCATCAATTCACCCGGAGCAATGATTACGGACTCAGGGTCACTTGTCGACTCCTGCGAACCGGGGGTTCCAGGCGGACGAATGAATAGCTGTGTCCGGTCGCATAGCACTTGCCAGCCTGAAGACGAGCGAAGTAGAAACCCAACCCGATCAAGTTTTTCGGCCAGTTGACGGGCTTGTTCTTCCGTGAATCCAAGTGGCTTCAAGAGATCATGCAGCACCTGTCGTGGTGCCGGCAGTTGCGCAAGTTTTTGTTTGTCAATGGAATAAGCCTCTTGCCCCTCCGCTCCAGCTTCATTTTCCAAGCCCAAAAACTCTCGGGTCAAGAAATCAAGATTCTCTTTGGTATCCTGCAAGCGCGAAAGGTTCCTTTCAGCCGTGTGCAGAAAATTCGGATTCAGTTTCTGCATTTTAGGCACAATATGGTGCCGCAGGAAATTGCGCCCATAATTGTCTGTAGCATTGCTGCTGTCTTCCCGCCAAGTAATATCGTTGGCCTGGGCATACTCCAAAATTTCATCCCGGACAGCAAACAACAAAGGCCTTACGAGTGCGGAATTTTGGAATGCGGAGTGCGGAGTTTGGAGTGCGGAATTTTGGAATGCGGAGTGCGGATTTTGGAGTGCGGAATGCGGAGTTTGGAATGCGGAATGCAGCGCGCTTGGCGGGGATTTCTGCTCTCCCAAGTCGTCATGCTGCACTTCCGTATTCCGAATTCCGAATTCCGCACTCCGCATTCCAAAATTCCGCACTCCGAAATCCGCACTCCGCATTCCAAAATTCCGCATTCCAGTCATGCCTTGTAGTCCGGTGCCGCGGATGAAGTTGAGCAAGGCTGTTTCTATGCTGTCGTTGAGGTTGTGGGCGGTGGCCAGTTGTTGGTAGTTGTTTGCAGCGGCTATTTCCGCAAACCATGCATAGCGCAGGTCGCGGGCGGCCATTTGGGTGGAAATGCCGTTTTCTGTTGCGTACGTTTTTGTGTCAAAACGTTTTGTGAAAAAGGGGACACCGAGTTTGGAGGCCGTTTCTTGTACAAATATTTCATCGCCATCCGATTCCGCGCCACGCAACTGAAAATTGCAATGGGCGATGCCATAATTCAAACCGGATGCCTGAAAACAGTGCAGCATGACCATAGAATCCACCCCCCCGCTGATCGCTAACAAGATTGGCGCAGCATCATTTGGCACATTTTGTACCTTTGAATATTGCCGGAAGCGTTCTAAAAAATCCATATTTCTGGTTAAATACTGTTAAGAGCGCCGAAGTTCGGATTTGCTGATTCATTTTTGCCATAAAATATTCCAAATGCACAAAATCTACGCTGTTCTAAAACCCTTATTCCTGCTTTTTTTGTTCCCCACTTTTGCCCTGACGCAGGTCAGCGGCAAGGTAACAGATGAAAATGGGGAACCACTGCCTTACGCTACCGTATATGTCCGCAACACCAGCAACGGCACTGCCAGCAACGCATCTGGCGCGTACAAGCTAACTGTACCCACGGGCACCCAAGAAATTGTATTTCAATACATTGGATACAGTACGAAGGTCGAAAAAATTACGGTAGCCAACAAACCAATCTTCCTGAACGCCAAACTGGAGCCCTCCGATTTATCCCTGAAAGAGTTGGTGATTTCGTCGAAAGACCCTGCGGAGCGTATCATGCGCGAGGTGATTGCCAAGCGCAGTTATTACAAAAACAAGGTGAAAGAATTCGCTTGTGACGTTTACATTAAAGGTTTTCACAAATTAGGGGATGCACCCAAAAAGATTTTTGGCCAAGACATAGGCGATTTGGATGGCATGCTTGATTCTACAGGTAGTGGGGTGCTATACCTGTCCGAATCGGTATCGAAATTGTACTATCAAACGCCGCCAGCACGTACCAAAGAGATCATGGTTTCCAGCAAAGTCAGCGGAAATGATAGGGGTTTTAGCATGAATCGCGCTACATTTACCGACTTTGACCTGTACAATGAACGCATTGAAATTGACCGGGACATCCTGTCTCCATTGGCCGACAACGCCTTTACCTACTACAATTTCAAGTGGGCGGGCAGCTACAAAGACATCAATGGCTACACCATTGAAAAGATAAAAGTGATCCCCAAGCGTGCGGAAGACCCCACTTTTAGCGGTTTCCTGTATGTAGTGGATGATTATTGGAATATTGAAAGTGCAGACCTCATCCTGACCGGTGCTTCCATCAAGCAGCCGATCATTGACACCTTGCATTTTCAACAACAATATGTCTTGATCAACAAACCCGATACCTGGCGGGTGCTGACCCAAGTCACCAGCTTCAAAATTGGCATTTTAGGGTTCAAAATCAACGGCTTTTTCAACAGTGTTTTTTCCAATTACGACCTCAATCCCGTTTTTGACGACAAGTTTTTTGGCCGCGAAACTTTCAAAGTGGCGGAAAGCGCGTTGAAACAAGATACGAATTACTGGGCCTCCATTCGGCCCGTACCGCTCACGACAGAAGAAAGCAACGATTACGTCAAAAAAGACAGCATTCAAAAAATCCGAACATCCAAGTCTTATCTGGATAGTATGGATCGCAGGAGCAACCGTTTTAAACCCCTTGACATTTTGACGGGATATTCTTGGAAGAACTCCTTTAAACATCGTTCGTTTTCCTATCCCGCATTGGTCCAAGGGATACAATTTAACACGGTGCAGGGCTTGGCGTTCGATGTGCAGCCGGAGTGGCAACGCGATGCCGATGAACGTGGAACGCGTTATTGGCGGGCACTTGGCAACCTGAACTATGGCCTGAAAGAAACAAAACTGCGGGGTTGGCTGGGCATAAAACGGCGCTTTGAAAGCATCCGCTTTTCTACGCTGGAAGTAATAGGCGGCACGATGACCGAACAATTCAACGAACTGCGGCCCATCGCGACAATTACGAATACCCAATATTCGCTGCTTTCTGAGCGCAACTTCATGAAATTGTACGATAAAACGTACGCAAAAGTAGAGTGGAGCCAGATATTGGTGCCCGGCGTTTCCCTGACGGCTTTCACGGAATGGGCCAGACGCAAAACACTCATCAACCACACTACCTACAGTTGGCGCAAAGGCGATGAATCGCGCTACACACCCAATGCGCCGATCCCGGCACTGGAAGGTCAAGAGGATTTCGCGGCACCTGATATTTTCTTGCTCGGTGTGGATATACGCTACCGCATTGGACAGCAATACAGCACTTACCCTGATTTTCGATCTTATGGCGGTTCAAAATGGCCCGATTTTACCCTGCGCTACCGCAAAGCCATTCCAAATCTGCTGGGCGGCGATGCTGATTTTGATTTTGTACATGTAATGATACGTCAGAATGACCTTTCCTGGGGGCTCGGGGGCTACACCGAATGGAGCGCTGGCGCAGGTATGTTCCTGAGAAATAAGTCCTTGTCGTTCATGGATTTATACCACCCGTCCGGCAACCAAACCCTTTTTGGGATACCCGACCGATACAGCCGCAGCTTTCTGATGTTGCCCTATTTCGCGTATGCTACCGACCAGCCTTTTGCAGAGGCGCATGCCCAACACCACCTGGAAGGCTATCTGCTCGATAAAATACCCTTGCTCCGCAAATTGAACTTTAAGGAAGTGGTCGGTGCCAGTATTTTTTACGCAGAGCAGCCATCTGCGGATCCTAATTTTACAGGTAAATTGCCGTATTGGGAGTTCAATGTTGGCCTCGAAAATATCGGTTTGAAAGCATTACGTCCATTCAGGGTAGATGTGGTCTGGGGCTTTTTTGGAAAAAACCACCACAGAACGGGCGTTGTTATCGGTGTTAGCCTTTGAAAACTGTACGTTTGCACTATGATAATTAACCAGCGTACCCTCGCGCTACGGGCGCAATGCGAAGACCTCGTGAAAGACCTCCAGCAATTGAGCCAGGAGATCGGGCACAAGGAACTGGCCGCTACGGTCGGTGAACTGCGCAACCGCATGACCGAGCCCTTCATGTTTGTGATCGTCGGGGAGGTAAAAGCGGGGAAAAGCAGCTTTGTAAACGCCCTGCTGGATGCCGGCCGCGAAGTATGTGCCGTGGCGCCACAACCCATGACGGATACCATCCAGCAGATTCTTTACGGGGAAAAAGAGGAGACCATCATCGTCAATCCTTACCTGAAAAAGATATTCCTGCCCATTGATATCCTGAAAGAAGTCGCCATTGTGGATACGCCAGGCACCAACAGCATTGTGGAGCGCCACCAGGAAATTACCGAGAATTTTATCCCGGCCAGCGACCTCGTCATTTTTGTTTTCGAGGCAAAAAACCCTTACCGGCAATCGTCCTGGGATTTTTACGATTTCATTCACCAGGACTGGCACAAGAAAATCATCTTCGTGTTGCAGCAAAAAGACCTGATGTCGACCGAAGATTTGGCGGTGAACGAACGCGGGCTGTTTGACCACGCGATTAAAAAAGGCATCACAGAACCCGTCATTTTTTCGGTCAGTGCAAAAGATGAGTTGGAAGGCAGGTTCGATAAAAGCAACTTCTCAACGGTACGCGACTACATCCGTACGCACGTAACAGGCGGGCGTGGCGCAACGATGAAATTGAAGAACAATGTAGCCACCTCGCGCAACATCCTGGATCGGGTGCGCGTCGACCTCGATACACGCGGCGAACAATTCAAACAAGACACCGAGTTCCGAAATGATATTGGACTGACGCTCGACAACCAGGAAAAGAAATCCAACCACCACGTCAACCTGCTGATTGAAAACCTGCTGAACGGCTATGACCGCATCACCAAGGTTATCGGTCAGGAACTGGCAGACGGTTTGTCTTTCCCGTCCATGTTGAAGCGCTCCTTCATGGGCTTTTTCAGCAAGCAGGTGAGCATCGGCGATTGGCTCGACAGCCTTTCCAAAAAACTGGAACTCCAACTCAACGCCGAGCTCCGCAACAAGCTCAACGAAGGCGTGGTCGACCTGGCCGACTCTGTGCAACAAATGGCCAAGATGATCGATTTGAAAATCAAGGCCAGCAATACGTTGGTGAAAGGCGACACCTACATTTTTGAAACGATTTCTGAGCGGCGGGCCGCCACCTTGAAAGAATTGCAGGAAGCCTTCTCCCGCTTTATGTCGCGTTCCGAGAATTTCACGGATGCACGTTTATTTCCAGACAATGCCTCTGTATCGCCCAATATTGCAGCGGGCAGTGGTGCGGCGCTTGTGGGTATGATACTCGCTGCGGCCACGAACATTGCCGTGCTGGATATTACTGGAGGTGTGCTGACAGGTATTGGAATATTGTTCGCGGGCATCACGGCTGGCGTGCAGCGCCGCAAAATCGTGCAGGGATACAACGATGAAATTGCCCAGGGCCGGGCGCAAATGCAGGAAGCGTTGGAAGACAAACTTCGGGTGTACGTGCGCACGATCAAGGGCCGGATTGGCGAAAACTTTGGCGAACTGGATGCGCTGCTGGCCAATGAGGAAGGTCAGATCACGCATTTTAATGAGCGCTGGGAGGTTATTTCGGCGCGTTTGGGTGGGATTGATGGAGAGTTGGGGTAGTTTTTTAACACATAGACACATAGGGACATAGAAAACATAGATTAAAAAGTACGTACCCCTATGTTTTCTATGTCCCCATGTGTATATGTGTTAAAAAAACTACGTGTTTAATACTATCGGGCCATTCAACCAAATCCCACTTCCCGCGTTTCTATCTCCATGAACAAACTCAACGGAAAAACAGCCCTCATCACCGGGGCCAGCAAAGGTATCGGCTACGGCATCGCCGAAAGCCTGCTCAAGGAAGGTGTGAACGTCGCCATCACCAGCCGCCATCAAGAAGCAGCCGATGCAGCAGTGCAAGCACTCTCCAAAATTGGCACTGGAAAGGTAATTGGGATTGCAGCCGATGTGCGCGACTTCGAGGCACAGAAAAGCGCAGTAGCCAAAACCATTGAAGCTTTTGGCGGACTTGATATACTCGTTGCCAATGCAGGACTGGGTCATTTTGCACCCATTACCGAGCTGACCCCAGAACAATGGCATGAAACCATCGATACCAACCTCACCGGCGTTTTTTACAGCCTCAAAGCTGCCATCGCGGCACTGACAAAAACCGAAGGATATTTTATAAGCATTGCCAGCCTGGCCGGCACCAATTTCTTTCCGACTGCCTCGGCCTACAATGCCAGCAAATTTGGCCTCGTTGGCTTCACCCAAGCCGTCATGCTCGACCTGCGCGATGCGGGCATCAAATGCTCCACCATCATGCCGGGCTCTGTTGCGACGCATTTCAACAACCACGAACCCAATGCCGCCGATGCTTGGAAAATACAGCCGGAAGATTTGGGTCAAATGGTGGTTGATCTGCTGAAAATGAACCCGAGGACTTTGCCGAGCAAGATTGAGGTGCGGCCGAGTAAGACGGCTTCTAAGTAAGCAAATAGGCAAGTAGGCAAGTTTGCAAAAGGCAAAAAAAAGCAAAAAAATAAAATAAAGTAATGAAAATCAATGCTTTATACGGATTTGTTTGCTAAAACCTGAAGATGATTTCACGGCTTAATTTTTTTGCCTTTTGAGTCACGGCAGCAAAAAACGAACTTACTTTAATTTCGTTCGAGCGTTAAACCTCGTAGGTTTTAAAAACCTACGAGGTTTTGGTAACTCATCACTCATCACTCATAACTCATAACTCATAACTCATAACTCATAACTCATCACTCCCATCTTTCCTTGCCCGCTCAATAATCACCGCCGCCACCTTTCTCCCCAACACCAACGCCACATCATTGTCCGTCCGGAAATGAATGCCCCCCTGGAAACGGGAC
>Ga0105044_10013395_pt1 | contig 11137 bp, 8 predicted proteins | sample MAT01_FD_78092 | JGI IMG/M metagenome (GOLD analysis project Ga0105044, IMG submission 78092) | Freshwater microbial communities from Lake Fryxell liftoff mats and glacier meltwater in Antarctica - MAT-01 | ecosystem: Environmental > Aquatic > Freshwater > Ice > Liftoff microbial mat | place... | reverse complement strand
TGATTGGCAAACATGAAGAGCTCGTTCGGATTCTTTTCCAGCACCTTCGTCACTTCGCGGATGAAGTCGGGATTGGCGCCAAGCGAATCAAGCGACGCCGGCTGCCGGCGGAATTCGATGTTGGCGCCACTCAGGATGGCTTCCACCGCTCCCATCGTCTTGGCGTTCTGAAAGCCCAGTGTGGCAATGTTCTCCGGCCGCAGGAACTGGATTTGATCCAGCACGAAGAATTTGCGCTCGCGGAACAGGAAGGGGTTGTCGTCGACGAACTTGTCGACTTCCTGGCGGCTTGGTTGCGGCACCTTGGCGGCGATATCGGATGCCAGTGCCTGCACATGCAGCTGCTCGTCGGTGCGCCGCTGCATCAGCTGGAATTGCGGCTTCTTGTCCAGCTCCCGAACCATGGCAACCTGCATCAGCATGCGGCGCTCGACGATGTTCGCAAGCGCCTGCTTTTCGGCTTCGCGGCGCGGCATGTTGGGCGGAATCTGGGTGCCCTGCAGCTCGGCATTCACTTCCAGCGCCGTGATGTCTTCGCCGTTCAGGCGGGCGACGACCTGGCCGGTCGGCTTGTCGGCATCTGCGCCGCCCTTGTCACCGCAGGCCACCAGCAGCGTTGCAGCCACGCCGAGGAGCAGCAGCCCCCGCAGTGCAGGCCGTTGACCAAGCTGCCGTGCAGGCTGCGAAACTCCGCGCAATGTTCTGATCATAGCCATCCCTTCATCTAAATTCGCATGCATCAACTGCGCGACTGTAAACCTCGCGACCGTCAACCGCGAGACATCCCGAGCAGCGCCCTCGTCATCACCGCAGCTTTCCGCGGTTGCCGGCGCAGGATACGCCGGCAGATAAGCGCCACACCCAGAGGATATTGCAGCGGCCAGAGCAACGGGAAATTGCGGCGATAGAATTTGATCCGGCTGCGCATCAGATAATATTCCGATGATTCAGACCGTTGACCGGCCTTGCCCGACGATCCGATCGACCCACCTTCCTTGTGATAGATGATGGCGCCGTGCGCAAAGGCGATCGCGAACCGGCCACGGTTGCGCACCGACCAGTCCATCTCCTCGAAATAGAGGAAATAGCTTTCCTCCATGTAGCCCACGGTTTCCAGAAACGCGCGGCTGACAATGAGCGAGGCGCCCAGCACGAAATCGGTGTCCATTGCCACCTTCTTGGGATCGAACGGCCGGGTTATCGGCTGGTCGGAGCCGATGCCCTTGCTCATCCCTGTGAGCAGTTTGAAGCGCGAACCGTTCAGCTGCTGCCAGGTGCCCGGGCGGTGATAATAGCGCACCTGCGTGCCGCACATGCCCACCTTGTGGGTGGCATCCATGCGCGCCAGCACAGCCGACGGCGCGCCCGGATCGATAACGGTATCGTTGTTCAGACACCACATGTAGGCGATCTGCGGATCTTTCATCGCATGCCTGAGGCCGACATTGTTGCCGCCGGAGAAGCCGCGATTCTCGGCCGAAACGATAAGGGTCAGCACCTCGCTGCCGGGCGCCGCTTCCAGCGCCTCGGCGTCGGAAATGACCCGCAGAGGCACCGGTTTCTGCACCGGCAGTGCCGTCAGGCGGCGCATCGGCCCGACCGGCGTCTCGTAGGGCGCTTCCCCCGACGCCCAGCTCTGCAGGCGGGCAATGGAATCATCTTCGGATCCATTGTCGACTATGATGATCCGCATCGGCGTGTCCGTCCGCAAAAGGGATTCCAGACATTCGATGGTGTCTTCCGGGCGGTTCCAGTTGATCATGACAATCGCCAGACGCGCGCGATTGCCGCCGATCTGCACAGCCGTCGGCGCCGGGCCGGTCCTCGTCAGACTGCTGGCCGGCGCACCACTGGCGGTTTGCCCTGCGAGCTCTGCCACGCCTTCGTCGCCGCTGATATCCGGGAAACTTTTCGCCACTTTATCTGTTCCCCATTTCATCTGTTCCACTGCAGGGCACTGATTTCAGCATTCCTGCGCGCGATTCGCTGCATGTCAATAAAACGATTCCAGCGGGTTTGGAACAGGAACGCCAATCCCTTCACCCGGCCCGATACCCCATATACGCGCGGACTGAGCAGAAATTGCGGCGTTTGCACAACAGTCGCAAGCAACACCGCAATGGAATACAAAGTCCAGCGCCAGCGGGGTTTTCCCGCCGCCTCGTCCGCCAGAAACTGGTGTTCCATGATCCTGCGCCACCGCTCGCGGGTTTCCTGGTGGCCGCTGCGGGCAGGATGGTAAACGATCATTGCGGGCACATATCGCGGTGGATGCCCCATCGCGCTCGCCTTCTGACCCCAGCTCTTGTCTTCGGCCGTGGCGATCGGGCCAAAGCCGCCCACCTTGTCGAACAGCGCCCGTGTGCAGGCAAGATTGCCCGATCCGGAAAATTTCTGCCGCTCGATGTACATTTTCTGCCGAAACGAGAACACCGCCTCGAATGCCTCCACGCCGGTTGGCTTGAGCGGATCCTTCATATCGATCCGCACATCGCCACCCACCGGCCGCGAAGGATCGGCCTCCACCGCGACAACCGCCTGCTGCAGCCAATCGGCGGCTGCCCGGATGTCGGCGTCGATGAAGGCAAGAATGCCACCGCGCGACCGGCTGACGCCCAGATTGCGCGCCGGGCCGGGCCCGGGTTCCGGCTCGTGCAGAAAGAGCACATCCGGCCTGCCATCGATGATGGCTTTCAGCGGCATGCGCGAGCCATTGTCCACCACGACGATTTCGAACCAGCCGGAATCGAGCCGCTGGCCCGCCAGCGAATTCAGGCATTTCACCAACAGCTCCGGCGTGTTCAGATGCGGAATGATGACGCTGGCCCGCGGCGCACCCTGTTGCCCGGAAGCGCTCAAGATTGCTGCCATTCGCCAGAAAGCCGCGTCAGCCGCTCGACCGTGGGTTGCATCAGAGGATCAGGGGATTGTCGCGCGGTCACCACCGAACCGGCGCCTGCGGTGGCGATCGAAAAAGCGGTAACTGCAGAGCCCCGCTGCCACCCCGAATTCGGCGGCGAACCATAGTCGCAGCGGCAGAGATTCATATTCGTGGCGCCGCAGCAGGCGCAGCCTGGCATGATCGTGCAGCGCCTCGACGAGACCCATGGACCTGCGTCACCGGCCGGCCCGGGCCAAAGCGGCAGACAGGCCAAGCAGTTGCGCCACACCCTGGGTGCGAAACCGGTAGCGCGGCTCCCGCCCGACCGCATCGGCGGCGCCGATGGTGTCGTCCACCTTGTCGAACAGGTCGATGCCGCCGACGAAGCCATCCAGGGTCGCTGCCACATCGGACGGCGGAATCTCGGGAAGTTCGGCGGCCACATCATGCGCGGGAAACCAGCCATCCGGCGAGCCGGACGCGCGCGCAGCGGCAATCAGCACGGGCCACGCTGCCCGCACTTCGCTGCGTGACAGTTGCGCCTGCACACGGCGGGGCAGGCCGCTGTTCCATTCGGCCAGCACGGCTTCGGTGCCGGCGATGGCGTCGTCCACCGCGACCGTCATCCGGCGCTCATCGAGCGCGCGTCCGGCAGCGCGATTGCCCAGCAGGCGAACCAGATAGGGCGATCCGCCGGCCATGCGGGTAATCAGGCTGGTTGCATCGGGCGAGAAGGCAAGCCCGGTGGCGACTTCGGCACGGGCCAGGATATCACGCATTTCCGCGTCGGACATGGGTCCCACGGCCAACCCCACGATGTTGCGCCGGATGGACGGGGTGAAGCCGATAAGCTCATCCAGATTGGACGCAACGCCGGTGAGGATCAGCTGCACTCTGGCGGCCCGATCCGAAAGATTCTTGATCAGCTCGGCAATGTCGCGGCGAAAGCCCGGGTCGGCGACGCGGTCATACTCGTCAAGCACGATGATCACCCGTGTGCCGACGATCTGCACGAACAATTCGGCCAGTTCGCGCGGATCAACGGCATTTCCACCCAACAGGTCGCCGAAAGATCGCCGGTGCTCGCCTTCGTCGGCGGTCGGGGAAATGCTGTGATGATAAAGCAGCGGGATCTGTGCCGCGAAGGTGCGGAACATCTCGTCGAAATGCGCCTCCACCCCGCACGAGCCATAAACCACGAGATACTGGGCATCTCGGGCGGTTTCGGCAAACACATGAATGAGCGACGTTTTGCCAATTCCGCGCTCGCCATAGAGCACCACATGGGCGCGCTGCTGCTCGATTGCGGCAATCAGCGCGGCGAGCGTCTCGAACCGGCCGGCAAATCGTTCACGATGCGTCACCGGCTGCGATGCGGAAAGGGAATCGGCAAGAGCGAGCCTGGCCTGCCTGGCGGCGCTGTCCGGCCCTGACAAACCCTGCGCAGCATCGCCGATGTCGTCCGTTGCGGAAACGGCAAATCCCGGCATTCCCGCAGGCTTGGGCAGAGAGTTCGGCTCGCGGGACCATCCGCCGAAGGAGCGGCGCTCGGCAGCTGCATTCTGCCTGTCCCCACCAGCCGGCTGACTGCGCGAAAAAATCATTCTGTTCATCCTGTCACGCGCCATTTGCACCACGAAGCAAGGGGCTTGTTCGTGCTGCCATAGACCAGTTGCCCTGCATGCGACAGTCCCCCGCCGGCGATGGCAGCGGTCAATTGCTCGCTTCAAACCTGAAGTTGCTGTAGGTTGCGACCGGAAGCGCGCCCACGATTGCAACTTCTTACGGCACAGGCCGTAACATGTTAACTTCTGTGGCAGGATGGTGACAATTGCGAAACACGGGATGCAATTGCCGTTCGAAGTCGCTAGGGAGCGATGCGGAATGCGGTTGGTGCCCGGAGAGGTCCATCCAGGAGGCAGTGAATTGGCCCGGTCGTGATGCGGTCGGGCGAAGTGCGAAAGGTCGGACTTTGGTGCGTTCGGTATCGATGAAGGGTGCGGCATCCGGATCGGGCTGCGGGGACGTCTTGTTCGGCGCAAAGGCATCCGGCTTTTGCGCTTCCGGAGCATGGGCGGACACAGTTGGTTCTTCCTGGCGCGGCCTTCGCATGCTTGCTTTGGCGACAGTGGTGGCGCCCATCGTGGCTGTGCCGGTTCAGGCACAGTTGTTGCCGCCGTCCGTGGGTGGTTCGGCCGTGCAGATCGACCCGGGCCGGGTGTATGGCAATGATGCCAGGCGGGCGACCGGCTCCGATGTGGCTGCCGTCGAGGGTTTTTCCATTGGCGCCACGCTGCTGACGGAATATTCCGACAACATGATCCGCCAGAATGAAGACGTGCCGCTGGCCGATCGCTATGAATCGCGTTCGGACTGGCGGCTCAGCCCGGTACTCTCGATCAGTGTCGGCCGGCCGCTCGGACGCCAGAGTGTATTCGCCAATCTCGTGTTGGGCCGCGATTTCTACGTGCGCAACACGATACTGGATTCCAACCGCCTGGTGGCAGACGCCGGACTGAACTGGTCGCTTGGCACACGCTGCGGCGGCAGGCTGCAGGGTGGCTACGAAGACCGCGGAACGCGGTTCGATCAATTCGATCTGGTGCTGCCCTCCAAGCAGAAGGTCGTGAATGTCTATGCATCGGCCGGCTGCCAGTCGCCGGTCGGCATCAGTCCCAACATTTCCTACGACTGGTCGAAAACCTCCAACAGCGTCTCGTCCGACGATCCGGTGATTCGCGACTCGCGCGATTTCGCCGATGTGCGGGGGCATGGCTTCAGCGGCGGCCTGACCTATGGCCTGGCCGGTCGCGGCGACGTGGGTGTGCAGGCAAGCCGGCGGAATTTCACCTACCCCAACCAGATCGACCCGTTCACCGGCACGCAATCAAAAACGCGGATCACCGGCTTGAACGGTGTCGCAAACTATCGCATCGGCACGGCTTTGCGGCTCAACGCCGGGCTGGGCTACACGTGGGTGGACAGCGCGACGGGTGGCGATTTCTCCGGCATCATCTGGCAGGGCGCGCTGGTGTATGCCGGCCCGCGGCTCGGCGGCTCGGTCAACTTGTCCCGCCAGGTTTCCGGTTCGAGCGGCGGTGTGGCAAGCTACGAGATCGCCACGCTCTATTCGCTGGATCTGCGCTATCGTGCGAACGACCGGATGGGATTCTCGACCGGATTTTCACGCTCCGAGATCGACAGTCGCGGCAATGACGATCTTCCCGGATTCGACGTGCAGCGGGATTATGATCTTGATCGCTTCTTCATCGGAGCGGACTATACGTTCAACCGTCGCTTCTCGGCAGGCCTGGATTATTCGCACAACAAGCGCAATTCGGAAGTGTCGATTTTCGACTACACGGCAAACAGTATTGCCTTTTCGCTGCGGGCGCGCTTCTAGGGCGCGCACGGTGGCAGGGCGCAGGACAAGGACGGGATTGGCTATGAAGAGTGGCGCACTGATGGTTCCGACGGATCACGCACTGCAAGGCGATCACGCACGGCAAGCCGATCACGCATGGCAGGCCGTTGCACGCGCAATGCGGCTGGTTGCCCGTGCCGCCCGGCAGGGCCTGGCATTTCTGGCCGTGGTGCTGGCTTTCGGTGCGCTTGCAGCGGCGCCTGCACAGGCCCAGCTTGACACTGGCTATCAGTTGGGACCGAGCGACAGCATCACGGTGGTCGTCTATGGCAACAACGAATTCAATGTCGAAACGCGGATCAAGCCGGATGGTTCGATCGTGATGCCGCTCATCGGCAAGGTGCAGGCGTCCGGCAAAACGGTGATCACCCTTGCTGACGAAATTACCAGACGGCTGGAGGCGGGCAACTACCTGCGCGATCCGATCGTCAACGTCGAAATCGGCCAATACAACAGCCGCTATGTCCGCATAGCCGGCAAGGTGGCGACGCCCGGTCTCCTCCCGCTCGATCGCAACTATCGGGTGCTCGACATGCTGTTGCGGGCCGGCTGGGTCGCCGAAGGTGCCTCCGATTACGTCACCCTGCGGCGCGAAGATGGCAGCGAGCCGACCCGGCTGCTGACCGAGGATCTGGCGCGTGGCGGGCCGGGCAGCGATATCACGCTTCGGGCCGGTGACACCCTTTTTGTCGACGATGCGGAAGTTGTGTATGTTACGGGTCAGGTGAATCGCCCCGGCATCTATGCCCTGAAGCCGGACATGATGGTCTGGGAGCTGCTGGCAACCGCTGGTGGTGTCACGGCCACCGGCTCGGGCAACAAGGTCGGCCTCAAGCGCGGCGGCGCCGCCAAGGAAACGGATGCCGATGGCCAGACCAAACTTCAGGTCGGCGATGTCGTGAACGTGAAGGAACGTTTGTTCTAGCAAGCCTCGGCGGTATGCTGAATGTGATGGGGATGGGAGTGCAGCGGCAATGAGTTTGATTCAGTTTCTCAGGATCCTGATAGCGCGACGGTGGATGATCCTTTCCACCATGCTTGCCTGCATGGCAGTCGCAACCGTCATCGCAATGCTGCTTCCGAAGCGGTATCCGGCGACTGCGCGGGTCATGCTCGATATCGTGAAGCCCGATCCGGTTACCGGCCGCGCCATCGATGCGAACAGCGCCCGAACCTATATTCGCACGCAGATCCAGCTGCTGAGCGACATGCGCATCGCGGGCCAGGTGGTGGACGATCTCGGTCTTGCAAACGATCCTGCCACCATTGCGCGCTATGCAGCCACCGGGCTCACCGAGCTGGATGGCGGCATCCGCGGTTGGCTGGCGCAGCAGATCATCGACAACACCTCCGCCAACCAGATCGAAGGCTCCAACCTGCTGGCAATCCAGTATCAGGGGCCAACACCGGAGTTGGCCAAATTGTTCGCCGCTGCCATTCGCGATGCTTACATCGAGGCCGCACTGGCCTTCCGCACCGACGCGGCCGGCCGAACCGGCGACTGGTATCTCGAACAGGCGGGCCGATCGCAGCAGCAGCTGACCGCAGCCGAGGCACAGATGTCCAAATTCATGCAGGACAATAGCATTGTCATCCAGGGCGGGATGGACAGCGACCTCGTGCGCCTGCAATCGCTGCAAGGCGCGGTTCAGGCCGCGCGCGGCATGCAGGGGTCGAACGACGCATCGGCTGCCGCGAGGCTGTCCAATGATCCGGTTGCCGATCAGCTCGCACTGCAGCTGGCCACCATCGAAGATGAGCTTGCCCTGGCGGGTGCCCGGCTGGGCTCGTCGCACCCGACCTACAAGGCCATTCAGGCCCGACGGAACACGCTGAGCGAAGCGCTGGCGCGTGCGAAATCGAATTCGCAATCCGGCGTTGCTGCGGTTTCCGGCGCAACGCGGAAGTCGTTGTCCGAGCTGGAAGGCGAACTTGCCGCGCAGGAGCGCAAGGTGCTGGCGCGCAAGCCGCTGATGGATCAGCTCGTCACCATGGGTCGCGATGTGGAACTGAAGCGGGCGCAATTCGACAGCGCCAAGCAGAAGGCCGCCGATCTCCGGCTCGAGGCCAATGTCTCCGAAACGCCACTGGTCATTCTCGGAGAAGCATCGGTGTCGCGGACACCTTCCTATCCGAAGATTCCGCTTGTCATCGGTCTATCGGCCTTCTTCGGTCTGGCGCTCGGCATTCTTTCAGCCATCATCACCGAATTCCTGGCGCGACGCATTCGTGGTCAGGAAGATCTCGCCTTCGCAACCGGCGTGCCGGTCATGGTCACGGTCGGATCGGCAACGCCGTCTCCGGGCAGATTGCGGATGCAGCGGCTGTTTGGCCGGCGCGGTAACGACGAACCCGATGGCGAATTGCAGGCGATCTGAACATGACTGACATTCAAACGACTTCGCGAGCGGACGAAACCACGGATTCGCTGCTGCAGACCGGCTTGCTGACGGACGAACAGGCGCGGCTCGTCGCCGAGCATCAGGCAAAAACCGGGCTTGATTTCGATTCGGCAGCAGTTGCGCTTGGCCTGGCAACGGACGAGGATCTGGCGTTGGCGCGGCAGCAGGTGCAGGGCAGCCTGGCATTGCAGCTTGCGCCGGCACAGGCTGTTTCGGACGAGATCGTGGTCATTTCCGATCCGACCAGCCCGCGTGCCGAATCGCTCCGCCTGCTGCGCACGCAGATCATCGCGCAGCATGTTGGGGCAGGGCGTCGCGCATTTGCCGTGACTGCGGCCGTGGATGGGTCGGGCGCCACCTATGTGGCGGCAAACCTTGCGGTGGCACTGAGCCAGGTGGGCATCAAGACCTTGCTGGTCGATGCCAACCTGCGCAGTCCGCGCATCGAAAACATGTTCGGCATCGATCCCAATGGCCCCGGGCTCTCGACCTATCTTTCGTTGCAGGCAAACCGGCCGGAGCGGGTGGTTTATGCCGATGTGCTGCCCAACCTTTCCGTTATTCCAGCCGGGCCGCCTGTGGCGCGGCCGCAGGAACTGCTTTCGGGCGCCCGTTTTCGCACCGGCGTCGATATTCTGCTGCGGCAGTATGATGTGGCAGTGTTTGACACCCCGGCCACCAACGAGAATGCCGACGCGCTGACCGTCGCCGGCCTGCTGGGCTATGCGCTGGTCGTGTCGCGTCGTGACCACGGATTTGTGAAGGATGTGCAAACACTTTCGCAGCAGCTCGCGGCTTCGCGTGCAACCGTCATCGGCGCAGTTTTGAACGAGTATGACTGACCGAAGGACGCGGCGGTTAAAATTTCAGGGGGACTGGTCGGCACATGACGGCTGAAGCACTTCACCACGAACGGCCAATTGTCCGCTTTGCACGGCAGCATCCGATACTCTCGCTTGCGCTTCTGCTTACGGTTTTGCCGACACTCTACGCCATGGCAACGCAGAGCTGGACGCGGGAGGAGGGCGTGCACGGCCCGCTGGTGCTGGCGACCGCCATATGGCTGGTGTGGAGGCAATGGGACGAAATCATCGCCGAAGCGCGGCCGGGAATGATGGCTATCGCTGCTCCCCTTCTGGTGCTGGGGGCAGTGGCTTACACATTTGGCCGTGCCTACAATTTCCTCATTGTGGAAGTGGCGGCCTTGTTGCTGTCGCTCGTTGCGATCGCCTATTCCTTTGTGGGCGCCAAAGTCCTCAAGAAGCTCTGGTTTCCAATCGCTTACACGGTCTTTCTCATCCCGCTGCCAGGCTGGGTGCTGGATACGCTCACCCAGCCGCTGAAGATTTTCGTGTCGGACGTAACCACCTGGCTGCTTGCCGTGGTGGGCTATCCGATAACCCAGGTCGGCGTCACGCTCTATATTGCGCAGTATCAGCTGCTCGTCGAAGACGCCTGCGCCGGGCTCAATTCCATCATCAGTCTCACTGCGGTTGGCCTGTTCTACATCTATCTTCTGCACAATGCATCATGGCGCTATTCACTGTTGCTGCTCGCTTTTGTGCTGCCGATTGCAATTGCTGCCAACATCGTGCGTGTCATCATCCTGGTGCTCATCACCTATTATTTCGGTGACGAGGCAGCGCAGGGTTATCTGCATGATTTCGCCGGTATCGTTACATTCGTCTCGGCGCTGCTGTTCATCTTCTTGCTGGATTCGGTGCTGACCCCTCTGCGCGGATGGCTGGGAGACAAATCCGATGCTTAAGCGCCGCGACCTGCTGCTCGGGATTCCGCTGCTGGCGGCGGCTGGCGCCGCAGCGGCGCTGAAGCCGAGGGAGCGGATGAACCTGCTTGGAGAGAACAAGCTGGAGGATATGATTCCGCTCGCCTTTGCGTCGTGGGAGGTCATTCCTTCGAATGCCGTCATCCTGCCGGAAGCGCGCGAGGGCAGCCTAGCGGACACCCTCTACGATCAGACGGTCAGCCGGCTGTATGTCAGCAAGACCCGGCGGCCGATGATGCTGGTCATCGCCTATGGCAACACCCAGTCCGATCTGCTGCAGTTGCACCGGCCGGAAGCCTGTTACACGGCCGTGGGCTTTGAAATCTCGCAATCCCGCCGTGCCGAAGTGCGGGTGATCGGAGACGCGATCATTCCATCGCGTGAACTGCTGGCGACCAGCAATGATCGCATCGAGCCCATACTCTACTGGACACGGATCGGCGACCTGCTGCCCACCACCGGGGGCGAGCAGCGGCTGATGAAGCTGCAGACCGAAATGGAGGGTTTCATTGCCGACGGTGTGCTTGTTCGCATGTCGACCGTCGGCGAAGGGGCCAAAGAGGAGTTTGCCGATCTGCGGACATTCGCCGCTGAAATGCTGCTTGCCACCAAGCTGCCCGGCCGCCCTGCGCTGGTGGGAAGGC
>Ga0105044_10013394_pt1 | contig 11137 bp, 10 predicted proteins | sample MAT01_FD_78092 | JGI IMG/M metagenome (GOLD analysis project Ga0105044, IMG submission 78092) | Freshwater microbial communities from Lake Fryxell liftoff mats and glacier meltwater in Antarctica - MAT-01 | ecosystem: Environmental > Aquatic > Freshwater > Ice > Liftoff microbial mat | place... | reverse complement strand
GGGTCGAGCCTGGTGAGCTTGGTGAGCCTGGTGAACCGCGACCGTGAGGGAGCGGGTGACACAGCGGGGGCGTTCGCGCCCCGTAGGTGGCCGCCGGCGGGTGTCGTCACTTGCGCGGTCACCCGCTCCCTCACGGTCGCGGTTCACCTGCAGACCCGTAGGTGGCCGCCGGCGGGTGTCGTCACTTGCGCGGTCACCCGCTCCCTCACGGTCGCGGTTCACCATCATTGGCCGTTCACTCGCGGCACAGGATCACGCTCATGTCCACTCGCTGTTTCGTTCCCGCTGGCCTCGGCGTCGCGCTGCTCGTCGCCGGTCTGGCCGCTGTTCGCGGGGTGCCCGCTTCCGCCCCCGGCGCGCAACCCGTTGCGGAGCCTCAACCGTTCGCCGCGTGGCCGCGGGACGCCAAGCCCGATGCGGTGCTTGTCATTACGGGGCAAACGTATGGCTACCTCCAACCGTGCGGGTGCAGTCGGCCGCAACTCGGCGGGCTGGAGCGGCGGGCGAACTTCATCGCCGGTCTCAAAGCGAAGGGCTGGCCGGTCGCCGGCGTCGATCTCGGGGATGTCCTCCCCGCCGCGGGCATCGTCCCCGAGCAAGTCGTGCTGAAGTACGCCACCACGTTACCGGCCCTCCGCGAGATGGGGTACGTCGCGGTCGGCGTCGGCAAGGCGGAGTTCACGACGGGCCTTTTCCGACTCCTCGACCAGTACGCCGCGAAGAAAGATCAGCCCCCGTTCACCCTGGCGGGGAATGTCGGTGGTCTCGTCGGCGACAAGGTGACCCCCCGCGCGACGGCCTTCCCCGGTGCCGGCTCCCGCCCGAGCGTCGGGCTGACGGAAGTGGTCGAAGTCGGCACCATATCCGTCGGGTTCGCCGGTGTCGTCGGGCCGTCGGTCGCCAAGTCGATCGGGACGAACACGCTCGTGGGAGTCACTTCCGACAAGGACGCCCTCGCCGTTGCCGTCAAGGAACTGGCCGACGACCTCAAGAAGCCGAAGCTCAACGTCTTGCTTTACCAGGGTACGTTCGAGGAGGCCCAGAAGATTGCCAAGGACTGGCCGCAGTTCCGCGTCGTGGTGTGCCTGTCGGACGACGCCGCGCCGCCCGAGACGCCGGACGTGGTGACCGCTCCGGGCGGGGAGAAAGTCCTTGTCGTCCGCGTGGGCCACAAGGGCCGCTACGTCGGTGTGATCGCCGCCTTTAAGAAGGCTGACGGTGGGTTCGACCTGAAGTACGAACTCGTGCCGATGGGCGAGCGCTACGTCACCGCCGGGGACGAGGATGCCGCCCGCAAGGCCAACCCCACGCTCGCGCTGCTCGACGATTATGCCGACCGCGTCAAGACCCGGAATCTACTCGGCAAGTTCCCCCAGGGGACGCACCCCCTTCAAACCCAGAACCCGAAACTCAACCTGAGTTACGTCGGCTCCGAAGCGTGCGCGAAGTGCCACGCCGACCAACACACGAAGTGGAACGAGAGTCGGCACGCCCACGCCTTCGAGGCACTCGAGAAGGCTGCCAAGCGGCCCGCGCAGCGGCACTTCGATGGGGAATGCGTCCTCTGCCACACGGTCGGGTTGGGGTATAAAACCGGCTACCGCGACGACCTGACGACGCCCGCCCTCAAGCACGTCGGGTGCGAAAGCTGCCACGGCCCAGGGGCGGGCCACGCGGCCGACCCGAAGGACGCGAAGTTGCTCGCGCTGCAATCGCCGTGGCGGGCCGACAAGGCCGACCGCTTGCCCGACCCCGCCGCAATGGCGGCGCTGGCCAAACTATCCGCCGCCGACCGTGCGAAGTACGCCTGGAAAGGTGCCGAGCGGCGAACCGCTTCCGCCGTGGCGACCGCGTGCGCCGGGTGCCACGACAGCGAGAACGACCCGAACTTCGACCTGTTCTCCTACTGGCCGAAGGTGGCCCACCCCAAGAAGTGACCAACCAGAAGACTACTTCGCCGCGTCCCCGGCGGACTTCCCGAGGGGGATGGTCGGCGCGGCCGGCATCTGTTCCTTCGCCTTCGCCCGGCGGGCGGCGAACTCGAAGAAGATCGGCCCGACGAGGATGACGGCGGCCGGAATCCACAAGCAAAAGATCGTGGGGAAGAGCATCCAGAAGGCCGCCCGCTGCGACTTCGCCTCCATCCGCTGCCGCGCCCCGCTCCGCATGTTCGTCGCGTACTCCATCAGCGCGACGCTGATGTCGTTGCCGAGCGATTGGGCCTGCGTGAGAATCAGGGCCAGGTTGCGGACCTCGGGCAACTGCGACCGGTTCGCCCACTGCTCGAAGGCGAGGCTCAGGTTGTAGAGTTCCGTCTGGTTGATCACGATCCCGAGTTCTTCCGCCAGCCGCGGGAACGTCGGTTGGAGTTCCGTGGTGACTCGCCGCAACGCCCCGAACAGCCCCTGCCCGGCGAGCAGGGCGATCGATACCATGTCCGCGAAAATGGGCAGCCCGCGCTCGATCTCGCGGCTCCGGGCCTGGGCTTTAAAGGCGACGTAGACGCGGGGCAGCGAGTACCCGAGGACGGCGAGAGCCAGCCCCCCGATGGCGACTCCCGGGACGAGCCGGGGTTCGACGAGCAGGGCGACCGCGACCGCGGCGAAAAGCGGTGCGAAGACGAGGACCGCCCGCACGGCCCGGTACTCCGCGATGGCCGACCGACCGTACATCCCCGCCCGGGCCAGCTCGGGGAGAATCTCTTCCCGGTCCCGCTCTTCACCGGGCAGCCCGCGGGAGAGGACATCGGTCATGTCCCCGAAGAGTAAGTTTGTCCCCGAGGCCGGCCCCGCGAAGTCGTCGCCCGTTTCGCGCAGCCGGACGCTCGCCGGCTTCCGGAAGAGCGTCAAAAAGATTACGAGAAGGACGGCCGCGATGCCGCCGGCCGCGACCCCGAACCACTCCCACTCGCCCATGACAGCCCCTCCCGTGTACCGCCGGCCGCAAACTCAGTAGTCAGTCTTGAGAATTTGCCAAATCCAGACCAGACCCACGACCTCAAGGACCGCCGTACACGCGAGCACCGCCCACCCGGTGGTGCTCGAGAAGAAGGCCCGGACGTGTTCCGGCTCCGCGAGGGCATAGTACATCAGCAGCATCGGGGCCGCCGAGCCGATGGCAATGGCCACCGCCCGCGACTGGGCCGTGGCCGCGGCGAACTGGCCCATCAACTGGTTCCGGTCCCGCACGCTGTCGGCCAGTCGCTCCAGGAGCAGCACCAAGTTGCCGCCGGTTTGGGTGTACAACCCAACCGTCGAGATGAGCAAATCGAAGTCCAGGAGGCGGACGCGGGTGCCCGTGGACCGCAGCGCGGCGGCCGGCCCCATGCCCAGCCGCATCAGGCCGGCGCAGTGGGCGAACTCGTCGGCGAGCGGTTTGCTCCCCCGGTCCCCATAGAACGCCACCGCTTGCTCGAGAGTCTGGCCCGCACGCACCGACCCGGCCAGCATCCGGTAGGCCTCCGGGAGTTGGTTCTGGAGTTGCCAGCGGTACTGCCGGTGGTAGTACGCGACCACCGCGAACGGCAGGACGATCCCGAGGATCACGCCCAACCCGGCGAGCCAGAGTTGCTCTTTCCAGAAGTACAAGCCGGAACCCAACACGGTCGCCGCCAGGAGCATGACCGCCACGACGCCGGCCGGCGAAGCATCAAGCCCGGAGCGGCGGACGGCCGTTTCAAACCAGTCGTCGAATTTGGAGCGAACCCCCTCGGGCGTCGCGGCACTGGAGAGGCCGACCCCGCTCTCCCCCGCGGCGGCGCGCAGCCGCCGGTCGCCCTCCCGCCGTCGGTCGCCGACCGCGCGGAGGCTGAGGGTGATCGCGAGAACCGTGATCGAGACGAGTACCACGAACCCGATTTCCGCCACGCGGCACCTCTCGTGCTTCTCAGACTCCGTCAGCCATCGGCCCAAACCCGCTTCTCGAACGTTTCTAGCGGCAAGTCGATCCCCATCGCCTGGAGGCGGTCCAGCACCCGGGGCTTGTAGCCCGTGGCGTGGAACTCGCCGTAAGCCGCGCCGCCCCGCACCCCGGACTGCGTGTACCCGAAAACGTCCCGGATATCATACGGGGCGGGGTCGGTGCCGAGAACCTCGCTGACCTTGACGACCTTCCGCTTCCCGCCCTTGAGCCGGGCGAGCTGGACGACGAGTGTGATGGCGCTGACGATGTAGTAGCGGATCACGGGCACGGGGAGGTCGAACCCCGCCATCATGACCATCATCTCAAGCCGGGTGAGCGCGTCCCGCGTGTCGTTGGCGTGGATCGTGGTCAACGACCCCTCGTGCCCGGTGTTCAGCGCCTGCAGCATGTCCAGCGCCTCGGCCCCGCGGACCTCGCCCACGATGATCCGGTCCGGCCGCATCCGGAGGGCGTTGCGGACCAGTTCCCGCTGGCGGATTTCCCCCACCCCCTCGACGTTCGACGTCTTCGTTTCAAGCGACACCACGTGCCGCTGGCGGAGCTTCAACTCGGCCGAATCCTCAATGGTGATTAACCGTTCGTCTCCGGGGATGTACTGGGACAAAGCGTTCAACAGGGTGGTCTTCCCGCTGCCCGTCCCGCCCGACACGAGGATGCTCACCCGGGCCTCGACGGCCGCCTTCAGAAAGCCCAGGACTTCCGGGGGCATGGTGCCGTTCGAGAGCAGGTCGTCGCCCCCGAGCCGCACGCCAAAGCGGCGGATGGACAGGACCGGACCGGTCAGCGAGAGCGGGGGGATGATGGCGTTGACGCGGGAACCATCCTCCAACCGGGCATCCACCATCGGGGACATCTCGTCGGCCCGGCGGCCGACGCGGGCGGCGATACGCTGGACGATCTGGAGCAGGTGGGCGTCGTCGTGGAACCGGACGGGAGTGAGTTCCAACTTCCCGTTCCGCTCGACGTACACCGTGAACGGGCCGTTCACCAGGATGTCGCTGACCGACGGATCGACCATGAGGGGGTCGAGCGGGCCGAGGCCGAACACCTCGGACATGACCTCCTCGGTCAGTTGCTCCCGCTCCAGTTCGTTCAGCAGTTCGGACGCATTGGCCGACAGTTGAACGGCGAGGCTCCGCACCTCGCGGCGCATCCGGGCGGGATCCCAGCGGTTGAGCTTGGAGAGGTCGACGGTCTCGACGATCCGCCGGTGGATGTCCGTTTTGAGACGGTGATACCGGGTGTTGAAGTTGTCGGGCGGTGGCCGGTCTTTCGCCATTGGGGAATACCTGGTCGGTGCCACCCGGCTACTCGCCGAGGCCGGACACGGACTGTGGTGGGGCGTACCGGCAGTTGCCGGGGCGTCGGGCGTCAGGTGCCGGGCGTGGCGAACTGCGCCCGGAGGGCAGCCGCGAGCGTGGCCAGTTCGCGGGTCAGTTTCGCCCCTGAGGCGACCCGGACGAGCGGCTTGCCCTCGCCGAGCGCCCGGTTCATCGAAGCCGGGTCGTCCGGGAGCCACGCCCGGACAGTCACTTTGAGCGCCTCCTGCGCCACCCGCCACGCCAGTTGTCGGGCTTGGCCGTACCGGTTGGCGACGACCGAGATACTCCGCGCCTCGACCCCCGCGTCCAGCAGCAACCGCATGTATTGGCGGGTCAAGCGGAGCGCCGGCGGGTCGAGGCGGACGACCAGGATGACGGCGTCGGCATGCCGGACGAGGTCGTCCGGCCCCGCTACGGTGGGGTGGCCGGCGTCGATGACGGACCAGTCGAACGCGCTGCGGAGGAGAACCTGAAAGTTCCGGGCGACGGTGGCGGGGACGACCTCGGCCGCGGCGGTCTCCGGCTGGTACGCTAACACGCTCGGCCCGGCCTCGTGCTGGACCGCGGCCTCGCGGATCATGCGGGCGTCCATCCGGGTGCCCGCGCGAATCAACTCCGCGAGCGAGTGCTTGGTGTCGAGGTCGAGGTCGAGGGCCAATTCCGGAACGCCACCGCCGAGTTCCGCGAGCATGACCGAGCCGGCCCCCGCGAGCGCGAAGGCCACCCCCGTCGCCACCGTCGTGACCCCGCTCCCAGGCACCGCGGCGGTTACCGCAACGACCCGGCCGCGGCGCGAGGAGGACTTCCCCTCGCGGGGCATGGCATCGACCGATTCGAGCATCTTTTCCCTCAGCGAGACCAGCGGCCAGATGCCCGCCGCGCCCGCGTCTTTCAACGACTCCCGCACCGCCCCCGAGTCATCAGCCAACGCCGCGTAAATCGGCTGACTCGCCTGGACGGTAGCGGTCTGGATGACCGCGGCCGCCGCGCCCGGATCGGGGTCGAGGAACACGACGATGAGGTGGACGACCGGGTCGCGGGTCAGCCTCAGCCGGAGGTCCGCGAGGGGGACGCAGTCGGCCGACGAACACTCGAAGCCCACCCCGAGGGCGGTCCGGCGACCGTAGTCCCGGTCTTGTGGCCGGTCCCCCGCGAGTAAAACTCGCATTCACCCCTCCGAGAAAAAAGCCGGGCCGGTGTGCGACCGGCAAGGAAGCGAGGACATTACTTATTCAGCCAGGCGGGCACGGCAGACCGTCTGGTTCGTCGCCCAAAACGCGGGCGGGTTGCCGCGCCGTTCGGTCACGACCGCCGGGTGGCAGACGACCGTCGGCTGGAGCACCAGTTTGATGCCCCCGCCGTGGGCCGCCGACACCGCGACTACCCGAGCCGCCATCCACCCCGAGACCTGAACGGTTCCGCTGTCCGAGGAAGCATCCGCGAACAGCGGCCAAATTCGCGGTTCGCCGCTGTCCCGCAACGCGCGGAACGCGCGGTCGAGCTGTTGGCGTCCTTCGCTTCCGAGTCGCGGGCAGTCGGGCGTTCCGGGTAGGTGAAGTGTATTATCCACTCCGAGGGTGTAATCGGCACCGAATTTCTTCTCCAAATATTTCCGGTGCGTGCCGGAATGCACCTGTTCCACCGTCTCGGCGAATGAATCGGTCCCAATTTGAGTGAAAACCGCGGGGGGCGCGTGCCGCTCGTCGGTCTTGTCTCGCGTCCCGATAATCACGGCCACTTCGGGGATGCCGTCGGAACCGGGCGAGAACCGGCGGGTCTCGGCGTCGAAGGCCATTGTGTCGCCCCCCGTGAACCGGGCGGCGCGGAGGCGGCCGTCCCAGCCGTGGGGCACCTTGCCAACGTGATCGGTGAACACAGCGACTGGGATGAGCGGAAGTGGCGTTTCGTCCTTAGGTCGGAAGCCGACGACGGACCAGTCCAGCATCGCGGTCGCACCGGCGAGCACGTCCTTATCCGGCGTTGAGCCACCCAAGGGGGCGCGAACGGCACCGCGGCGGACGACGACCCGAACCGCGTTGATGCGATTCCCGTTGCCCGCGTCGGATGTCGGGTCGAACGGGTCGAATTTGCCGGAGTGGAGGCCGAAGTGGTCGAGGCGGCCGAAGACTACGTCGTGATCCGGATCGAAATGGAGACCCTGCCCGCCGGCGGAATTCGCCTGACTGAGGAGCAGGGCCGCGCCGCGGGACCGCGCAAGCCGTGCCTCGGTTCGGGTCGTGTCGTTCTCAACGAGCAGTTCGTCGGTAGCGAGAGCGAGGGCGGCGGCGAGGGCCGCGGCGTCCGCCCCCGTTTGTGTCTCGGTGTGCGAGTTGCGGAGAAGACAAACGTAGACCGCCAGCCCCGCCAGAAGCAGGAGCATTGGAATCATCACGAGGGTCGCCACGCTGATGGCAGCCACTCGCCGCGCCCCGAACGAGCTGGCAATCATATTCCGGTCCTTGAAGGGGGAGGTTACCCACTTGAACTGAACACCCGCGCCTTTCACCCAGTTGGTTCAGGCGAACCGAGACCGTGAGGGAGTGGGTGGCCGCGCGAAGGAGGCTCGACGCGGGGGCGTCACCGGCGGCGGTCGAGGCTTGCACCGTGGGCACCCGTTCCCTCACGGTCGCGGTTCACCTCTCCGCCCTGTCGGGCGGGCGGTTGCCTGGAGTGCTAAAGCCTGCCCTTGAGGTCACTGGCCCTTGGCGACGGCTGCGGCCTTCCTCTTCGCTTCGTCGCACGATTTGCACCCGGACCCGGTCGCGCTCGGGAGCTTGAACGTGTACTCGGGGGCTTGGCCGTCCGCCGGGGTTCCCGAAGCGGCTGGGGTTGCTCCCGCGCCACCGCCGGCCGGGGTGATGGGTGCGTCTGAGGGCGAGATCGGCCCGCCCGCTGGGGCAACCGTGCCGGGTGCCTGGTACGCCGCGACTGGCGCGGGGATCACGGTCTTGCCGGCGTCGTTGACGCCGGACAGGTGGTAAATGACCACCGGCGGCACGGCCGGGGCGGCCGGCGCGGGCACCTTCGGTTGGATGATCTTGAACACGCGGATGAGGTCTTCGTCGCCAATGGCCAAGACGCCTTGCATCATCTTTTCGACGCGCTGGTCTTCGGTGGCGTATTCGGCGCTCGTCGGATCGGAGAACGTGCCGTTGCCAATCTTGGCGGAGGCGGGGGCGGGCATCAGGCTGAGTTGGCCGTGCGTCTGGCCGTACTCAATGAGGGCCGCGCGGTACGGGTTCGCCTGGAGGGTGAAGTGCAAGGGCTTGTCGTCCGGGTCGGCGGCCATCAGCGCCCACGGCGTGTTCCGCTTCATCACGACCTTGCAGCCACGAGCGATGTTCGCGGTGCGGAGTTCTTCGCGATTGCCGATGCCGACCTTCGTGGTCAGCAGCACGTCCACGTACTCGCCGACGCGGATGACGCCGCCCGCGACCTTGTCCTTGGGCAAGGAGACATTCACGGCCCGCGTGTTCGGTTCCAGCCGCTTGCTCAGTTCTTCTGGCAGCATCTGGTCCGTGAAGTCATCTTTCATGAGGATGCGGTCGGCGGGAATGTTCCCCTTGGCGACGCGAAAGTGAGCCGCGCTGGTCAGGGCCGGCATCAGCTTTTCTTTCCAGCGCGGGTTGCCGTTTCCGCCCATGCTTGCCTGGAGGGCGGCTTCCTCAGTGGGCGACAACTCGCGGACGCCGACCTGGTCGGCCGTGACGGTCACGTCCTCGAAGAGGTTCATCCTGGCAACAAGAACCTTTGTCGGGACGGCCTTTTCCACGACGGCCGCGGGCGCGGCCTTCTTCTCGAACAAGCCGGCGTACTTGGCTCCGGCCGCGGCCGCGAGGCCGAGGAGAAGGGCGAGGGCGAGGGCGAAAACGGTGCTAGCTCTCATGGGGCGAACTCTCGGGGTGTTCTCAACGGGGTGGGAACCGGGACTGCTCGCGGACGCTCGTTCAGGCCAGGTGAAGGTGAACCGCGACCGTAAGGGAGCGGGTGACACCACAAATAACAATACTTGCTGAATACTGGCTCGCGGTTGTCGCACGCACTCGCGCTGTCACCCGCTCCCTTACGGTCAGGCCAGGTGAACCGCGACCGTAAGGGAGCGGGTGACACCACAAATAACAATACTGGCTCGCGGTTGTCGCACGCATTCGCGCTGTCACCCGCTACGGTCGCGGTTGACCTGGACACCCGGCTTGCCGGTTGGCTTATTCTCGTGGCATGACTGCGCGGCCGACGAGGACTTCATCGGGGTTAATTGGCGCGAGGCGGGTTGTCGTCGCGTGGCGAACATCCAGTTCGATACGCACCTCGATCATGCCACCTTGGGGGATGGGCTTCTGGTCCGCCGTCGTTCGCACGACATAGATTTTGGCGTGGTCGGTGCGATCCGGCCCCAGGGTGGCTTTGACGGCTTCTTGAACCTGGTCATCGGTCCCACCGAACGCGGCAATTCGTGCCCCACGACCGCTGGCTTCACTGAGCATTTGCTCGGCGACGATCAGGTCAACGAGGCCGACCATCCCCACCACCACGAGGAGGAGGATCGGCAGCATCAGAGCCAACTCAAGGGACGCCACCCCACGCCGGGGGCGATGATCATGCGACAGGGGGCGACAGGCGATCATGGGCGGATGCACCTTGTTGAGGCTTGGGTGGGGCCAGTTGCAGTTCGACGCGGAACACCCACAGGAGCACGACAGCCGTGGCGACCGCGATCGGGAGGGCGTACGTGACGCGGAGCTTTCCCGGCGTCAGGGTTGGGGGCCGACCTGCGTTGTGGTCGGCATGAGGTTGCTTAAGAGTGGTCAGTGTCTTTTGCACTTGCTTCGGGGACAGCCCACCGGATAATACTCGGGCGAGCGTCCACACGAGAAGGAAGGCTACCGACGCGAGCCAGAGCATGGGGAACAGCGAGAAACCGATCCAGGCACCGATAGCACCGAAGAGTTTCGCATCGCCGCCGCCGCACCCTCCGAACATCCACACCAAGAACATGACACCAAACGCGACGATAAACCCGGTGACCGCGAACAGGAGGCCGTCAATGGCTCCAAGCCAGACCGCCCCGGGGTTGTATTTCCATAGCCACCAGACTGGCATGTCATTTGCTGCTAGAAAACCGCCCCGCAGAACACTCACCAGCAAGCCAAGTGCGAGTATGGAGACGGTCAGTCGATTGGGAATCTTGGCTTTGCGTGTATCTGTCCAGGCGGCAATGCTGGTCAAGGCGATCAGCATTGCGCAGAACGTCCATGCGAAAACGACATCCGAGAAAAATAACGGGCGATTCACGGGCGATCTCGTGTCGTTTCAGCTCATGCAAGAAAGCGTAGCCCACCTACGGAAAGCGGGACGCGGAATGGGCATTCCGAGGCCCGCTTTCATCAAGCAGCAGTCACAATCACGGGGTGACGGCGGTGGTGACGAGGCAGTTGTTGACGGTGATGGCCGCGAGTTGGCCAGGAGCAACTGGGAGGACAATTGTGCCGCTCGTTGTGCCGCGGACGTCAACGCCCGACGCCCCCGCGCCGTTAACCTGGGCGACGCAGTTCGAGTAGCCCACATAGCGGAAGCTTTGGTTCAACTGCACAACCGAGTTCGACAGCTCGCTAAATTCGGAGTTGAGGGCAACGCCGAATTGGTTCGCACCGGCGATCAGCGCGAGGGCGATCAGGGTGGCGAGTACCAAGTACTCAAGGCCAACGATACCGGACTCGTCGTTCCACAACTTCTTGAACATGGTAACATCTCCTGCGTGACAACAGCTATCCACCCCAGTCATGCAACAAGCATGACTGGTACAGAAGGTGGGCGAACTGCCGTCACGAAACTTCCTCCGGCGAAGGAGGATTTCATGCCGTGACTCAACCAACCGGCAAGGCCCGTTGGGAATC
>Ga0105044_10013393_pt1 | contig 11138 bp, 9 predicted proteins | sample MAT01_FD_78092 | JGI IMG/M metagenome (GOLD analysis project Ga0105044, IMG submission 78092) | Freshwater microbial communities from Lake Fryxell liftoff mats and glacier meltwater in Antarctica - MAT-01 | ecosystem: Environmental > Aquatic > Freshwater > Ice > Liftoff microbial mat | place... | reverse complement strand
TTCTGGCCCTGATGGGTCAGGACAAGAAGGTGGCCGCCGGGCGGCTGCGCTTCATTCTGGCGCGCGACATCGGCCAGGCCTTTGTCAGCGCCGACGTGCCCACCGACGCGGTGTTGGCCTTGCTGCAAGACGCGCTGGCCCTGCGCTGACCGCGCATCGCCACAACGCAGGCCCGCCACGACACCCATCGCGCCGCCGCTCCCCGTGGACCATGGCTTGCGCATTTTGGTGTTCCCGGACCTTCCGGCCTCAGTTTCATCGTCCCCGGGTCTGACCACAAGCAGACCGCCACAAGCAGACCGCCGCCCGCACACCGCCGCCCGCACACCGCCGCCCGCAGACCGCCGCCCGCAGACGGCCACACGCAGACGGCCACACGCAGACCGCCAGCCGCACACCGCCACAAGCAGACCGCCGCCCGAATGATGCCGCTCACGTCGGGATATCACGCCGCCCTGCCAGCGCCGCGTCGCACCAGACCGCCGACGCGGCCGCGTCCCGCAAGCCGGCGCTGCCCGCTTTCATTTTCTGTCCGGAAATATCCCGGGGTCCGGGGCAGAGCCCCGGGTTTGTCCATCCGCAGACTGCCGACCGGTCGGCCCAGCCTCAGAACGGGATATCGTCCTCGATATCGCCGCCACGCCCGCCGCCGCCGCCGGCAGCACCGCCTTGCGCCGGGCCACTGTCATAACCCGTCGCGGGCCCGCTGCGATCCTCGCCGGCATAGCCGCCGGCCCCGCCGCTGCCCTCGCCCCGCCCGCCCAGCAGGGTCAGGTTGCCGGTAAACGGGCGCAGCACCACTTCGGTCGAGTAGCGGTCTGCACCGGATTGATCCTGCCATTTGCGCGTTTCAAGCTGGCCCTCGATATACACGGTCGAGCCCTTTTTCAGGTACTGTTCCGCGATCCGGCCCAACGGTTCGCTGAAGATCGCGACCGAATGCCATTCGGTGCGCTCCTTGCGCTCGCCGGTGTTGCGGTCCTTCCAGGTTTCGGATGTCGCGATGCGCAGGTTGACCACCTTGCCGCCGCTTGGGAACGACCGCACCTCGGGGTCGCGGCCCAGATTGCCGATCAGGATGACTTTGTTGACGGACCCGGCCATGCGCATTCCCCCGCTGATTCCCGCCCTTGCGGCGGTTCGCCCTTAGATCATCCCATTGTGGTTAACGAAATCCCAATGTCCATGCCACCCGCGCGCGGGTTTGCACCGGTTCCGCCGCCCGGTCACAGCCTTTGCTGGAAATCGCCCCCGAACTGTCCTAGGTTCCGGATTGGGCGGGTCTCGGCGGGGGAAATGGGATGCGGGTTGGTTGGGCCGGGATGGCGGCGCTGGCGATGATCGGGCTGGCACTGCCGTGCGCGGCCGATACGGTTTCCACCAGCGACCGCCGGGCGCTGTTCGCCTCGCAGCTGGATGTGCTGGATGGCCGCGCGGCCGAGCAATACAACGATTCGGTCCGCCTGCAGCCCATCCGGGCTGCGGTGCCGCCGCCGCCGGGCAGCGTTGCAGCCTTTACCGGGCGTTATGACGGCCCCTATCTGGACCTGGCCCGCGCCGCCGCCCGCCGCCACAATGTGCCCGAGGATCTGTTCTTGCGCCTGGTCCAGCAGGAATCCGGCTGGAACGCCGGGGCGGTGTCGTCCAAGGGCGCGCTGGGGCTGGCACAACTGATGCCCGGCACGGCACGAGTGCTGGGGGTGGATGCCAGCGATCCGACCGAAAACCTGGACGGCGGCGCGCGCTATCTGCGCCAGCAATTCGACGCCTTCGGCACCTGGCCGCTGGCGCTGGCCGCCTATAACGCGGGCCCGGGCGCTGTGACCGAACACGGCGGCATCCCGCCATATGACGAGACACAGAATTATGTCCGGGTCATCTGGGGGTCCTAAAAAAGCCTTACGCCAGACAAACAAGCTTCCCAAACAACAGATCAGGCGAGTACAGACAGTCCGCTAACTCGATAAGAGAGTTTAGGTCTGTTGCTATTCGGCCTCTGGAGCGAACCCAATTGACATTTTGTTGGTCTCTGACTCTATCGCCGCTCCGGTTTCTCCAACGTCGGTTACTGCCTCAGCTTGAACGTTTACAAAGGCATGCGTAACAATCGTACCTGGTGAGGGGGGATCGGCAACAAAGTTATAGACAGCGAAGCCATTCTCGTCTTTGTGCCGCATTTTCTCCAGCCGAGGATTGCTCCACCCTCCCGAATTTGCTTGCCCATCCGCCATGATGCGGAAGCGGCCCCCCCCGGGGTTTCTGCTGTCAAAGTTAACTTGGTCAATAGAATGTATCTTGGTCATTCGCCATGCTCCTGCGCCAAACTGAGTGGATGATAACACATAAAAAAAAGAATCATCAATTTTATTTATGGAGGCACAAAGTTTGTATGGAATCGAATGCGGTGAGATTGGTCACTCGGCCGCGATCTCGATCACCGGTTCCATGTGGCGCAGGATGTCGTCCGACAGGTGGCACTTGATCTGATGCCCGGCACCCATGTCGCGCACCGGCGGCACCTCGATCTCGCACAACCCACCCGGCACCTGCGATTTCCAGCGGCAACGGGTCTGGAACGGACAACCGGGCGGCGGATTCATCGCCGAAGGGATATCGCCTTCCAGCACGATATGGCGTTTCTTCACCCGTGTATCGGCGATGGGCACGGCGGACAGCAGCGCCTCGGTATAGGGGTGATAGGGCGGCGAGAAGACCTGATCGGTGGTGCCCAATTCGACCACATGGCCCAGATACATCACCATCACCCGGTCCGACAGATAGCGCACGATGGACAGGTCGTGGCTGATGAACAGCAGGGTGGTTCGCTGTTCGCGCTGAATCTCCATCAGCAGGTCGGTGACGGCGGCCTGCACGCTGACATCCAGTGCGGAAACCGGTTCATCCGCCACCACCACCTTGGCCCCGCCGGCAAAGGCGCGCGCGATGCCGACGCGTTGTTTCTGCCCGCCCGATAGCTGACGCGGCATCCGGTCGGCAAAGGCGCGCGGCAGTTTCACCAGATCCAGCAGCACCAGCATCCGCTCGTGCCGCTCGGCGTCCGATTTGCCTATGCGAAAGATTTCCAGCGCGCGAATGATCTGGCGGCCGACGCTCATCGACGGGTTCAGCGTGTCGAACGGGTTCTGGAACACCATCTGCACCGATGACACGGTGTCGGTGTTGCGCTTTTCGATCGGGGTGGACTGGATGTTTTCGTCGAACAACATGATGTTGCCGCTCGTCGCGGTTTCAAGCCCCATCAGCACCTTGGCAAATGTGGATTTGCCGCAACCCGATTCGCCGACGATGGCCAGCGTCTCGCCCTCGCGCGCCTCGAAAGTCAGCGTTTCGTTCGCCTTGACCACCTTGGTCGCGCCCGATCCCCCGAACAGCGCGTTCGCGCCAACCTCGTAATACTTGCGCAGATTGTCCATCTTCAGGACCACGCGGCCGACCTCGCCCTTGGGCTTGGCGGCCGAGGGCGGCAGTTTGGCCGCCCAGTCGATCTCCTCCATCCGCAGGCAGCGGGTGTCGTGGCGGTCGTCGCCCGTGACCGGCAGCATCGGGATATCGGCCGCGTCACAGCGCCCCTTTTGAAAGTAATCGCAGCGCGGGCCGAAATTGCACCCCGACGGGCGCTCGTGCGGCAGCGGAAAATTGCCGGGGATCGATTTCAGCGGCCTTGCGTTCTTGTCCGCACCCGGCAGCGGGATCGAGCGGAACAGCGCCTGCGTATAGGGGTGGCGCATCTTGTTGAACACGGTCCTGATGCTGCCGGTTTCCACCGCCTCGCCGGAATACATCACGCAGATGCGGTCGCAGGTTTCCAGCACCAGCCCCAGATTGTGACTGATGAACAGCATCGAGGTGCCGTATTTGCGGCCCAGTTCCTTGACCAGTTGCACCACCGCCGCCTCGACCGTCACGTCCAGCGCGGTGGTGGGTTCGTCCAGGATCAGCAGCGACGGTTTGCTCATCAGCGCCATTGCGATCACGATGCGCTGCTGCTGGCCGCCCGAAAGCTGGTGCGGATAGGCTTTCATGATCCGCGCCGGGTCGGGCAGTTTCACGTCGCGGATCACTTCCAGCGCGCGCGCCTCGGCCTCTTTCTGGCCCACACCTTCGTGGATCATCGGCACCTCGGCCAGTTGCTGGCCGATCCGCATCGCGGGGTTCAGCGATGCCATCGGTTCCTGATAGATCATGGCAATCTCGCTGCCACGGATCTTGCCCAGCTCCGCCTGGCTCATCAGGTTCAGATCGCGGCCCTTGAACTTGATCGACCCGCCGACGATGCGCCCGTTCACGCCCAGGTCCTGCATCACCCCCAGCGCCACGGTCGACTTGCCGCAGCCGGATTCGCCGACCAGACCGATCGCCTCGCCCGGCTGCACCACGCAGGAAAAGTCCATCACGGCGGGGATTTCGCGCAGACGGGTGAAAAAGCTGATCGACAGGTTGTTGATTTCCAGAATCGGTCCGTCATAGGCCAGCTTTGTCATCGCGTTAATCCTTCAGGCTTTCTTCGCGCAGACCGTCCGCGAGCAGGTTGAGGCCAAGCACCAGGCTGAGCAGTGCCATCGCGGGCACCAGCGCCGGATGCGGGAATATCGACAGCAGGCCGCGCCCGGCATTGATGGTCGAGCCCCAGTCCGGGCTGTCGGGCGGCAGGCCAAGGCCGAAAAAGCCCAAGGCGCCCAAGAGGATGGTGGTATAGCCGATGCGCAGGCAGAAATCGACGATCAGCGGCCCGCGCGCGTTGGGCAGAATCTCCCACAGCATGATGTACCAGGGCCCTTCGCCCCGCGTCTGGGCGGCGGCGACATAGTCGCGCGTCTTGATGTCCATCGTCAGGCCGCGCACGATGCGGAACACCGTTGGCGCGTTGACAAAGACCACCGAGACAAAGACGACGAGGATCCCCGACGGCACGTCGAACAGGTTCAGAAAGCCGGGCAGAAAGTTCAGCACGGTGCCTTCCTGGCTGATCAGGGACAGATAGATCCAGCCCATCACCACGATAATGACGGCCAGGGTCGGCCGCGCCTTGGCCGGCTGGGTGTAGTAGCGCGAATAATACAGCACCGCGATGAAGATGATCGGAAACAGGAACAGCACCGTTGCCATGAACGACGGGATGCCGGTCTGCACGATCTCGGGCGTGACCAGCAGGTAGAACAGCAGGATCACCGGAAAGGCCAGGATCAGGTTGGCCAGGAAGGACAGGAACGTATCCAGCCTGCCGCCATAATAGCCTGCGGGCAGGCCCAGGGTGATGCCGATCATGAAGCTGAACATGGTCGCCAGCGGTGCGATCTGGATCACGATCCACGACCCGTGCACCATCCGGCTGAACACATCGCGGGCCAGATTGTCGCCGCCGAGCAGGTAATGCGCGCCGACGGCCCAGACCTCGGCTGCGGGCACGGGCACGCCCGGCACCTTGTTCTTCAGCCCCGAAACGGCCGACAGCGGATTATGCGTGGCGATCAGGCCGAAGACGCCCGTGAACACTGCGGTGAACACCCAGAACATCACCAGGCCAAAGCCGATCATGCCCACGGTCGAGTCAAACAGCTTGCCATACAGGCCCAGCCGCCGCTTGAAGCGGATCGACAGGCCGAACGTGACCAGCAGCGCGATCCAGACCGTCAGGAACTGCCCGGCCATGGCGCCGAAGATGCCGCCGGTGCCATAGGGCAGAAACATGCCGGTCAGCACAAAGATCAGGATGATCGCCCCGATCGCCAGCATCGACCAGCGCAGCCCAAGCCCGGTCAGCAGGGTGAACCCAAACCGTCCGCGCGGGCCGCCACCGGGGCCGACACGCACCGGCGCGGTGACAAAACCACCCACCAGCATCCCCAGCGCAGACACGGCTGCCACCAGCACCGCCAGCAGGAACAGCGGGCTGAGAACGATGCCGATGGTGCCGGTCCAGGTCAATGGTTCCATGGCGATGCCCTTTGTCGTCAGGTGATGCGGATGCGGGGGTTCAGATAGACATAGCCGATGTCGGAAATCAGTTGCGTGATCAGCACGACAAACACCGACACGACCGAGACGCCCAGCAGCAGCTCGATGTCGTTATTGCCGGCCGCCTCGACCAGCGTCCAGCCGAACCCTTTGTAGTTGAACAGGGTTTCGACGATGACGACACCGTTCAGCAGCCAGGGGAACTGCAGCATGATCACAGTGAACGGCGCGATCAGCGCGTTGCGCAGCGCGTGCTGCATCACCACGTTGCGGAACGACACGCCTTTCAGCCGCGCGGTGCGGATGTATTGCGCCGTCATCACCTCGGTCATCGCGGCGCGCGTCATCCGCGCGATATAGCCCATGCCATATAGTGCAATGGTCATCACCGGCAGGGTGAAATTGGCGAAGGTGGCCTGTTCCATCGCGCTGGTGGCGCTGCCATTGAACCATTTCAGGCCGACGGCGGAACTGGCAAACACCGCAATGAACACCACGCCGCTGACATATTCCGGCGTCGCCGTGGTCAGGATCGAGCCGGTGGACAGCGCCCGGTCGGTGCGGCTTCCCTCGCGCATCCCGGCCAGCACGCCGACGACCAGCGCGCCGGGCACCATCACCAGCATCACCCAGAACATCAGCTTGCCCGTCAGCGCCAGCCCGCGCCAGACCATGTCCAGCACCGGGGCCTTGAACACGGTCGAAGTGCCCCAGTCGCCCTGCAACACCCCGCAGAATCGGGGCGCAAGGGCCGGGTCGCTGTTGGGTGCGATGCAGCGGCCGGTGGTGACGCCGGCTTCGTCGCGCGTCCAGCCGGGCACGACGCCCAGCCATTCGCCATAGCGGATCAGCATCGGCCGGGCATAGCCGTTCTTGTCCAGCCAGCTGGCCACCTCTTCGTCGGTGATCCGCGCGCCGGCCTCGGACTTGGCGATCTTTTCCAGATTGGGCGCAAGATTGGTCAGGAAGAACACGATGACGGTCAGGCACAAGGCCGTGGCGATCATCGTGACCAGACGCCTGGCGAGAAATCTAAGCATCGCACGGTCCCCTTTCGTGCGGCGCGGCCCCTTATGCGGAGCTCACGCAACTCTTTCAAAAGCGGTGCCTTTGCGGCCCCGCCTCGGCAGTTGTTGCTGGTGGAACGCGCCGGGGCAGCCTTGCCCCGGCGCGTTCATGGGCTGTCAGGCCTCAGGCAGCGATCCACCACTTGTAGTGGTGATGCTCGAAGGTCGGGTGCATCTCGGCCCCCATCACGCCTTCGCGGTAATGGCGGTAAAGCGACCGCCAGTAGGGCTGCACCATCACGCCTTCTTCCTGCATGATCTGCTCGATCCGCTCCATCACCAGGCTGCGGGCCGCAGCATCAGTGATCGCCATGGCTTCGGTCAGCTTGGTGTCGAACTCGGCATTCGTGAAAGCCGATTCGTTCCAGGCGACGCCCGACCTGTAAGCCAGGGACAGGATCTGGACGCCCAGCGGACGCATGTTCCATTCGGTGGCGCTGAACGGAAACTTGAGCCAGTCGTTCCAGAAGGTCGAGCCGGGCAGCACGGTGTGCTTGATGTTGATCCCCGCGTCACGGATCTGGGCCGCAACCGCGGCGCAGGACGAAGCCTGCCAGGCGTCGTCGAGCGAGATCAGTTCGAACTCGGTATCCGCATGGCCTGCGGCCGCGATTTCCGCCACGGCCGCCGCCGGGTCCACCACCAGCGCCGGCAGCGCGAAGTATTCCGGGTGGATCGGGCAGACATGGTGGTTTTCCGCCACGGTGCCCAGGTTGTTGTAGCCCAGTTCCAGCACGATCGCGTTGTTGACGGCCTTCACCAAGGCGGTACGGACCGCCTTGTTGTCATAGGGCGCGGCCAACTGGTTGAAGCGGACGGCAAGGGTCGCGGCGGTGACCGCCTCGGACTTGCCCCAGCCCAGACTGTCGTAGATCTCGATGAAATCGCCAACCGTCTGATAGGTGATGTCGATCTCGCCCGATTCGGCGGCGGCAATGGCGGCCGATGGGTCGGAACCGTAGTCGATGTATTCGATCCGGTCCAGGTAGGGGCCGCCGTAGACCGCCGTGCCCCACCAGGCATGGGCGGTATTCAGGACCAGCACCTGCTTGACGCCGACTTCGTTCGTCTCGGGCAGGTAAGGCCCGGTGCCGGGGGTCAGGGTCGGATCGCCGTTGTCGTAGGACGGGTGGACGCAGGCCGCCGGATAGTCGGCCATGCCGACGATCAGCGTGATGTCGGGCGCCTGCAGCGTCACCTTGACGCTCATGTCGTCGACCTTGACGATCGCGCCGTCGCGCGCCAGTTTCGTCGTCTCGTCCACCAGCGTACCCATCCGCGCGGCCATCGAGTTGCCCTCGACATTGGCATCGCACCAGCGGGTCAGGTTGTTCACCAGGTCATCGGCGGTAAACGCATCGCCGTTGTTCCAGGTCACGCCGGCCCGCACCTTGAGTGTGTACTCGGTCGCGTCGGCGTTGGCTTCCCAGCTATCCAGCAGCATGCCACGCAGACTGCCGTCCGAATTGTACTCGACGAGGTATTCCAGCCAGCCCCGGGTGAAGTTCGAGATCTGCGACCAGTCGGCTGTGCGCGGATCCTTGATCGCCTTGGTCTCCATCTCCATCCGCAGCGTGCCGCCGGCGGTGGCATGGGCCTCGGCCATCGCCGGGGCGTTCAGGCCCAGCAGCGCATAGGCGCCGGTCGCAGTCACGCCGAGTGCGGTTGCGCGGACCAGAAACTCGCGGCGCGACAGCGTGCCGGCCTTGACTTCTTGCGCATACATCACGGCGGCGGGGTGCACCCCGGCGCCGATTTTGGTCAGTTGCGTCATTGTCGTCTCCCTGTGACACAATCGTTGATCTTGATCGGACCACCTTTGGCCCGCATCGGGCCGCAAGCATCGTACCGGGGCCTTGTTCGGCTTCGTCCGGCTGGTTCCGTCAGGCGGCATTGCGCACGGAAAGCCGTGTCAGGTCAATGTGCGCTTTCGGCATTTGCGGGGTTGTTTGCGACCTGCCGCCATCACCTTGGCGACACGAACGTCGCTTTTGGCCTTGCCTTGTGCCCATAGGGCCCTGATCTGGCCCCCCATCAGGCCGACATGGCCTGCCCCTTGCGGCGGAACGCCGATGGCGTGTCCCCGGCGCGGGCCAGAAAACTGCGGCTGAAATAGGCGGCGGATGAAAAGCCGAGACTGGCCGCGATGTCCTGTACAGGGGTGCGGGTGTCGCGCAGCATTTGGCGCGCCTCATAGATGATGCGGTCGTTCAGCAGCGACAGCGCCGAGCGGCCACAGGTCGCCCGGCAGCAACGGGTCAGATGCGTGGCGGTCACCCCCAGCGCGCGGGCATAGTCGCCCACGCCGCGCGGCTGGCGGAAATCACGCTCGACCAGATCGGTGAACGCGGCGACCAGCCGGGCGGCGGCGGTCTGGCTGCGCTCGTCGCGCGCCTCGCCCGGGCGGGCCTGATGCTGACGCTGGAATGCCACGGCCAGCAGCCCGATGTGATAGAACGCCGCCCGGGCATGGCCGGGTCGGGCGGTGGTCAATTCCCGCTCAAGCTGATCCAGAATGCCCAGCACTTCCTTTTGCGCCGACACGTCCTTCAGCCGCAGATGCGCCGGTTCGTCCGGCCATTCGCCCGCCATTGCCTGCGGGATGGTCAGCATCTGGCCATAGGCGGTGGTGCCAAGTTCATAGCCGTACATCACCCGCGCCGGGATGAAGATCAGGTTGTTGGCACCATAGCCCGAGGTCAGCCCGGCCACGGTGATCCGGCCCTGGCCCTTGCTGATGAAGATCAGGCGGGGCGACATGTGGCTGCGCATCGCCTCGGTCCGCCAGCGGGCCTGCGGATGCGTGTGGCCAAGCGTGGGCACAATGGGAACCAGCGACATGCGCTGGCGCGGATCGGCTGTCATGGGCGACCTTCTGGCAGCAGGGGCACGATGTTCGGTTTGGACAATCTTGCCTGGCAGATTGGCGGGATTGATGCGGTCAGACAATGGCCGAAATGCGACGATCCCGGCTTTCCTGTGGATCAGTCTGTGGACAACTGCGCCGGGTCCAGCACCTGCCAGCCCGCCATCTGGCCGCGAAACCAGGTCCGCTGCCGTTTGGCGTATTGCTGCGTGGCGACGATCGCCGCTGCGCGCGCCTGCGGCAGGGTCGACCCGCCTTGCAGAAATCCAACCAGATCCGCCGCCCCGATCGCGCGCGACGACGGCAGGGCGGGGTCCCAGCCGGGCAGGGCGGCCCGCGCCTCGTCCAGCGCGCCCTGTGCCAGCATCGCATCGAATCGCCGTGCGATGCGCGCGTTCAGCCAGGCGGGATCGGGGCGCAGCACCAGGCAGATTGCCCGCGAGCGGTCCAGCAGCGCCGGGCCGGTCTGGTCCTGCCACGCGGCCAGGCCCCGGCCGGTCGCCACCAGCACCTCCCACGCCCGCTGCACCCGGGCGCGGTTGGCCAGGTCGATCCGGGCCGCCGTGGCGGGGTCAAGGCCGGCCACCAGCGCGGACAGGGACAGCGCATCGCCTTGGGCGCGCACCGGCGCGGGCACCGGCGGCACTTCGGCCAGCCCCCGGGTCAGGGCGCGAAAATACAGTCCGGTGCCGCCGACGATCACCGGGCGCAAGGGGCCGGTCAGCAGCGGCGCGACCTCGCGCAGCCAATGACCGGCAGAATAGGGTTGGCGGTCGCCGACATGGCCATAAAGGGCATGGGGCAGGGCGGCCTGATCCTGGAGCGAGGGCCGCGCGGTCAGGATGCGCCAGCGCGCATAGACCTGCAACGCATCGGCATTCACGATCACCCCGCCCTGGGCCGCCACGATGGCCGCCGCCAGTGCCGACTTGCCGCTGGCCGTGGGGCCCGCGATCAACACCGGCCGGTCAGGCACCACGCCGCCGGGCACCACGCCGCCGGGCGTCAGCGTCAGCGCCATCCCGCCGGCCCCCATGTCATTTTTGTCACCATCCCGAACCCTCCCCGCCGGGCACCATGCCACCGGGCACCATGCCACCGGGCACCACACCTCTCGGCACCACGCCGCCGGGCACCACGCCGCCGGGCGTCAGCGTCAGCGCCATCCCGCCGGCCCCCATGTCATTCTTGTCACCATCCCGAACCCTCGCCGCCCGCCCCGCATTGAA
>Ga0105044_10013389_pt1 | contig 11140 bp, 14 predicted proteins | sample MAT01_FD_78092 | JGI IMG/M metagenome (GOLD analysis project Ga0105044, IMG submission 78092) | Freshwater microbial communities from Lake Fryxell liftoff mats and glacier meltwater in Antarctica - MAT-01 | ecosystem: Environmental > Aquatic > Freshwater > Ice > Liftoff microbial mat | place... | reverse complement strand
GTGCAGATGTTCACCCAGCGCGGTCAGGTCCACGGGCGAGGTGTCCGCGGGGTCGCCGTAGGCAGACGTGCTCCAGCGCGGGGAAAAACTCAGGTTGGCGTTCATCGGGGCTCCAGCGTTTCGACCCGCAGGCCGAACGAGATAGGGATGGGAAAGAGGCGTCCGCGCGGCGGCTCACCCAAGGCTCAGCGGCGCGACTGCACTGGTTTTTCGCTGTCGGAGATGTAGACCTCGACGCGGCGGTTCAGCGCGCGGTTGGTGTCGCTGAGGTTGTCGGCCACCGGGAAGTCCTCACCATAACCTACGGTGGTGGCGCGTGAGGCGTCCAGCCCCATCGCGACGAGCGCAGTGTCGACGGCGTCGGCGCGCTTGCGCGACAGCAGGTTGTTGGCGTCGTTCGAACCCACGCTGTCGGTGTGACCTTCCACGAGGATGCGCCGGTTCGGGTTCTGTTGAAGGAAGTCCGCCAGCTTGCGCAGCGACATCTGCGCGCCGGGCTTGACCTCGGCACGGCCGAACTCGAACAGCACGTCACCCAGGGTGACCAGCATGCCGCGTTCGGTTTGCGTGGCCTGCAACTCGGCGAGTTGCTGCATCAGTTGCGCCGACTGCGCCTGGGCGTTGTTGGCGCTGGCCACGGCCACTGCGGTTTGCTGCTGGGCGGTGGCCGTCTGCTGGCGCGCGATCTGGGTCTGCGTCTGCGCACGCTGTGCTTCCAGCGTGCGCATGTCGGCGCGGGCGCGTTCGCGTTCTGCATCACTGCCGGTGATGGCCAGATCGTTGCTCTTGGCCTGGGCCACGGCCACGGCGGTCTTCGCCTGCTGCTGGGCCACGTAGGCGGCGCTGGTGATGGCGGCCTGCGACTCGCCCTTGTCCTGCATCTGGTTGGCGCGGGTCAGTGAATCGGTGGCCTTCTTCAGTTCCAGAGGCGCATGGGTCAGCACGGCAGGGTTGGTGCCAGCGCTGTTCACGCTGGCGCGTGCGTCGACCAGGGCCGGCGGCGGAGCCGGTGTCGAGGCGCAGGCGCCGAGCAACAGGCTGGCCAGTACGGCGCTGGTGATGAGGGTGTGGTTCATGGTGATCCTGGACTTGACGTTCGGTGGGCTCGTCAGCGTTTGCTGGCGATCTTGGGTATTCACTTGCGGACCATTTCGTCCTTCAGCTGGCGCAGACCTTCACGCACTTCGGCCAAAGCGCGCGTGGAGCGCACGTCGCGTGCTTCGGCTTCGGCCAGCGTGGCATCGGCTGAGGCTTCTTCGGCCAGCTGGCGGGCCAGGTCGTAGTTCTTGTCGGCGTAGGCGGTGTTGGCGCGTGTCATCTTGTCGCGTGCCAAAGCCAGCGCTACCGGGGCATCTGCCGCGGCAGGGCCGGTGGCACGTTCTACGGCGGCGTTGCCTACCGCCAACTCGGCCTTCGGAGGCGGTGTGCTGGCGCAGGCCGTGAGCAGTGCGACGGTGGCCACGCAGGCGGCAAGGCGCGAATGCAGCTGCGTGTTCGAGGTAATGCTGTTCATCGAAACTCCTTAGGTGAGCGGCTCGACTGACAGTGCCGGTGCAGGAGCCCCGCACCGCGCCGAGGTGTTGGCTCTGATGGTGGCGCGCAGGCCGCTTCATTCCCATCAGACGGGCTCGCCAGGGGGTGTCGGACGGGGCCTACACGACGCCACTCAGGCCGCCCGCGGGGCGCGGGTTCGGCCCGGCTTGGAGCGATACCGAACGCAGGGTGCCGCTCGCACTGCCTATACTGGGCACTGAACCGGCTCCAACCATGGCCCTGGTTGCACCCAGCAGCCGCGCAGCACCGAGCCTTGGACGTTCTTCATGACCCCCAACCCCGACCCCAGCGCCAACCATCTGCTTGCGGCACTGCCCGCGGTCGATCTTCTGCGTTGGCTGCCGCTGCTGGAAGCGGTGGAGTTGCCGCTCGGCCAGGTGCTCTACGAGGCTGGCGGCACGCTCAGCCATGTCTACTTTCCCAGCACGGCCATCGTCTCGCTGCTCTACGTGATGGAGAACGGCGCTTCGGCCGAGATCGCCGTGGTCGGCAACGAGGGCATCGTCGGCATCTCGCTCTTCATGGGCGGCGGCTCCACGCCCAGCCGCGCGGTCGTGCAGAGTGCCGGCCTGGGCTTCAGGCTGACGGCCGAGGCGATCAAGCACGAGTTCAACCGCGCCGGCCCGGTGATGCACCTGCTGCTGCGCTATACGCAGGCGCTGATCACGCAGATGGCGCAAACAGCGGTCTGCAACCGTCACCACTCGCTGGACCAGCAACTCTGCCGCTGGCTGCTGCTCAGCCTGGACCGCCTGAGCGGCAACGAACTGGTGATGACGCAGGAACTGATCGCCAACATGCTCGGCGTGCGCCGAGAAGGTGTCACCGAAAGCGCGCTCAAGCTGCAGCAGGCCGGCTTGATACGGTATGCGCGCGGCCACATTTCGGTGCTCGATCGCGGTGGCCTCGAGCGCCGAACCTGCGAGTGTTATGCCGTCGTCAAGAAGGAATACGATCGGTTGCTGCCTGTACGCGGCGTCGACTGAGAGGGCGTTGTAGGAAGCCGCCGACATGGGTTGGCGGCAACGGCCGATAGCTGCCGGCAACGGCCCTGCCGATCATCGGGACTGCTTCAACTCAGTCCACACACCGATGAACGCTGCCTACCACCATCAGCCCGACACGCGCGACAATCGCCTGCTGGCTTCGTTGCCTGGCAGCGAATGGGAACGCTGGGTGCCGCACCTCGAATTGGTCGAGTTGCCATTCCGCCATGTGCTCTGCGACTCGGGCAGCGCGCCGGCCCACATGGTGTTCCCGACCACCGCCACCGTCTCGCTGCAATACATGACGCTGGACGGCGGCTCGGCCGAGTTCGCTGTCGTCGGCAACGATGGCGCTGTCGGGCTGTCGCTGTTCATGGGCGGCAACGCCACGCTGGGACAGGCCGTCGTGCACAGCGCTGGCCAGGGCTACCGGCTGCGCGCGCAGGCCGTCAAATCGGATATGTTCCGCGCCAGCCCGCTGATGCGCTTGCTGCTGAACTACACGCAGACGCTGATTGCCCAGGTGGCGCAGACCGCCATGTGCAACCGCTACCACTCGATAGAGCAGCAGTTGTGCCGGCGCCTGCTGGTCGGCCTGGACTACTCCGATTCGCAGGATCTGCGACTGACGCAGGAACTGGTGGCCAATCTGCTGGGGGTGCGCCGCGAGGGCGTGACGGCAGCCGCGCTGAAGCTGCAGATGGCAGGCGTCATCCGCTACAGCCGTGGCCTGATCTCGGTGCTGGACCGTCGGCGACTCGAGATGCGCGCGTGCGAGTGTTATGCGGTGAACCGGCGCAGTTGCGGCTACCGCGAGCCCGAAGCGCTGGCGGCCTGACGCGCTGTCGAACGCGGTGACGGACGCGCGGAAAGTCGCGTCCTGCGTGCGCTGCCGAACGGTGGCGGCTTTCGTGAGGGTAGACACTGCCGCCACTGCGCGCAGTGGTATTCCGCTGCTGAGCGCGGAATCCGGCGGTTCGCGCTGACCTGCGAGATGCCGGCCCCACATCGGAGTGCCCATTGGCCAGCGCCGAGAATCAACTGATCGAAATGTTGCCGCGCAGGGATCGCGCCCGCCTTTTGGCGCTGTGCGAAAAGGTTCCTCTGCCGCTGGCCGATGTGCTCGTGCAGCCCGGGCTGCCGATGCTGCATGCCTACTTCCCTATCGCCGGCGTCATTTCAGTCGTCACGCACGGCGCTGAACACCAGGGCCTCGAGGTGGGCATGGTCGGCAGGGAAGGCATGCTCGGCGCGACGCTGTCGCTCGGCGCCGTGACGGCGCCGTTGCGTGCGCTGGTGCAGGCGCCGGGCATGGCCTGGCGCATAGGCGGTGCCGCGCTGCGCGCCGAGTTGCTGCACAGCAAGGCTCTGCAGGAAGGCATGAACCGCTACCTGTGCGTGCTGATGGATCAGATGGCCGCCTCTGCGGCTTGCCTGCGTTTTCATCTGATCGGCCCGCGGCTGGCGCGCTGGCTGCTGATGAGCCATGACCGCGTGCAGGCCGATCACTTCCGCGTCACCCACCAGGTGCTGGCGGGCATGCTGGGTGTGCGCCGGGTTGGCATCACGTCGGCCGCGGGCGGGCTGCAGCGTGGCGGGCTGATCGAATATCACCGCGGGGAGATTACCGTGCTCAACCGCTGCGGACTCGAAGGCGCCGCCTGCGCCTGTTATGCGGCCGACCGCCAGGCTTATCGCGATCTGGTCGGGTAGCGGTCGACCAACGGTCGGGCAGCGGTAAGGTAGCGGTAGCCCGACCCGATGTCTAGACCGTGGTACCGAACCAGGCGCCGACGGCGGCAGTGATGGCCATCGCGAGCGCACCCCAGAAGCTCACGCGCCAGGCGCCCGGCAGCACGCGCGCGCCGCCAGCGCGGGCGGCAAGTGCGCCCAGCAAGGCCAGAAACATCAGCGAGGCGCCGAACACCCAGGGCGTCACGTGCCCGGCCGGCGCCAACCCCGCCACCCCCAGCGGCAGCGCAGCACCCAGCGCAAAGCTGGCGGCCGAAGCCATGGCGGCCTGCACGGGCCGCGCGCTGAGGGTCATGGAAATGCCGAGCTCGTCACGCGCATGGGCGCCGAGCGCGTCATGCGCCATCAACTGCCCGGCCACCTGCCGCGCCAGTGGCGCGTCAAGCCCGCGCGCAACGTAGATGGCGCAGAGTTCACGCTGTTCAGCCGCCGGGTCGGCGGCCAGTTCCGCGCCCTCGCGTGCCAGGTCGGCCTGCTCGGTGTCGGCTTGCGAAAACACCGACACATACTCGCCGGCGGCCATCGACATCGCGCCAGCCACCAGCCCCGCCACGCCCGTCAGCATCACCGTGGCGGGGCTGGCGCCGGCGGAAGCCACGCCCACCACCAGACTGGCCGTGGAGACGATGCCGTCATTGGCGCCGAGCACGGCAGCGCGCAGCCAGCCGATGCGGCTGCTGCGGTGATGTTCGGTGTGGCGGCGTGGTCTCATCAAGGCTTCGCTTCATCGCCTCGTTTTTGGCGGGCATGCCAGGAGCCGCTGAATTCGACAGAGGTGAGGGTTCAGTTCAGGCACTCCCAGTCCGCGTCGCCCATCAGTGTCAGCCAGCCGTCGGGGGCGGATTCGGATGCGGGTGTGGATGTGGGTATGGGCGTTGGTGTGAAGGCAGGTGCGCGGCCGGGTTCCGGCGATCTGCCGGGGCCGTTGGCCGATGGCAGGGAAAAGACCCATTCCTCCACATCCGCGCCCGGCGGCCACAGGCTGGTCCGCGGCGCAGCGGACCGCTGTCGGAACGTGCCGAGCAACCTCATGGCGCGTACCCGTCGGACGCCTGCCCCGCCATGCGCACAGCACGCGCAGGACGTGCAGGACGGGAAAAGCGCGCTTCGAGGCTCGTGCCTCGGGCCGGTGCTTTGTCGTCATTCGTAGTCATGGTGAGGTTCCTCGCGGGTTGCCATCCATTCGGACAGTTCTTCATCCTGCTTCTTCATGAACATCTTGTCCGTGCGCTGACGCGCCAAACACGCCGCTCCGATCAGATTGGCCGGATGTGTGCGACAGCGCACCGAAAAGCATCCTCGAGGAGCCTACGCTGGCCGCTTGCACAGTGCGAGCCATGCCGTCTGACCGGCGGTACGTCTCAGCTCGTCGCTGGCAGCAAGCCGCCCATCTCAACCAAGGAACCAACATGAAACGATCGATCCTGCTGGCCGCAGCGCTGGCCGCGCTGGGGCTGACCGCCTGCGACAAGCCCACCGTGGTGAATGTTCCTCCGCCACCTGCCGGCTTGCCCGGCCCGGCGGGCGCGACGGGGGCCACTGGCAGCCAGGGCAACACCGGCAGCCAGGGCAATACTGGCGATACCGGCAGTACCGGCAGTACCGGCAGTACCGGCAAGGCCGGCGACGGCACAACCGTGATCGTGGTGCCGCCTCCGGCTTCAGCTCCGTCCAATTGATTTTTCGTTCAACCTCAAGGAGATAACCATGGGCTTGGGAACCATACTTTTGATCGTTCTGATCCTGATGCTGATCGGCGTCTTTCCTAGCTGGCCGCACAGCCAAAGCTGGGGCTACGGCCCGAGCGGGGTGCTCGGCGTGGTGCTCGTCATCGTGGTGGTGCTGCTGTTGATGGGTCGCTTGTGATTCGATCCGCCAGCCCGGTTGACGGGCGGGGCGGCTGGCCGGCGCTGGCAGCCGCTGGCTTGCTCGCGACGCTGGGCTTGGCGGGGTGCGGCGAGGTCGCAACGTTGCCAGTAAATGCCGGCAGCGGCGCGGCGCCAATCCTTCCGGCGCCGCAGCAAGGCCTGACGATCCCCACGGTGCACATCGCACGCGCCGTGGGCTGGCCGGCCGGCACAAAACCACAACCTGCACCTGGCCTGCAGGTGGCTGCCTTTGCCTATGGTCTGGACCACCCACGCTGGCTGCACGTGCTGCCGAATGGCGATGTGCTGGTGGCCGAAACCAACGCGCCGCCGCGCTCCGAAGACGCCCGGGGTCTGAAGGGCTGGTTGATGGGGCTGCTGATGCAGCGCGCCGGCGCCGGCGTGCCCACGGCCAACCGCATCACCCTGCTGCGCGACACCGACGGCGACGGCATCGCCGACCTCCGTTCGGTATTGCTCGAAAAACTCAACTCGCCCTTCGGAATGGCGCTGGTCGGCGACGCGCTTTTCGTCGCCAACACCGACGCCGTGCTGCGCTTTCCATACGTCGCGGGCGACACGCGCATTACCGCGCCAGGGGTGCGCATCACGGAGCTGCCTGCGGGCCCGATCAACCACCACTGGACGAAGAACCTCATCGCCAGTGCCGACGGCCAGCGTCTGTACGTGACGGTGGGTTCGAACAGCAACGTGGCCGAACGTGGCATCGAGGCCGAAGAAGGACGCGCCGCCATCTGGGAGCTGGACATCAGGACCGGTGTCCACCGCATCTATGCCACGGGCCTGCGCAATCCCAACGGCCTGGCCTGGGCGCCCGGCGGCACCGTGCTCTGGACGGTGGTCAACGAGCGCGACGAGCTCGGAAGCGACCTCGTGCCCGACTACCTGAGCTCGGTGCGGGACGGCGGCTTCTATGGCTGGCCCTGGAGCTATTTCGGCACCCATGTCGACGCGCGCGTGCAGCCGCCGCAGCCCGAACGGGTGGCGAGCGCAATCGTGCCCGACTACGCGCTGGGTCCGCATACCTCGTCGCTCGGCCTGGCCTGGTCTGCCGGCACCAGCCTGCCGGCCGATTACGCCAGTGGCATGTTCATAGGCCAGCACGGTTCCTGGAATCGCCGTCCGTACAGCGGCTACAAGGTGGTATTCGTGCCATTCAATGGCAGCCGGCCCACGGCCGGCTTGCCGGTCGACGTGCTGGGTGGTTTTCTCAGCCCTGAGGGCAGCGCTTACGGGAGGCCGGTGGGCGTGGCGCTCGACCGCGCCGGCGCGCTGCTGGTGGCCGACGACGTCGGCAACACGGTCTGGCGCGTCACGACCCGGCACTGACGCAGGCCAGGCAGATGACGGTTGCCGCCGAGCTGCCGCGGGCCCGCACGCCCGCCCGCCCGTCCGCCCCTCCATGTACGCTGCCGTACAGACAGCATTCCTTGCATTCAGTATAACAATCGGCTGCTGCCTGCGAATCCCGGTCCATGTTCCCTGGGCATGGATGGGCATGAGGCGCCCATCCACCCGCCCGCGTGACTTGAAGCGAAAGGCACATCGATGAAAATTGACTCCGATGCTCCGGTCGACAGTCGCCTGAATCACTTGCCTGCCGCCGGCGCGGCGTCGCTTCCTGGCGAGGATTTCGGACCTCAGCCCGGCCATTCCGAGCATGCAACGGCGGCCGAACCCGGCACGCGGGTGCCCTCGCGTGCGATTCCCACCGATCTGGACTTGACGGATTGGGAAGTACTTCTGAGTGCCGCGACCGCCCGGCTCAGAATGGTCGTCGGCGGGATTTCCGGGCGTGCCGAGCCGACGCCTGCGCAGGTCTGCGAAGGCGTGCTCGACTGCGCGAACTCGCTCGAACAAATTCACATGACGCTGCGCCATGAACTGGACTACCGACAGCGGCAGGCGATCGAACTTTTCGATGCGCGCACGGCACTCGCGCAGTTGCGCGCCGATATTGTCGGCGGCCGGGCCGTAGAGCAGTGCAGCGAGCATCGCGCGCTGCATGACCACCTGACGCTCCTGCCGAACGGCCATTACTTCCGCGAGCGGCTGGCGCACGCGCTGGCGCATGACACGTTTGACCGCCAGGCTCTGGCGGTGGTCGTCATCGGGCTCGAAGGTCTGCGGCCCGCTGGCGACGACGAAGGCAGTGGCACGGGCGACCAGTTGCTGCGCATCGTGGCGTCGCGGCTGAGTCGGGCACTGCGCGGCTCCGACATGGTCAGCCATATGGGCGGCGACGAGATGGCCTGCATGCTGCCGGGATTTGCCGGGCAGGCGGCGCTGAGCCATCTGGCATGCAAGCTGTTCGACACCGTGGCCGCACCGGTCAGGATCGGCATGACGACGCGTGTGGTGCGGCCGAGCATCGGCATCACGCTCTGCCCGGTCGAACGCGGCACTCCCGAGGCAGTCATCGAGCAAGCCCACGCCGCCATGGCTAGGGCAAGAGTCTGTCAATCCGGATACGCGTTCCACGACGGGGCGCTGGACAGTTGACTCGCGCTCGCTTGCGGGCGGAAAGGAACGGCGGTTGGCTTGCGACTCAGTTCTGAAGTCTGGCTCCGCGCTGAGAAATCTGCCCTGGCCGTCCAACCGTGATCGGCAGTCAGCCGCCCGGCGGAACAACCTCGCCCGAACGCGCGCCGGGTTGCGCCGCGGCGGCAGGCTCTTCCGGCGGCATGGGCGAGTTCCCGGGCCGTGGTGGCGATTGCGCCGTTTCAGCCCATGCCGTCAGCCAGGCCTGCAGAGGCAACTCGGCCAAAGTCCTCGACAGCAGTTGCTGAGCCAGGCCGGCAAAGAGTGCGGGCCTGAGCGCCCAGCGCGCAAATCGCCAGGGCCGGGCCCAGGCCAGCAATCCCCCCACGAGAATTGCGCCCGCCATCAGGGCCAGCGGGTGGCGCTGCGCCACCGGCTTGATTGCCACCGTCAAGGTTGCGCTGCCCAGAACGACCACCGGGCGCAGAGGATGGCGCAGCCACCAGCCTGACACCGTGTCGATAAGAACCTCTGCCAGCGGCATGGCCAGCAGGCTGCCCAGCCAGCCGGCGGCGGGTGTGCCGGCGTGTGCCGGCTCAGCGGGTGTGTTGCCTGCATCCGTAAAATCCTGGCGAGCGCGTGGCGTTGAGGTTTCATGCCCGGCGCCCCGCGGCATCTCCGTTCCACCCAGGGCCAGTCGCAGACGCTCGCGCGACAGCGCCAGCCGCACGACTGCCGGCGAGCCTTCGCCGCCGCTCACCCGGTGCCTGCTTCACGCAGCATCGCCAGATCGGCCTGCAACTGGCGGCCGGCGTTGCCCAAACCTGTGCTGTCAGCCTTCGGCCGAGCGGCAAGCAGGCAGCCGATGCCCGCCGCCAAGGGCAACAGGGGAACCGTGAACAGGGCCCAAGGCGCGTGCAACTGGCCTGCGGGCAACGCAGCCCAGAGCAGCGCGGCCACCCCGGCCAGCAACAGCGCCGTGAGCAGCAGGCACAAGCCAGCTGCCAGCATGATGGCGCGACGTCGCCATTCGGCGGAGAGGGCGCCGAGATCAGCCGCCAGAAGTTCGACGTAGGCTTCGGCATGCTCTGCGAGCAACCGCGGGCGGCTGGTTATGAGTTGCAGAAGCGGGTGGCGCATGGGGTGCATTCGTCAGCGCCGTGGCGTGCTCGCTTTCAGCCGCGATGCCGACTGTGGTTGACGAGGCTGAGCAGGCCCATTAGCACGGCACCCGTCGCTGCGGCGATCAGCATCGCCTTGACGGGTTCGGCCTGGATGTAGCCGACCGTGTTGTCGCTCGCCCGCTGGGCCTGATCGCGCAATTGCTGCGAGCTGTGCCGCAGCGCGTCGGCGCTGCGCTGCGCCATCGCGCTGGCGCGCTCGTTGGCGCGGTTCAGCAGAGGAAGCGCTTCTGCGCGCGCAGACTGCACGGCATCCGACATGCTGTCGAGCGCGGCATTCGCGGCAGCCTGGGTGGCGTGGATGGCCTGCTCGGCCGAATGGGCGGCCTGGTCGGCCAGGTTGTTGGCTTGATCTGCGGGTTTATTGAAGAACATGGTTGGAATCCTTGGAAGTTGAAGTTGGAATGGCGGGGATCTGCCCGGCCGGTCGTCGACCTTCAGCGCCGGTTGACCATGCCGAACAACAGGCTGGCGATGGCCAGCACGACGAACACGAAAAAGAGGATCTTCGCGATGCCGACGGCCCCGGCAGCAATGCCGCCGAAGCCGAACAGCGCGGCGATCAAGGCGATGACGAAGAAAACGACGGCGTAGTGCAGCATGTTCTGGCTCCTGTGATGACTGGCCGCTGCGTCTTGCCGGGCGGCACACTCGCAGCCACTGCGGCCGCGATGTCGCCAGTGTGGGCGAGCGCCCCATGAGCGACGATAGGCGACGTCGCCACGGGCCTGTCAGGGCCGGCCGCAAGGCAGCGTAGGACGCCGCCGACAGGCCCCGCAAACGCCGGGAAAAGCTCCGACAAGCGCCGCGACACCCGGAAATTGCAGGCAGCGGGTCTTGTCTTCAGGCGGCCTTCGGCAGCCAGACGCGGATCAGCGTGCCATGGCCGGGGGCCGACTGCAGCGTCAGACTGCCGCCCAAGGCCTCGACGCGGAAGCGCATGCCGAGCAGCCCGTAAGCCGAGTTCGGCTTCACGGCGGTGTCGAACCCGACACCGTCGTCGCGCACCGAGACCTCGACCTGGTTGCCGGTGCTCGACAAACTCAGCCAGACCTGGCGCGCCTGCGCGTACTTGGTGACATTGGTGATGGCTTCCTGCATCAGCCTGTAGACCATCAGTTCGGCGCTCGGCGCCAGGTCGACTGGAGCAAGATCGCAGTGCACCTCGATACCCGAACTCTGGCCGTACTCCTGCGCCAGGATCTCCAGCGTGGCGAGCAGGCCCAGCGTGCCGAGCGTGGACGGCCGCAGGTCCTCGATGATGCGACGGCCCAGCGCGATGCTGCTGTTCAGGATG
>Ga0105044_10013386_pt1 | contig 11141 bp, 8 predicted proteins | sample MAT01_FD_78092 | JGI IMG/M metagenome (GOLD analysis project Ga0105044, IMG submission 78092) | Freshwater microbial communities from Lake Fryxell liftoff mats and glacier meltwater in Antarctica - MAT-01 | ecosystem: Environmental > Aquatic > Freshwater > Ice > Liftoff microbial mat | place... | reverse complement strand
CCACCGATTTGGAGGAGTCTGATTGGATGCGTTTGGCAGATTCGGTGAACACGGCGTTTTACGAAAGCGAGGGGGAATGTCATGTGCAGACGGTTGAGGGTGAACCGTCCACCGTCAACCGTCCACCGTCCACCGTCAACCGTCCACCGTCAACCGTTTTCAACAACCGCTTCGAACTCGACGGCATCACTTTTCCAGAACCCACGCCCCAACTGTTTAACTACAACAATCCCTATGGCGCTTGTCCCACCTGCGAAGGATACGGTCGGGTGCTCGGCATTGACTTGGACAAAGTAGTGCCCGACAAAACCAAATCCGTTTACGATGGCGCGGTCGCTGTTTGGAAAGGCGAAAAGTTCGGGGAGCCTTTGGTCTTGCTGCTGGAACATGCGCACAAATTTGATTTCCCGGTTCACACGCCTTACGAAGCATTGACGAAGCCGGAACAAAAACTCTTATGGACTGGGAATCAATACTTTGAGGGCATTGATGCTTTTTTCAAACAACTTGAAAGTCAGACCTATAAAATCCAAAACCGGGTAACCCTGGCCCGTTATCGCGGCAAAACCACCTGCAATACCTGCGACGGCGGAAGACTTCGCCAGGAGGCTTTATGTGTTAAAATTGATGGTAAAAACATTTCCGATTTAACCAGTGTGCCGCTCGACGAGATTTTGGCATTTTTCAAAAACCTGCATGAACAGCTCAGTGAGCACGACCGCCAAGTGGCCAAACGCCTGCTGCTCGAAATCAACAACCGACTGTATTTCATGGTCGAACTAGGTTTGGGCTACCTCACGCTCGACCGTATTTCCAGCACGCTTTCCGGCGGTGAAACCCAGCGCATCCACCTCACCCGGACACTGGGCTCAAACCTCACGGCTTCGATGTACCTGCTTGACGAACCTTCCGTTGGATTGCATCCGCGCGACACGGGGCGTTTGGTGAAAGTGCTCAAAGAACTCCGCGATCTCGGCAATACCGTTGTGGTGGTAGAACACGAAGAATCTGTCATCGAAAACGCTGATTATCTGGTAGATATGGGCCCCGAGGCAGGCAAACACGGCGGCAACGTGGTGTATTCCGGGCCTTATGCAGACATTGCCAAAGCCGCACCGAACAGCCTCACAACCCAATACATGACGGGGAAGATGAGCATCAAAACGCCCACGACGCGTCGCCCGGCCAAGGAATTTTTGACCCTCAAGGGAGTCCGCCAGCACAACCTGAAAAACATGGACGTGCGCATCCCCTTGCATTGCCTCACCGTAGTGAGTGGCGTGAGCGGCTCAGGAAAAACCACCCTCGTGCGCGACCTCTTTTTCCCTGCACTCTCGCAACATTTGCCCGAAAACGCCGGCAAGCAGCCCGGCTTGTTCGATGGCATAGAAGGCAACGTAAAAAAAGTGACCCGTGTGGAGTTCATCAACCAAAGCCCGATTGGGAAAAGCAGCCGCTCCAACCCGGTCACTTATGTCAAGGCATACGACTATATCCGCGAACTTTTTTCCAAACAGCAACTTTCTAAAATTCGCGGTTTTCAACCCAAACACTTCAGTTTCAACGTAGAAGGAGGCCGCTGCGAGACCTGTAAAGGCGAAGGCGAGCAAATTGTAGAGATGCAATTTTTGGCCGACGTTCACCTTGAATGCGAGGAGTGCAAAGGCCGCAGATTCCGCCAGGAAGTGCTTGATGTGCAGTACAAGGGCAAGAGCATTTTTGATGTGCTAAACCTAAGCGTGGAGGAAGCACTGGAGTTTTTCAAAGGCCAAAAAGACATAACAGACCGAATCCAGCCACTGTTCGACGTGGGTTTGGGCTACGTTCACCTCGGTCAATCCAGCAGCACCCTTTCAGGTGGCGAGGCGCAGCGTGTGAAACTCGGCTCTTTCCTGATCCGGGAAAACTCAAGCGGTCATATCTTTTTCATCTTCGACGAGCCCACCACCGGGCTGCATTTCCACGATATCCAAAAACTCCTCACGGCCATCAACGCCCTGGTGGAAAAAGGCCACTCCGTGCTGGTGGTGGAGCACAACATGGAGGTCATCAAGTCAGCGGACTGGGTGATTGACCTTGGCCCGGAAGGCGGTAAAGAGGGTGGGTATCTTGTTTTTGAAGGAACCCCGGAGGATTTGGTGGGGGTGAAGGGGAGTTATACGGGGGTGTACTTGAGGGAGAAGTTGTAAAATGTGATAGTGCATGTTGGGGAGTGCGGCCCCTGTATCCACCTCCACAAAAGCGAGGGTCATGGAATCGGTGTGCACAAAGCGGGCGTTGAAGCCGCGCGAGATTTCAAAGGGAGGGATGGTGGAGAGGGTGTGTTTCATAATTGCTCAGCGCGAAGATATAGGCGTTTATGGAGTAGCAAACTTAGTGCCTCCCGTTGATGTTGCTCAATCTTTACGCCTCGAATGTCTCTGAGGAGGATTTGTTTTGTCATTATTAGCGTCCTCGCCTTACCGCACCATCTTTCAGGCTTTGCCTGACCTGCCGCCAAGCAGGTTTCCTTTCCAATACTTGAACTCCAGCCAGCCCAGCCCACCCATGAACAGTATTTCTGCCAGAAAGTAGACCACGCCGAATGCCGAGCAGCTGGGATAATACCAAACCAAAAGCACAATTACGAACAGTGCGTAGGCCCAATTCCCGTATGCTAATGTTCGAATCATCCATGCAGGGCGTTGTTTTTGTCTTGCCAAGGAAAGGGAATAGAATGCATAACAAAGCGTTATGCCGCTTTGCAGGGTCAGCAGCCAAACGGGCAATTCGAGCAGCCCCGACAAAAAATCGCGCAACAGAAACACAAAAATACCGACCATCAGCGCCGCCAAGCCGTCAACCCAGAGCAGACGGTCGAGCGAAAGCCATGTGTTTTGTTTGGAATCAAGGTGGTTCATTTCCCCAAAGAAATCAAATTGGCAAACAACCGATACGCCCCTGGCACTCCAGCAGGCAATTCTCGGAAAAACGACAAGCCCGTATAAACATAATGCCCCTTGCCGTACTGTGCCACCAGCAGCGAGCCATCGGCGGCTTTTTCACCCGGGTCATTGGCAGAGAGTGGCGCGGAAAACGCAGCGTCCCACTCACCTGGGAAATAAAGACCGCGTTCTTGCACCCAGCCTTCAAAGTCCTTGGTTGTCAACTTATTGGGTGTGTTCAACACTTGGCTTTCCGGCAAAAGAAACCGTATCTCTGCGGTTTCGTCTGTCACGCGGGTGCGCGAGAGTTTGAGCGGAAAGGGCGCGATTTGATCCACCACCAGATCCCCCGTTGTATTGTACTGCACCACGAGCGTTCCGCCATTTTGGACGTATTCGAAGAGTTTGGCCTGGTGCAATTTTAGTTCGTCTTTGGTGTTGTAGGCCCGGATTCCAACCACAATGGCATCCAACTGGCTGAGTGTACCTGCCTCCATGTCCTTGGATTCCAGCACTTTCACGGTGCAGCCCATTTGTCGCAAAGCAGCAGGAATGTCGTCGCCAGCGCCGGCATAGTAGCCCACGTTTTTCGCCCTGACTTTCAAATCAAGCCAGGAGGCATTCGTAGTGGAAGGCAACAGGACACTTTGTTGTGGAATATGGTCGTATTGGATGTTCACAAGGCGACTGGAATAGGTTTTTCCATCTACTTCCGCGCTTGCATTCAGGGTGGTGCTGCGGTTGCCGTTTTCGGCTTTCACGCGGAACGTGAGCGTTTTCTCCTCCCCTTTTTTATTTAGTTCAAAGGGTTGACTGAGTTTGCCCAACATGATTTTTCCAGCCACCTTGTCTTTTCCAGCCTTTACCCGCACAGAAACGTCGTGTTCTTTTTGGGTAAAGATGTAGGAGGGCTCCGTGAATTCCACGAATACCGGCGGCAATACCTCGAAGGGACGCCACACCTCACCGATGGCGGGTTCACCCGTTTTCCAGGCCAGTTCGGTTTCGTATTCGAGGGGAATGCCATTCACGCTCAGGTTCCAATGTACCGTGGCGTATCGGGGGGTCTCAGGCATTCCACGAAGCGCTTGATTTTCAACGGAATACATGCCCATGGTTGCTGGTTTTTGCAGCCAGAAAGGGGCCGTGAAAGCGGCCTCTTGAGCTATTAGGACGGTTTTGTCCAGAATCCACCCCTTGTTTAGGGTAAGGGTAAAATTGGGCAGCGTGTCAAATAAACCCGGGTGTATTGCAACCCCGGCGAGTTGCACCGTGTGCGCCGTGCGGCTAATGGCTTCGAGGCGAATTTTGACCGCGTCGCCGGGAGTGGCAGTGGGTTCATTGGCAGTGGCTTCGAGATACAGACCGAGGCATCCTCTGATCACGTCTTTGATTTCGACCAGTTTGCGCTGTTTCCAGTAGCCGTCGGGGAGCGATTTTATGATTTGCATCGCCGTTAGCAGGTCGGGAACGCTCGCAGCGGGGTTGTCGGAACGGTATTCAAGGTCAATTTGTGCAAGCAGTTTGCCGATGGGTTCTCCACCTTCCACCCTTGTCCAAGTAGTGTTGATCCCTTCAAAAATATCTTGCGATGCGGGGCGATCACCTTTCACAAAATCCAGATAATCAATGCTTTCTCCCCGTGAACTGAGCGATCCAAAGCCCTGGCATCGGTGCATAGAGCGGCTCTCTGCGGCCACTTCGTTGTTGCTTTTGCCCTTCAAAGGCAGGTAGGTGCCAATGTCAATCGGCCAAAGGGTGGATTTGTCAATTTTGGCAAACGCCTCTTGCCCGCCGTAGAAAAACCAGGAGGTGTTGAAAAATTGCCGCCTCGCTTGCCAAGGCTGTGTCAGGGCCATTTGTTCGGGATAAGCATCCGTTTTGCTTGCGAGGTCAAACGCCTCCACCGAAAGCATGGCCGAGGCTGTGTGGTGCCCGTGTGTGTCGTATTTTTTGTCGTGATAAAAACGGTTGATCACCACGTCGGGCTTCACTTGTCGGTACGCCCACACCACATCGGACAGCACCGCGTCTTTGTCCCAAAAGCGTAGGGTTTCCTCAGGGTTTTTAGAAAAACCAAAGTCGTTGGCACGGCTAAACATCTGCTTGCCGCCATCCACCGAGCGTGCCATGAGCAGTTCCTGGGTGCGCAACACGCCCAAAAGTGCACTGATTTCCGAGCCGATAAGATTTTGCCCTCCATCGCCTCGGGTGAGCGAAAGGTAGGTGACGTCGTAAAGTTTGGCGTTGCGCAGGTAACTGATCATACGGGTGTTCTCATCGTCGGGGTGCGCGGCTACATAGAGCACCGTGCCTAGCACGTTGAGTTTTTTGATGGCTTGGTGGAGGTCTGCGGCGTTGGGTTTGGCGGGTTTTTGGGCATTGACTTCAAAGGACAAAAGGCAGAGGGCAAGAGCCCCCGCCTTCGCTAAAGCTACTGCGGGTAAAAGGAGCAAGTAATTGTATTTCATGCGAACGCGGAAAAATTAAGTGGCGAAAGTAAGAAGCCAAAAACGTTTTCTGTGAAGTTTGGTTTTGAGACATACTATTGGGCACTTTTGTCCCCCCTCCCGGGCAGTGCAAACGCAAGAAGTCAATTCTGGCCTTCATGCGTTTGCACCGCCCCAGCCCCCCTTCGCCAGATTTTCACCTTTCTTTACCTTTCTTAAAAACCTCTTTACCCTTCCCCCCTTTGAGTCCCCCCACCTTTGTCCTATTAATTGCGAACGGGATTTAAACCAGCCGCTTTGACTGAAACAATTTTTCTCACTTCACAACTTTTCTAACGATGAAAAAGATTCTGTTGCTCGCGGCAACGGCTATGCTCCTGATTGCCAATGCCTGCCAAAAAGAAAACCCTGCTACCCAAAACATCGCAGAAGAAAACCTGCAAATGAAGCAGTACCTCGCCAACACTTATGGGTTCAGGCCGGAAGATATTCAGGAAGAACACGACCATTTTGTAGTTGAGGGCGACCAATGCTTTGCCAAAGAAAATTTCTGGGAAAACTACGGAATGTCTTTCGAGCACGAGTTCATGGTAGAGCCCGCGCATGAAGAAGGCACTGCTGCTGACCGGAAGCATTACCGTTATACCTATTTGGTGACCAAGACCAAAACCATCAAAATTCGGATTCTACCTGGCGTCCCAACAAACTGGCAAAATGCCATTATCAAGGCTGTTACAGACTGGAATGCGATGGGCGGTGGCCTTACGTTTATGATTCAATATGCATCTAACCCTACCTCTGGTGTGGTCAATGTTAGCATGAAAACCTTGGCAAGCGATGTGTTTGCTCAGGCATACTACCCAAATAGTAGTGGGCAGCCGGGCTCGGAATTGCACATCAACCCACTGTTCAACAGCGAGGGCGCTTTAAATCAAAATGGCAAAGTCGGCGTAATTGCCCACGAAATCGGCCACACGCTCGGCATCCGGCATACGGACAGCGGTCAGGGCTCTTTGATCACCAACGTGAGCAGTTCCTGCAAAAACAACCCGGATCCCAATTCGGTCATGTCGGCTTCTGGAAGTTTCTACTATGGTTTCACGACCTGCGACAAACAAGCTTACTACGCGCTTTACCCAAAGTAACCTTGAAGATCAATCATTTTCAATGGCGCAAAAAAAGCCACACCTGAACCAGGTGTGGCTTTTTGTCTTGCTATGGACGAGCGTAAAATTACTTAATCGCTTTAATCTTCATCTTCACATCCTTTAGCGGACGATCACCAGGTGCCTTCTCCACCGCAGCGATTTTATCAATCACGTCCAAACCTTTGATGATGCGGCCAAACACCGTGTACTCGTGGTCAAGTTGTGGAGTGCCGCCGTCAGCGAGATAAGCTGCACGTTGTTCAGGCGTGTAGTGAAAGCGGCGCATAGACTCGATTTGGTTTAGTGTTTGCTCGTTTACCGGGCCGCCTTGCACGATATAAAACTGTGAACCAGAAGACTTTTTCTCCGGGTTGCTGGTGCGAGCAGCAGCTAAGGCACCTTTGAGGTGGCTGAGTGAGTCCACGATTTCAGCGGGGATTTGGTAGCTGGGGCCACCCATTCCAAGCGATTTGCCGGCAGGAGCGTTGCGCGAATCAGGGTCGCCGCCCTGTATCATAAACCCGCTGATGACACGGTGGAAAAGCAGGTCGTTGTAATAACCTTCATCGGCCAGCTTGATGAAGTTATCGCGGTGTTTTGGGGTGGCGTTGTAGAGCTCGGCAGTCATAGTGCCGAATTCAGTTTCGATTTCCACGAGGCAACGCTCGGGGGCTGTGACTTGAACCATTTGTTTAAAAGTTGTGACTTTTTTGCCTTTTGTAGATTTGAGGGTGACGGTGTAATTGCCCGAATGGGTGTAGCGGTGCGTGGGGCTAACTTCAGCAGAGGTGGCGCCATCGCCAAAATCCCATGCGTAGCTGATTAGCTTTTTTGAGGCTGGGGTGGTGTTGGTAAAAGAGATCTCTGCAGGCGCTACAAACTTTTGGGCTGGCACCGTGAATTTAGCCTGAGCATTAGCCACAAAGGCGGAGAGCAAAAAGAGGTTGAAAACCAGAAGTTTCTTCATGTTTTTGAAAATGTGTGTTTGGAAGTGTGTGGTTTACCTGCCTTAGCTTCAGCGTAAGCGGGTAAAAACACCGGCAAAGATGCGGATTTATCCCTTCTTGAAAGACACCCAACTTTGTTACCCAAAAGCAAAATACCTTAATGTTTCAGCAAGTTCTTGGAATGTAGCAAGCCCCTAAACCTTTCCTGTTCAGTTTCATTTTGGAATCCCGATTTCAGGAGTGGGCTGGCCATGAAAGCATTTTGATACAATAGAAAAAAGTCTTTGGCCTCCTCCGCTTTTTGAAAAGTGTCCCATTGCAAAACGGATTCGGAACTCTGGGTAGCAAGTTCCACTTTTTCTTCGCTGAAACTGTAACGGATGGGCTGTTGCAGCATGGGGAATTTCGAAAAGTTGCGCCGCGACAGCCATCGGAAAATAACCCACCAAAGCCCCAGAAAAAGCGGCACCCAAATCAAGGTTTTGCCGATTTCAACAAAACTCATTCCCCCGAAGTAAAACGTGCTGCCCAGCCATACGGCAATGCCCAACAAGACAACCCATTTGACCCAGCCGGTTTTGAGGTAACTGAAGAGGATGTACACTTGAGCTTTGCCAAAAGAATCGGGCGTAAAGGTGAATTCTACTTGAATAGGCTGCATTTTTCTAATTTTTGGGCGGAAAGGTACATCAACAGAATTTTTTGGACACACACGGATTCTTCGCTTATTTGCTTAACTTTGTAAAGAAGCCCCGTTTTTGCAACCAAACAAACTTCTCCGTCTTAACCAAATGAGTAAAAACCAAGATTACGACAAGATTATCCGCGAAAGCGTGGAGCGCGTCATCCCAACCATTATTGAGAAACTTTGCGGGCTTCATCCGAGCGAATTGCTGGATTTGCCTACAAGTTTTCAACGAACCCGCGAGCGGCGACCCGATTTTTTGAAAAAAGCCGTGGAACCACCAGGGGCATACATCATCCAAATTGAGTTCCAGACCAATACCGACCGCATGATGGCGACTCGAATGCTTGACCACTATTCGATGCTGCTCAACCATTATGGGCTTACAGTGCGTCAGTTTGTCATTTTTATTGGGAATGGCAAACCCAATATGCCTACGGAGATACAGCACCCCGAACTTCAATTTCGCTATCGCCTGATCAATCTGCGCCATATTGATTGCGATGTATTTGTTCATTCTTCGAAACCCGAAGAAATCATATTGGGCATCCTCGCCGATTTTAAAGGGCAAAATTCGCTGAGCGTAATCCAAGCCATTTTACGCAATCTGACCAAGAACGTCCGAAACTCCAGAAGCCTGCGCAAGTACTGCACACAGTTGGAAATCCTGTCTAAACTCCGTAATTTGCAGCCCCTAACCATACAACAAATAGAAGCTATGCCAATCACTTATGACATCACAACTGACATTCGCTACCAACAAGGTATTGAACAAGGTATTGAACAAGGCATTGAACAAGGAATTGAACAAGGAATCAGTTTTAAAACTCGGAAAACAGTAGAAAAAATGCTCGCAGGCAACAGATTTTCCCTTCGTGAAATTGCAGAGATTGCTGAAGCTTCAATTGACTACGTCATCAAAGTCCAAAATGAACTGACGGAAAAAGATCAGAAGGGCAAAAAATAACACATGACTAATTTCACCCGTCGCATCCTCTCAAACGGCCTCCGAGTCCTCGTCCACGAAGATCATTCCACACCGCTGGTAGCCGTAAATGTCAGTTACTTCGTCGGCTCGCGCGACGAACACCCCGAGAAAACAGGCTTCGCACACCTTTTTGAGCACCTCATGTTTTCCGGGAGCAAAAACGCCCCTGATTTCGACGACCCGCTCCAGCGCGCCGGGGGGGAGAACAACGCCTACACCACCAACGACTACACCACGTTCTACGAGATCGTACCCGCCGAAAACCTGGAAACTGCGCTCTGGCTCGAAAGCGACCGGATGCTCGCACTCAGTATCAACAAAAGATCGCTTGACGTACAGCGAAAGGTCGTGGTGGAAGAGTTCAAAGAGACCTGCCTTAATGAGCCTTATGGTGACTCTTGGCACCATCTTTCGGAGATGATGTACCAATATCACCCCTACCGCTGGCCTGTGATCGGTCTGGCGCCGCATCACGTTGAAAACGCCACGATTCAGGATGTCCGCTCTTTTTATAAAAACTGGTACAATCCCGCCAATGCAGTACTCTGCATTGCAGGAAAAGTAAGTACAGAGGAAGCCCTTAATCTGGCTGAAAAATGGTTTGCCAGCATTCCATCTACGCAAGCCCCTGTCCGCCAACTGGTTACAGAGCCGCCACAAACCATAGCTGCCCGAAAAGTGGTAGTAGCCAAGGTTCCCGTTCCCGCCGTGTACCTCGCCTTCCGTACCCCGGCACGTGTTGAAAAGGAGTTTTATTCCGTGGATTTACTAAGTGATGTATTGGCGCTTGGCCCTTCCTCACGCCTGTTCCGCCGACTACTGAAAGAGCGTGCACTCTTTTCTTCCATTGATGCATACGTAACGGCCAATGTGGATCCCGGTTTGCTGGTCATCGAAGGGCGGCCCTCCGAAGGGGTTTCGGTTGACGACGCGCTAGCCGCCATTTGGGGCGAATTGGAACAGTTGAAAAACGAGGCAATAGAGGAGCGCGAGCTGCAAAAAATTCAGCATCGTTTTGAAAGCACGCTCGTTTTTTCAGAAACCAGTGTGCTGAATAAGGCGCAAAACATGGCTTTCTACGAACTGCTTGATCGCGCTGAATTAATGAACGAGGAGACTGACATTTACCTTGGTATAACGCCAGCGGAGATGCTCCAAACGGCGAAGGAGCTTTTCAAGCCGGAGAACTCGGCTACATTGATTTATTTGCCAGAACTGGCATAGTTTCAATTTTGCGGTAATAAGGCCTCTAGTTTTGTACCTGCAATAGTCGCACATTCATAGGTTATTCAGCGGATGCGGCACTAGCCATTCAGATCAATGAAAATCTGCTGCTCTTTTTCGGATAGAGCCACCGCGGATACCGCGAACATTCCCCATTACCATGAATGCATTGGGGTCAATTTTTTCCACCCCATGCTGCAATCGAGCAATTTCTAAGCGCGTGACCACCGAGAAAATAATTTCTGTCTGAATACTTTCTCCACGTTTCCCATGCCCGCGTCGGCCTGCATAAGAGGTCACACCAGAATGCAATTCTCTCGTGATAAATTGGCGGATCTCGTCGTGATGCGATGAAATAATCGTCACGCCCACATATTCTTCCACGCCTTCAATGATGAAATCTACGGTTTTGGAGGCTGCCAGATAGGTCAAGACTGCGTACATCGCGGTTTCATAGCCAAGCAAATAAGCCGCGACCGAAAAAATTACAATATTGAAGAGTAGGATAACATCGCCTACTGAAAGGCTAGTTCTTCGGCTTACATAAATGGCCAGCACTTCGGTGCCATCCAGTACAGCCCCACCTCTTATCGCCAGACCGATGCCAGAACCTAGGAAAAACCCGCCAAACGTTGCAATCAACAGTTTGTCAGTAGTGATAACCGGATAGGGAATAGCTACCACCGCAATGGCCAAACCAGCAATTGCCAGCATACTTTTTATAGCAAACGAAGGCCCCAACTGTTTATAGGCCAATAACATAAATGGGATGTTG
>Ga0105044_10013385_pt1 | contig 11141 bp, 4 predicted proteins | sample MAT01_FD_78092 | JGI IMG/M metagenome (GOLD analysis project Ga0105044, IMG submission 78092) | Freshwater microbial communities from Lake Fryxell liftoff mats and glacier meltwater in Antarctica - MAT-01 | ecosystem: Environmental > Aquatic > Freshwater > Ice > Liftoff microbial mat | place... | reverse complement strand
CGCGCAAGCAACTTGCGTCGGCCCTTGGCCTGCGACGAATTCTGCCCCGCGAGATTGCTCGCGATGTATTGTAGTTCGGATGCAATCTTTTTGGACTGCTGATCAAACTGGCGCAGCAGCGTGAGACGACGTTCTTCACGCTGCGCAATGAAGGACGCGTAGCCGCCGGAGTATGCGAACGCGGTGCCGCCTTCGAAGTGCAGCACGTGGTCGGCCATCGCAGCAAGGAATGCGCGGTCGTGACTGATACACAAAACGGTGCGGTCGGTCTCGCGCAGATAGTTCTCGAGCCACGCCGTCGTTTCGAGATCGAGATGGTTGGTCGGTTCGTCGAGCAGCAGCACTTCGGCCGGTGTCGCGAGTTGGCGCGCGAGGGCGACGCGTCCACGCTCTCCGCCGCTCAGCGTTCCGATCAACGTGCGCTTGGCGTCTTCCGGATCGAAGCCAACACCCATCAGCACCGAGTCGACTTTGGCTGCCATCTGATATCCGCCGTCGTGCTCGAAGCGTTCGAGATCGCGACCGTACCTGGCCATCGCTTCTTCGCCGTGATCGTGCTCGAGATTGGCGGCCTGCTCGGCGAGCGAATGTTCCAGCGCGCGCAGTTCACCAAACGCACCGGCCACGATCTCCCACAACGACATGTCTTCGGGAAAACGACGATGTTGGTCCATGAGCGCGATGCGCAGTCCGGGCTGACGCGTGACTGTGCCGCGGGTTGGGGTCAGGTCGCCGGTGATCAACTTGATCAGCGTCGTCTTGCCGGTCCCGTTGCGACCGACAACCGCCCACCGATCGCCAGCGGCAATCGTGAAGGTGATGTCCTTGAAAATTTCCGACGCGCCGAAATCGACGCCCGCATTGCCAATGGCGAGCAGTGTCATGTCGAAGCCTCGACCGCGTTATGTGCAGCAGCCTTCACAGCAGAACCCGAAAGATGGGAGGTCCACGCGACGCGAAGTGCGCGGGCGGAATTACGAAGGGGAGCGCGATCTGACTCCGGCCAGTTCGCCACTCGGTGCCGAAGTCGCAACGCCTCGATGGCGTCGCGCCAACTGAGCGCCAGATCACCCAAGCGCGGCAGCAGCATCACCGCAGGAACCACAAACCACGCCGACTGGCCAGTCGCGTACAGCACGACCGAAAAGCACACAGCCAGTCCCGCGTACCAACACAAGATAAGGTAGAACCCAAGGGTGAACGCACGCGCGACGATTTCAGTGCGGTCGGCGGCGGTGCGTTGGGCCTGGTGCCATACACAGGCGAAGAAGGGTCCGTGGAGCAGCCACCCCAGAAGTGCGAACGGTGCCGTGGCCACGGTCGTGGCAGAGGACGGCCAGTCAGGCGCGCCGTCTTGGACGCCAACTGCCGAGAGAACACGCGCGGTGTCACGGGGGGACGACGGAATTCCGCCCGCGCGGGCGACGGCTGCGGCGATTGAGTCGGCGAGGTGGGTGAGCGAGTCGGCGTTGCCGGTGTCCTCGTCTACCACGCGCCCGCACTCCTGCTGGATGTGCGCGGCAACTTCGAGGATGGGCTGGCTGGGGGCGCAGATCGCCGCTGACACCCCGGCGACCAGGCGGTCTCGTGATTCGGCTTGGTCCCAAGTGGAAGCGTTTCGCGTCACCGACATGAGCGTGTCCCGCATTCGGTCGCGCATGGCGAGGGCCAGTTTGGCAGCTTCGCGGGAGGTGTGGCGGGCCGATTTCTCGCCTGCCGAGTACCCCTCGCTCGGCGCAGACGTTGATGACGACGCGGGTGTCAGCAGCTCTCGTTGCGCTGGTGCGGCGAGCCACTCGTCAACGTCGATCGCTTCGCTGATGGCGACCGTCATGTCACTTCGAGGTGTGCGTGGGGCATCGTACTGCACGCCAAACGCGATGACTTTCACACCTGATATAGAGCCACTGACACAACCGTCAAGAGCCATTTTAGCGACACCAGATCGAAAATGACCGAGAGACGGTCCGTCGTGCACGCCGCCCTCAGGGAAGATGCCCACCACGCCACCGCGAGCCAGCACCTTGGTGACTGAGCGGAACGCGTCGGTGTTCATGGCCGCTGCGTCGCGGCCCTGCTCGATCATTTTCCGCGCGTCCCGAAGCCGCGTGACCGGTATGATCCCGAGCCCGCGATAGGTTGCCTGCGAGATCGGCGAGGTGGCCGCCGCGATCGTGGCGACGTAATGCACCGGCCTCGGCGTGCATAAAAAACCGCTCAGGGGGTCGGGGAGGTCGTTCCAGTGGTTGCCGATGAGGAGCACCGGCCCGTGCGCGGGGATGCGCTCGACGCCCACAAAGCGGCATTCGCGATAGAACCATCGCAGGCATCGCCTGCCAATCCAGCGCACAAGGGATTGCATCATGAGACCGGAAGGAAACGGTCCGGGACGCCGAACGCCACGCGGCGCCCGTATCTGCCGGTGATGGATCGGGGAAAGTCTCGCTGGTGCCTACGGTTTCGCTCGGCGTGCCCGCGCTTCGCATGCCGCCGTCCGCTCGTTACGCTCGCTGTCCGTCTCGTTTGGTAACAGCCGTTTGCGGACGGTGACATCCAGACACGCGGTCGTGGTGCGCCGGAGCTGCTTGCTGAGGCGCGAATAGTCGAGATCCCACTTGCCGAGACGCGGCGGCCCGCTGTCAGGTACGACCACCGATGTCAGTGTCTTGCCGTCCGACGAGAGCACTGTCTCGGCGAACGGGAGGCGACGCAGGTGAGGCACCCGCGGTGTGTGCTGTAGCGCGAGCGTCGTCGTGTCGCTCACCCATGCGTCGGCTCCAGAAATACGCCAGATGTTGATGTCCCCGTCACTACTGGTACCCACGAGGGTTCGCTCATCGGCACCAAACGTGAGATGAACGGTGGTGCCTTCGAGCCCCTTGATCTCGCTCGGCAGCGACGTGGCGGGAGTAGCGCGCAGGTCATGAATCCAAACCCGGCGATCGTCGGTTGCAATTGCAAGGAAGGCACCGGTCGCGCTGATCGCTGAAGCAGTCACGTTCCGGCCGCCGTTGTCGATCTGAAAGTTGAGCGAGTCCGAGCCCGGTCTCTTGCGCGCATCAAGCTTTACGACTTCGGCGCCACCCATATCGTCGATGAGCAGTAGCGAGCGCCCATCGGCGCCGAATTTCAGATCCCAGACCGAGGCCCCATACGATTCGTGTTTGACTCCGATGGCAGTGCCTTTGTCAATCAGCATCACTGTGTCGCCATACGAGACCGCAACTCTGTGCGTGTGCGGCGCGACACTCATCGCTGCGAAGCTTGACCCTCCACTATACCGGTGGTCCCCCAGCGGCGCGCCAGTGATCGCGTTGAAGAACGAGATTCGACCGTCCGCGTGAGCGAGCACGAGCAGACTGTCGTCGTCGCTGAACGTCGCGGCTCGCAGTGCTTCCCGCCCGTCTGCCAACCTGACCCTTGCCGAGTCAGCCAAGTTCCAGATGAAACGTCCTTCGGACGTGGGTTCGTCAAAGAAGACATAACGACCGGTCGTCGACAACACAGGCGCGATCCCATACGTGCCTATCGGGACCTCGAACACCACTGATGGCGCGGCGTCACGAAGCGAGTAGACGCCGTGTGTTCCCTCCGAGTACGCTAACAGTGCTCTCGATCCATCGCGGCTCAGTACGGTGGCCACGGGTAGACCAGGAAACGTTGTGAGCGGTACGGCCTTGGTGACCCCTGGTATGCGCCAGATGCGAAGCGTGCCGCCGATATCGATGCTCGCGATACGGGAATCAGTCGGCGTCGTGAGTGCCCGCCGCACGTTATCTCGATGTCCCAAGAGCTTGGTCGTCACAAGGGAGTTCCCCGTCGCCGTCAGCCGGATGGCGCCGTCGGACGACCACGAAACAATCCAGTTGCCATCGCGCGAAATCTCCGCGCTCGCAAACTCTTCGTGCGCCAGAAAGCGACCGACTCGCGAGCGTGGTTTGTGCTTTCCATCGGCGGTACTACTGATCGTATAGAGGTCCAGAAAGCCGAACTCTGTCGTGACCAGCACGGACCCGAACCCGTTGTTGAAGGCCGCACTGACGTTGCCCGTGCTGTCTCCGAATTCCCCGACCGGCCGGTCGCCCCTCATGTACAACACCCTTCCACGATACTGGCCGATCAGCATCTCGTCGTTCGCTTCGTTGAAACTCACAAAGTCGACGCGCCGACTCACTTTTTTGAGCGTTGCCACCACCTTGCCTGCCTGTACGTCCACCACACGCAGCGAGTCCGGCGCGTTCGTTGGCGTAATCGTCGTAACGACGGTGCGGTGCGGGTCGGTTGGATGCGTATAGATCTCACTCACCCGTTCTTTAGCCAAGAGCGCGCGAGGTGTACTCTCATCAAGCGACCACGTGAACAGTCGCGAGCTGTCGTCGACCGCGATGAGTGAAGTGGAATCGGCTCCTACCAGCAACTGCTGCAACGATACCGGCAGTTTCCAACGTCGCGGCGTTGTGATTGGCGTCGTTGAAGCAGAGTCGCTACTACGCCACAGTCGTACCGTGCCGTCCCGATAGGCGACAAGCACACCGTTGCCCTTCACAAACCGCACGTAGATCGCCGTGTCGCTGGCAGGCGACTGGAAAATTGTATGCGGCGCGCCAGCGCCATCGATGTCGCCGACCTCGACTCTGCCGCTCACGTACGCAATGGCGATCTGGCGTCCGGTACCGTCGAAGTCATATGCACTAACACCACGATATTCTGCCGTCGCGTAATTCGCGTTCACAGCACGCTGCAACAGCGCGACGTACTCCGAGTTCCACTCGGTCGTATCCGTGAGTTCTGCCGCCAGTGCGGCAGCATACGTCGGATCATCGTTGAGCAATCGCTCGATGACACGGTACCGGGCAACGGTGTTCACGCGGGCGAGCACCTTTATCACCGCTTGCCTGCTAACTACGACCGTCAGCGTCGCACCAACAACGACAAGCAGTATCGCCGCAGCACTCAGAATCAAGTTCCGGCGCCTTGCTTTTGCGTGCTTGCTGCTCTTTCGGAAATACGCAATTGTGCTGTCAAAGCTCGTCGCCGCCTCGGGATATCGAGTGGCCCAACCCGCCGTCGGCTGACGCTCGCGCAACACTTCGTCCGCAATGCGAAGATCGCGCGCCGACATCAATCCCGTGTCAGGATCGCTCGCATACAACGCCGCGCGCGACGCGACACCTACATACCAGTCGCGTTGCACCTGCTCTTCGTCCACCCATGTACGCAGGCGGCTCCACTGCCTGATGAGACTTTCGTGCGTGATGTCGTAGCGCGGATTGTTTGGCTGGCCATCAGGCGACGCGAACATGAAATTCGTCCCTTCGCTCACGCACCGGTCGAGCAAAGTCATCAGTCCGGCTTCATTCTCGCGGCCAACCACCGCGCGCAAGTCACTCAATCGTGTAGGGTGCCGCACGCGTCGCAAGCTCTTGTCGGTTGTCGTCAACCGTTTGAACACACGCTCGGCGACTCTCGGATCGATGTCCGCGATCGTCGCTTCTGCCTGCACATTCAGCGCACCATCGAGTCCACCGATCATGTCGAGATCGGCCAAGTCGATCGGCCCAATCATGCCAGCGTCCTTCCACGCTTCGTACGTGCGAAGCAGCGCATGTTGCATCAGCGGCAGGCGATCCATGCGATCGCCGACATCGTTGAGAATGCGATCGACCAATCGAGGCGCTGCGCGCGCACCAACCAATCGCGCGGGACCTTCAATGGTCGAACGCAACTGCGCACGCGTCAGACGCGGCACAAGATAGCCCGAACGATTGATCGCTTCCGGCAAACCGGTGAAGACGTCGCAGTCGCCAAGAAAATCCGTGCGCATCGTGGTCACGACGTACACGGGTACATCCGTACGCTCAGCGAGCGCGAGCAACACCGCCACCAGCAACGACGAGTCGCGGCGGCGACGCAGGCGGTCGGCCGTGCGCGCAGCATCGGGAGCAGCATCAAGCTCATCGTCGGACCCGGCGCCCGCTGCACTGCGAAACGCGAAGAGCTCCTCGAACTGATCAACCAGAATGAGAACGCTTTCCTGCGCCGTGAGATGTGGGCGCAGCACTTCAATCACGGCATCGTCGAAGTCTTCGCGGATGTGTGTTGCGAGTGCGTTCACCAGCACCGGGGTGCGCTCGACACCCACGGCGCGCAGCAGTGCCTCGGCAAGATTCTCAATTGGCGCGTCGCCCGGCAGACACTTGGCCATCCGCCATCCATCACGCTCCGCCACCATGAAGCCGGCTCTGAGCGTCGGGATCAGCCCCGCGCGCACGAGCGATGACTTTCCGCTGCCTGAGCCGCCGAGTACGGGAACGAAATGCGTGGTGTGCAGTAGTTCGAGCAGTTCAGTGACCTGCTCGTTGCGGCCGAAAAAGTAGAAGCTGTCTTTGTCAAAGAAGGGGCGGAGTCCGACAAACGGGTTGTCGCGATGATCGTCTTCGTTCATTCGTTCTCCCGGGATACTTCTTCAAGCAGCGCCACGATTTCGGATTCGGGGAGCGTCGCACCATCGCCGATCACGCCGATGGAGCGTGTGGCAGCGAGCGGTGCCGAGCCGGGCAAGCGGACAATCACAACGCGCGTCTCCGGTGTCCGATCGAGTCCGGCCTTGAACGCCGTCTTGGCGCGATCGACTGCCCAAGCGGCGCCAACAGCACCGCAGAGCACAAGCACCAGTGGCGCCTGCCGGACATTCTGCTCGAAGGCCGCGATCGCTTCGCGCGGCGGTGAATCGCCCGATGGCATTGAGAGGACCATCACACCCTTGGTGGCCAGGAGCAGTTGCAACGGCATTCCGGCGACCAAGTCACGCTGATGGACATCGAGGTACACCGATGAGACATGTGGTGCCGGCAGTGGTGCGAGCAGTGCATCGCGCTTTCTCAGCACTTCGGCGGCGAGTTTATCCCCATCATCGGCTGCTGCAACTTCAAAGCGAAGCGCGTCACGCGGGCGACTTTCAACTTCGTCTTTGAGAAACGTTCGGTAGGCCTCGTTTCCCACACCTGCCGATGTCAGTCCTGACGGCATGATCACGAGTTGCGCTCTGGCCTCGTGATACGCGACGCGGAACTGTGCGATCGGATAAGTGACGCCTTCCGGGGCATCGTCGACCTGTTCGCCGGCAACGTCGCCGAAGACATGGACAAAGAGGTCGGCTGACGCCGCGAGCGCACGTGTCCCCGCGTCCGACGCGGCCAGTGAGGCGTCGGGGATGGAGACAACGGTGACACCGCTTGCCGTGAGCACCTTGGATGCCCGCTTTACATCGGCACGCATGGTGTCGCACGCCGCCGCCATCACGACCGTGAAGTGTTGCGTGGTTGGTGTGGCTGGAGGCGCAATCTGAATTACATCGCTTGGTCTAGGTGTTGCGCCCGTCGCTATCGAGGCATTTGTTCCCGCGGGCGGCGGGGGGGGGGCCGCACGCGGAATGGCGAACGTGCCGGTGCGCGAGGACAACGATCGCTCGAACAGCACACCGTCCTTCGAGCGCATGAACAGCACCGGTGTCGCCCACTCGGCGTGCATCGGCGCAAACACTTCCTTGCGCGCTTCGCCGACGGCGCCGTCAACCGGCTGTCCGTCAATCAGCGATGAATAAAATGTGTTTGAAAAAACGATGGCCGCGCGATCGGAAATCGGAAACTGCATTGCCAGCACGGCGGTCACGCCGGCGCGCACCAGTGCCGTTGCGACACCGGCAAATGCGCCGGTCGCTGAAGCGGTGCCAACCATCGCTGTTTTGCACGCATTGAGAAAGACGAGGCGCAGCGACGGTTCGTCCTTGATCAGCATGCCAAACTCGGATCCACTGACCAGACGCACCTCACCCTCGCGCGTCTCAAAGAGCAGCACACCCTGGCCGGCGTCGAAGTCGCCGTGTCCCATGAAGTGCAGCACGTGTGGATCTTCCTGATCGAGAAAGCGTCGCACGTCTTCAAAGACGCCGCGCATCCACGTCACCTGCACCCCGGGAAGTCCGGCCCACTCTTTGGTAAGGTTGGCTTTCTCCGCGTCGAGATCGAGTACGGGCACGCCCTTGGGACTTGCAACAATCACCAGCACTTTGAACGGCGGTGAAAACGGCGCCGGCGCCGCCGGCATCATCACGTCGAGCGCGCGTACGAGTGGATAACGGCGCGACACCGAGATGGGATCTGATGATGCCGACTCAGCGAGCAACTCCCACGGTAAACTCATCACGTGTACCATGTCGTCGCGCGAGTTCTCGAACGACAGGCGGATGCGTAGGCCACGAGTCGCACTCGCCTGTACGTTGCCGCGGGTGAGGTCGAGTAATCGCTGCACATCACCGCGGAAGAGTGCGTTGTACAACTTGACACCAAACTCCCGTGGCTTGACCGTTGGCGCAGCCGCCGTTGCAGCGACACGTCGTCCCTCTCGCGTCGTTGACTGCGGTAACACGGCGCGCGCCATTTCCTCCAGTAGCGCCGGCAGTTGTTCGGCCGAAACCGGTAGTTCGAGATCTGCTGGTTGCGGAAGGGAGCCCTGATCGGACGATGCACGCACTTTGAACTTGCCAGGCTCACCCGGATAAATAGTGATCGAAAGTTCGGAATACGAGAATGTGCTTGCGGTGCTCGCCATCAATTGATTCCGTTCAGTACATCGGTCGTACTCTGTGCCATCGCCCCGTTTGCATCGAGCGGAAACACAAACGCCGCCCGCGCATGCGCTGCGCTCGACATGCTGCGAACCGTGTATCGCTGCATCGTTGCGCCAATTGCCGCTGCATCAGGCCGCTGCCAAGTCACCGTGCCGCCGACGGACACTGCCAGCAGCAATTGACCGAAGCCGGAATTTGGCGACGGGATCTCAATCACCGCCTCTGCCCCGGCACCCGGTGTGGCCGGTGCAATCGGAACCGACTGTTGCACGACGCACCCCTCAGTCGCGAGCAGTCGCGTGATGTGCACCGGCATGGGCGGGCAGTCTTTGCGACGCAGCACAAACGGTGCAACGACGGTCGTCCAATCTTCGAGCACCGGCGCGGGCGCCGCGACGACTCTGCGCCCTTCACGCGTTGCGGTAGCCTGCACTTTGCCAACGCGTTCCTGGAAGAACGCCTGAATGGCACTCAAGCTTCCGGCTGAACGCACCCCTTCCTTCTCTTCGAGAAACTCGAAGCTTGTCGGCGAAGTCGTGGCGAACAGCTTGATCGTTTCGAGTCCATCGTCGCGCACCGGCAGCGCGCCGTCCGCAAGGTACGGGTACTTCTCGGGAAGCCAGAACTCCCACTGTTCTCCATCGCGCACCAACAGATCGATCGTCGCGCCGGAAGCCAGCGGTTCGTGGGCCCCCTTGGGCGGGTACATCGGCACCACCGTTCCCGACAAACCGAAGTCGAGCAGACTCAGATAAACGGGAGCCGAGTGGGGGTTGGTCACACGCACGCCGATCTGCGCCGACTCTTCAAACTCGGGCAGGCCGCCAGCGCCGGGCGTCGCGACCTGAAACGGTTCCTTGCCATAGCGGTACAACAGCTCCATCGTCGGACGGGTACTGGACAGCGCACTGTTGGCATCGCGATTGTCGAGCGCCAGTGCGAGTCCCTGACGCGCCAGAATTTCAAGATTGCTTACAATCGCCGCAACATCGGCAATCGCTTTCAGGGGAGCAACGGGCGTGGCGTCAACGCCAGTCACAGCCCAACGTGGTGCATTCGCTGCGCCCGACGCTGCCCATACGTGCACAGACAGCGTGTCCAGCGTCGGTATGTCGACCCGACGAAGAATGGTTGAGCGATCGATCGCCGCATGCAGCTTGGCAATGGCATCCGCCGATACTGCACTACTCTCTGTTGCAATCACCTGCACGGTGCGACGGGGGTCGGTCAGACCGACAGACTGCACCACGGCGCGCGAACTTTCGGTGATTGCTCCAGTGCGCCCGTCAACACGCACGGTGGCCGAACTCTCGAGCGCGCGCACCTCAGTGACATCCGCGATCGCAAGCGGTGTTTGCCCGTCGATATTCACCGTGCCCGCTTCGTACAGCGCGATCGCGGTGCCTGGTGTGAACCCAACCGCCGCACCAGCGGCGAGCGTGATCGTACCCCCGTCGGCTGCAACTGTTGAAACACGCACGTATCGCATCGGCGGAATCTCTTTCATGCCAAACAGCTCGCGGTCGATGCGTCCTTCGATCTGCGGGTGCTGAATGCCCTGCCGGAATGCCGTCACACTCGGCGCGACCGACTCGAATACCGAACGATACGTGGCGCCGGGTTTCACGTCACCGAGCGCTTGCAGCAGGTAGTACGTCAGCGCACCATGATGGACCTTTCGGCCATCGTCGTAGCTGAGCGACAACTCACCCGACAACTCCGCATCACGGCAGCCACTGAGCATCACGTAGTGGTCGCGCACCGGGAGCCAGCCGCCTGAAGACGTACTTACACCGGACCCCCCGCGGAGCATCGGCCACAGCTCCTCTGGAATCGATGATGGCGTCGTTGGCGCACGGGTATCTGCGGGAACACCACGCACTCGGCCGAGGCCCACTGGCGTGCTTGCATCGCGTGTGATCGTTCCTGAATGACAGGCATCGACGATGACCGTGATCGCCGTCGTCTTGTTGCCGAGCTTCTGCAGAAACAGAAAGATCTCGTCGTCGGTGATCTCGCGCATCATCTCGGGACGCGCATCATCACGCGCGGAATCGACGGGAATCAGCGTGCTGTCAAAGCCACTCGGCTCGTCGCCTTCACGATCGCGAATCTGCGACCCATGACCGGCATAGTAGATGAGCGCGATGTCATCGGTCTGCGTGTCGGCCACCAACTGATCGAACGCGCCAAGGATGCTCGCGCGGGTTGCGTCGGCGTTGAGCAGAAGCCTCGTCTGCTCAAAGCCGAACTGCTCGCGCAACAGTTCGTCCAAACTGCGCGCGTCGTTCTCACAGCCATTGAGTTCAGTGAAGTGCGTGTACGCGTTGATGCCAACTAGGACTGCACGCTTCATTGTGGCTGCTCCGCAAAAGTTGAACTGCGTCGTTCAATGCTTGGGCTTAGGATCGCGGTCGGCGGCGGCAACAGGCTTGGGCTGCGGGTCGCGGTCGGCGGCGGCAACCGGCTTGGGCTGCGGGTCGCGGTCAGCGGCGGCAACTGGCTTGGGCTG
>Ga0105044_10013384_pt1 | contig 11142 bp, 12 predicted proteins | sample MAT01_FD_78092 | JGI IMG/M metagenome (GOLD analysis project Ga0105044, IMG submission 78092) | Freshwater microbial communities from Lake Fryxell liftoff mats and glacier meltwater in Antarctica - MAT-01 | ecosystem: Environmental > Aquatic > Freshwater > Ice > Liftoff microbial mat | place... | reverse complement strand
TCGGGCATCGCGTGTATAAAACGGGCGACGTGCGTGCGGCCATCCTGAAGCAATACGCCCTCATAGCCGCCGAAGCCGCGGGACAAATGGAGTGGGAAGAGACGGCCGACATCATCGAACGTGTGATGGCGTCGGAGAAGAATCTGTTCCCGAATCTGGATTGGCCGGCCGGTCGTCTGTATCACACGATGGGGCTGGAAATTCCGCTCTACACGCCGATCTTCGCAATGGCGCGGATCACCGGTTGGGCCGCTCATGTCCTCGAACAGTCCGCGAACAATCGACTCATTCGACCGCGTGGGCTGTACAATGGACCGGAACTCCGGCCAGTGAAGCCGTTGGCGGAGCGGGGATGATTTCGGATCGTCGGAGCCGAAAACGTCAGCGACGGCCATTGCGCGAAGTTCGTTGAGCATCAGAAAAAAGGCCGGGACCGTCGCTGACGCTTTCGGCTCCGACGATCCATCAATCCACAGGAGACATCCATGCTCACCGCCGATCAGTTGCTCGCTCGCCTGTACGCCTTGCGCAAGGACTACGCCGACGATCCCGAAGACGAGACGTACCAGGCACTCCATCATGCGTTCATGTTCGTATCATACAACATGGTGGCGTTCAAAAAGTACGTCGAAGACGAAGCGAAGAAAGCCGAGAAAGACGAGTGATCATCAATATCCCGGTGCAGGCGATTTCAACGGAGCACCTCGCAGGGTGGATCGAAACGCCTCCTCGTCCAACGACCGTCCCGGTTGCTCATGTGCGAATTTGCGGAGGTAGCGGACCAACGACAGTCCGGGCCAGAAATTCGCCTCGTCCGACTCGATCCGCACGTCGCCGCTGTCAGTCTTCAGTTTGTAGTGCGTCGCGTTGAGATACTCTTCACGGAAATTCTCGAACGGGATCCGCCACCAACCGTCGCCGTCCTGAAATGCCCTCGGTCCGCCGCGTACGGCGATCCCGTTCGGACTGATGCGGACGCCGTTGGTCCACCACACCTCTCCTTCCCGGATTACCTCCCGGAGCAGTCGTTCCGCGACTCGCTCGGAGATCGCCTCGCGAAGCCAGTGGAGTTCGGGATCGGCGACGGGGAACTCCGCCCACATCTGAATTCCTCCACCCACCGTACCCTCCAGGGGCGTCAACGTCATCCGCCACTCTCCGTCCGGAACGGCCCCCGAACTGACTCGCAACACCATCCAGATGAGCAGGCCTTTTGGCCGACACTCGCAGTAGATCAGTTCGACATCTGCGAACCGGAGCGACTGAATCCCGCGAGAGTTCGCGAACCGGAGACTCGATGGGTACACCGAGAGTTCCAGTTTGCGACGATTCCATCCGCCCCGAATTCGCAACAGGCCGATCCCGAACATCGAGAGCCCCACGAACACGAACGTCAATGACCTGAAGAACAGGGCGACCAGAGTGACCACGGGCGCGAGAACGAACAGCAGAATCCCGCCGAGAATCGCTCCAGCGTACTCGTTGAACGTCAGGGTCAGGTTGCGCTCGAAGCACACGATTGCAGAGTCCGACGATTCGACCTCCTCCCGACGCGACCGACCATCCAGGAATTCCTGTTGAACGACGTGCAACAGAATCAACACGTCGCGTTCGCAGGTCGGCACCTGCAAAACGGGTTTGATTTCCCCACGGCACCAGATTCGGACGTTATCCCCGAACGACTCGGCGAGGACGATTACTTCGCCCGGGATAAATTCCTCGCCCTGCGAATCGAACAGGGTCAGCCCCGATTCCGTCAACTCCCAGTGCCTGCGACGCCACTCCTTCCCATGCGCGAACCCGGCACGGATGGACTCACCGCACCGTTCGACGAGTCGCGAGAGCAACGGGGTGATCTCGTCCTCCTGTCCGAATTTCAATCGGTATCGAATCGGAATCGGCTCTTCGCGATCCCCGCCCCGGACGTAAATGATGGCGTGGAGGCGGTATCCGGAGTACTGGTTCTGACGTCGGACCAATTCCCAATCCATGCGCAGCCCGATCACAGATCGATCGGGGACGAACCGTTGTTCGGGGAACAACACGAACCCGTCGGGTCCGATTTCCAGAAACCGCCGTTCCGGGGGAGTCCGAAAGTGACTGATCACCCCCGCCATGAAGAGCAACAAACCGGGTCCGCCGAACAGCACGGCGAGGAACGGGGACGATACGATCAGCCCCAGGCCGACGCAGAACAACGCTCCACCGATAATGATCAGCGCGAAACCGATCCTCGCTCGCGGCGGGGGATCGATCGGAATACGGGAACTCATGGGCGAACCTCCATTCCATCATCCAATCACCTTCCGAACTTCGGTGCGATCGTCGCCGATCGCACATTCGTCGAATTGTCGAACGGTCGCTCCGACAACTGAAGATCGTTCACCGGTTGCAGTGACACACTCCACAAATAGCGCATCACGAGCAGCCCCGGCCAGAAGTTCGCTTCCGTCGTGTCGATTTTGACCGTTTTTCCCTCATTTTTGAGCGAATACGACGGGGGCGTGATCGTCTCTTCGCCGAACTCCGCGAACGGAATCTCGCGCCAACCTTCGGCATCGCGATTGCGCCAGCCACCTTCCTGAACGACGATCCCTGTCGGTCGAATCCAGAGGTTTTCGGTCCACGCGACCTCGCCATCCTGAATGAACTTCTTCCACATCCGATTCGCGATCGCGCGCGACATCGCATCGCGGAGCCACAGTAAATCGGCGTCGTCGCCAGGAAAAGTCGCCCACATATTCATATCGTCGCGACTCGTGCCTTCGAGTGCGGTCAGCGTGAGATGCCACTCACCGGCTGGTTGCATGTTGTTCGGTTTCGCCTTGACGCCGTGCGACCACTTCATCGTGTCGATTTCGTCGAACCGCATCGCACGATTGCCGTCGGGTTTGATGATGCGCAAACCGTACATATGAACGTGCAGTTCGAGTTTTCGACGATTCCAGCCCGCCCGAATACCGAGGATGCCGAGTACGACCGCTCCGATCCCGATGACGCCGACTTTGATCACACCTGCCATAAAAGCGAAATATGCGACGATCGGCCCCGCCACGATGCCGACGATCGACGCGACGAACAGTCCGATCAATTGAGCGGTCGAGAGCGTCAGATTGCGTTCGACGCAGAGCAACCCCAATTCCGACGGCGTGGTGTGTTCCCATCGCGATTCGCCGTTCATCAGAACCCGTCGAACGACCTGCAACAGCACGAGCGAATCGCGATCTTTTTCAGGAACTTTGAGCACGGGATCGAGCACGCCCGACTGCCAGACGCAGACGTTTTCGCTGAACACATCCGCCATCACGATTTCTTCCGCCGGTATGAATTCATCGCCGTGGCGCGAAAGCAATCGGAGTCCTTGCCCTGTGATCGCCCAGCCGTCGCCGCGCCATTCCTTCCCTTCGGCGAGTCGTTCCTGTTCGACGCGACGGCGATGATCGATGAGTCGAACCAACAGTGGCGTCATTTCATCCACCTCGCCGACATCGAAGCGATAGCGAATTTTCAGTTCTTCCTCGTGATGCCCGGCCTGAAGATAGATCGACGTCGTGAGTCGATGAGCGGTCAGCTTTCCGCGATGGTAAACGGGTTCCCACGAACCTTCGAGACCGACGACCGATTCATCGGGGACGTATCGATCCTGCGGGAGGAGCACGAAGCCGTCGGGGTGGATGATGAGAAAGCGTTCGCCGCGAAGTTCTCGACTTCGGATGATAACACCCGGTACGATGAACACGAGGACGCCGAGTCCGGTGAGGATCAGAGCGGCATCTTCGGACTCGTTGAAGACGAACCCGGCGACGACGAGCAGGATCACGCCGAGCACGATCATGAACCACGCGACGCCAGTCTGGGCGCGTGGGGTGATGGGGATTCCCGAACTCATAGGGTGATAACTCCGCACTCGGCATCGGAGAGGAATCGACATAACCTTACAAACTGTTCGCGGTTCTGTCGAGTAAAGCTTGACCGGCGGACGCGAGTGCGCTACGGTTCATGACGGAAAAATCAGTATCGGGGAGTACACAACGATGGCGACAGCGGATCTCGTCGGTTGTCCGCACTGCGGACGACCGATCACTTATTCACGCGAACTGTCGGGGCAGATCATCGGTTGTCCACACTGCGGCGGGAAACTGCAGATGCCGGTGCGCGGCCCCGCTCCGACCACGACGCAATATCCCCAGCCACAGCCGCAAATGCAACCGCTCGCACCCGTTCGCCAACAGACGTTCAACAATGTCGATGAGGCTCCGGTGCGTCGTCGCAAGGAAAAGGAGCCGTGGTATTACGAAGTCATCCCGAACTACGCGAAACTGTTCCTGTGGGTCGCGGTATTGTCGCTGATCAGTTTCACCGTGCTGATCGGGTACACGGTCGTCAAACCGTTCGGCCAATACCTGATCGCGGAACAGGCGACACGCGGGGTCGTGATGGCGGCATCGCTCGGCATTCTGACGGTATTATTCATGCTCCTGAGCATCATGCTGACGTATTTCACGATCGCATTTTTGTTATTATCGACCGAGACGGCGAAGAACATCCGCGACCAGCGAACCCAACCGAAAGAGTAAAATGATCGAGGTGATGCAATTAACGAAAGCGTTCAGCGATAAGAAGCGTGGTTCGACGCTCGCGGTGGATCATCTGACGTTCGACGCGAAACCGGGAGAGGTTTTCGGCCTGCTCGGACCGAACGGAGCGGGGAAAACCACGACGTTGCGCATGCTCTGCACCGTGCTGAAACCGACGACCGGCGTAGCGCGAGTCGCGGGCTACGATGTCGTCACCGATCCCGCAAAAGTACGACACTCGATCGGCTTTCTGAGTGCGAACACCGGCGTTTACGACCGCATGACGGCGTCCGAAATGGTCGCGTACTACGGCCGCCTGCACGGGTTGAGCGAAGATCAATTAAAACTGCGCATGGACGACCTATTCGCGACGTTGCAGATGAACGATTTCCGCGACACGCTCGGCTCGAAAATGAGTACCGGGATGAAGCAGAAAGTGTCGATCGCCCGCGCACTGATTCACGATCCGCCGGTACTCATTTTCGACGAACCAACGGCGGGGTTAGATGTGCTGGTGCAGCGAGCGGTGTTACAGAACATCGCATTGTTACGCGGACGCGGGAAGTGCATACTCTTTTCGACGCACATCATGCGTGAGGTGGAGAAACTGTGCGATCGGGTCGCGATCATGCAGAGGGGGCGCATCCTCGCCTGCGGGACGCTCGACGAGTTACGCGACAAGTACGAAGAGAACGATCTGGAAGAATTGTTCTTCCGATTGGTGGGATGAGTCATTGATCGAGTTTACTTTTCGCGGTTCCGGGCACAAGAGGAGTGTTTCATGGACGAACGTACCGCGTTCATGCGAGCCATCGCCGCGTCACCGGATGACGATGCGCAACGGCTCGTCTTCTCCGACTGGCTCGAAGAACACGGCGAAGCGGAACGTGCCGAGTTCGTCCGCTCCCAAACATTGATGTCCCAACTCAGTCCGTTCGACCCACAATATCACCAACTGGAGCAACGCAGTGATCGACTCATGGATCAGTTTGGCACTGCGTGGCGTGCCGAACTCCCGAAATTACCCAATGGCGTCGAATGGGGAAACTGGGGACGCGGATTCATCGAAACGCTCGTGGTCCGTGACTCCAGTTTCCTGCCATCGGTCTCCGACGACCTGCTACAGCCCGAGCCGTTTCGACGACTCGAAATCCATCGGTCGGGCCACACTCTGCACAGCCTCCCTGCCCTCCAACGGGTGCGACGTTTAATGGTCGTCGGCGGCTACATTCGTGGAGAAGCGGAAACCCTCGACGTGTGGCGACGATGGGTCCAGACGCCGGAATTCTCCTCGTTGCGATCCCTGGAACTGGCGGGAATGGACCTGCCCGAAGATCGATTCTCCGTACTCCTCAACGAATGCTCATGGACTCAACTGGAGTCGCTCCACATCGCATCGACGAACCTCCCCGTTGACGCGATGAAATTCATCGCAACGCCCGAACAGGTCGAAACGCTGCGATCACTCCAATTGCCCGACTATCTTCTCAGCAGCGACGACCTGCGATACTTCCAGGCATTCCGATACTCCGAAGTCCTTCGCGATCTGGGACTCTATCGGAGCGGATGGGATCGCGCCGGATCGGATTTGTTATTACGCTGTCTGACATCGTGCGAACTGGAACGACTGGCGATTGGCGGACATTTCGGTCTGGAGTCATTCTTTGAATCGGTGCGAGATCACGATCCGTTATCGACCGTGCGGAACCTGGAATTACGAGTCGGCGAAGCGAACACACACAACATCACGAACCTTCTCACAAGTCTGGAACAATCGCGGTTCCTGAATCACCTGGAATCGTTCTCGATATGGATGACGACGTTCGACCTCGCGGAGGTATTCCGCCTCCTGTCCACCGTCCCGAAATCGGGGATGCGTTCTCTGCTCCTCCACCGTTACCAGGGCGACACGATCCCACACATCGAGACGAACGTCCGTGCGCTGACACTTCAACCGATTTTCAAAGAATTACAATCACTCTCACTCCAGTATCCGGGTCTCCAGGATAACGGATTCCGTGCCCTCATCGAGGCACCGCTGAACCACCTGCGATCGCTCACCCTCATCGACCCGTCCGTTTCCGAGAAGGCACTCGGTCAACTGGCGAATTCCATTTACTTGCCGTCGTTGTATCGATTATCATTACCGACGCGAACGATCACCCGCGAACTCGCGGACCGTTTGCGCGAACGCTTCGTTAATCGGCTGGAGTGTCGAGTATATACGCCCCAGGGAGCCACACCATGAACGAACGCGAATCTTTCATGCGAGCCATCGCCGCATCGCCAGACGACGACGCGGTGCGGTTGGTGTTCGCCGACTGGCTGGAGGAAAACGGCGAACCCGAACGCGCCGAGTTCATCTGTGCCTCGACACTACTGGTAACTGCCAACATGATCTATGAATATTAGATAATCAATGTATATAATGTGTAATATCGCGTCAATATCATTTCGACTTTACGGAACATGTTGCGGAAAAACGACTTGTCGCCACTACGGTTGACATTGCCAGAAAAAAAGTCATAATCTATGAACGGAAGCTTGAAAATGTTCTTGACAAAGAAAGCCATAGGTCTGAATCTGGGGCGAGGTGATCGCATCGTCAGTCAGACTGAAGGCGGCGACGAGTATGGGACCAGTCGAGGAACACGAACTCGTTATCAGGACCATCCTGCGAACGGAACAAGGTTTTCTGTTCTGGAAAGATGGCATACCCGAAAACATATTCAATGACACAGGAATGACAATTGAACGATTTGAAGTCTATCTGAGAGGATGTATTAAAGGTGGGAACAAACTTGAACAAAAAGCAGAAGGACGGGATGACTGGAAAGAATTGTATGCCCACACTTATCAAATCGTACTCCCCTTATTCAAACTGTTCCCGAAGGGATATTTCGTCGAATTCTGCCTGAATCGTCCAGGAAGGCAGATAGTGGAATACGGAAAATTCGACGAAGACGACGCGAGAGTACAAGGTGTCAGTGCCCACGAAGAAAAAGGGTGAAGAAATGGACAAGGTAATGGGACCGGGAGGGTGCGGAGAGTGTGGAAAGGGGACCGTATATCCGGTCGCAATCGACTACCAGGCCAAAAGGAAGCTGAACGGTGAACTGATCGAAACAATCGTGCCAAATCTGGCCGTCCAGAAGTGTTCAAATTGCGACACGATCTGGCTCACGAGTGGAAACGATTCGACAATCTGGCGGGCGATCTTGAAGAATGCGGGTTACTTGCTACCCGAAGAGATCAAAGCGATAAGACTGATATGCAAATTATCAAAAGATCAAATGGCCGACTGGCTCAAGGTGGAAGTGGAGGAGATTGAACTCTTCGAAGCGGGACATATGTTCTTGACGAAGTTGCAGAACGCATTTTTGAGGGGGGTCGATTTCGTTTCCAATCGGAAGAACAAACGCGTCCGTCCGCGGTCGTCGAGTGCAACGACAAATACGGTAATCGAAGACTACGTAGTGCTCGTGAACGCGAAGAAGTCCAGGATCGAGAACCGACTTGACGACAGTCCGCCTACCCGAAAAAAGTATACAGCCATGTTATCATGAAAAAGAGGTGGGAAATGCCGCGACCCTTATTCATAATATGTTCGGAACACATGTCGATAGACCGCGACTCCGAATTCGTGAGTCTGTTCCGTCTCGTTGAGGCCGTAACTTTTCAACCGGACGAAGAACAAAAACTACTTGAGGACACGGATCTCCCCCTCAAAATCATCTCAGCCTGGATGAGAGAAGAAGCAGATGACTTCGAGACGGACTTTGAATTTCGACTCGGGCGGAGATTACCAACATCTGGCCGCTTCGTCGTGATGAAAACGGAGGAATTCAGATTCAAGAAGTCGTTCCACAGATTCATAGCAAACACGATCTTTCCGGGATATGACGGAGAAGGGATCATGTGGTTCGTGGGGCAAGTGAGGAAAAAGGGGGAGGCGGAATGGATCTCCCACGAGTACCCAGTTATCATGAAAGCGAGCGAACCAGAAGAGATCGAAACAGGAGACGAGGTCGAAATCGACGAAAAGGATTCCTGAAAAGAAGAAGGGGGAGCGGTTTGAGCCTGGTCCCCCTTCTCTATTACCATCATGGGGCCGCGACACCAATCATCAACTTGAGCAACTTCTGGATTATCTTCACGGATATTGACCGATCTGTTGAATCTCCAAAGACTCACCCTCCGAGGAATCGAAATTCGAGACGATGACTTACGCAAGATGATCGACAGTCCGGCGATGCAAAATCTCCGATCACTAACACTCCAACATCCTGCACTGACATCGACGGGAATTGCACTTCTGGCAAACCGGTCAAATCTCCCTCAACTTCGCTGGATGTTCTTCTCTCGACTTGCCCATTTTTCACCCGATCAGTTTGCTCTGCTTCAGGAACGATTCGGTCCGCGTGTTGGTTACTCCTGACGCTCACGGCATCCGAACCCGAACCATCTCCACCTTTCGCGGTGCCATCGCCGCGATCAGGTCCGGCAGATCGTACTTTTTCAGCACTCCGACCACCACGTTCGTCAACTGATCCGTCGTAACTTTCGCCCGTGCCACGCTCTCCCACGATGCGATCGAATCCTCGATCACCAACGATTTGACACTCGGTTCCAACACTCCCGCATGGAGGGCGATCGGTCCCGTCGTGCCGGTCGCGATGATCTCACTTGCTCCCATCTTCGACACGATCGACAACAGATCGAACACACGCTGACCGAGTAATGGTCGATTCAGGTGTAACGAAATGAAAGCCTCTTTGAAATCGTTCCCGAACGGAGACGGTTTGTTGGCGGGCGGAATCGCTCCCGGTGCGGTTTCGCCCATCCCACGCAAATCCAACGCGAGCACGCGCCGACCCTTTTTCATCTCCGTTTCCAGTCGTCCGCCGGGGGCCGCATCGACGCTCATTCCGCGATGATTCAGCACGATCATCAACGGCAATTTGTCCTTTTGCTTCGTCGCGAATAACAATCCCGGTACGACGATTCCCGGTTCCGTCGTGAACACCAATTTCTGAATGGCGTATCCGTCTCGTTGAATCACCCCGATCTCTTTCATCGCCGCGGGTGCGATCGGCAATTTCAGTCCGATCGTTTTCGCGACATCGTCCACGAACGACTCTTTCTCAATCACTCGCGTCGATGCCAATTTCTGTGCGCGTTCCGCCGTGATGTCGAACGCCGATCGTCCCTTGCGATCTTCCAACACCTGGCCGGTGCGCGTACACAACAACTCCTCATCTTTAATGAGCACGCTTTCGCCTTCGACGATCGGTTCATCCTTCTGTACCAACCATCGACGCATCCAGCGGACCATTGCTTCGCGTTGCGATTTCGGATAACCGTGCGTCGAATCGGACTCGAAAATGTCGATCCGTTCGCCGTAGCCGAGCAACCCGTACAGTCGCTTCGCCTCGCGGAAACTCGTCCATGTCCCCTGAATGTCGAAGAAGTCTCGCGATGCCGACAACACGAGCGTCGGTTTCGGTCCCCGCATCGTCAGGAAATCGGAATGCTCCATCTCGAACGCGACTGACCCCGGAATGTTCTGCTCCGCGTCCTGTGGTCCGATCGTCGCGAACAGTCGTTCCAGCGACGTGATGTAGCACGACGGAGCCGCCACCGCGATCCGATCGTCCAATGCCATCAGGTACGATGTCATCGTTCCGCCGCCGGAACAACCGCTGCACCCCAGACGTTTCGGATCGATCTCCGGGCGACTCGCGAGGTAGTCCAGACTGCGAATGCCGTCCCAGATGCGATAGCTCGCGGTTCCTTCGCCGATCAGCATCGCGCCGACGCCGATCATCGTGTGCTCCGCCGTGCTGCCCGGAATCGCCGCCTTGCCCATCTCGTTGAGCAATTGCCGACGTTCGCCCTGCCCGATCGGATCGTATGTCAGCACCGCAATACCGTTTTTCACCAGAATCATCGAGCCACGCTGAACGTATTCGGCCGCTTTTCCATTGATGCTGTGTCCAATCGGCATCAGCACGCCGGGGAACGGTCCCGCGCCATCGGGGATGTACAGATTCGCGGTGACGTGGTGATTCGGTCGGCTCTCGTAGATCACTTTTTCGATGCGATAGCCGTTGCACTGAATCTTGCCGACGACTTCGGGGCGAAGGGGAGTGCGTTCGGGGAATCCGCCGATCGCATCGATGAATTTCTCGCGTAACTCCCGTTGGCGGGCCTGAATCTGATCGGGCGTTTTCAACTGTGCGATGATGTTGCGACGATTGTCGAAGTGTTTTTGAGCTTCCGCGAGCAGATAGCGATGCACCATCTTCTGCGGTTCGGCGAGTTCGTTCGGTGTGAGGACCGTGAGTTTTTCGGTGTTCTGTGCGAAGGTGAGGACGGGCATCAGGAGCAGAGCGGGGATGAGCAGTCGCATGGGAACCTCGTTCGTGATCGGTCGGAGTCGGTGACATCCGATGTACCACGACGAGCGGTTCCGGGAAACAAAATAATGGCAGGCGGGATGGGGGCCGCCTGCCGTTTTTGAACAGAGTCGCCTTTCGCTCCCCGAAGATGTGTCTTCGAGCCT
>Ga0105044_10013383_pt1 | contig 11142 bp, 11 predicted proteins | sample MAT01_FD_78092 | JGI IMG/M metagenome (GOLD analysis project Ga0105044, IMG submission 78092) | Freshwater microbial communities from Lake Fryxell liftoff mats and glacier meltwater in Antarctica - MAT-01 | ecosystem: Environmental > Aquatic > Freshwater > Ice > Liftoff microbial mat | place... | reverse complement strand
CGGTTGTCGGTTGTCAACGGCCGGTTTCGACACTCTTACCCGGCCCTTGGGCGGCGAAGAGTGACAGATCCTGGTGGAGTGCGGTGGCGAAGGGTGACAGACCCTGGTGACAGATTGCGGGGCGCGCTGTTAGCAGGCGTCTACCAGTGAGGTGAAGAGGGATTGTTGCTGGGTGTCGGTGGCGGAGGTGTCTTCAGGGTGCCATTGGGTGGCGACCACCCACGCGTCGCTTGTTGACTCACAGGCATGGACGATGCCATCTGCGGTCATGCCGACAACGACCAACCCGTCAGCGATCCGGTCGAGGGCTTGGTGGTGCACACAATGAGCCGCAGTCACGGTCTCGCTGCCGATGGCCTTCGCCAGCCGGGACCCAGCCTCCAGCGCGACCTGATGGTGCGCGAACCAGTGCGACTCGCCACCGATGTCGTGTTGCCCGATGTCCTGCACAAGGGTGCCACCCATCGCCACGTTGAGTACCTGCATTCCGCGACAGATCGCAAGCATGGGCACTTCCAACGAGAGCACCGCTGCGACCACCGCCAACTCGACTTCGTCGTGCTCCGCCACGATGCCGTACAGCTGCTCCGCAGACGGCTCTTGGCCGTAGCGACGTGGATCAACGTCGCCACCGCCGTGCAGGACGACCGCATCGACTTGGCGCAGCAGGTCGGGGATGTCGTCAATCAGCGACGTGATGGGCGGCAGCATGAGCGGCATGCCGCCGGCCCGAGCGACCGACTCGAAGTAGCGGCGACCTGCGGCATACGGTTCGCCGCGGACGCCCTTCGCCTCAGTTGCAAGCCGACCAACGATCAATACCAGCGGATTCACTCCGCCAGCATAAGTGAGGTGGTCAGCAGTCGGCGTTGGTGTCGAATGGGTAGTCGCCGGTATCAAGGCCGGTGACGCTGACGTCGGCTGGGTTCGGGTCGCCGGGCACGAAGTTGCCGGCGTCGTCGAAGCTGCCGAACGTGGCGCCGGCGGACACGACAGATACGAGAACGCCGTCGATACTTCCCGAGCTGTTGAGGAAGCAACCACCTTGGCCAGGTGTGATCATCGTGGGGAAGTCGCTCCAGAGCGAGCCGCCGGTGACACCGGAGATGGTGCGCAGGGTGCTGCCGCCATACGTCCAACCCACGAAGGTCAATGCCGCAGGGTCAGTACCGCCGAAGGCCGCACACAGCTCGCTGTCGCCGCCGTCAGCCCAGCACGCGATGCGGGCAAATGGCGCCACGAATCCCCGGTTCTCGTCGGCACTGACATAGCCGCCGTACTCCGTCGTGATCGGAAACTCGAGTGCTTCGTCCGTGGTGGGCTCGAGTTGTGCCGTCAGCCCGGCCGAGACATCGGCGTACGACATCCCGAGATCGAAGCTGCCGACGCCATCGCCACGTAGGGTCAGCGGGACGGCGACCGGCGCGGACGTCGTGGTCGGCGCGACGGTGGTGGTTGCCGCGACAGTTGTCTCGGGCATGACGGAGGTGGACGTGTCGGCAACAACCGTGTCGGACGGAGGAGGAACGCTGGACTCGGCGGCCTCCGTGTCCTTCGAGGCTGAACTTGAACAACCAGCGACGAGCGCAAGACCGATGGCGCAGGCGAAGACGGCAGTTCGGGACCGATGACCGCGACTCAACGACACTTGACCTGACATTGGACCCCCTCTTGAGCGCCCGACCGACCCGAACGCATTGCTTGGCCAAACGGTAGCCGACCGAATCAGCCGGGCGATGCCACTCGGATGGCAGCGCGACGGACCAACTCGTCGTAGATGGCCTGCTGCTGCGGCTTGCGGGATGCGGTGTCTTCAGGGTGCCACTGCGCGCCAACGATCCACGTCGCAGTCGGGAGCTCGACTGCCTCCAGTTGCCCATCGGTGGCCCAGCCGCAGCCGACGAGTGAGTCGGCCAGCCGATCAATGCCCTGATGGTGGACGGAGTGACAATGCTCGAGGAGCGTCGTACCGCATGCCTCAGCGATGAGCGAACCGGGGGTGAGGTCGACGGTGTGCTCGCGCATCCAATGGTCGCTGTTGCCGATGTCTTGCTGCAGCGTTCCGCCGAGCGCAACGTTGAGCACCTGCATGCCACGGCACAGCGCCAGCATCGGCAGGTCGAGCTCGATCGCGGCGAGACACACCGCGATGTCGAGTTCGTCATGAATTTCCGTGATGCCGTATAGGTTCTCGTCGAGAGGTTCCTGGCCGTAACGACGCGGGTCGACGTCGCCGCCACCGGGCAACAACACACCATCGAAGTGCTGCAGCACGGTCAACGCGTTCGCCGCCAATTCGCGGATTGGCGGCACCATCACAGGTACTCCGCCGGCGCGGGCGACGGCACGGGAGTAGGGCTGGCTGCTGCTGTACGCGTCGCGCTTACCCTCATCGGAGAAGGTCAGCACGCGGGCGCACAGTGCAATCAGGGGCGGCGGTTGACTCATCACCTACCAGTCTGGCCGACCAGCCAGAGCCAACTACAACCGTCGTCCGCTACTCTCGATCGGCGTGTCCTCGATGCTTACGCTCCGCAACCCAGCCACCGAAGAAGTCATCCACGAGATGCCGCACGCGACCGTGGAAGATGTCGACGCCGCTGTCGCTCGCGCCAAGGCGGCGTCGCCGGCGTGGAAGGCGCTGTCACCGGTTGATCGCACCCGCTTGATGCGTCGCTTCGCCGACACGATCGGCGCGCATGTCGATGAGCTGGCCGAGCTGGAAACGCGCAACATGGGAATGCCGTTGAGCAGCGCAAGGTGGTGTGCCAACGCAGTCGCCGACACCATCCACTACTTCGCGGGCGGCATCGAGAAGCACACCGGTTCAAGTATCCCTGTTGCCGGTGGCGTCGACGTCACGTTCCACGAGCCGCTCGGTGTGGTCGGGCTGATCACTCCGTGGAACTTCCCGATGCTGATGGCCTCGTGGAAGATCGGGCCCGCGTTGGCTGCCGGTAACACTGCCGTGCTGAAACCTGCTGAGATCACACCCCTCACTTCCATGCGCTTGGCCGAGTTGGCGTTGGAGGCGGGCATTCCGGAGGGCGTCCTCAACGTGGTGGTCGGGCCTGGCTCGTCCGTGGGTTGGCGGATGGTCGAGCACCCCGACGTCCGTAAGATCGGCTTCACCGGTTCCACCGATGTCGGCAAGCGGTTGATGGTGGGCTGCGCCGACCAGATGAAGCGGGTCACGCTGGAGCTGGGCGGTAAGAGCGCCAACATCGTGTTCGCCGACGCAGACCTGGAGAAGGCCGCGCAGTCGGCGCCCGGTGCCGTGTTCGACAACTCGGGCCAGGACTGCTGTGCGCGCAGCCGAGTGTTGGTGCAGCGCAGCGTTTTCGACCGCTTCCTGGAGCTGTTCATCGAGGCTGCGAAGGGCTGGAAGGTCGGCGACCCGATGGCTGCCGATACCGCCATGGGTCCGTTGGTGACGGCTGGCCACCTCGCGGCGGTGCGCCAGTACAGCGACGGGCTGGCGACTGTCTTCACCGGCGAAGCGCCGACCGGCCCGGGCTTTTGGCATCCCGCGATGATTGCCACGCCGGAGTACGACGCGGTGGTATGTCATGAAGAGATCTTCGGCCCGGTTGCCGTGGTGATTCCCTTCGACGACGAGGCCGATGCAATCCGTATCTGCAACGACAGCATCTATGGCCTTTCAGGGTCGGTGTGGACTCGCGACGGGGCACGTGCGCTACGAGTTGCCCGCGCGATGGAAGCCGGTGCGCTGAGCGTGAACTCGAACTCGTCGGTGCGGTATGCCACCCCATTCGGCGGCTTCAAGCAGAGCGGCATCGGCCGAGAGCACAGTATGCACGCGCTCGACCATTACACCGAACTGAAGAACGTGTTCATCTCCACCGACTGACGACTGATCCCACCCCACCGCTCTCGCGCACGGCGCGGTACCGTATCGCTCGTGCGTGCCTTGCTCATTGCCAATGCCAACGACGCAGATGCCGGGTTCGTGGGCGAACGGTTCCGCTCTCGCGGCTACGCCTTCGACGAATGCCATCGCGAGCACCCAGGCGACTGGCCGTCGCTCGATGGTCACGAGCTGGTGGTCATGCTCGGCAGCGAGTGGAGCGTCTACTGGCCCGAGGTGGCCGACAGCGTCTCGGCCGAGGTCGCGCTCGTACACGAAGCCGCTCGTCGCGGCGTGCCGGTGTTCGGAGTCTGCTTCGGCAACCAAGTCCTTGCGCATGCGCTCGGTGGCACCGTCGAGCGTGCCCGAGAGCCAGAGATCGGATGGATGGATGTCGTCAGCGACATCCCGCTCACCATCGCCGAGGGACCTTGGATGCAGTGGCACTACGACGTCGTCACCGTCCCCGGCCAGGCAACCGAGCTGGCGCGCAGCGCGGTCGGTCCGCAGGCGTGGCGACTCGGCCGAATGTTCAGTACCCAGTTCCATCCGGAGGCCAACGAAGCAATGCTGCGGCGTTGGACGACTGGCTTCGGTGCCGAGGAACTTGTACGCATCGGCTCGAGCGCCGACGAGTTGATGGCAACCACTCAGGCGTCCGTGAAGGACAGCCGGGAGAACTCCGACCGGATCGTCGACTGGTTCTGCGAGACCATCGTTCCGAGCGAATTCCACAACGTGCTAAACACGCACTAACTCGTCAGCCGCGAGTGGGGGCATTGGCGGCTCGACGAGCCTCATAAGTCCTACACAGGAGGTTTTCCATGGCAGACACCGTGGACGCAGACCGCGATCATTTGCATGAAATGGGCTATGCCCAAGAATTGCATCGCGGCATGTCGACGTTCAGCAACTTCGCGATCAGCTTCTCGATCATCTCGATCCTCGCTGGGGGTATGACGAGCTTCTGGCTCGGCATGGCCACCAGCGGGCCACGAGTGATCACACTGGGTTGGATCATCGTGGGCAGCATGGCACTGCTCGTCGGAATGGCGATGGGCGAAATTTGCTCCGCGTATCCGACTGCCGGTGGTTTGTACTACTGGTCGGCGAAGCTGGCGAAGAAGAATGGCGCCCGCTGGGCGTGGTTCACCGGCTACTTCAACCTCATCGGCCAGATCGGTGTGATCGCGAGCGTCGACTACGCATTGTCGGTATTCATCGCCTACTTCATCCGAATGTTCGATGATGGTTTCCGGCTCACCGTCGGCTCCGTCTTCGTCATCTTCCTCGTCGTGCTCACCGTTCACGGATTGCTCAACACCTTCGGCATCAACCTGGTGAGGATCATGGGCTCCATCAGCGTGTGGTGGCACGTCGTGGGCGTGGTCATCATCGCCGGCGTCCTCTTCATCTCGCCGAGCAACTCGCGTGGAATCAGCGGCGCGTTCGATGCGGCCCCTCCCGGGTTGACCGGGTGGACGGGTGGAATGTTCGTGACGATCTATTTGTTCGCGCTCGGTTTGCTCCTTGCGCAATACACGATCACCGGGTTCGATGCGTCGGCTCACGTGAGTGAGGAGACCATCGGCGCTCGCACGGAAGCACCCAAGGCGATCGTTCGTTCGATCTACATCTCGGCGATCGCCGGTTTGATCCTCAACCTGTCGATGATCGCCGCGCTGCCCAAGAAGGGTGTCGATGGCGATGCGCGGTACGTGGGGATTGCCTTCGGCAATGCCAATGATCCGTTCCTCGTGAACGCTGCGCCCCGTTTGATCTCCGATGCTGTGGGTACCGGGACCGCCAAGCTCTTGATCTTCATCGCGATCGTGGGCCAGTTCTTCTGCGGCCTTGCGTCGGTCACGGCCAACAGCCGCATGATCTATGCGTTCAGCCGTGACGGTGCGCTGCCTGGCTCGAAGTATTGGCACAAGATCAACAAGAAGACCCGTACACCAACCAACTCTGTGTGGCTGGGTGTCGCGCTGTCGGCAATCGTCGGTGCCACCTCGCTCTACGTCCGTGGCAGTGGGCCTGGTCGGTATTCGACAGCGTTCTTCGCGATGACCGGAATCTGCGTGATCGGTCTGTACATCGCGTATGCCATTCCGATCTACCTGCGGCTGACCAACTCAGATTTCAAAACCGGACCATGGAACCTGAAGGGACATCACAAGATCGTAGGCTGGACCGCAATCGTGTGGATTGCATTCATCTCGATCCTGTTCGTGGCTCCGCTCTTCTGGCCGTTCTGGCCGATCTGGGGCGAGAAGAACGACATCTTCGGCGATGGCTCGTTCTTCCGTCAGAACAACTTCAACTTCACCGGCCCACTGATTCTGTCGGCGGCGCTGTTCGTGATGTTGTACTGGCGCTTCAGTGGCAAGAAGTGGTTCACGGGTCCCAAGGTGCAGGGCACCAAGGAAGAACTGTTGGCCATCGAGCGCGAGCTCGATGCCGTCGAGCACGGCAAGGCGATCTGAGCCCGAGATCTGTCTGCGTCTGTGCACTTCCGCTCGCCTGGCGAGCAAAAGTGCACAGACGCGATGGGCTGCGCGCTACATCGCAGGGTTGGCGGCATCGGTGAGCCACTGCTCGAACTGGGGCCGGGCGGCCAACCGTTCGCAGTTGCTCAGCCGTTCGTGTGCATAGGCCACGAAGTCGGTGTCCAGCGTGCTGATTGCCTGCTGCACGACGGCCCACATTCCCTCACGGAACTCGCTCATCACCTTCATCAGCTGCATCCGTGCCATGCGGGTAACGGTGACCCCACCGAAGTAGAGGCGCAGTAACTCCTCGTCGCCGGCGGTGTCGAGACCGCAGTTCACGCTGAGATTGCCGAGGTCGAAGAAGCGATCGTTCATCCCGGCGTACTCGAAGTCCAGCAACCACACGCGCCCGCCCGCCTCCTCGAACAGCACGTTGCCGGGCAGCAGATCGTTGTGGCACGGCACTGTGGGGAGAGGGGCAGCGGCGAATGCAGACTCGATACGCCGGCTCTGCTGGTGCAGACGACCGTACGAACCTGGTGGCACCACGCCGTACGACGATGCGTCGCGAGCATGCCACTCGACAACGCGATGGATGGGGAAGGCGCCACGCAGTGGGCCGCTGTCGTGGAACGCGCACAGCAGATTCACCACCTCGGGCAGCCGGGCAGTGAACGGCGTGGGGTCGAGGTGCCGGCCCGGTACGAGGGCTGTGATGAGCGTTCCGATCTCAGGGAGCTTGCCCAACACCGCCGGGCCGATGCCCAGCTCTGCAGCGCGTAACGCGGCCTCTGCCTCGTTGGCACGATCGATGCCCAGTAGTTCGGTTCGCTCACCAGGAACACGAACGACCGCCTTCGTACCATCGATGAGGGCCACGTAGTTCGTGTTGGTGATACCGCCGTGCAGCGTCGTGAGCTCGATCTCGTGGTGTTCCCAGCCGGGTACACGCCGGACCAACGCCGCAATGGCCGCCTTGCTCATAGCAAAGGTGTAGCAGAGCCGGTCTGGCAGTGTGTGGACGTGACGGATTGTGTACTCGCCATCGACCTCGGCACAGGTGGGCCGAAAGTGGCGCTGGTGGCAGCGGATGGCACGACGATCGGTTGGCGTAGTGCGGCCGTCGGCACGCAGTTCTTGCCCGACGGTGGCGCCGAGCAGGACCCGAACGAGATGTGGTCGGCCATCGTTGCCGCCACCGGCGCGTTGTTCGAGGCGACGGTGCCGCTGCCGCCGATCGTGGCGGTGGCGGTCACCAGCCAATACATGAGCACCATCCCCATTGCCGCCGACGGGACGCCGACCGGGCCGTGCATCTTGTGGATGGACCATCGCGGCGCCGCCCACAACGCAACGCTGCTCACCGACGACACATTCGGGCTCTTTCTCGAGCGACACGGAATGATCCCGTTGCCCAGTGGACACGACAACGTTGCGCATGCGCATGTGCTCGCCACCTTTCACCCAGAGGCCTACGCGGCAGCGGCAGCGTTGGTGGAGCCGATGGACTACATCACCGCCCGGCTGACCGGCGTGGTGACGGCCACGCACTCGACGGTGTTCGGGCAGCTGGCATGTGACAACCGGGTGTGGGGTGCCACCCAGTACGACCCAGCCCTGGTCGCGGCGACAAAGCTGGACCCTGCCAAGCTTGCGCCGCTCGTCCCGATGAACTCGATCGTCGGCGGGGTCACGCGCAGCGTCGCCCACGAGCTGGGAGTCGCTGCCGACACGCCAGTGGTCGCGGGCACCATCGACTCCATCACCTCTGCGGTGGGTACCGGAGCGCTCTCGCCATCCGAAGGGTCGGTGATCATCGGCACCACGTCGGTGTTGGTCAGTCACATCGGTGAGCTGCGCAGCGAGATTCGCTCCGGTGTGTTGGCCGTCCCCAGCCCGCTGCCCGGGATGTACTACGTGATGGCGGAGAACGGCTTGGGCGGCCGGGCGCTCGAGTGGGCGCAGCGCCTGTTCGGGTACGCCGACGTCGAGGCAATGCTGGTGGACGCTGCGGCTGTGACCACCGAGGGTCTGCAGTTCATGCCGTGGCTGTTGGGGTCCGTTGCCCCAAAGCCGAACGACGACGTGCGTGGCGCCTTCGTCGGTATGTCGCTACAACATGATCGCCGGCACGCAATGCGAGCCACTCTCGAAGGCGTGACGCATAATCTCGCCTGGCTGCTGCCGCAGGTGGAATCGTTCGTCGGCGGCGCATTCGCCTTCATCCGCTTCGGCGGCGGGGGAGCGCAGAGTCCACTCTGGGCGCAGCTGTTGGCCGACGCGCTCGATCGCCCGGTGCACCGCCTTGCAGAGCCGCGAGCGACCAACGCACGTGGTGCAGCGTTTCTTGCGTTCAATGCGCTCGGCATGCTGGATCTCGCCGAAGTGCCGTCGTTGTTGCACACTGCAGAAGTGCACGATCCGAATCCGCACAGTCGAGATCACATGCGCACCGCACTTCATCGCCACGCCGCGCTACACCCGTTTCTCTAGAGGAGCCACCCATGGGCCTGTACCCCTACGCCGATCGTTACGCCGTCACTCGCAGCTTTCCCGCCAAAGGCCGTGCGCGGGCGGAGGTGCTCGCCGAGATCGAGGCGATGTCGCAGCTGGAGGACTCGCCGTACCATGAGGGCAAGATCAGCGGCAGCATCTACAGCGGCGACGAGGACCACTACGAGTTCCTCAACGAGGTGTTCGGTCACTACAGCCACGCCAACGTGCTGCAGCGCGACATGTACCCCAGCGCGACGCGCTTCGAGGGTGAGATCATCGCCATGACCGGCGACATGTTGCACAGCCCGGGGGCCGAGGTTGGCGGCCCGTTCGGTGTGCTCACCAGCGGCGGCACCGAGAGCCTGATGAACCCGCTGCTGGTGTACCGCGAGTGGGGTCGTGAGCGCGGTGTCACGCAGCCCAACGTGGTGATGCCCGAGACGGCGCACCCGGCTCTGGACAAGGGTGCGCACTACTTCGGGATCGAGTTGCGCAAGGCTGCGGTGACGGATCAGTTCATCGCCGACATGGACTCGGTGCGTTCGCTGATCGACGAGAACACGGTCGCACTGATCGGTTCCGCAGGTACGTACCCGCACGGCCTCATCGACCCGATCGAGGAACTCTCGGAACTGGCGTTGGAGCGCGGCATCAACCTGCACGTCGACGGGTGCCTCGGCGGCTTCATCCTGTCGTGGGGGCAGGACTTGGGGTACGCAGTGCCCAGCTTCGACTTCCGGCTGCCCGGCGTGACCTCGATGAGCGCCGACACCCACAAGTACGGCTTTGGGTTGAAGGGCAGCAGTGTGCTGCTGTACCGCACGGCCGAGCTACGGCGGCTGCAGTACTTCATCGTGCCCGACTGGTCGGGTGGCCTCTACACCTCCCCCGGTATGAGCGGCTCGCGATCGGGTGGCATCATCGCCACCGCGTGGGCGGCGCTGGTCACACTTGGCCGCGAGGGTTATATGGCCATCGCCGCCGACATCTTCCGTACTGCTGCGGCGTTGCGTACAGCGATCGAGGGCGTCCCAGAACTGCGTGTGTTGGGCGACCCGTTCTTCAACGTCGCGTTCACCACCACGGACGAGAGTGGCCTCGATATTTTCGTCGTCAACGATCACATGGCGTCGCAGCGCTGGCGGTTGAACGGTTTGCAGCGCCCTGCGGCCCTTCACTTCTGTGTGACCCGCCCGAACACCCAGGAGGGCGTCGTCGAGCGCTTCGCCATCGACCTTGTTGCTGCGGTCGAGTACGCCAAGGGCAGGGTCGGCACCCCTGCCAAGTCGGGCGCCTTCTATGCCGGCGGCGTGTCGCGCGAACAGATCGAGTCAGGCATGTCCTGGTGGCTCGACGCCACTCAGTCCCTTCCTCCGGCTACGGCGTAGTGAGGTCGATCCCGCCGTGACAGCTCTCCGCGGTGAACCGAACGCGAAGGTGTCCGACGGAAGGGGGCCAGCCAACGCTCGTGAGCGGGCGAGTTCGTCGCGCCAGTGCAGGCATCTCCACCTCGTCGATCGACTCATGCTGCCGGGAAGCACGACGAAAGTCGCTGGCCCGACTTTGCGAACTTTGCCGATACGCGCCTGCTACGCGAGCAGGTCGGCGATGACCCGACTGGTCCCCTTCGAGAGCATGGGTTGCGTCGTCGCACCACCGAGACGCAAGGCCGCGACCTCGCGGGCGGTCAGCGGCTCGTGCGCAGCCAGGAGAATTCCGAGCACTGCCCGCCGCAGGAGCAGCCCGGAGATCGCATGTGGTTCCACACCATCACTGGGCATGGCGAGACCGCTGCAACGGCAATTCGTCGTCCATTTGTGATGGGATTCACGCGGCGTAGTAGCTTCGTGGCCGATGTCTGACTTCTTGCGCGATTACCTCAACGTGGTGTGGTTCGGTGCCGCTGCGGTGGTGCTGGCCAGCCTGCTGCTCGGCATCTCGGCACTGCTGCGGCCGAACAAGCCGTCGGCCGAGAAGAACATGGCCTACGAAAGCGGCGTCAACCCGGTTGGTGACGGTTGGTCGCAGAGCCAGGTCCGCTATTACATTTTCGCTCTGCTCTTCGTGGTCTTCGAAGTGGAAGCCGTCTTCATCTTCCCGTGGGCCACCCGACTCGAGGTCTACGGCTTGTTCGGCCTCGCTGAAATGGGCATTTTCGTCTTCGTCCTGTTCCTTGGCCTCGTGTACGCGTGGCGCAAGGGCGTCTTGCGCTGGGTGTAACCACATGGGTCTTGTCGACAAAGGGCGCTTGCCCAAACCTCTCACGTCACTGTTCAACCTGGGCCG
>Ga0105044_10013382_pt1 | contig 11143 bp, 11 predicted proteins | sample MAT01_FD_78092 | JGI IMG/M metagenome (GOLD analysis project Ga0105044, IMG submission 78092) | Freshwater microbial communities from Lake Fryxell liftoff mats and glacier meltwater in Antarctica - MAT-01 | ecosystem: Environmental > Aquatic > Freshwater > Ice > Liftoff microbial mat | place... | reverse complement strand
CCACCGGTTGCCGGCCCACCCGGCCGCCAAGGTGCCGCCGATACTGGCCGGCCCGATCACCGCAATCGCCAGCGCGCCCAACGCGCCGGTCGTCGTCATGCCGATCGACGCCAGCATGCCGCCCGGCAGGATCGGGCCACACAGTTCCACCACCATCGCGGGCGGATGCGCGCCGAAAAAGGGCCAGCTGAGAGCCGCAGCTGAAAAAGCCCGGAAAGATCAGCGCATAGGACGGATCGCGCATGGCCCGCATCAGGACGTGCCCATCGCCCCGCGGCCGGTTCGGCGCGGCGCGCCTTGGCAGGGGCGCGCAGCAACGGCAGCACCGGCATGCTGGCCCCGATCATCGCGGCGAAAATCGGGAACACCGGTTGCCCGGGCATCAGGCCCGGCAGGCCCGGCAGACCCGGGGGGGCCAGCGGCGGGCCGAACACCTGCCCGGCATGCCCCGCCGCGCTGGCAATCGCCATGGTCATCGAGCCGTTGGCATCGCCGGACGCCCGCCCGACCACCGCCTGCACCACACCAGAACCCATGCCCGCAATGCCGAAACCGATCAGGATCGCCAGCCCCTGATGCGCCAGCGGCATGGTGGCAAAAAACCCGGCAGCACCAGCCCCGCCATCAGGAACACACTGCCCGGCAGCACCGCCCAACGGTCGCCCGGCTTGTCCGCCATCGCGCTGGACAGCGGCGCACCGATGCCCCAGGCCAGACCTTGAATCGCGATGGCCAGGCTGAAATCGGCACGCGGCCAGCCAAATGCGGTCGCGATGGGCAACTGGAGCAGGCCAAAGCTGGCACGCAGGGCGGTTGCGGCCACCAGGCTGGCGCAACCGGTCGGCAGGACGGGGGTGAACCTGGATGTGCGGGCCATGCCCGCCGCAACCTGCCACCCGCATGGGCCAGGTCAATCCAACCTTTGTGATGGCATCCCTCAACGCCGCGGCATGGCGCAAGGCGCGCTTTCTTTCGCGGCTGGCCCCGGTTAGCAATCGGCCATGACCACGCTGGCCACCCTTTACGCCGACCGCATCGCCACCGGCCGGCTGCAGCCCGATCCGGTGCAACTGGCCGTGCTGCCACATCTGGACCGGGTGCAGGACGATCTGGCGCATCCGGTGCGCACGGGCCTGTTTCGCAAGACCGCACCTGTGCGGGGCCTGTATCTGTGGGGCGGCGTCGGGCGGGGCAAGTCGATGCTGATGGACATGCTGGCCGAAACTGCCCCGGTCCCGGTCTGGCGTCGCCATTTCCATGCCTTCATGCAATGGGTTCATGCCGAGATCGCACGGGCGCGCAAGACCGGCGTGGACGACGCGATCCCGCCCGTCGCCGACAAGATCATCGCCGCCGCGCGCCTGCTGGCGTTTGACGAGATGCAGATCACCGACATCACCGATGCGATGCTGGTCGGCCGCCTGTTCGAACGGCTGTTTGCGGGCGGGGTCACCGTCGTCGCCACATCGAACCGCCATCCGGATGACCTGTACAAGGACGGGCTGAACCGCGCGCTGTTTGTGCCCTTCATCGCGCTGATGAAGGACCGCATGGAGGTGGTCGAACTGGCTGGCCATGCCGATCACCGGCAGGGGCGGCTGGCGGGCGAGCGCAGCTATTTCACCCCGGTCGATGCTGCCGCCCGCGCCGCCGTGGCCGGGATCTGGGATCGGCTGACCCATGGCCAGGCGCATCCCCTGACCCTGCGGGTGCATGGCCGCGATGTGCTGATCCCGGCGTTTCACAATGGCGTGGCGCGGGCAGGTTTCTATGACCTGTGCGGCCAGCCGCTGGGCCCGGCCGATTATCTGGCGCTGGCCGCCGCCGCGCGGGTGCTGATCGTGGAGGATATCCCGCAGCTTGGGTCGGAAAACTTCAATCAGGCGCGCCGTTTCGTGACCCTGATCGACGCGCTGTACGAGGCGAAGGTGCGCCTGATCTGCACCGCCGCCGCAAGGCCACAGATGCTGTATGTCGAGGGCGAGGGCAGTTTCGAGTTCAACCGCACCGCCAGCCGCCTGATCGAGATGCAGTCCGACGGCTGGGGCCGGGCATGAGCGGCGAGACCGATCTGGGCCGGTTGCTGGCCGGCATGGCCCCGGTGCTGGACCCGGTCACCTATATCTTTGCGACCACGTCCGACCGGGCCCATCCTGTCCGCGCCCATGCGCTGATGATCATGGCCGAGGACGCGGGGCTGACGCTGATCCTGCCGCAGGCGGCGGCCACGCCCGACCTGACCCCGGTATTTCCCTGCCGCCGGATTACCCTGACCATCCATTCCGGCCTGTCCGCCGTCGGTCTGATGGCTGCTGTCAGCACGGCGCTGGCGCAGGCCGGGATCGGCTGCAATCCGGTGGCGGGCTATTGCCACGATCACCTGTTTGTTCCGGCGGACCGGGCGCAGGATGCGATGGCCGTGCTGGCGCGGCTGACGAAAAAAGGGGGCCGTTGAACCGGCCCCCTTGCTGCACCTGCCCGACAGGTGTTGCGTTATGCTTCCGGCAGGTCAGGCACGACCAGCCGCTGGCCCACCATGATCTGGTCGGGGCTCGACAACAGATCGCGGTTGGCGTCGAAGATCAGCCCGTAATAGGTCACCGAGCCGTAGAATTTGACCGCAATCGCGCCGAGCGAATCGCCCGCGCTGACGGTGTAAAAGCGGTAGCTTTCGGTGTCGGTGGCAGTCTGCACCACCCGCACCTCGACCCCGGCACCGCCTACGGCATCGGGCACGGCGGGCGCTTGGCCGCCTTGGGCCACGCGCGCTTCGGCCACCAGGCTCGACAGCAGCACCGCCGTATCCACCCGCCCATCCGCCGTGACCAGAATCTGCGGCACCGAAATGCGCCCTTCTGCCGCCGCTTCGTTCAGCAGCGCGTCGATATAGCTGTCGGTCTGGCCTTCCTGCAGCGCCTGCACCACCAGAACCTGAAGTGCGGTGCGCGGCGTCGCGGGGGCGGCGGTGTTGCCGGTGACGGTGCGGATCCCGTTGAGAGCGTTGGCGGTCATGTCGCGCATCGGGTCGGCACCGGCGGCTTGCGGCGCCGATTGCAGGCCAAGGCCCGCGAGCACGGCGGACGTTGTCTCGCCCAGGCTGGTCTGGTCGGTGACGATGGTGCGCTCGGAAACCGGCACGCCACGACCGATGCCAAAGGTGGATGGCGCAGCAACACGGGCCTGAATCGGGGCCAGCGCGGGGGCCGGGGCAGCGGCCATCTCGTCCGCCTGCGGCAGCGATTCGCGGTAGGCGATCATCGCGGCGGCGATGGCATCGGCCTCCTGGGGCGTCAGCGACAGATCGTCATTGGCCCGCGTCACCTGCGCATCGCCTGCTGCCAAGAGCGGCAGCGCCCCGGCACTGGCCAGCGCGGCGGGGGCAGCCGCCTGCATCCGCGCCTCGGCAAAGGGTTTGATGATGATCAGCGCGCAAAGGGCGACGGCAAAGGCGAACAGCCCGGTGACAAATCGGATCATGACGGTATTCCTGAAACGGGTCGCGAGGCGCTGCGGGGCGGTGGGTGGCATCATCGGCGGCGGCATCTGCGGGGCCATGGCGGTGGTCGCATGGATCACCCTGCATCCCCCGGCACGATGCTGGTCAGGCCCAGACCAAGCCAGTCCTGCATCCCGCCCCGGTAATAGAACAGCTTGTCCGCCGGATAGCCCGCCGCCAGCAGGTTGGTGACCGCACGGGGGGACTGGCCGCTCCACGCGCCATCACAGAACAGCATCAGGTCCAGCGCATCGGCGAAATCCAGGGTCCCGTCGCGGTCAACCGCGCCCAGCGCCAGCAGGATGTCGCGCAGATAGGGGTTGTCTTGTTGCAATGTGGCAAAGGGCACGTTGATCGCCGCCGGGATCGAGCCTCGGCCATGGAATTCGGGCAGGCGGCTGTCCAGCAGCAGGCCGGTGCCCGCACTGACCCGGGTTTGCAGAAAGGCAATCACCTCAAGCTCGGCCACGGTGGCCACGCCGGGGGCGGCGCTGACCGGGGTGATGCAGGCGGGCGGGCAGGCACGGGCGGTGCGGGCAAATTCGCCGGTCAGCAGTGCCGCCTGATCCTGATTGCGGGCAATGGTATGGCTTTGGCCGTTGACGACGAACGTGGTTTCCAGCCGATCTGCAGTCAGGCGCACATCCTGCGCCATCGCCGACCCGGCAACCAGCCCGGTGGCCAGCCACAAGGGCAGCCAAACAAAACGCTTCATCTTTCCTTCCCCCGTCGAATGACCACCACATCTGGGCGAGCTGCGGGCAGGCAGTAGAAAGACAGTCATTCGCCGCCAGATGTAGCGGCGGATTTCTGCTCATGTCAAACGGCAAGCGAATCACCCGACAGTGATTCGTTGTGATTCGGGCTGATCTGTTGCACCTGCGCAATCCGGTGGCAGCGCGGGCAAAGCTGTGGCATGACTGACGCCCGAAAGCCTGCCTTGCGCGGGCCGCTGCCAAAGGGGGCCAGACCAGATGCGCAACGCCGAAATTGCCGAACGGCGCAAGACATCCATCGCGCGCGGCGTGGGGATGCAGACGCAGATCTATGTGGACCGGGCGCTGAACAGCGAAGTCTGGGATGTCGAGGGCAACCGCTATATCGACTTTGCCGCCGGGATCGCCGTTGTCAACACCGGCCACCGCCATCCGCGCGTGATGGCGGCGGTGCACAAGCAGTTGGACAGCTTTACCCATACCTGCCACCAGGTCCTGCCGTACGAGCCGTATATCCGGCTGGGCGAGCGGCTGAATGCATCGGTGCCCGGCGATTTCGACAAGCGCACCATGTTCGTGACCACCGGGGCCGAGGCGGTGGAGAACGCGGTCAAGATCGCCCGATATGCCACCGGCCGCACCGCCGTCATCGCGTTCGGCGGCGCGTTTCATGGCCGGACTTTCATGGGCATGGCGCTGACGGGCAAGGTCGCGCCTTACAAGGCGGGCTTTGGCACCATGATGCCGGATGTCTATCACGTGCCGTTTCCGATCGAACTGCACGGCACGGCGGTGGCGGATTCGATGGCGGGGATCAAGGCGCTGTTCAAGGCCGACCTGGACCCCGGCCGCGTGGCGGCGATCATTCTGGAGCCGGTGCAGGGCGAAGGCGGCTTTTACCCCGCCCCGGCCGAGTTGATGCGCGGGCTGCGGCGGTTGTGCGACGACCACGGCATCGTGCTGATCGCGGACGAGGTGCAGACCGGGTTCGCCCGCACCGGCAAGCTGTTCGCGATGGAGCATTACGATGTGGCCGCCGATCTGACCTGCATGGCCAAGGGGCTGGGCGGCGGGCTGCCGATCGCCGCCGTGACGGGGCGCGCGTCGATCATGGACGCGGCCAATCCGGGCGGTCTGGGCGGCACCTATGGCGGCAACCCCCTGGGCATCGCCGCCGCCCATGCCGTGCTGGACGTGATCGAGGATGAAAACCTGTGCGAACGGGCGAACATGCTGGGATCGCGCCTGCGCCAGCGGCTGGAATCGCTGCGCGCCACCACGCCGCAGATCGTCGACATCCGGGGGCCCGGCTTCATGGTGGCGGTCGAGTTCAACGTGCCCGGCGGGCACGAGCCGGACGCCGATTTCACCAACCGGGTCAAGGCCGAGGCGCAGGCGCGCGGCCTGATCCTGCTGACCTGCGGCGTCTACGGCAACGTCGTGCGTTTCCTGGCCCCGATCACGATTCAGGACGAGGTGTTCGCCGAGGCGCTGGACATCATCGAGGCATCGGTGGCGGCGGCGCAGGGGTGACCCTCCCCCTCACCCCCGACCCCTCCCCCCCCAAAAAGGGGGCGAGGGGGGGCGCTCAACCGACCAGCGCGCGGATCCGGGCAATCGGCGATGCAGGGCGCTTGGGTCAGCGCATAAAATGCTGTCGGCGGCGGCATGTAGGCAGCCTCGCGCCAGCGGCGCTCAACTGACCAGCGCGGGGTCCGAGCAATCGGCGATGTAGGGTGCTTCGGTCAGCGCATAAAATGGTGTCGGCGGCGGCATGCCGGACTCCTCCAGCCAGACGCCATCCAGGCAGAAATCCTGCGCATAGTTGCCCGCGTTGAAGCCAAACCCGCCCAGGCCGCAGTTTGTTGCGGTGCCGTCGGCATTCCAGCCCTGATCGAACGGGCCGGGGATGCGGTCATTGGTCGGGAATATCTGTTCGCGCGGCAGATAGCGCAGGTACCAGGTCTGCCAGTCCTGCCGATCGGCCAGGGACCATGACCCCAGCGCGATGCCATCCCGATAGCCGGTGATCTGGAAAGCCGTGACATCGTCCTGGGTGATGATATCGGCATCGCGCAGCCGGTCGGGAAACTCCATCCGGCCCGACATGGTATAGCCGTTCGACCCCTGCCAGCAAATCCAGATCGTCACCGCCTGCGCCGGTGCGGCCGACAGCGCCAGTACCAGCGCGAGGCTGAGGGCGCGCAAGGAGAGCAACCGCCACATCATCCGTTCTCGCGCAGGACATGGCCCGCCAGATACAGCGAACCGCAGATCAGGATGCGCGCCTGCGGGGCGCGGATGGCCAGCGCCTGCAGCGCGTCGGCCACCGACGCGGCCTGATGCGCAGGCAGGCCGACGGCGGCGGCATGGGCGGCGATGCTGGCGGCGGGGATCGCGTTCGCCTCGCCCGGGATCGTCACCGCGCTCAGGCTGGCCGCGACGGCGGCCATCGGGCGCATGAAGCCCGCGACATCCTTGGTGTTCAGCATGCCGCAGATCAGATGCGTCTCGCGCAGGGGCATGGCTTGCAGCGTGGCGGCAATCGCCCGCCCGCCGGCGGGGTTGTGGCCGCCGTCCAGCCACAGTTCGGCCTTGGGCACCAGTTCGGCCAGCGCGCCGATGTCCAGCCGCTGCATCCGGGCCGGCCAATCGGCGTGGGTCACGGCGGCCTCGCAGGCGTCATTGTCCTGGCCCAGCGCGCGCAGCGCAGCCAGCGCGGTACCTGCGTTCATGATCTGGTGCGGCCCGCGCAGGACGGGCAAGGGCAGGTCCACCAGCCCGCGTTCGTCCTGATAGATCAGCCGCCCGTGTTCGACACCGACATGCCAGTGCTGACCATGCGCCAGCAGCGGCGCGCCATGGCGCGCAGCCACCCTTTCGATCACCGCCATCGCGGCGTCGTGCTGGCCGGCCACCACGCAAGGCACGCCACGCTTGATGATCCCGGCCTTTTCGCCCGCGATCAGTTCCAGCGTATCGCCCAGATAGGACTGGTGATCCATGTCCACCGGCGTGATCACCGTCAGCACCGGCTGGCTGACCACATTGGTCGCATCCAGCCGCCCGCCCAGACCAACCTCGAGCAGGGTCCAGTCGGCCGGCGTTTCGGCAAAGGCCAGCAGGGCCGCCGCCGTCGTGATCTCGAAAAAGGTGATCGGGTCGGGGCCGTTGGCATCCATGCAGCGGTCCAGCACTTCGGCCAGATCACCCTCGCGGATCAGGGTGCCGGCCAGGCGGATGCGTTCATGGAACCGCACCAGGTGGGGCGAGGTATAGCAATGCGTGACCGCGCCCGCCCCTTCCAGCCCGGCGCGGATCATCGCCAGGGTCGAGCCTTTGCCATTGGTACCCGCGACATGCACCACCGGTGGCAGGTTCTGTTCGGGGTTGCCCAGCGCGTCCAGGATGCGGTGCATCCGGCCCAGCGTCAGGTCGATGATTTTCGGGTGCAGCGTCACCATCCGCTGCAGGATCACGTCCGATGCGGCGAAACTCATGGCTTGGCTGCGGGTTTCGCGGGCTGTTTCGCCTCTGCGGTGGCAGCAGGCCTGGGTGGTGCCGCTGCGGGCGCGGCGGGCGGCGGGGTGACGGCGACGGGGGGCGGCAGGTCGCCTTTGACAGCCGGGGTCTGGCGCATCAGCATCCGCACGATGGTGACAAGTTCATCCTTCAGCTTGCCCCGGGGCGTGACCCGGTCCAGCATCCCGTGATCCAGCAGATATTCCGACCGCTGGAACCCTTCGGGCAGCTTTTCGCGGATCGTCTGTTCGATCACCCGCTGCCCGGCAAAGCCGATCAGGGCGTTGGGCTCGGCCAGTTGCACATCCCCCAGCATCGCATAGCTGGCCGTGACGCCGCCGGTGGTGGGATGGGTCAGCACCACGATGTAGGGCAGGCCCGCTTCCTTGACCATGTTTACCGCAACAGTGGTGCGCGGCATCTGCATCAGGGACAGGATGCCTTCCTGCATCCGTGCGCCACCGGCGGCGGAAAACAGGATTAGCGGGCGTTTCAACTGCACCGCCCGTTCTGCCGCCGCCACGATGGCATTGCCGACATACATGCCCATCGAGCCCGCCATGAAGGCGAAATCCTGCGCACAGGCGACCACCGGCGTACGCCCCATCTCGCCCTCGGCGACCAGCATCGCGTCTTTCTCGCCGGTGACTTTGCGCGCCTCGCGCAGGCGGTCCGGATACTTTTTCTGGTCGCGAAACTGCAGCGGGTCGGCAATGGGTTCGGGCACCTTCACCTCGGTGAACACGCCGCCGTCGAACAGGGCGGCAAAGCGCGCGCGGGGCGTGATCGCCATGTGATGGCCGCAGTTGGTGCAGACTTGCAGATTGTCGGCCAGTTCGCGGTGAAACAGCATCGTCCCGCACTCGTCGCACTTGGACCACAGGTTCTCGGGCACCTCGCGACGCGAGAAGATCGAGTTGATCCGCGGGCGGACGTAGTTGGAAATCCAGTTCATGCACGCCTCGTCTGGCCGTTGGGCTGACCCCGCAGATAAGGAAACGGGGCCTGGAATGCAATCGGCGGCGCTGGTGTCACCTGCCGACACGATTTCGCCAGCCCGGTTGAAACTTTGTCAAAGGCCAGCGCGTTGGTTCAGACAGCGGGTCACAAAGGACAAAGGACGTTGCCATGGCCGCATCGGGATCACTGATCTACCGACAATCCGGCTGGACGCGCATGACCCACTGGGTCTGGGCCGTGTCGCTGTTCTTTCTGCTGCTCAGCGGGTTGCAGATTTTCAACGCATTTCCCAAGCTGGTCTGGGGCAAAGAGGCGGGGTTCGAGTATGACAACGCCTTTCTCGAGATCGGCGCGCAGGACGTGGATGGGGCACGGCAGGGCTATCTGGACCTGTTCGGCACCCGGTATGACACCACTGGCTGGCTGGGGCTGCAGGGCGACACGGTGCAGGCGTTTCCCGCGGCGGTGACGATCCCGTCGACCCGCAATCTGGCCTTTGGCCGCATCGTGCATTTCTTTTTCGCCTGGATTCTGGTCGGCACGCTGGCCATCTGGGCCGTCGCATCGGTGGTGAATGGCCATCTGCGGCGCGATCTGGTGCCGAACGGGGCCGATCTGCGCAAGCTGCCCGGCGACATCGCCGACCACGCCCGCCTGCGGTTTCACCACACCCGGCAGTATAACGTATTGCAAAAACTGGCCTATGGTGGCGTGCTGTTCGTTGCCTTTCCGCTGATCATCCTGACCGGCCTGTGCATGTCGCCCAGTTTCAACGCCATGGCCCCCTGGCTCCTGGACGTGTTCGGCGGGCGGCAATCGGCGCGGACCATTCATTTTCTGACCATGGCGGCACTGGTGGCATTCTTTGTGGTGCACATGCTGATGATTCTGGCCGCCGGACCGCTGAACGAGCTGCGCTCGATCATCACCGGCTGGTACCGCATCGACCCCGAACCAACCCCCGCCAAGGAGGATGCGCAATGAACCGCAGGACATTGCTGACCGGCGCATCGGTCGCGGCCCTTTCGGGGTGCAAGGTGCTGGATGATGCCCGGGGCGGCACGCTGGGCGCGGTGATGGCCTCGGCCAACAGCCTGACCTACCGGGTCCACCGTGCGCTGGGCGGCGGCCACACGCTGGCGCCCGAATACACCCAGGCCGACATCCGGCAGGGGATGCACCCCAACGGATCGACCAACCCGCAGACGGCGGATTATCTGGCCTTGCAGGGCAATGCCTGGGCCGATTACCGGCTCGAGGTTGGCGGCATGGTCGGGCAGACCCTGTCGCTGAGCCTGGCCGACCTGCGGGCCATGCAAGCGCAAACCCAGATCACCCGGCATGATTGTGTCGAAGGCTGGTCCTGCATCGCCAAATGGACCGGCGTGCGGCTTGGTCATGTGCTGGCAATGGCTGCCCCGCAGGCCGGGGCGCGGTTCGCGGTGTTCCACTGCTTTGACGCCATCGAGCGTGGGCTGGCAGGCGAGGTGCTGTATCACGAAAGCATCGACATGGTCGATGCGACCCATCCGCAGACCATCCTCGCCTGGGGGGTGAATGACGAGGACCTGCCGGTGCGCAACGGCGCGCCGCTGCGGGTTCGGGTCGAGCGGCAGTTGGGTTACAAGATGGCCAAGTACATCCGCCGGATCGACCTGGTAGCCGATTTCACCGGGCTGGGGCGCGAACGCGGCGGATACTGGCCCGACAAGGGCTATGACTGGTTCGCAGGCATCTGAGCCGGGGGGGGGCTGAGGGGCGACCCAAGCGGTGGCCCGAGCGGTGGTCCCGACAACCGCCCTATTTCGGCCTTGAAACCGCATTAGCGGGGCTGGATGGCCCCGACCTACCACAACATGGCACCGACGCAGGATCAGCCACCATTGGTTGATCCGTTGCCCGGCCCATGGCTCAGCCTGGCCACGCTGGGTCTGGTCGTCGCGGGTTGGGGCGCGGTGATGGGGCCGCATCTGCCGCTGTGGGCCCTGATCCCGGGCGGCCTGCTGCTGTGGGGGGTGACGCTGATGCTGGCGGCCCGGTTGACGCGCCGCCGTCGTGCGCGCGTGGCGTTGACCGGCGCGGTTGACGCCCATGCCCCGGCCCTGCGCCGCAACCTGGCACGGGCGCAGCGGCGCAATGATTATGGCCATCTGGTGCGCGACGACACCGCTGCAGCGGTGGCCGAGTTTCTGGCTTCGGTCGGGCTGTCAGCCCACGACCTGCCGCAGGCGGCAGCGCTGATCCGGGCCCGACTGGGACAGGCCGATCGCGCCACAGCCGAAAGCGGTCACGGCCTGGACCAGATCCCCGCCGATCCTGCCGCATTCGAGCGGTTTGTCGCAGACGCGCTGGTGCGGGCGGGGTGGCAGGCGCGGGTCACCGGTGCCTCGGGCGATCAGGGCACCGACGTGGTGGCGATCAAGGACGGGCTCTCGGTCGGGTTGCAGTG
>Ga0105044_10013373_pt1 | contig 11145 bp, 8 predicted proteins | sample MAT01_FD_78092 | JGI IMG/M metagenome (GOLD analysis project Ga0105044, IMG submission 78092) | Freshwater microbial communities from Lake Fryxell liftoff mats and glacier meltwater in Antarctica - MAT-01 | ecosystem: Environmental > Aquatic > Freshwater > Ice > Liftoff microbial mat | place... | reverse complement strand
GTTGGCGTCGCGCCCACCAGCCCGGCGGGGCCAACGCGGGTTCGGTGTTCACCAACCCGCCGGGCGACTCCGCCGGCCGGCTGATCGACGCCGCCGGGCTCAAGGGTCGGCGCGTCGGCTCGGCGTCGGTGTCGACCAAGCACGCCAACTTCATCCAGGTCGACCGCGACGGGTCGGCGAACGACGTGCACCGGCTCATGGATGAGATCGTCCGCGTGGTCGCCGACGCAACCGGGGTCACCCTGCACGCCGAGACGCGGCTCGTGGGGTTCGCCCCCGATGACGATCCGGCGGGGGAGCGCGTCTCGTGAAGCTGCTCGCCACCCTCGACCCCCGCCGCCGACGCGCCACCACGCCCGACGACCTCCACGACGTCCTCGATGACGACGAGTACGAGTACGTCTTCGTCGACGAGGACGATCCCTCCTGGGACGACGAGGATGCCTGGTACGCCGAGGCCGATGCGCTCGAGGGTTCGCCCGGGGTGGATCCGCGCATCGCGGCGCGACGCGACGAGGTGGCGCAGGCCCGTTGGCTGCGTCTGCGCCGACGGCTGCTCGGCGTCGCCGTCGTCCTCGCGGTCGTCCTGGGTGCCGGGGGCCTGACCCGCTCGGCGCTGCTCGATGTCGACGAGGTCACGGTCTCGGGCGCCGTTCGGTCCGATCCCGGCTCCCTCGTCGCCGCAGCCGGGATCCCGCCGGGTACGCCGCTGGTCGGCCTCGACCTCGACCGCTCCCTCGCCGGGGTGCGGTCCGAGCCCTGGGTCCTCGACGCCAGCATCGATCGCACCTGGTCGGGGACGGTGTCCATCGCCGTCGTCGAGCGCACCCCCGTCGCCACCGTGAACGCCGGCGCCGGCGGGTGGCTGCTCGTCGACGGTGATCGCCGGATCGTGGCCACCTCGGCCGCGCCTCCGGACCTGCCCCTCGTCGACGGGGTCGGATCGGGGGCGGTCGGTGACTCGCTCGATCCGAGCGCCCAGGGCGCGATCGACGTGGCGCGGGCGCTGACCCCGGGGGTGCGCAGCCGGGTGGCGGTCGTCCGGGTCGCCGGTCCCGATGCCATCGAGCTCGCCCTGCAACCGACCGGTTCGGTGCGGTTCGGGCCCGCGACCGAGCTCGACACGCGCATGCGCACGCTGCAGACGGTTTTCGCCCGGGTCGATCTGGTGTGCCTCGAAACCATCGACCTGCAGGTGCCCGACAACGCGGTGTTGACCCGGGTTCCGGCGTGTGCGTAGTGTTTGACGCCTTCCTCGAGGGTTCTACAACCCTCAACCTCTGGTCGAACGTGAGGGCCGCCCGCGGCCACGGTGTGACCACGGGCCGGCGGATTCGGTCGGCGGGGCCGGACCGCCCGCCGGACACCACCTCTGCTGAAGGACCACCCGATGCCTGACGAACGCCTCTTCGATCTCGACGGTCCGTCGGCGTCGGCACCTCCACCGCTGCCCCCACCGCCGCTCCCGGCCGAGGCACCGATCCCGGCCGAGTCGCCCGGCCCGGCCGAGGCACCGATCCCTGCGGCCGTCGAGCAGCGACCACCGCCACCGCCGGCGCCGCCTCCCCCGGCTGCCGTTCCGACCGAGCCGGCACCCACCGAGCAACCGCCCACCGGTCCCGTGCCGTCCGAGCCGGCACCGGCCGAACCCGCCGCCGAGGCGCCGCCGGAACCCGTTCCCGTCGCCGGCGCGCCGGTCCCGGCCAAGAAGGCGGCCGCCCGCAAGGCGCCGAGCAAGCCCCGGAAGCGGGCGGCGAAGAAGAAGGCCGCAGCCCCGGCGCCGCCTCCGGAGGGGACCATCACCCCGCCGGAGCCCGTTGTGGGCGACACTTCACCGGTCGGCACGGCCAGCCCGAACCCCCCGACGACCCCAGCTCCGAGCAGCACCGGCTCCCCAGCACCCCTCGCGGCGGCGCCCGACATGAACACCCCTGATGTGGAGGTACGAGACGCTATGGCCGGCAACCCGCAGAACTATCTGGCCGTCATCAAAGTGGTCGGCGTGGGCGGCGGCGGCTGCAACGCGGTCAACCGCATGATCGACGCCGGGCTCAAGGGCGTGGAGTTCATCGCCGTGAACACCGACGCGCAGGCGCTGCTGATGAGCGACGCCGACGTGAAGCTCGACATCGGCCGTGAGCTGACCCGGGGCCTCGGCGCCGGCAGCGACCCCGATGTGGGCCGGCAGGCCGCCGACGAGCACCGGGGCGAGATCGAAGAGGTGCTCAAGGGCGCCGACATGGTCTTCATCACCGCCGGCAAGGGCGGTGGTACCGGTACCGGTGCCGCTCCGGTCATCGCCGAGGTCGCCAAGTCCATCGGCGCGCTCACGATCGGCGTGGTCACCCGCCCGTTCGGCTTCGAGGGCCGCCGCCGTGCCGTGCAGGCCGAGCAGGGCATCCAGCGCCTCAAGGAGAAGGTCGACACCCAGATCGTCATCCCGAACGATCGGCTGCTCACCGTCTCCAACGAGAAGACCTCGGTGCTCAACGCCTTCAAGATGGCCGACGAGGTCCTCCTCCAGGGCGTCCAGGGCATCACCGATCTCATCACCACGCCCGGTCTGATCAACACCGACTTCGCCGACGTGAAGATGATCATGAGCGACGCCGGGTCGGCCCTGATGGGCATCGGCTACGGCTCCGGTGAGGGCCGGGCGCTCAACGCAGCCCGCGGCGCCATCAGCAGCCCGCTCCTCGAGGCGTCCATCGAGGGCGCCCGCGGCATCCTGCTCACCATCGCCGGTGGCAGTGACCTCGGCCTGTTCGAGGTCAACGAGGCCGCCGAGGTGATCCACGGCGTCGCCCACCCTGACGCCAACATCATCTTCGGGACGGTCATCGACGACGAGATGGGCGACGAGGTCCGGGTGACCGTCATCGCGGCCGGCTTCGACCGCTGGGACGGCGAGCGGGCCGAGAAGGCCGCCGGTGGGGCGTTGCCCGGCAACCCGCCCCCGCCCGCCCCGCCCGGTCGGGCCGCCGATCTGGCGCCGGTCAAGGATGTCTTCGCCACCGACGAGGATGAGGGCGACCTCGACGACGACGACGACTTCGACGTCCCGTCCTTCCTGAAGTAGCCGGTACGGTCACCTCGTGACCACCCCGCTGCACGACCTCCGGCCCCGCCCACGCGGGGCCGTGTCGCGTCCGGCCCGCCCGCAGCGCGCCGAGTGGCGTCGGCCGAGGAGATCCCGGTGACCGCGCACGTCGAGTCCGGCGGGACCGACCGATGGGGCACGCATGCCCGGACGACCGCCAAGGTCGACGGCACCTTCGCCATCGACGCGGACCGGTCCGAGCTCGAGGTCGCCCGCCGCTCCCTCGTGGATCTGCCGTGGGTCTGGCTGCGCCAGATGCACGGTCGCACGGTCCATGTCGTCGGCGCCGACGACCTCGACGCGGTGCGTGGTCGTGACGGTGACGCCCTCGTGACGGCCCGATCCGGGGTCGTGCTGGCGGTGCAGACGGCCGATTGCGTACCGGTCACCTTCGCCAGCCGGGAGGGCGTCATCGGGGTGGCCCACGCCGGCTGGCGCGGTCTGGAGGCGGGCGTGCTCGAGGCGACGACCGACGCGATGCGGTCGCTCGGGGCGACGCAGGTGAAGGCGCAGATCGGCCCCCACATCCACGCCAGCTGCTACGAGTTCGGCGTCGACGAGCTCGCTCGCCTGGTCCGCCGGTTCGGGCCGGAGGTCGCCACCCGGACCCCGGGCGGGCGGCCGGCCTTCGACGCGACCGCGGCGGCCCACGTCGCGCTCGCTGACGCGGCCGTCGACGTCCCGGCTCGGATGGACGAGGCGCTCCACCCTCGTCGCGGGGCGATGGTCGGGTGCACGGCATGCGGAGCGGACCGCTGGTTCTCCCACCGCGCCCGTGCCGAGCCCGGGCGCATGGCGACGGTCGTGTGGCGCGATCCGGTCGACCCGAACGGAACCCGGCCGTGACGGATGCGCCCCTTCCGCCGCCCACCGCCGCGATCGTCGCCCTTCGCGCGCAGCAGGTCCGAGATCGCATCGCCCGGGCCGGTGGCGATCCGGCGGGGGTGCGGCTCGTTGCGGTCACCAAGGGGTTCGGCCCCGAGGTCGCCCGCACGGCGATCGCCGCCGGTCTGGTCGACCTCGGCGAGAACTACGCCCAGGAGCTCGTGGCCAAGGTCGAGGATCTGGCGCGCCCAGAGGACCCGGTACGCGACGTCCGGTGGCACTTCCTGGGTCGGCTCCAGACCAACAAGGTGCGCCACCTGGCGCCGTTCGTGGCGCTGTGGCAGTCGGTCGATCGCCCGGGTCTGGTCCGCGAGATCGCCAAGCGGGCGCCCGAGGCTTCGATCCTGCTCCAGATCAACCTGTCGGCCGAACCCCAGAAGGGCGGGTGCGCGCCCGACGAGGTTCCCGCGCTGGTGGGGCTCGCCCGGGACTCGGGGCTCGACGTGCAGGGCTTCATGGGGGTGGCACCGGCGGGGGACCCGACCCTCGCCCGCCCTGGGTTCGAACAGTTGGTCGCGCTGGCCGACGCGTTCGAGCTGCCCGAGCGATCGATCGGCATGAGCGGGGATCTCGAGGTCGCCGTGGCCTGCGGAGCCACGATGGTCCGCATCGGCCGCGACCTGTTCGGCGACCGCCCACCCCGGCCGGGGTGAGCCGCCGAGCCACCCGCACCCCCGACCCGAGGTCGAGGGTCGAAGGACCCCATCGTGTGGTGGAGGTCGAGGGTTCGCCGGGTGTGGCGCCGGGACCCCGGCCTCCACGCACCGTGGTCGGCGGCCCCGACCGAAATCGGGTTCACCCTCCGGCGCGCACTAGGGTGACCGGGTTCCCCTGACCGCGGGTCGGCCGTGCGACACTCGTGTGCGCCGTCTCAGGAGGTTTGATGGCTTCCTTCCTCAAGCGGGCCCAGCTGTACCTGGGGCTCGGGCCAGATGACGAGTACGAGGAGTACGAGGAGTACGACGAGGCGCCTGCCGCCGCGCCAGTCGCTCGCGAGGCGCGTGACGACCACGCGCCCGCAGCCATCGCACCGGTCCGCTCGCAGCCGACGGCGCCCCGCCCGGCACCGCCGGCGGCCCGTCCCGCGCCGGTGCGCCCCGCCCCGCCCCGCCCCGTCGCCACTCCGCTGCCTCCCACCCGGGTCACGACGCAGCGCCCGGCTCCGCCCGGACGTCAGCGCCAGCCCGAGCCCGTCGCCGAGCAGTCCGCGGTGCGGACCCTTCCGTCGGCCACCCGTGGCGATGCCCCCCCTCCCCCCAAGAACAAGTCGGTGGTACGAGCCGTGTCAGCCCAAGCCAAGCCCTCGGTGATCTCGCCGAAGTCGTTCACCCACGCCCAGGAGGTCGCCGACAAGTTCAAGGCGTCCCAGCCGGTGATCCTCAACCTCCAGGGCGTCGACCGCGAGCTGTCGCGTCGCCTCCTCGATTTCTCGAGCGGCATCTGCTACGCCCTCGGCGGTCACATGGAGAAGGTCGCCACCAAGGTGTACCTGCTGACCCCGACCAACGTCGAGGTCTCGGCCGAGGAGCGTCGCCGCCTCCAGGAGCGCGGTCTGCACGACGCCTGATCCGTTCCGGGGCGCTACCCGGGTGCGGCCGTGCGGCGGTACGCTCGACGCACCCCCCGACCCCCACGGAACGTCACACCCCCATGCGCTCGCTGATCTGCCTCCTGCTCCAGCTCTTCATGTTCGTGCTCTTCGCCCGCATGCTCCTCAGTTGGTTCCCGATGCCGCCTGACGGGTTCCTGGCCTCGGTCAACCGGGCGCTGTTCAGCGTCACCGAGCCGGTCCTGGCACCGGTCCGATCCGTGGTGCCGCCCGTCCGGACCGGGGCGATGGCCTTCGATCTGTCCCCGATCATCGTGTTCATCGCCATCATCCTGCTCTCGGGCTGGATCTGCTGACGAACCCTCTCCACGGCGTTGCACACCCGTGCGGCGATCGGAGCGGCATCCGACGGGGTCGCACGCCAGGGTGGCTACGATCGCGGGCATGGACGGATCGCCTCAACTCCTCACGAACATCCAGTTTGCCGAAGCGAAGAAGGGCTACGACCGTGATCAGGTCGACAACTTCCTCCGGGAGCTGAGCGGCAAGGTCGGCGAGCTGCAGGACATGCTGCGCCTGTCCACCCAGCGGGCCGAGGCCGCCGAGGTCGCCCTCGCCGAGGCCGAGAAGGCCCGATCGCTCGCCGAGGCCGCCGCTGCTGCGGCGAAGGCCCAGGCAGCAGCGGCGCCGGCCCCCACCGTCGGCACCTCCGACATCGAGGCAGCCACGGGTGTGCTCGCCATGGCCCAGAAGACCGCCGAGGCCACGCTGAGCGACGCCGAGGCGAAGGCGCGCGACATCGTCGCCCAGTCTCGCGACCGCGCCGCCACGATGGTGGTCGACGTGGAGCGCGAGGCGGAGCGACTCAAGAGCGCCGCCAACGCGCAGGCCGACCAACTCGTCGCGGAGCGCGTCACCGTCATCGAGCGTGACGTCGAGCGGCTGAGCGCCCAACGCGACGGGTTGCAGCTCGACGTCGATCTCCTGCGCCACTACCTCGACGACCACCGCGAGAAGATCCGCGCCGGCCTCGACGACATCAACCGCATCCTCGATCAGCCCGGCGGGCTCACGCTCGACAAGGCACCCGAGCTGGGCGGCACCAGCAACGACCAGCGCATCGATTCGGTCACCCGGTCCGCGACCCCGCCCGCCGCCGACGAGCCGGCGACGGCCGCCGCTCCTGCTGATCCCGGGCCGTCGAGCGAACCGTCGGCAACCACCGGCGCGCCGTCGCCCACGGGTGCACCGTCACCGACCCGCGCGCCGTCGCCCACGGGTGCACCATCGCCAACCGGCGCGCCGTCGCCGACCGCGGTCGTGGTCGGTGACACCCCGTCCGCGAGCACGGCCTCGGCGCCCGCGCACGGGGGCACGGCCACCGCCGTCGCCGAGCCGGCTCCGACCGACGACGCGCTGGCCCCTGCGGCTGCACCCGAGCTCACCATCGTCACCGTCGAGGATCTCACCGAGCCGGCCGCAGCACCGCGGGCCGATCCCGAAGCGGAGTTCCCCGTCGTCAAGGCCCCCGAGTTCTTCGGACAACCCGAGCCGGACCCGGCGAGCACCGAGGACCCCGCGATCGACCTGACCGGTGCCAGCCTCTTCAGCCAGCCCACCGAGGAACCCACCCAGGCCTATGACGTCCTCGCCGGATCGGCAGCCGATGCCGACACCGAGGCTCCCGAGGGCTCATCGCTGGGCCACGTCGAGGACGAGGCCGACGAAGCGATGCGCGCCTTCTTCGAGCAGGACCTCGACGCCTCGACGAAGGACGAGAAGCCTCGCGGGTTCCTCCGCCGCAAGTAGCCGGTTGCCGGCCGGGCCGGCGGTCCGATGATCACGCGCGAGTGATCGTCACCCGTGCTCTGTGGCCCTCGATGTCGATCTCGTGGACCTCGGCCCCCGGAGCCGGCTGCTCGACGGCGAAGCTCGTTGCCAGCACCTCGGACGCGATCGAACCCGCGTGGGTCCCAAGCGCAACGGTGAGGGCCGGATCCGGGTCGATGGTGACGGCGATGCGATCGGAGACGGCGAGGCCGGTCGCCTTGCGCAGGTCGTTCAACGCCCGCACGAGGTCGCGGGCGCTGCCCTCAGCCGCGAGCTCTGGAGTGATCTCGATGTCGAGGTTGACCAGCGCGTCGTTGGTCCGGATCGCGGCCGTGGCGTCGCCGGCCCGAGACTCGAGGGCGAGGTCGAACTCGTCGGCCAGGAGCGTGTGGCCCGCCACGACGACGGTGCCGTCGTCCGCGGCGGTCCACTCGCCGCCGCGGGCTGCGGCCATGACCTTCTGCACGTCGCCACCCAGCTTGGGCCCGAGCACCTTCGGGTTGGGCTTGAGCACGAACGAACCGAAGGCCTCGAGGTCGTCGGAGAGCTCGACCGCCTTCACGTTGACCTCGTCGCGGAGCAGCGCCGCGTACGGCTCGAGGCGGGCCGTGTCGTGGCCCGCCACCGTGAGGCGGGCGAGCGGCAACCGGGTGCGCAGGCCGCGGTCCTCGCGAAGCGACAGCGCCGCGGTGGTGATGTCTCGGATGCGGTCCATGTCCCGCACGAGATCGGGGTCGGCGGGGAGGGCATCGAGCGCCGGCCAGTCGGTGAGGTGCACGCTCTCCTCGCCGGTGAGCCCGGTGTAGATCTCCTCGGTGATGAGCGGCAGGAGGGGGGCGGTGATCTGGGTGAGCGTGGTGAGCACCGTGTAGAGGGTGTCGTAGGCATCGCGCTTGGCCTGGGCTGCCGCGGCGTCGGTGCCGGAGTCCGCCGGCGCCCAGAAGCGGTCCCGGCTCCGGCGGATGTACCAGTTGTTGAGGGCGTCGAGGAACACCCGGACCTCGCTGCACGCGCCGGCGAGGTCGTAGGCATCGAGACGTTCGGTGATCTGGGCGACGAGGGCTTGGGTCTTGGCCAGGATGTAGCGGTCCAGGACGTCGGTGCTGTCGGTGCGCACCGAGGCGCGGTAGCCGTCGGCGTTCGCGTACAGCGTGAAGAAGTTGTAGGCGTTCCAGATCGGGTTCAGCACCAGGCGCACGACCTCGCCGATCCCGGTTCCCTCGCGGTCGATGCGGAAGTCGAGGCCGCGCAGGATGGGCGACGAGAGGAGGAACCACCGGAGCGCGTCCGAGCCGTGGGTCTCGAAAACCTCCTCCGGGTCGGGGTAGTTGCGCAGGCGCTTGGAGAGCTTGCGGCCGCTCTCATCCAGGACGGTGCCGTGGCAGATGACGTTCTTGAAGGCCGGCTTGTCGAACAGGGCGGTGGCCAGCACGTGCAGGGTGTAGAACCAGCCGCGCGTCTGGGGCATGTACTCGACGATGAAGTCGCCCGGGAAGTGGCCCTCGAACCACTCGGAGTTCTCGAACGGGTAATGGGCCTGTGCATAGGGCATCGAGCCCGACTCGAACCAGCAGTCGAGCACCTCGGGAACCCGGCGCATCATCGAGCGCCCGGTGGGATCGTCGGGGTTGGGGCGGACGAGCTCGTCGATGAACGGCCGGTGCAGGTTGGTCGGGCGCACGCCGAAGTCGGCCTCGATCTCGTCGAGGCTGCCGTAGACGTCCATGCGCGGGTAGGCGGGATCGTCGCTCTTCCACACCGGGATGGGCGCGCCCCAGAAGCGGTTGCGGCTGATCGACCAGTCGCGAGCGCCCTCGAGCCACTTGCCGAACTGGCCGTCGCGGATGTGCTCGGGGATCCAGTTGATCTGCTGGTTGTTCTCGAGCATGCGGTCGCGGAGGTCGGTGACCCGCACGTACCAGGAGTTGAGCGCCCGGTAGATGATCGGCGTGTCGGTGCGCCAGCAGTGGGGGTAGTTGTGCGTGTAGCTGTCGTGACGGAGCACCACGCCGAGGGCCTTGAGGTGGGCGATGATCGCCGAGTTGGCCTCGAGCACGTTCTCGCCGGCCCACTCGGGGACGTCCTCGGTGAACCGACCGCTGTCGTCGACGGGGACCACGAGGGCGATGTCGTTCTCCTCGCCCACCTTCTGGTCGTCCTCGCCGAACCCGGGCGCGATGTGCACGACGCCGGTGCCGTCGGAGACCTCGACCCAATCGGCGGCCAGGACCCGGAAGGCGTTGGGCGTGTCGGCGAAGTACGGCAGCATCGGCTCGTAGGTGCGGCCGACGAGGTCGCGGCCCTTGACCGTGCGCACCAGCGTCGTGCCGTCGAGCTGGGCGGCGTACTTCTCGCGGGCGGCGTCGCCGATCACGAAGTGCACGCCGTCCTCCTCGAGGACGGCGTAGTCGATGTCGGGGCCGACGGCGAGCGCCAGGTTGGAGGGCAGCGTCCAGGGCGTGGTGGTCCAGGCCAGGATCTTCAGCGGCCCGGGATCGTCGGGGAGCGGGTCGAGGGTGAACGACACGGTGAGGGCCGGATCCTGCCGCGGCCGGGTGGCGTCGTCGAGGCGGATCTCGAAGTTCGACAGCGGGGTCTCGGCCCCCCACGAGTACGGCATGACCCGGTAGGTCTCGTAGAGCAGGCCCTTGAGGTGGAGCTGCTTGAACGCCCACATGACCGACTCCATATAGTCGAGGTCCATGGTCTTGTAGTCGTTCTCGAAGTCGACCCACCGCGCTTGGCGGGTGACGTAGGCCTCCCACTCCTTCGTGTAGCGCAGCACCGAGGTCCGGCAGTGGTCGTTGAACGCCTCGACCCCGAAGTCGGTGATCGCCGCCCGGCCCGAGACCTCGAGCTCCTTCTCGGCCTCCATCTCGACCGGCAGGCCGTGGGTGTCCCAGCCGAACCGCCGCTCGACGCGACGGCCGCGCATGGTCTGGTAGCGGGGGACCGCGTCCTTGACGTAGCCGGTGAGCAGGTGTCCGTAGTGGGGGAGGCCGTTGGCGAACGGGGGGCCGTCGTAGAACACGTACTCGGCTGGCTCGCCGTCGGGGCCCACGCCGTCGGTGGGGCGGTTGTCGATCGACCGAGCGAACGTGTCGCGCTCGTTCCATCTGGTGAGCACCCGGCGCTCGATCGCGGGGTAGTCCGCCCGGGCGACGACGGCGGGGTACGGGGTGTGGTTCGAGGCGGCAGGGCGCTCGCTCATCAGGGCTCTCGCAGGTCGTTGCGGACGGGACCGGAAGTCCCGGCGTCGGGCCGCGCCGTGCCGGGCACGCGACGGCCCCATCGGGTCGGACCAGCCTACCGGTCGGGGGTAGGGCGCCAGCCAACGGGAAAAGGGGCCCGGGCGGAGGGCCCACCCACCGCGCCCGCCGACGGGTTGCCGCGCCCCGGCGGCCGACGAGCTCCGGAGGTTGACAGATCAGGGGGGTGGGCGTACCATCCGGCACCTTTTCTGCAGTTCCTCGGGGGAGGAACGTGCCGGCCCGCCGGGTAGGAGTGAGCAATGGCCCCAGCCAAGAAGACGACCGCGAAGAAGGCGCCCGCCAAGGCACCGGCGAAGAAGGTCGTCGCCAAGAAGGCGGCCGCCTCCTCCACCAAACCGGCAGCCGCCAGGCGCGCGCCAGCCAAGGTCGAGAAGTCCGCCACCAAGGCGACGGCCAAGAAGGCCGCCGCGACGAAGGCGACCACGGCGAAGGTCGCCCCGAAGGCAACCGCGAAGAAGGCAACCGCGAAGAAGGCAACCGCGAAGAAGGCAGCCGCGAAGAAGGCAACC
>Ga0105044_10013370_pt1 | contig 11146 bp, 10 predicted proteins | sample MAT01_FD_78092 | JGI IMG/M metagenome (GOLD analysis project Ga0105044, IMG submission 78092) | Freshwater microbial communities from Lake Fryxell liftoff mats and glacier meltwater in Antarctica - MAT-01 | ecosystem: Environmental > Aquatic > Freshwater > Ice > Liftoff microbial mat | place... | reverse complement strand
TTGGGTTCTTTGAATTACATCGTTACTGTAATCAACCTTAGAACAAAAGGAATGTCAATGACAAGATTGCCTCTTACTATTTGGGCCTTCTTAGTTACAGCAATTTTAGGGGTACTTTCTTTTCCTGTATTATTTGCTGCAGCATTACTTTTAATATTTGATAGAAGTTTCGGTACTAGCTTTTATTTAAGTGATATCTACATTGGAGGTCAGGCATTAGAATACAATGGAGGTAGCCCGATTTTATACGAACACTTATTTTGGTTCTTAGGCCATCCTGAAGTTTATATTGTATTGTTGCCAGCACTTGGAATTACATCTGAGGTGATTGCTACAAATGCTAGAAAGCCAATTTTTGGATATAGAGCGATGATTGCCTCAATTTTAGGTATTGCATTTTTATCCTTTATTGTTTGGGGACATCACATGTTCATTACAGGTATGAATCCTTTCTTGGGCTCTGTGTTTGTATTTACAACCTTGTTAGTTGCCATTCCGTCTGCAGTAAAAGCATTTAATTACATTACTACTTTATGGAAAGGTAACATTGTTTACACGCCAGCAATGATGTTTGCAATCGGATTAGTTTCTTTCTTCATCACAGGTGGAGTTACAGGAATTATTTTAGGAGATTCAGCACTTGATATTAATGTACACGATACTTATTTCGTTGTAGCTCACTTCCACTTGGTTATGGGTTCTGCTTCTATTTTTGGAATGTTTGCAGGAATCTACCATTGGTTTCCTAGAATGTATGGCAAAATGATGAATAAGCAACTAGGTTTCGCGCATTTCTGGTTAACTTTCGCTGGAGCTTACGGAGTTTTCTTCCCAATGCACTTCTTAGGTCTTGCTGGAGTTCCTCGTCGTTACTATTCAAATACAGAATTTCCAATCTTCAACGATTTAGTAGACATAAATGTAATGGTTACTTGGTTTGCTATTCTAGCTGGCTTTGCACAAATAATATTCTTGTTTAATTTCTTCTATTCTATTTTCAGAGGTCAACCTTCACCTCAAAACCCTTGGAGATCAAATACTTTAGAGTGGACTGCATCTAATAAACATATTCACGGAAACTGGCCAGGCGCTATTCCAGAAGTACACCGTTGGGCTTATGATTACAGCAAACCAGACAAATCAGAAGATTTCTGCCCTCAGAATGTTCCCATGACAGAAAAGGAAATTGCTGAAGGAGCCCATTAAAAAATAAAACTTTAAAAAATTAAGCCTGTGGAATCTCTACAGGCTTTTTTATTTACATATATTTGAATAAATGAATGCTCATTTAAATCCAGATTCAGATCAACTTACAAGTAAAGATAAAGAATTCGAAAAAGTTCTTCGTCCTGCGAGTTTCGATGATTTTACTGGACAAGCACAAATATTAGATAATCTAAGTGTTTTCGTAAAAGCTGCAATCATGCGGGAAGAAGCGTTAGATCATGTACTCTTGCATGGACCTCCAGGTTTGGGTAAAACTACTTTAGCAAATATTATTGCCAATGAAATGGGTGTTGGCTTTAAAGTAACTTCAGGTCCCGTGCTAGATAAACCAGGAGATTTAGCGGGTTTGCTTACTAATTTAGAGGCAAATGATGTTTTATTTATTGATGAAATTCATCGCCTAAGTCCCGTTATTGAAGAATACTTGTATTCTGCTATGGAAGATTATCGCATTGATATTATGATAGATAATGGTCCAAACGCACGAACTGTCCAAATCAATTTAAATCCCTTCACACTAATTGGAGCTACAACAAGATCAGGTTTACTAACGGCGCCCCTAAGAGCTCGATTTGGCATAAATTCTAGATTAGAATATTACAACGCAACAATCTTATGCAATATCATAAAAAGAGCCGCCGGAATTTTAAAGATTGAAATAAATCCTACTGCAGCCGAAGAAATATCGAAAAGAAGCCGAGGCACACCTCGTATTGCAAATGCATTATTAAGAAGAGTAAGAGATTTTGCAATGGTAAAAGGCACTGGCGTTATTACTAAGGAAATTACACAAATGGCATTAAGCGCATTAAATGTGGATAGGTTTGGATTAGATGAAATGGACAATAAAATATTGACAACCATTATTACTAAGTTCAGTGGCGGCCCTGTTGGAATGACAACCATTGCAACCGCTTGCGGAGAAGATGCTGAAACCATCGAAGAAGTCTACGAACCCTATCTCATACAAGAAGGTTTTTTAGTAAGAACGCCTCGTGGTAGAGAAGTTACCGAATTGGCTTACAAGCATTTGGGCTTTATAAGAAAAAGTAAACAAGCGGGACTTTTCGAGTAGAAATTTTTTAAGTTGGGCGGCCGAGCACGCTTTCGCTTATAGTCCTCGTGTTAAAAATTACTACGTATTTTTAACCCTGCGGGCTATTCCGCTCAATCGTTGCCGCGGGCATTTTGTTGTAAGTAAGAATTCAATACATAAAGCTGCCAAAAATTGGATTTGATACATTCTAGAAAATACACCACGTAATTAAAAAGCCAATTTTCAATTACATTTGATGCATTACCCTTTATTAATTCCCTAGAATGCAATTGTCCGCACAAAAAAATGCTATTCTTGTAAAATCTATCTCCAAAAGATTGGGGTTTTCCTTTTGTGGAATCTCAAAAGCAGAGCAATTGCAAGAGGAGGCACGAAATCTTGAAATGTGGCTAAATAAAGAAATGCATGGCAAAATGAGCTACATGGCAAATCATTTTGATAAACGAATCGACCCAACATTGTTAGTCCCCGGCGCAAAGTCAGTTGTTTCTCTTTTGTTTAATTATTACGCCGAAGACAATGAACTCAATAACTCCATTCCTAAAATTTCAAAATATGCTTGGGGTGAAGATTATCACACCGTTGTGAAAGATAAATTATTCGAATTTGTTTCGCTAATTAAAGAAGAAATTGGAGAAATTGATGGGCGTGTATTTGTAGATTCTGCACCCGTTATGGACAAAGCTTGGGCAGCCAAAAGCGGACTGGGTTGGATAGGGAAAAATTCCAACCTTATCAATAAACAACAAGGTTCTTTTTTCTTTATTGCAGAATTGATCATAGATTTAGAATTAGAACCAGATGGGCCAATTAAAGATTATTGTGGCTCCTGCACCCGTTGCATAGATGCTTGTCCTACAGATGCAATTATAACACCTTATGTAGTAGATGGAAGTAAATGTATTTCCTATTTTACAATCGAATTAAAAGAGGAAATTCCAACTTCTTGGAAGGGAAAATTCGATGATTGGACGTTTGGATGCGATGTTTGCCAGCAAGTTTGCCCTTGGAACAGATTTTCAAAAAAACATAACGAACCTAAGTTTGAACCATCAAACCAACTAACAACTTTAAATAAAGAAGAATGGCTAGATATGACAGAAGAAGTATTCAGCGCCCTTTTTAAAAAATCTGCACTTAAACGGACAGGTTATAACGGTTTGAAGAGAAACTTAAAATTTAATCAATCTTGATTTTCTTGCCAGCGGTAAGTTTGGGTGTCAAAACCTGCCAAATCGAGCACACGATCCACAATTGTACTTGCCAATTCTTCAAAGGTTTCAGGCCTAGAATAAAAAGAAGGGCTGGCAGGACAAATTATTCCTCCCGCTTCCGTTATAGTTACCATATTCCTTAATTGAATCAACCCATAAGGAGCATCTCTTGGAACCAATATAAGTTTTCTTCTTTCTTTCAAAGCAACATCAGCAGCGCGGGTAATAAGGTCGTCAGAAATACCTGTTGCAATTCTACTCATCGTTCCCATTGAACATGGACAAATTATTACAACATCATACTTAGCGGAACCAGACGCAAAAGGCGCAAAAAAATTGTCTCTTTCATATGTTTTAAAGGGAATATCTTTATGTGAGTCTTTCTCCAGCTCAAAATCCCATACATCTTTTGCATTTTTTGAAAATACAATACCAACCTCTTTTATTTGATTCTCTAATAACTTGAGTTTATCAATTAACACTTTGGCATAAATAGAACCACTAGCACCTGTTATTCCTATTGCTACTTTTTTTTTCACTTCCTAAAAATTAAGTAATAATCTGCCCATAATGCAAGAACTATATTGCCCTCGGTTCAATCTAAATTTTGTTTGTTGATCGTGCTCTCTCACAGGAAACATACTATTTGCAGATCTCAAGCTAAACGTCCACTTTTCAGTGATAGCATAATTGATACCAGCGTTAAATGAAATGTCTGTTCGTTTAAATTGTTCACGAGTTGAATAATTTCCTGATAAATCACCAAAAATATCTTCTTCTGAAAAGGACAATAAAACTCCAACCGAAGGTCCAACTTCGAGTGTAAATTTTGATTTTATTGTATACTGAAACATCAACGGAATCTCAATATATCTAAGCTTTAACGAGTAAAATGTTGGAACAGAATCTTTAGGTGAAATATTTTTTCTGCTGCCTTTAGGAAGGTACGAAAGTTCCATTAACAAAGACATGCGTTCACCAAATTTACGTTTAACAAATGCACCAAAGCAAAAACTAGGTTTATCGTAACCAGCTAGATCATCTCCAGTGATTTGACTTGTATTTAAACCGAACAGAACTCCAGAGTAAAACTTCCTATTAGTTTCATTTTGTTGGGCGAAAGAGCTTGTTGCACTTCCAAAAAGAAATACGAAAAGTAAATACTTAAAAATGTTTCTCATCTACTTGCACTACTTCCTTCGTAGCTGTTTTGTATAATACTGTAATCACTTGCATTTTTGACCAAATCCACGCGTTAGGAATGGTATAACTACCGGTAGTTGTAAATTGTTGATTTGCCGAAAAAGTTAAATCTGTTGATAAAGGCGCCCCAAAAGCTCCATTCATGGAAGTTCTTAGCGTGTGCCGGTGGACATAGTTTTCAATAACTCCTCCAGGAACGGTTGGTAAATAATCTTTTTGCGGACTTTGTATGCTATCTTCTACCAAATACATTGCAATACTTAGTGGTTCCGTTATTTCTTGAAGGATGGTAGTTTCATTAGAAACGGAAACTTCTCTTGTTGCTGGGTTAAATGAAATTGTTGAAGCAATCCAAGCTTCAGCAGGTAAATTAATTAACTCATTAACTTTTGCAGCCCAATCGTTATATTGAATGATTGTTTGTCCTGAAAAAGATTTCCTATTAATGAGTCCATTAGGAAGCCCAGCAGCAGCATTACCAAAAAACTGGTCTAATTCGTTACCTGTTGCTGTTCTATAATCTGTTCCAAACTCTGAACCAGGAGCAGAAGGCTCTGCAAAAAAACCTACATGTATTGCCATAGAGACAATTTTATCTCCATAATTTTCTTTCAATAATTCAATTTTTTCTGCAGCTCTTGGGCAATTTCCACAAGTATGTCCAGTAAAATCTTCAACTAAAATCTTTCTAAAATATACAACACTGGTATCCACTCCTCCACTGTTTGAATTATTTTCACCGTATGGACCTTCTATTTCATCACATGAAAAGAAAAATAATACAAGTAAAAACGAAAAAATATTAAGTGTTGATTTCATTTTTTGAGGATATTAAAACTATTAAAAACTACTTAAAATACTAATTGACAGACCATTCGATGCAGGTACATTTCTACAAACACCACCTACACAAAAAATCCCAGCTCGTTGCCTCCCATAATTAATCATTATTCTGTTTCCATTTTTGGTATAACCCGTGCTTAACGTAACGTAATGAATTTGCTTTGCAGTATCTAAATTACCAAAATTATATTGATCAATTACAGCTAAAAACCAACTAGGGGCAAAAGTATACTCTACAAGTCCTGTAGCCCAACTTCTTGTATCTTGTTTTGATATAAGAGCTTGTGCTTCTACTCTTATGGTATGGTTCGCACTAATCTTATAAGAAACGTCCAACACTGCCATGTCAGCGAAAATAGTTCCAAATCCTACCAAGCCCTGCACCACATCTTTATCATAAACCCAATTCAAATACATGGCAGTTGCTTTTATCCTTTTACTAAACTTCTTATGTATTTCCACATGAAAATCGCGAAAGAACATTTTGTCAGAAGGTTTAAAAAAGGGAGAAGTATACCCTAAGGTATCGTTTGCAGTCGGATTTTTTATAATTCCATTAGTACCTGAAAAATTTACGACTACTTCTGTCCCATATTTTCCACCTAAAGCACTTCCCTTTTTAAATCTATAACTAATTTCCGCTTGGTAACCCATTTCTCCGTTTGGTTGTACGGCATAAGGATAAATGGTAGCTGGCAAATTATAAGTATGTTGTCTTGTTAAAGCTGGTAAAAAATTTATGTTCGCCCCAATTCCTGAGGCTGTTCTATCTGATCTAAAGTCAAAATTATCCAATCGTTTTACTGCTAACAAGATTCCCAAACCTTTTGTAGAGTAAGTTAATGTAGTGGTGAATGCTTGACCTTTATTGTATTTAAAATTATTTGTAGCATTCGGGTCATTAATTTTATATCCATACTCCACTAAAAAATTTATTCTTCCTCTAATAACGTTCAATCTACCGGAAAAGGCACCCACATTTTCTGGCAATTTGTAAAATGGATCTAAGTCCGATTGATATCTACTAACAGCAGAACCTCCGAGAATAATTGTTGTTTTCAAAGAATCTCCCCCTGGAATTAATTCATTAAAATTAATTTCCGCGTCAAAACCACGAACAATTCCTGAACTGAGACTGAAAAACGTACGCTGCCGTGCAATTAATCCTTTTAGATAGATTCCTTTAACGGGTTGAAAACGAACTCTAGTACCATCAAACACATTATCGTATCCTAAACTTCTTTCTTCATAAGCTCGCAATATGAGGCCACTTCCAAATTGCTCATAGAAATTACCAACCGTAGCTTCTAACTTGTCGTTTTTGTACGATGCAAATCTAAAAGGCACTCCGGAACCTTTGTATCTTGAGTCAAATCCTTGCATAACGTTTAAGTAATTTTCATAACGTAAGCCGCCTGTAAAATTCCCTCTTGTGTACCAAAGATTCATAAATCCATTGGATAGGATTTTTTCGTCAACAATTGGAGCCCCGATTAATGAGTCTTTGTTGTAATACTGGGCATCTACTTGAAAATTCCCATGTAATTCTCCAAAATTATTCTGAGAAAAAAGAGAAATGCAATTAAACAAAACAATTGAAGAAGCGATTAGAATCTTACGCATACATCAAAAAAACTTAATCCTTAGATTGTACACCAGCATTTAAATCTCTCACTCTTTGAATCAATTTAAGCTCATCTCCTTCGGTGTAACTGCTATGTTGCCAAACAATTTCTTTATTCCCGTTTAATAGAAATGTATGGGGAATGAGATTGATGTTTAAGGCTCTTTTTAAATCAGCATTTGGGTCGCAATAAACTTCGTACTCCCAACCTTTTCCATTGATAAATGGCGCTACCTTAGTTTGATTTCTTGCATCATCAATAGAAATAGCAATAATCTTTACTCCTGTTTCTTTTTTCCATTCATCGTATAACTCAGCCATATTCGCAAGTTCTAAAACGCAAGGCTTGCACCAAGTAGCCCAAAATGAAATAATAATTGGTTTACCATCATTCTCAAAAGCTTCTGTCGAAATATTTTTACCATCAAGGGTAATAATATCAACACTCGGTAATTTTCTTCCCGTTTTATCGCTTTGAGCAAATAGTGTAGATGATGTTAATAAAAGTAGGATCAGATATTTTTTCATAGGTTATAAATAATAAATCGGTGAATAAGAAAACCTATTCACCGATTTGAAAAAAGATTATTGATTAATGACTAACACTAACTTTACGCGTAACTTTTTTATCTCCAACTGTTAAATTGAACAAATAAACGCCGCTTGTTAAGTCTGATGTCTCAAATTTAAAAGTTTGAACACCATTTTGAGTTCCAAAGTTTTGAAAACCAACACGCTGTCCCATAATATTAAATACCTCAAGATTCACGTTTGATGCTACAGGAATATTAACACGCATGAAAGTTGCGTCATTTGATGGATTTGGAAAAAAGCGCGCTTCTATACCATTTTCATCTTCATTAATTCCGGCTACGAAAGTAACAGACTCATCAAATGCAGCTTGGAAAACCTCACGTGTGTTTGGATCTTGAACCCATGCAACAACAGTAACATCTGAAAAGTTATCTGCCCAAAGACTAAAAGAATTTTGAGTTGGATTGTCATCAGGACTATAAGTAAACTTGTGTTTTCTTGTAAAAGTAAGAGGTGTATTTGGTGTCATTGCTGTAAGTGTTATACCACTAGCATTTGGTAACATTTTACGCATTACGTTATGGAATTCAGTTTCTCCGTTTGTTCCAGTAAAATCATATTGATCTTCAGTAACAGCGATAAATAATTTAAAGCCAGAAGGAAAGTTAGCAAAAGGTGTAACTACAACTTCAGTAATTAATGAATCTCCGTTATTGGTAGCATTCAATGCAATACTCATAACAGCAATATCTGATCTTCTTGCATCAACTGCCCCTTGGATAAATGCTGAACTCGCTGGAACATTTGTTCCGTCTAAAAATGGATCAGGTATACCCGGTACGCTGTAATAAGTACTTCTTGTGGAAGCGTCAGCATTGTAGCTTGGATCGTTTCCTGGCGAAGGGTAGTTCATTTGATATTTCACAACAGCAGCTTGAGCATCTGCTCCTGTGTTAACTTGCAATTGCTCAAGTAAAGGATTAAATGTAGAATTAAAACTTGCACATGGAGGACATGTAGAGCTTGTAAACTCCTCTATCAGAGGAAGTCTTTGAACTGATTGCGTTGCTACAACAACAGATTTACTTAACGTATTATTTGTTAAATCTGCATCAGTAGCGCCATTTGGATTGCTTACAGTTACAGAAACGTTGAAAGTACCTGGGGCTGAAGGAGTCCATTGTGTTGGATGAATAAAATTTCCAGATGAAAGTGGAGCTATATTTAAGCCATTAATAGTTGCTGAAACTGCGCTGCTTCCTGTAACTGTATATTCAATTGTAAGTGAAGTAATGGGTAATGCGCCAGAATTAAAAACACTTCCAGCTATATCATTACCAGTTTGTACCACATAAGAATTGATGTTCAAAGTGCTAATATCAACAGAATTTTGCGCAGGTGTGAAAACAGAAAAATCATCTATTCCCATTCCAAACAACCACCCACCACTATCTCTATATCTAAAGCCAATAGTAAGACTTGGAACGTTTGCGTAAGCGTTTAAGTTAATAAACTCTGTTCTCCAATCTTCACCTCCAACTAAATCAGCAATTACTGTCCAGTTTGTGCCTCCGTCTGTAGAAGCTTCAATGAAGGCATTCTCAGTTGCTCCTTGGTAAGTTCCTTCAAGATAAAAAATATCTACTTTTAGAAAAGGATTCGAAACGCCTGTTAAATCTATAGAAGGAGAAGTTAATAGTTCATTTCCTTTGTCGCATACTTGCCCGCAGCCATCGTCATTTGTTGCAACAAAAGTGGTGTGCGCGCTAAATGTCATTGCACTACTTGAAAGGTCCGTATTTGTACCACGCAAAAATCCTCCATCTGTTGCATTAGATACTTGATTCCATCCTGTTGGTAGTGAAGTCCCAGCACCTTCAAAGTCTTGGGAATAACTCACTTGAGCTACCGCTGAAAAAGAAAAAGCGATGGTTGCAAGCGAGAAAAGCAAAGTAAATTTGTTTTTCATAATTATTGAGTTTATGGTTTAATGAATAAAATGTCGGCTAATTTAATTTATTGTTGTGAATATCACAGCATAATTTTATATTTTTGTCTAAAATATTAACCAATGAAATCCATCTACACGATTTTAGTTTCTCTCTTCCTGCTAATCAATGGTAATTCCTTCGGACAAAGTCTTGCATTTACAGACGTATTAAATAATGCTTGGGGAGCACCTAATTACGATCTCACTGTTCATGCATACATAATAAATACAAGCAGCTCAAGTATAAGAATTAAGATGCGTAGTGAAGTATTGGATTCTGCCGTAGGAAGTCAAAATTATTTTTGCTTAAGTTTGTGTTATGCACCGGGCACTACGGAGTCACCTGACTTTGAACAAATTGAGGCCGGTGATACATTAAAATCTTTTAAAGGATACTACAGACCAAATGGTGCCTTAGATGCGGCATCAATTAAATATACCTTTTTCAATATTAATAATTTAACTGACTCAATTCAGCTAACTGGACATTTCTCACCATCTCCAGCAGCAATTAAAACAGTAGAAAATAACAGGCTCCAACTTTTTCCTAATCCGGCCGATGGAGTTTTACAAGTAAACTATATGCAAAAGAGGATTGAAAATTCTTCTATCTTTATTTATAATTCACTTGGACAAAGAATTTATTCTGAAAAATTAGCTGACAATTCAAGTAATTTCAATATATACATCAACACCAGCAACTTCATTAATGGAGTTTATTTCTGTTCTATTTCCGAAGGTGGGAAGTTAATGAGAACAGAAAGATTTATGGTAGTGCATTAATTTAAAAAGAGAAATGGATATAACTCCAGGTCACTGGATTTTTGCTGCATTATTCGCGATTGTTTTTATTGGTATACTTATTTGGTCGTTTAAAAAAGACAAAAAAGTGAATACATCTAGTTATGGAAACACAGGAAAAGTTGCTATAATTATAGGTGGGACAATTCTCTTACTTATAATATTGAAGTTTGTGCTGAGACAAATGAACACATAACATTATTTCTTGCTCCATATAAAAAGGAATTCCGAAATAATCATTGCAGTTGCTCCCCAAATAATATTTTCTTTTACATTATAACAGGGTACATTCCTATTATAGTTTCCGATATTCATTTCCGTAAAATGTATATTTGTTGGTTCAAGAAAATCTGCAATACTAAATTCTATAGCTTCTTCTACTTCTCTTTCTTGAATTCTCCAAGGCTCGGCTCGATTCAAAAATCCAAGTATTGGGTAAACAACAATATGACTTGGAGGTATGTACAAAGGAGAAAGTTCTCCTATAATTGAAACATTCTCAGGAACAATTCCGACTTCTTCTTCTGCTTCTCTCAATGCAACTTTAATGGAAGAATTTTCTTCTTGTTCAAATTTACCACCGGGGAAACTAATCTGCCCGCTATGCACACCAGCATAAGTTTTCCTTAAAGTGAGTAAAATAGTTGGATTTC
>Ga0105044_10013368_pt1 | contig 11146 bp, 7 predicted proteins | sample MAT01_FD_78092 | JGI IMG/M metagenome (GOLD analysis project Ga0105044, IMG submission 78092) | Freshwater microbial communities from Lake Fryxell liftoff mats and glacier meltwater in Antarctica - MAT-01 | ecosystem: Environmental > Aquatic > Freshwater > Ice > Liftoff microbial mat | place... | reverse complement strand
CGTCGAAGTCCTCGCCGAGCGACTGCGCATTCAGAATCAACAGCGTCGTGAGGAGTCGATCCAAACATACCGTGAACGAGTGACTGCGTTCAAACTCAGTGAGCGGGTGGAACAGGTGAGTCGGGATGAAATCACCCAATTCGCCCAGCGTGTCGGATTCTCTAAGGAAGAATCCAAGGCACTCGATATCGAAATCTTGGGCATCACCGTCGATCAGTTTTGTTCGGATCAACTGGACAAACGTCGAAAGATGTCTATCGCATTCCTCGATGCTGCTCGCACATTTTTCAAAGACGGAAAAATGAACGAGGGATTTCTGAAACTCCAATCTGCTCAGGATGCAGACCCGGAGTGGGTCGAACCGTATTCGCTGCGTGCCGATATCAGCATTGATCTCGGAGATCTTCAAGCTGCCGAGACAGCTGCGACTGCAGGTCTGCGATTTAATCCAGAGAGTATTCCTCTGCGTCATCATCGAGCGACAGCACGGGTATTTTCCCTGAACGATGATGGAGCAGTCCAGGATTTAGATATTCTGGAACGACTTGAGCCGAGTGAGCAAATTGATTGGTGGTATTTGCGTGCTCTCGCAAATTGGCGGCGCAAACACGTTGTCTTTGCGGAACGTGATCTGCGGCGGTGTCTTTCGGACAAGGATCCCGTTATGCGATTTGCGGGCCAACTCAGCCTCGGTCACTTACTCACCAGTCAGGATCGACATCGCGAAGTACTGAGTGTTCTGGAGGAAACTTGGCGTGCTGCAGTTAAATATCATGAGAGTCAAACTGGCGGAATCGACAATTGGGGACAACCTGTGTTCGTACTCATAAAGTTGTTCGGGATCGAGTTCAACAATGGGTGTCTGGAGTATATTCAATTGAGTATCGAGAAGTCTTGTCAGAAAGTGTCTGGAGGCTTTGGTCGCAATTCAGTCGAGCAATTCAGGGTTTCAATCCCTGAAAGCCAAAATCCAGGGAAGATCACGGACCGTATCAGCAAAAAGTCAAATTTTGCTCTTCACATGAGCAGTGTGCTTGCCGAAGAGAAAAATGGGGCCGCCGGGGATTGGCTTGTTTTCGATTGTCTGGAAAATCCCACAATGACGAATGAGAGGTTTAAAAGTGATCGCTGGATTCGAGATTTCTGGACCACCAGCAATTTGTTGATTCCGAATGGCAAGATCCAGTATACATGTGCATCACCAATCAATAATATGTATTTTACAAATACTTCGCCGTTTCGGATTCAAAACATTGTCGTTCGCGTTCGCTATACTTACACCGACGGTCGCCCTGAGCACACCAACACCAAACAGAAAGACGGTCTGAATCCTGGAGAATGGACCGAATGGAATGTCGTCTTTAACAATCCGGGATTTTTCGGCGGAAACATCAAAGATGTTTTTCTGACAGCGAAGTGCAATGAGGGCGATATCACCCTGGGCTGAGCGATTCGAGTTTCCGCCCGTAGCCCGCGACGGCGCACTCGGCGACCTCGCGGCGCACCCGTTCGCGGTCGCGCTGGTTCACCATCATCCAGTGCTGCTGACGTTTTGCGAGGGCGTCGAAGTCGTTGGACGCGTCACCTCGGTTCGCATACAGGCCGAACAATGGGCGTAGTTCGTCGAGTTCGGCGGTCGTGAACAGCGATCGATGGTCTTCGATCAGTTGCAGGGCGACGAATTCGCCGTTGGTGATATCGAGTTCGTTGCGGATCTGCCCCGCTCGCGTCTCCAGTTGACGCAACATCTGTTCATATTCGTCCGATACTTTGGAAGTCCCACCCATTCGCGAGAGCAATTGCAGCAGTTCCGACTTCGCAGCCGCGTCACCGGTCGCGCTCTGGACGAACGACACCATTCGCTGCATTCGTCCCGCTTCGGCGCGATAGTGTTCGCGCAATTTCGGCTGGAACGTGTAGCGGAACTGATCGAGGACCGCCTGATAATGGTTCAGGATCTGATGCCAACGCAACAGGTGTCCGCGACGGACGAAGTGCGTTTCGAGGAGTTGTCGCAATTCGCGGAAGCCGGAAATGCGGTGCCATTCTTCGATCGTCGTCGGTGCGTCGAACTGTTTCTGCATCGCGATTTCGACGAGCGTCGTAAACACCGACCACGGCGACGCGCCGACGAGTTCGCGTCGTTCAGCGGGCGTGACCGGACAATCGGCGGCTTCCAGATTGAAAAAGAATTCCTCATTGTCGAGCCATTTCTTCAGTTGCGGCAATGGGATTTTCGCGAGCGTGGCGAGGAATTCCGTCGCCTTTCCGCTCGTTTCGAGTTGGTGAACGAACTGGTGAATCCCGGCGGACACCGGCAGGACGGTGTTCAGGCTTTCGCGGAGTTGTTCGGCGATGCGACCGGCCAATTGTGTTCGTCTCGCGAGCACATCGGGGTGCAGATCGATTTTCGCGACGACGCCGACGGCGTTGGACGGGTGCGAATGTCCGCTGGTCGCGAACGAGAATTCGGAGAGGAAGTCTTGATCGGCCGCGCGAGCGACCGGACCGACGAGGTAAATCACCGCGTCCGCCGAACCGCCGAGTCGCACCGTTTCCGACTCGTGTTTTTCCTGAAGGTTCAAAAATGTACTCGTCCGGCTGACGTGCTCGCCGACGACCGCCGACAGACCGGGCGTATCGACGAGTTCGATCCGTTCGAGGAACGGATTGTTGAGTCGATATTCGAGCCGATCGATGCCATCGGCCCGTTTCAGAACCTCGTCGCTATTGCCCTGGAGCGAATCGAGGAAGTCGCGGGGTTCGTCGGTGATCTGCCCATTCTTCCAGTGACATCGGATCGGGCGAACGGGGTCGGACGGCACGCCGTAGCGGAAGGTGTTGATGGTGGCGGTGGTTTCGGTGACGCCGACTTTCGCGAGGTCTTCGCCGAGCAGAGCGTTGATGAACGTGCTCTTTCCGGCCTTCATGCGACCGACGACCGCGACGATGCACGGCTCGTCCATGCGCGCGACGAGTGCATCGAGTTCGCGTCCCAGATCGGCGAACGCACGAAAGATGTCGTCGGGCATTCGGATCTGCCGGAACGCGCGGACTGTGTCGTTAAGGAGTTCGCGAAGGATCGATTCGATGTCGTTCATGATTGCCTCGGAGAACGATTCGTTCGTCAGAGAACATTTCGATGCCGTCGATGTGCTCATATTCTACAAGAAATGATACGTGCGAAATGGACAGTTCGATTTGCTGACGATCACCTCAGATGTGGTATGAATTCGACTGATCGATACCGAATAAGTCGATGGTTACTTGCCGATCGGCGATTACACACAGATCGCGCAGAAAACCAGGGATCTCATGCTTGCCGCGTCCTGTGCGGCGATTGAACAACGTGCGGTCTGGAGTTGAAAGGACCGGTTGTCAAACTGGAGCGACTGGAAGTAGCCGCCGTCGGGAAAATCACTGTTCTGGGATTGTTCGACGAGCGTCAGGTTCGAGTCGTATTCGAGACAACCGATCCGACGTATCGCCTGGCGATCCAGACCCACGAACAGGGGAAATTGCTCCGAGGAACGGGCACGCTCACGAAGCAGGGACGAGGTTTTGTCATGCATGAACTTCGCGACGTGTCAATCGGCGATGAATGAGCGGAATCAAACGCTGGTGAGGAACGCCAGAACGCAGACACGTTCACAAGCTCTCGATTCGCCTCAACTCCTATCACAGTATGGGGGTTGAGGCGAATCTCGTTTACCGTCCGCTGGTGTCGCACCAGAACGATCAGGCAACGCGACGGGGCGGACTGTTCTTGTTCAGTTGGTGACAGTCGAGAGCACTTCGTACACTGAACAGGGACCAGAGTTCGGCCAGATCAACCGGGGAACATCTTATGGCGACTGCGAGCGAGAAGGCTGCCAAAACCAAGGCGGCGCGACTGAAACAGAAGGCGAACCGCAGGGCGATCCTCGGTAAACCAGCGAGGTCCACCGTCCGCAAGACGACGGCAGCAACAACGACAGGCGGCCCCAAATACGGCGGGTCGCGAGGCTGATCCACCAGGGATCACGCACCGAGCGAACGAGCACGTCCGACCATTTTCGTCGCAAGGCGAAGATGGTCGGACGTGCTCATTCGCAACGCAAGAGGATTACGGGATCATCACGATCGATCCGACGGTGCGACGACTTTCGAGGTCGCTGTGGACACGTGCGGCCTCGGCGAGCGGATAAGTGTGGCGAATCTCCACCCGAACCTTGCCCGTCAGAATGGCGTCGAACACCTCTGCGGCTGTCGCCTCCAGATCCGTCCGCGTGGCGGTGTACGTCGCGAGCGTCGGCCGGGTCAGGTACAGCGATCCTTTCTGGGCCAGGATGCCAATGGCGGGATTGCGTGAATTTGGTTCGGGCGTGAACCATCGGAAATTGCGGCGGGTACCGCATCATCGGGCTTCGGGTCGAGGCGAAATAAAGATACCACTTTTCCCATCGTATAACTTCGGCAAAATTCCAAACGACATTTCGACTTCCGCCATTCGCGGCTCATCCACAAGTTCTGTGGCCCGGAATTTGCGACACCATCTCACGTTGCAATCATCCGGGAGCCCAACCATGAGCGAAACGAACGCGGATCTGCACGGCAGCGCACCGGATAAGTCACGGGTCGCATTGCTGCTGGTCGATGTCATCAATCCGATGGACTTCCCCGAAGCTGAACTTCTGTTGCGCTACGCCGTACCCGCAGCGGGAAGGCTCGCAGAATTGAAGCGCAGCGCACGTCGATCTGGGATACCGGTCGTCTACGCAAACGACAATTTCGGACGCTGGCGGTCCGATCTCTCGACCGTCGTCGAGCGTTGCCTGTCACCGAAATCCGCCGGTCGGCAGATCGTCGAAATGCTGCGTCCCGGCCCCGAGGATTATTTCGTCCTCAAGCCGAAGCACTCCGCTTTCTTCTCCACGACGCTGGAAACGCTGTTGCGATATTTGGGAACGGAAGTTCTCATCATCGGAGGGTTCGCGGCGGACATTTGTGTATTGTTCACCGCGAACGATGCTTACATGCGAGATTTTCAGATCATCGTCCCCGCCGATGGCGTCGCGTCCAACGACAAGGAATCGCGTGATGCCGCTCTCGGACTGATGCGCCGAGTCCTCAAGGCGGAAACCTCGGATGCGAAACAAATCGATTTCGCATCGCTGGCATCGCGCTGAGTCTGACGGCATATCGTTTGCTGACTGTGATCTGCATAGACCCGAGTTTCATCCGATCACTGATCAGCAAAGGATAACGCAGGAACATGGCAAAGAAGCGAAATGCGACGGACGCGGGTAATCCCGCGCAATCCGATGATGCCGAAACGAACGTGGGTTCGGGCGGAGAGATTCACCAGACATCCGGTGGTGATACCCCGCCATTAACGACTCAACAGGGGATCCCGGTCGCCGACGATCAGAACTCCCTCCGCGTCGGTCCGCGTGGCCCGACCACCCTGGAGGACTTCCACCTCCGCGAGAAGATTTTCCACTTCGACCACGAACGCATCCCGGAGCGGGTCGTCCACGCACGCGGGTTCGGCGCGCACGGGTACTTCGAGAACTACGCTTCCCTCGCGGACACCACGCGAGCCGATCTGTTCCAGAGGGCCGGCGAGAAAACCCCCGCGTTCGTCCGCTTCTCGACCGTCGCCGGGAGTCGGGGTTCTCCCGACCTCGCACGCGACGTTCGGGGCTTCGCAGTGAAGCTGTACACGAAGGAGGGGAACTGGGACATCGTCGGAAACAACATCCCGGTGTTCTTCATTCAGGACGCGATCAAATTCCCTGATCTGATCCACGCCGCCAAACCGGAACCGGACCGTGGTTTCCCACAGGCTCAGACCGCCCACGACAATTTCTGGGACTTCATCTCGCTGACGCCCGAGAGCATGCACATGATCATGTGGATCATGTCCGATCGCACACTCCCCCGATCGTTCCGCTTCATGGAGGGGTTCGGCGTCCACACTTTTCGCCTGGTCAACGCGGCAGGGAAATCCACGTTCGTCAAGTTCCACTGGAAACCGAAGCAGGGGTTGCAGTCGGTCGTGTGGAACGAGGCGGTGAAGATCAACGGTGCCGACCCCGACTTCCACCGTCGCGACCTGTGGTCCGCGATCGAAGCGGGCGACTTCCCGGAATGGGAACTCGGGGTGCAACTCTTCGACGATGCGTTCGCGGACAAATTCGCATTCGACATCCTCGACGCGACCAAACTAATCCCCGAAGAGGAGGTGCCGGTGGTGCCGATCGGGCGATTGGTACTCGATCGACGAGTGGACAACTTCTTCGCGGAGACCGAACAGGTCGCGTTCTGTACTCAGAACGTCGTACCGGGGATCGACTTCACGAACGACCCCCTGCTTCAGGGACGCAACTTCTCATACCTCGATACCCAGATCAAGCGTCTCGGCGGTCCGAACTTCACGCACATCCCGATCAACGCCCCGAAATGTCCGGTCATGAACTTCCAGCAGGACGGACACATGGCCATGCGCAACCCGACAGGTCGTGCGAACTACGAACCCAACTCGTGGGGTGCGAACGGTGGACCTCGCGAGTCGCCGGAGAAAGGATTCCAGTCATTCCCGTCCACGGAGGAGGGCACGAAACAGCGTGTCCGCTCGGAGACGTTCGCCGACCATTACAGCCAGGCACGTCAATTCTACATCAGTCAGACGCCGATCGAGCAGACGCACATCGCGAACGCACTGACGTTTGAACTGAGCAAGGTCATGACGGTGGCGATCCGTGAGCGGATGGTGTCCCATCTGCTGAACATCGACGGTGAACTGGCGGCACAGGTGGCAAAGGGACTGCGATTGAAAGACATGCCCGCCCCCGCCGTCGCCGCGCGACCGACCCGACAGGATCTGAAACCGTCGCCGTCACTGGGCATCATCGGCAACGGTCCGAAGTCTTTCGCCGGTCGCAAAGTGGGGGTCCTGGTCACCGATGGGGTCGATGCGAAACTCTTCGCTGCCCTGTTGAAATCGATCAAAGCGGAAGGGGCTGTGCTGAAACTGATCGCTCCCGAAGTGGGGGGGGTCGTGGACAGCGACGGCACCCACCACGCGGCGGACGAGAAACTGGAGGGAGGTCCGTCGGTCCTGTTCGATGCGATTGCTTTGCTCCCATCGACCGAAGGGGCGAAACTTTTGGCGACATTCCCCGCGGCGAGAGATTTCCTCGCCGACGCGGTGGCACATCGGAAATTCATTGCCCATGTCGAAGCGTCCGCTCCGCTCCTGGAAAAGGCGGGAGTTGCCGATGTCGATCAGGGGTTCATCATGCTGAAAACCGCAAAGGACTGTGAGAAATTCATCGAGGAGTGCCGAAAGTTACGCTTCTGGGATCGAGCCGGTGCCGAACGGTGAAGAATGTATCGGGACGGGTGTCACCCGTCCCGTTCGATTCACGACGATCAGGGTGTCATCACCACCTTGATGCAATCATCTTTCTTGTCGCAGAACGTCCGATAAGCGTCGGGGCCGTCGCTCAGTTTGAGCCGATGGGTGATGACGAACGACGGGTCGATCTCACCCGCTTCGATCTTCTTCATCAGGGGTGCCAGGTAACGGTGAACATGGGTCTGGCCTGACCTCATGGTGAGCCCCTTGTTCATGAACGCGCCCAGTGGGATGTGGTCCAGGTATCCGACGTAGACTCCGGGGACGGAGATCGTCCCCCCCTTGCGACAGCACATGATCGCCTCGCGGAGCACCTGGGGGCGATCGGTCCCGAGGAACAGGGTCGCTTTCGCCTTGTCGAGAACGGCACGGAAACTCCCCCCCGCGTGGGCTTCGGTTCCCACGGCGTCGATGCAGCGATCCGGTCCGCGACCTTTCGTCATTTCCATGAGGCGTTCGTAGACGTCCTCGTTGTCGAAATTGATGGTTTCGACCTTGCTGCGTTCCTGTGCCATTCGCAGCCGTTCGGGGACGCGGTCGATGGCGATCACACGCCCCGCTTTCAGCATCCACGCGCTCTGAATCGCGAACTGTCCAACGGGACCGCATCCCCACACCGCAACCGTGTCACCGGGTTCGATCTCCGCATTCTCCGCCGCCATGTAACCGGTGGGAAAAATGTCGGTCAGGAAGAGAACCTTGTCGTCGGGCAAGCCGCTGGGAACCTTGAATCCCCCCACGTCCGCGAACGGCACGCGGACGTATTCTGCCTGCCCACCCGAGAACCCACCCGTGAGGTGAGAGTAGCCGAACAACCCCGCCGGAGCCTGACCCATCATTTTCTTCGCCATCTCGGCGTTGGGGTTCGAGTTGTCGCAGCAGGAGGTCAACCCTTTTTTGCAGAAAAAGCAATCGCCGCACGCCATGCAGAACGGCACGACGATGCGATCACCCGCCTTGAGATTCGTGATCCCGGAGCCGACTTCGACCACCTCACCCATGAACTCGTGGCCGAGGATGTCGCCCGATTCCATCGTCGGCATCACGCCGTTGTAGAGGTGGAGGTCGCTCCCACATATTGCCGTAGCGGTGACGCGGAGGATCGCGTCGCGGGGGTTTTCGATTTTCGGGTCGCGGACGTTGTCACATCGGACATCGCCCTTGCCGTGCCAACACAGTGCTTTCATGGGAACTTTCAGGAACGGTGGAAGGTTTGGAATCGTTTCAGGCGATTCGTTCAGCAAACGCCGCGCCAGTTTCCCACTCTTCGACGTCCGGATCGAACTCGACCACTCACGCTGCTTCGACCCCCTTTTCCCCTGACCGGACCAACTCCGCGAACACCCCCCCGCGTTCGACCAGTTCGCAGTACGAACCTGTCTCCACGATTCGACCCTCGTCGAACACGAAAATGCGGTCAGCGTCGCGGAGAGTGGACAATCGATGGGCGACGAGAATCATGGTGCGATCCGGGTCGCGAACCCCCAGTCGTACCCGACGAGTCGTCCGAGCGGTTCGCGGGGGATCTCGTCCAGGGGACAACTGCCGAAATGGACACTCCCCTGGATCGGATGAGTGAACCGACTTCGCGTGCGACTCGTGTCACTTCGGAGGTAAAGACCGCGAGGTTGCGAGGTTCGCGATGTCACGCGATCCTGGGGCGGGATTGCGTGGATTTGGTTCGGGCGTGAACCATCGGAAATTGCGGCAGGGCACCGCATCAGGGGCCTTCGGGTCGGCGAAATAAAGATACCACTTTTCCAGAGAATAGCTTCGGCAAAAATCCAAACGACATTTCGATCTCCGCTCTTCAACAAACGCGGATTTGCACGGCTCCGAACAGGGATATCTGGAAGTGATAGATCTCGCGGGCTCGCCGCTCGAATGCTGTCGCGGTTCCACCGCTCAAGCATTGATTCACGGAATTCGATGGAGGTGAGAGGCTCGGAGAGGTCGAGCCGGAAAAGTGAGTTCGGGCATGTCGAACCGAGCAGTTCAGGACAACGTGCGACGCGGTCCCACAGTCTGCATTCGACTCATAGGCAGGGCGGAAGTTCGCATGATGGTGACGAGCTTGCGCTCGACCATCTCCGCCGGAGACAAGCCAGCACGCACGTCCGCCACCAGCGATTCTTCGTTATTCGTTACGATCGGTTCGGTCGAAGTTTGAGCGATGGGCAGGAATTCGTTGTAATCGTTCATCATCTGACTCCCTGATGTCACTCTTGAATCTCAGTCACACGATGGAAACAAGAACGCAATTCCCGTACCGGAAATCGCGTTCGCGTGCGAAATTCAGGGCAACCGGACGTGCAGGCGAGTCGTATCCATTGTGACAAAAAGCACTTACGATCTTCGGCTTTGTTATTCAGATGCTCCACAGTTCATGCGACAGAATGAATTGGGGTTCAGGAGAGATGGAACCCGAAGGTTCCATCTACGGGAGGTGGTTTGCGCATTCTCGGTCAGCGCGAGACCTTCACTTCATGCGTTCGTCCGTCGTCGGACAGGGGAACGATGCCACCGTCGATCGGTTCACCGTCGAGGACGACGCGCCACGCCGTCTCCGATGCGGTTTGCTCCACGACGACGTGATACATCGCGGATCGATAGCGGAACGTGAGGTCAAATCCGGGCCATTCCGGTGGCACGCACGGCGAGAAAGCGACCCGATCGCCCATGAGGCGGAATCCGAGGAGCGATTCGATCGCGACGCGGTACATCCACGATGCGGAGCCAGTATACCACGTCCACCCCCCGCGACCGGTGTGGGGTGATGCTGAGTACACATCAGCGGCGACGACGTAAGGCTCGACCTTGTAGACGGCAACCTCCTCGGGAGTGGTCGCGTGCCGAATGGGATTGATCATTCCGAATAGATCGGAAGCACGCTTCCCATCCCCGAGCAATGCCATTGCCTGAACCACCCAGGTTGCGGCGTGCGTGTACTGACCTCCGTTCTCGCGTACCCCCGGAAGATAGCCCTTGATATAACCCGGTTGCATCGGTCCGTCGTCGAACGGCGGATCGAAAAGGAGCACCAGACCGGCGACGGGCCGCACAAGTTGCCGATTCACCGCTTCCATCGCGCGTTTTGCACGATCAGGATCACCCGCACCAGATATGGCAGACCAGGATTGGGCGATACTGTCAATCCGGCATTCGTCGGCTTCGGCCGTACCGAGCGGCGTACCATCGTCGAAATACGCCCGGCGATACCACTCACCATCCCACGCGTTCGCTTCGATCGATTTCCGTAACTCCTCCGCGTGCTCCCGGCACGAAGTGGCCCAATCCGAATCGGAACGAGCGTCCGCCAGGTCCGCGAATTCGCTCAGACAGGTGAGCAGGAACCATGCACCCCACACCGTTTCTCCCCGCCCACCGGAGCCGACGCGATTCATGCCGTCGTTCCAGTCCCCACAGCCCATCAGGGGCAATCCATGCACGCCGAACTTCAAACCGTTACGGAGTGCCCGGACGCAGTGTTCGTAGATCGTGCCCACCTCCTCGGTCACTTCGGGCAGACCGTAGGACGCCTCCTGATGGGGTTCCAGTTTCGACGCCCGTAACCACGCGACCGTCTCGTCGAGTACGGACGAATCGCCCGTCACCGTCACATAGTGGCGGACGACGAAGGGTAACCACAGGAAGTCGTCCGAAAAATGGGTACGAACACCTCGACCACCCGGCGGGTGCCACCAGTGCTGAACGTCGCCTTCGAGGAACTGCCGAGCGGCCGCT
>Ga0105044_10013366_pt1 | contig 11148 bp, 9 predicted proteins | sample MAT01_FD_78092 | JGI IMG/M metagenome (GOLD analysis project Ga0105044, IMG submission 78092) | Freshwater microbial communities from Lake Fryxell liftoff mats and glacier meltwater in Antarctica - MAT-01 | ecosystem: Environmental > Aquatic > Freshwater > Ice > Liftoff microbial mat | place... | reverse complement strand
GGGTGTTCTTGATACAGTACGAGTAATGATTTATCGCTTTCATGAGAAGGGTTTAGAGATATTCTTACTCAATAATGAAATGGAGAATGATCCCCAAGTTTGGCGTTTTCCGGAGGGCATTAATGACGACATGAAACACAAATTCTCTAATTTCGGGAAAGAAGCAATTTCCTTAGAGACCATTTCCAATGAAGAAGGTGTAGAGGTGAAAACAGTGGCAATAGAGGGTGACTGGCATGAAATACCTTCTATACGTGGTATGATTAAGCACGATATCAGATTGGCTAAGAAGATCGTAAAAGAACGCCTACCTGGTTCAGAGAAAGGTAGTTACTTCGCTGTTAAAGAAGCTTTCAAAAAAGTACTTCCACACGAATACGAAGCCATTAAAGAGTTAAAAGATATTTTGGCAGATAGAAATGCGGTAAAGAATATTTAAAGTGATTGTCTTATTGAGATATCAATAATTTCAATCTATTTCTTTTGCAGTTTCTTTCACTTGCAACATGTTGCTTGAAATATTATCATGTTTCATTTTAATATAAACAATGTAGCCCTCAAGTGATCAAAAAATAAATGTCATACTTATGATCTCAATTACTTTCAGATTTATAGGTTTATTATATGAACTCGATATTATTTCTGCCCATCTTCAATAAATTATTGGTTAGTTCTTTTTTTCCAATTCGGATGAGCGAGAAATTCAAGATATTTTTTTGATTTAAAAAAACCAAAACCCCTTACCCCATCCTTTTTTTGAAAATCTCAACTTTTAATCTTAATTTTGCAAAAATTTTCAGAAAGTAATGGCTTTAGCATATCTTACTCGGGTAGAACGTTTCAATGCAGCTCACAAATTATGGGTGCATGATTGGTCTGATGAGAAAAACTTTGAAGTATTTGGTAAGTGCGCTAACAAAAATTGGCATGGGCATAATTATACACTTTTGGTAACTGTAAAGGGTGAGCCTGATCCTATCACTGGTTTTGTGATGGATGCTAAAAAACTTTCAAATATTATGCGTGAAAAGGTGACTGAAAAACTTGATCACTCAAATCTTAACCTAGATGTGGACTTCATACCCAAGTACTTACAAGCTACTACAGAAAATTTGACTATCCTAATTTGGAAAGAACTTGAACAATCCATACGACCTTATCGTTTACACTGCGTAAAATTGGTAGAAACCGAAAATATATATGCAGAATACTATGGTGAGTAATTACACAAAGACAGAAGAGTACAACCCCGAAGTAACCGAATCAATAAAGAATAGCTATACAAATATAATCACTCAATTAGGTGAAGACCCTGATCGAGAAGGAATAATGAAGACGCCAGAAAGGGCATCAAAAGCAATGCAGTTTCTTACATCGGGTTATTCCCAAGATCCTGCTCAAATCCTGAAGTCTGCACTTTTTAAAGAAGATTATAATGAGATGGTGATCGTGAAAGATATAGAGTTATATTCATTGTGCGAGCATCACCTTCTACCCTTCTATGGCAAGGCTCATATCGCTTACATACCTAATGGATATGTGGTAGGCCTAAGCAAACTCCCGAGACTTGTAGATGTTTTTGCAAGAAGATTGCAGGTTCAAGAGAGGCTTACACATGAAATTGTTGATGCTATTTGGAAAAACTTAAAACCTCTTGGAGTAGCTGTGGTGATAGAAGCCTCCCACATGTGTATGATGATGCGTGGTGTGCAAAAGCAAAATAGCAGTACCACAACATCAGCTTTCAAAGGTGAATTTCAAAACGCTGAGACAAGGGCAGAGTTTATGCAATTGATTGGCTCAAAACTTCACTAACTTACCAATTATTTTATGGCAAAAGCACTAGTATTTCCAGGACAAGGAGCCCAATTTGAAGGAATGGGAAAAGATTTATTTGAATCTTATGAATCAGCAAAAAGAGTTTTTCTTGATGCTGATGAAATACTTGGGTATTCTCTTTCAGACATTATGTTTAACGGAAGTGCTGAATCATTAAAAGAGACGAAAATAACTCAGCCTGCACTATTTGTTCATGCTATTGCAAAGTTAAAAGCCAAAGGAATGCCTGATGACATACAAGCGGTGGCAGGTCATTCACTTGGAGAGTTTACGGCATTGGTGGCGGCTGATACACTAAGTTTTGAAGATGGGTTAAAGCTTGTTTATCAAAGAGCTATGGCCATGCAAACGGCTTGTGATGTTACTCCGGGCACTATGGCAGCTGTTCTTGGTCTTGATGACTCTATCGTTGAGTCAATTTGTGCTAATATTCAGGCAGGTGTAGTTGTAGCTGCAAATTATAATTGTCCGGGCCAATTAGTGATAAGTGGTAGCATTGAGGGAATTAACCAAGCCATAGAAGAGTTGAAAGCAGCGGGTGCTAAAAGAGCTTTATTATTGCCTGTTGGTGGCGCTTTTCACAGCCCACTTATGGAGAGTGCAAAAGAAAAACTTGAACTTGCCATAAATAATACGCAGTTTAATGATTCAAAAGTAACTATTTATCAAAACGTCAATGCCCAACCTACCAAAGATCGAGAAATCATCAAAATCAATCTTATCAACCAACTTACTGGCCCTGTAAAATGGACTCAATCAATCCAAAACATGGTCAAAGATGGCATAACAGAGTTTGTAGAAGTAGGTGGCACAGGCAAAGTATTATCAGGATTGATATCTAAGATTGATAGAGAAGTAAGCACTAGTTCAATTTGATTGATTATCTTTGCATTTGATTGTCTGCATAAATGATAGACTTTAATTTTAGTCATCACAGTGCACCCGATCAATATTTAAAAACTAATAATTGATAAGATTTGAATTTAGATCTAGAAACGGGTAAAATATTAATATCCGAACCATTTATGCTCGATCCCAATTTCAAGAAGACGGTTGTTCTGCTTGGTGATTATAGTCAGAAGCATGGTTCTGTGGGTTTTATTATGAATAGACCCACCAATTATCTGATAACAGATCTCATAAGCAGTTTTCCAGAATTTGAATCAAGAGTTTACTATGGAGGTCCTGTAGCTCAAGATACTATCCATTTTGTACACAGAAAAGGGGATATAATTGAAGAAAGTAGATTTATAAGCAACGGTTTGTATTGGGGTGGCAACTTTGATAAGATCAAATTTTTGGTAAACATGAAAGTACTTCAACCTGATGACATCAGATTTTTTATAGGCTATTCTGGTTGGACAGAAGGCCAACTCGAAGAGGAAATTAAAGAAAAATCATGGATCATAGACGATATGGATATCAACTATGCTTTTAGCAATAAGATCACCGATATGTGGCAGCATGTATTAACGAATAAAGGGTCACACTATAGAGTGATCGCAGACATGGCAGACACTTTGAGCCTAAATTGATCCTACATTAATTTTAATTTTAGACATTACAAATGGTATATATAGATAGTATTTCTCTGAAGTTTGGAGATAGAAAGTTGCTTGATGATGTAAGTTTTTTACTCAATGAAAAGGACAGAGTTGGACTAGTTGGTAGAAATGGAGCGGGAAAATCTACCTTTCTTAAAGTTATTTCTGGGCAAATGTCACCTGATGCTGGTTCAGTAAACTACCCAAAGGGTTTTACTATAGGGTATTTGACCCAAGACTTGGTTTTTGCTGACAATCTTAGTGTACTTGATGAAACAAAAAAGTGCTATGTTGAGTACAATCAACTTGAGAAAGAACTTGAAGACATCACGGTACAGCTAGAAGTACGAACTGATTACGAATCCGAAGGCTATCACGATTTGATCGACCGCATGACAGTGATCAATGACAGACTACATCTGATATCTCCAGGCAATATTGATGCAGAAATTGAGAAAATCTTGAAAGGTCTAGGATTTAAACCTGCAGATTTTTCCAAGAGAATGAGAGAGTTTAGTGGTGGTTGGCAAATGAGGGTTGAGTTAGCGAAACTTTTACTGACAAAGCCCAATCTCCTCATGCTAGATGAGCCTACAAATCACTTGGATATTGAGTCTATCATTTGGCTAGAAAACTATTTAAAATCATATCCCGGTATAGTTGTTATTATTTCTCACGACAAGAGATTTTTAAATAACACTTGTAATAAGATCATAGAGCTAGAATTGGCCAAAACTTATATTTATAGTGGTAATTACGATTTCTTTGTTAAAGAAAAAGTTGCGCAACGTGATATAGTCCTTGCTTCTTACTCAAATCAACAAAAAATGATTGCCCAAAAGGAAAAGACTATTAGCCGATTTATGGCAAAAGCTAGTAAGACTTCTATGGCTCAATCAATGCAAAAGCAACTCAATAAATTAGATCGAATCGAGATAGTAGACGAAGACACAAGTGTATTTAATATTAGATTTGGCAAAGTTCCTAACTCAGGTAAAGTTGTATTGGAAGTAAAAAACGTGGCCAAAGCATATGGTGAGAAAAGAGTATTAGAAAATATTGACTTTATATTAGACAAAGGAGATAGAATAGCTTTTGTTGGGCAAAATGGCATGGGTAAAACAACTATGGCGAAAATGATTGTCAATCAACTAGGCTCTACTAGTGGAGATATACTTTATGGTGCCAATGTGCAAGTTTGCTACTATGCCCAAAACCAATCAGAACTTTTAAATCCAAAGAAAACACTTCTCGAAGTAATGGAAGATGCTGCTCCACCTGACCAAAGATCTAATATACGTAACATTTTGGGTGGATTTCTTTTCTCAGGTGATGATGTAGAGAAAAAAGTTAGCGTATTATCTGGAGGCGAGCGAGCTAGACTTGCCATGGCATGCATGGTCATGAAGCCAGGCAATCTACTTGTGATGGATGAACCTACAAATCACTTAGATATTTTATCTAAAGAAATACTACAGAAAGCTATATTGGATTATGAAGGGACGCTCATCATTGTGAGCCACGATAGAGAATTTTTGGAGGGCATTACCGATAAAGTTTATGAGTTTGTAGATATGGGTATCAAAGAGTATCTTGGTGATATCAACTACTTCTTAGGAAAGAAAAACTTTGAAGATGTAAGGGATATAGACACGCTCAAGGCCAAAAATGCTGTAAAAGAAGAAGTGAAACCGGCTTTTGATAGTGAAGAAACAAAGAAAATAAAGCGTAAGATTCAATATTTAGAAAGAGACATTGAGGCAAAGGAAAAAAATATTGCCATGATGTCACAAAAATTATTAGATCCTGATTTTTATACTACTCCAGCTTTTGCAGAAACTAATAAGAAGATAAAAGTAGAGCAAGAAGCCTTGGATAAATTGATGGAAGAATGGGAAACTTTGGCTGAAGTCGTATCATAATCGATCTAGAATTCCTATAAGTTCAAATTTAATTTGTTTACCATTTAGCTCTAAATTAACAAACTTAAAAGCCAGCAAATTCGTTAAGGTTGAAGTAAAAGCAAATAAATGAAGAAAGTATTATACATCACTATAGCAATTTTATTTACCGTTTCGCTAAAGGCACAAGAAAATAGGCTAGCTGAGATATATTTTAATGATGGAGAATATGAAAAAGCGGCTAGCACGTATAGGTCGCTTTTTGATAAAAATAAAACACTTACTTACTATTTCCAAAAGTACACAGAATGTCTTATAGCGTTGAAGAGATACGAGGAAGCTGAGATAAGTGTAAAAAATGAAATCAAATCTAACCCCCTTGAGCCTCAATATTTGGTTACCTTAAGCAATATTTACGAAAAATCAAACCAATTAGAAAAGGCTGAAAAATCTCAGAATGATATATTGGTTTTATTAAAAAAGAGACCAGAACTGACCGACCTTGTAGCGCGCACCTTTATAAGTATGAACATGTACGATCTTGCAGTGAAGGCCTACATATCTGCAGCTGAGTCAATGAATAACCCAAAACTATATTCTTTCAATATCGCAGATCTTTATCGTAGGCTAGGTCAAAGTGATAACATGATCAAATATTATCTACTTTCCATAGAGCAGTTTCAGGGTAATATGAACTATCTTATTCAAACTTTTGAGCGAAGTCTAGATGCAGATGATATTGTGAAGCTGCAAACTCAATTGTATGCACGCATTCAAGAGCAACCATCGCAACTTCTGTACAATGAATTACTTGAGTGGACTTTTATCAATCAAAAAGACTACAAGAAAGCCATGCGCCAAGCAAGATCAATGGATCGTAACCTCAATGAAAATGGAGCTCGAGTATTTAACATAGGCAACATTGCTTACAATGACAAAGATTATGACACTGCGGTTGAGTGTTACTCATATATCGTTGATACAAAATCTATCAACTCAAGTTACTATCTTGAAGCAAAGCGATCATTACTTAATGCAAGACGCAACAAAATCACCGCTGGTTTCAATTATACCAAGACTGATCTTCTTTCATTGCAAAATGAATATGATGCCTTTCTCACAGATTATGGTAGAAATACTCAGACCGCTCAATTCATGGTTGAATATGCTGATTTTGAAGCATTATACATGAATGACCTTCAGAAGGCTAAGGCAATTCTGGAGCAAGTCATATCATTTGGTGGAGTTCCGCCCACTATCACTGCCGATGCAAAATTAAAGCTTGGCGATTATCACCTCATGGAAGAAGACCAATGGGAGGCTACCCTACTCTATTCACAAGTGGATAAGAGTTTCAAAGAAGGCGTGCTAGGTGAGCAAGCTCGTTATCGCAATGCAAAATTGAGTTATTATCTTGGAGACTTCGAATGGGCTCAAGATCAATTTGACATATTAAAGTCAGCTACTACAAGGCTTATTTCTAATGATGCAATAGACTTGTCGGTATTTATCATGGATAATCTTAATTTGGATACTACAGCTACACCTTTGCAGCTTTTTTCAAAGGCAGAACTTTTGATATTTCAAAATAAACTTGATGAAGCAATGGCAACCTTAGATTCTATTGCAAAAACTTATCCAGAACATTCATTATTAGATGATATACTTTACGTGAAAGCTCAAATCTATAAGAAGAAGTTGATGACTAAAGAAGCGGTAGAGTGTTATAATATCATTTTGGCGAAATATCCTACCGAAATTCGTGCAGACAATGCCTTGTTTGATTTGGCTTGGATGAATGAAAATCAATTTAAAGATTTAGAAAAAGCAAAAGAACTATACCTTAAGCTTTTTACAGAGTACACCGCTAGTACTTTTGCTATAGATGCTAGAAAAAGATATAGACTGCTTAGGGGCGATAATCTATAATACACGTTAAGTCAATTTGAAATTGACTAAAATTTAAAATAAAAGTAAATGAAAATCATATACAATGTCACTACCAAAGTAGATCACTCAATAGTGGAAGAATGGAACGCTTGGGTGAGGTCATTTTACATCCCAACAGCAAAACAGACTTCATCTTTCCTAGAGCATAAGATTTTGACCATACTTGGTGACGATGACGAGCATGGTAAAACATTTGCTTTGCAGCTTACTTTTGAAGATCTTGATCATTTCCTTCTATGGTCAAAGGACGATATCAATGCTATAAGTTATGAGTCCAAAAATCTATTTGGAGAGAAATGTCTTAGCTTTAAGACTTTAATGCAAGTAGAAGAGTAGATTTATCGATTACTTCGGTAATTAATTTGTGTATAGAATTATTTTACGTTTTTATCACGCCTCTTCGTTATTTCTTTCAATAAACTGGCAGATTATATCAAAAACTTCTCGGTTTTGTAGTGCATGACCAAAGCCTTTTGTTTTTATAAATTTTGAATTTACCCAATTTTCTGAAATCTTTTGTCCTTCTTTGCTTTCGTTTATAAGGTCATCTTCGTCGTGAATCAATAGCCCTGTGCCATCAAGATTTACAACAAAGTCAGAACAATTATAATAAGACTGCGGTTGGGGAAAATAACTCTGAAAAGCCTTTTCCAAAGAGCCTATAACACGATTATTAAGTCCTAATATCCCATGAAATTTTTCAGCTAAGTCCAACCATTTGTCAGGTGCAGCAAGTATTATTCTTTGCTTAATTGAAGTATCTTTATAGGTATGTCCATGAAATAATACCGCCATACCACCCACTGAATGTCCTATTACTATTTCTGGTTTGAAGTGATCAACCGCTACATTTGCCATTTTAGCATAGAGGTCAGCATTAAAGATTTTACTGCCTGTAAGCCCGTGCGCTGGTGCGTCCATCGCCATGATATCGTAATCGTATTCCCTTAGCACTTTTATTAACTTTCGCCATCGCCAAGAGTTTGATTCCCAACCGTGCATGAGCAATATCTTTTTACCTGATCCTTTCCAATGGTAGGTTTGGATATTTTCATCTTCATACATCAATACTAGCTGTTCATCCGCTTTATCTAAGTATGCTTTTTGAAATGGTAGCATTCTTCCACCTCTTGGGGTAGAAAACAAATGCATACTTAGCATAGCTGCTTTCAAGGGGCTGTAATAAGATACAATGTTAATCGCACCACCAATGAGTTTTGGAAATACTTTCTTTACAAACTTAGTTTTTATTTTTTCAATTCTCATGTAGAGGTAGGAATAGGTTTATGTAATTAATTGAATTAAAGGTTTAAATAAACATTTAACTTCAATTCTAAAAACTGGAGATAATAATAAAGGTTCAAATTATTGTAAAAATTTGATTCTAAGCATCCATAGCCGCCATCTCGCACTGCTCTTGAAACTCCAAACTTTCTGAGAAATTATAACCGTCATATTCTCTTTCAATCCTATCCAAAGTTTCAAACACTACCTCTGGTTCATCATGCGATACAAGAATAGCTCGATAAGGTTTTATGTTTGGCAGTCCTTTGAAATAGTTGGTATAATGCCTTCTTGTTTCCACCACTCCGAGTCTTGTGCCCTTCCACTCTATTGCCATTTTTAGGTGCTTTCTAGCTGCGTCTACCCTTTCTTCAAGTGTGGGAGGATCCAGTAGCTCTCCAGTCTTGATAAAGTGTTTGATTTCTCTAAATATCCAAGGGTAACCAATGCTAGCTCTACCTATCATTACACCGTCTACGCCATATTTATTCTTGTATTCAACTGCCTTTTGTGGGCTATCAATGTCACCATTTCCGAAAACGGGGATATATACGCGAGGATTTTCTTTAGCCTTAGCTATTCTTGTCCAGTCCGCTTCACCTTTGTACATCTGCTTGCGCGTGCGACCGTGTATGCTTATAGCCTTGATGCCTACATCTTGGAGTCTTTCTACTACATCTTCTATGTATATGCTGTCATCATCCCAACCTAATCGAGTTTTTACAGTTACAGGTAGGTTAGTACTCTTCACAATTTCAGCTGTAAGAGCTATCATTTTGGGTATGTCTTGAAGTATTCCAGCACCAGCAAGCTTACAAACGACTTTCTTCACAGGGCAGCCATAGTTAATATCTAGTAACTCCGGATTTGCCCGCTCAACTATTTCGGCGGCCAACTTCATAGAGTCCATCTCTGCTCCAAATATCTGTACCCCTATAGGTCGTTCATCATCATAAATATCCAATTTTTGAACACTTTTCTCTGCATCGCGTATGAGCCCTTCCACGGAAATAAATTCTGTGTACATCATATCACAACCCTGCTCTTTGCACAAAGCTCTGAATGGAGGGTCGCTTACATCCTCCATAGGAGCAAGCAAAAGAGGAAAATCGCCCAAATCTATATTCGCTATTTTAGCCATTATTTTATTTGATATATTTTAATTTGACTTCCTTGTAGCTTGGAAGCTTGTTTTTATGCCATTTATAGATGATCTTTCCATCTTTCCAAAGTACTGGGCCAGGATTAGACCTTACAATGGTTTTTAGAAGTATGTTATCCGCTTCATATATTGATACCTTAAGACCTAATTGTGATTTAAGAGATTGAGCAGCTTCTTTGGTGAGTTGGCCAAAAACAATACTTACTTCTTGCCCATCTGCAAGCGCCTCTGACATAAATTCTTTCATCATACTATTAAAATCGTCAAAGTACTTTTTATCAAAAACGTAATTTGTCACTTCTATTTCTTTATTTAAGATAGTGTCTACTCTAGTTACATAGCTTGTATCTATAACTTTTTTCTTCTCTTTGTAGATGGTATCAGTGACAAAGACAGTGTCTTTGATCATTTTCATTTCCTTATTGGTGGTGAATTTTGACTCGTGACTAACAATCATAAAATGATTTTTATTATTTTCAAGATAGACATTTGTCACTTCGTCACCTTTGAAATCTTTGATTAAAAAATCTGAAATCTTAGTGTGAGCAACGGTCGGTTCTGTTTTGTTTTGATTAATTGTCTCATACACCTCTGATGGGTATTGTTTCCAATTCTTCATATATTCAGTGTAGGGTACAGTTTTCAACTCACCAGTTTCTCTATTTTTTAAATCCAAACTAATTACTTGAACTGCATTAGCTGCATCTTTTTCAATCTTGTATTGCGCTTTTATATCTGCCCCTATTCTAAATGGCCTAAAGTCTATGACAGGCAAATCTAAAACGTAGTTTGAAATACAAAAATAAGATAACAGCAAAGTGAATATTGCAATTGTCCAAGTTCTGAACGACCCAGAACCGAGCTGATGCATCTTCTTACTCATGAAAACAAACATAAATGCTGGTATCAATAAAGCAATGTCTTTAAAGAAAGATACCATTGGCTTTAATTTCAAGAAGTCGCCGAAACAACCACAATCTGTAACTTTCATATTACTCTCTGCATATGCCCCCCAAGTACTAAGATCAAAGAAAGTACCATCAGGTTGCACGTACCCAGTCAGGTAGGTAAACCCAGTCAAGGCAGTAAAGAATAATACTAAAAGTAAAAATAACCAAGCGGTGAACTTTGGTCGACTTCCTACTACTAAGGCCCATCCTAATATGATTTCAAACACAATCATTACTACCGAAAATCCAATCGAATATTCTGATAGCAAAGGAAATAAGGGCGACAAACCTTTCATAAAGGTAGGTTCGAATACATTTTTGAATTCAGCAAAATATTGTTCCATTTTGTAAGCGGTACCCAATGGGTCAATTGCTTTCACAAAGCCTGAAAAAATGAACAACAAACCTGTAAAGCTCTGAAGATAAGTTACTACCATAGATTTATGCTTTCTCGCTATTATTATACCAAGACTTAAAATAATCGCAGCAATCCCGATGTATAAACAGAGTGTAGTGAG
>Ga0105044_10013363_pt1 | contig 11150 bp, 10 predicted proteins | sample MAT01_FD_78092 | JGI IMG/M metagenome (GOLD analysis project Ga0105044, IMG submission 78092) | Freshwater microbial communities from Lake Fryxell liftoff mats and glacier meltwater in Antarctica - MAT-01 | ecosystem: Environmental > Aquatic > Freshwater > Ice > Liftoff microbial mat | place... | reverse complement strand
TTGGCAGGTGGGAGTGGCGGGCCCCAAATTCAATGCCCGAGCCCGAAATTGCCTGGGATGTTGTCAGGCCGCGAGTTGATCGGCCAGATCCAGAAAATCGCGTGCGTGCAAGGTGTTGGCGCTATCCGCTCTGACATCCTTGGGGCGGTCGGCGCCGAATTCGGCCGGCCGCTCCACGTAGGCCGTCTGCAGGCCGCAGGCGCGCGCTGCGGCCAGGTCGTCCTGGTGCGCCGCCACCAGCATCACCTCGTCGGGCGCCACGTCGAACACACGCGCCACGCCCAGATAGACCGCGGGGTCTGGCTTGTAGGCCTTGAACACCTCTGCCGACAACACGCAGTCCCAGGGCAGGCCACCGTATTTGGCCATATTGGTCAGCAAACCCAGATTGCCGTTGGACAGGCTGCAGATGGTGTAGCGCGCCTTGAGCCGGAGCAGGCCCGGCACGCTGTCGGGCCAGGGGTCGAGGCGGTGCCAGACCTTGTTCAGATGGATTTTCTCGGCCTCGCTCAGATGGGTGATTCCGAACTGCGCCAGCAGCTGGTCCAGGATCATGCGGTGCAGATCGTCGAGCAACGTCCATCCCAGTTCGCCCGACATGACCCGGCGCATCGCGGGCTGGTACCCGGCGCGCCAGGCCAGCGCGAACGCGCCGCCGTCGACGCCAAGCGCCATCGCATCGACCTCGCGCCGGATACTGCCATGCCAGTCCACGACGGTGCCGAATACGTCGAACGCGAGGATACGCGGTGGCGTCGGGTTCATGAGGTAACCCTCCGTCCTGCGCACTGCGGGGGTGAGCGCCCGGGGAGCGGCCCGGCGGCGCTCGTCGCTTTTACCGTCGTGTGGTGTGTTTCGATCATGCCGATATTTTCGTTTGGGGCAGACGTCATTTATAACGTCGGCGGCCCGTCAGTCGGCCGTTGCAGCGCAGTCGGCTGACATCCCCATGGGCCACGTCAATCTTATGGCGTCGGATCTTCCTCGTCGTCCGCGCCGCTCGGCGCAAAGGTCACTCCGTGGTGGGCCAGATAGTCGCGGATCAGCCGCCGGACCACTTGCGAAGGGGTCAAGTCCTGTCTGGCGCACAACGCTTCGAAGGCCTTTTTCTTGGCCGGATCGACCAATACCGTCAGGCGCGCTGTCTTGAGTTCCATAGGGTCTCCGTATGTCAATCTTGTTAGCATTCTAGTGCTGTCTAGAGCAATCTGGATTACACTGTTTGAACGAAATTCCGTGTCTGTGCCTTGGGAATTTTTGGAGCCTATTTCGTGCATTTCCGAAGCCGACTACCTGACTTCGCGCGTTGCGCCGCACTGCGCGGTCACGTCGCCGTGTGCCTAGCCGCCATAGCTTCATGACGGCGCTCATCGCGGCCGTTCTGGTCCTGCTCTTCGGCGCTGGCGCCTGCCTGCTACCGCTGCGCAATGCCGTGCGGGTCGGCTTTGGCATTGCCAGCCAGGTGCTGGCGACCGGCCTGGTCTGGTTCTCGGTCGTGCCAGTGTTGCTCGGCGGATCGGCCATCGTCGGCGACCTCGCCTGGGCCTACCCGGTGGGAACGTTACGCATCCGGCTCGATGCCCTGGGCGCGTTCTTCCTCATTTGGTCCCTGCCGATGACATTGCTCGGCAGCGTTTACGCAGCCGGGTATCTGCGCCCGTACTTCAACACCGGTCGACATCTGGGCCTGCACTACGCCTTGCTCAACCTGACCTCGCTGTCGTTCTTGCTGGTGTACACCGGCGACCACGCGTTGGTCTTCCTGCTCGGCTGGGAGATCGCCGCGCTCGCCGCCTGGTTACTGGTGATCTGGGACTACACCAACCAGAAGGTGCGGTTTGCCGGCTTCAACTACCTGGTCTCCACGCACGTCGGGCTGATCTTCCTTGTTGCCGGCCTCATGATTCTGTACACGCACACAGGGTCATGGGAACTGGGCAGCTTCGGTGACTGGATGCAGCGCAACCCCGGCTCCGAGCGCAGTGCCGTGTTCCTGCTGCTGGTCACCAGCTTTGGCCTGAAATCGGCCTTCTTTCCGTTTCACTCGTGGCTGCCGCGCGCGCATGCAGCGGCTCCAGCCCATGTGTCGGCGCTCATGTCCGGGGTCATTCACAAGGCGGGCCTTTACGCTCTGGTACGTTTCGTCTGGCTGATCGGCACGCCCGACGAGTGGATGGGCTGGTTCCTGATCGCGTTCTCGGCCTGCTCAGCCGTGGTCGGAGCGTTGTATACGGTGGGCCAGCGTGACCTCAAGCGCCTGCTCGGCTACTCATCGACCGAGAACGTCGGCATCGCCGGCATCGGCTTCGGTGTCGGCTGCCTTGGCTTGTCCTGGCACAACCCGGCGCTGGTGGCGATCGGCTTTGCCGGCGGGCTGCTGCATGTGCTGAACCACGCATTCTTCAAGTGCCAGTTGTTCTATGCGGCGGGCGCGGTTTACCAGGCCACGCACACGGTTGACATGGAGAAGCTCGGCGGGCTCGCACGGCTGATGCCATGGACAGCGGTGAGCTTCCTGATCGGCGGCGTGGCAATCTCGGCGCTGCCGCCGCTCAACGGCTTCACCAGCGAGTTCGTGATCTATTCCGGGCTGTTCCCGGGCGCAGCCGCTTCGTCCGGTGCCGAGGCGATTCCACTGGCAGCCAAGGTGGCGCTCTGCCTTGCCGGCGCAGTGCTGGCCTTCGTGGGCGCGGTGTCGGCCTTGAGCATCACCCGTGCCTTCGGCGTCGTGTTCCTCGGCGTGGCGCGCGATGCCAACGTGGTGCCGCCCGTCGAGGTGAGCCTGTGGATGCGCCTTCCCATGGCGCTGCATGGGCTTGGCGTCGTCGTTCTCGGCGTGCTGCCCGTGCTCGGTTTCATGCTGGTGCGCGGCCCGACCGAGATCGCACTGGCCGTGTTACCCGGGGCGCTGCCGGGCACGAGCGCCGGTGTGCTCGACCCCATCGCCCACACGCTCTCAAACATCGGCCTCGTATCGGGTGCGCTGGTGGCGGGCGTGTTGCTGCTTTTGTGGCTGCGCTCCAGGTTGGTGAGGCCGCCGGTGGCCAGCCACGTCACCTGGGGCTGTGGCTACGGCCAACCAAATGCCCGTATGCAGTACACCGGCTCCAGCTTCTCGTCGGACTTCGTGCAGCGCTTTCGCAGTGTGATAGTCATGCTGCGGCGGCAGAAGGCCCCTGCGGGTTACTTCCCGACCGACGCCTACCTCATCACTGATTGTGTCGACGCGGTCGAGCGCCGCCTGTTCTCGGTCATCAATCATGGCGACGTGTCGGCGGGTGAACTGTCGGGCCGTCTGCGCGAGGACGACCCTCGGATCGCGTTCGCGGCGGCACTCGTGGCGCTGCTGTTCATCGCCGGGCTCGTTGTGCTGTCCGCAGGCCCGCTGCAATGACCGCCGATATCGCCACATGGCTGGGCACGATCCACGTGGCCATCGTGCTGACCCTGCCGATACTGCTGGTCGGCATCGTGAACCGTACCAAGTCGCTGTGGGCTGGGCGCAAGGGTCCGAGCCTGCTGCAATCTGGCTGGGACCTGTTGCGCTTGCTGCGCAAGCGGCCGGTCTACAGCGCGGTGGCCACGCCCCTGTTTCGCGCGGGCGCTTGGGTGGTGTTGGCCGCAGCCGTTCTGGCGGCAATGATCGCGCCCGTGCTGGGCAACTTCGCGCCACTACAGTTCAATCATGACTTCATCGTCTTCGCCTACACACTGGGCCTGGCGCGGCTGTTCCTGATGCTTTCGGCGATGGACGTCGGAAGTGCCTTCGAAGGCATGGGTGCCGCACGCGAAGCGTCGTTCTCCGCCTTCGTCGAGCCGGCGCTTTTCCTGCTGATCGGCTCGGCCAGCATCGCCACCGGGCATACCAGTTTCGCCGGCCTGATCGGCCACTTGCACAGTGCGCCCGCGTTCCCGGTGCTGGTGATCCCTGCACTGGCGGTGTTGTTCATCCTGCTGCAGGCCGAGGCCTCGCGCGTTCCGGTGGACGACCCGCTCACCCACCTTGAGCTGACGATGATCCACGAGGTCATGATCCTCGACCATAGCGGGCCGGAGTTGGCCGCGATGCAGTTTGCCGGTGCGCTGAAGCTGACCACCTATGCCGGACTGATCGCAGCGCTGCTTAACCCTTTCGATCCTGTAATTGCACCGCTGGCCGCAACGGCCACGACGCTCGCGATCATGGCGCTGGTGGCAGTGGCCGTAGGGTTCGTCGAGTCTTTGAGCGCCCGTCTGCGCATGCGCCTGGTGCCGCGTTACCTGCTGCTGGCGTCCATCGGTGGCGGTCTTTGCCTTGCCGCTGTCGCCAGCACCTGGAACCCCTGATGCGGCTGCCGCTGATCCTCTTCCTGCTGGCCGCGGTGATCCCGGTCTTCTTCGGCAAGATTCGCTCGGCGCCGTTCTGGCTGTCGTTACAGGCCTTCGCCTTGGCCTGGAACGGTGCGGCGCACCAAGAAGGCTGGACCGTGCATGGCGTGGTGGCCCTGGTCGAAGTCATCGCCGTGCGCGCGGTGATCGTCCCTTTGCTGCTGCGACGCGCGATCCGTCTGCGCGGCGAGCCCAATTCCGACCTGATGCCTTCGAACCTGTTCGCCTGGGCGATCGGTGTCGCGCTCATCGTGCTGGCGTTCGACTTCGGTGGCGCTGCGATGGCGGACACGCCGGCACTTGCGCTGGGTGTAGTCGGCGCCATGGTGGCGATCGCGCTGCTGCTGCTGTCCACTAACCATTCACCACCCGCCCAACTGGTGGCCGTGCTCTTCATGGAAAACGGCATCGCGGTCTTCGAGTCGCTGCTGCCCGAGCCTTGGGCATGGCCGGTGCATGGCACCTTGACCGCGGTCTACCTGGTCACGGTGGGTGTCGGCGGCTGGTTGATCGGCACGCCCACTGACCAGGCAACTATCGAAGCCGGTACGACCCGAGGAGAAGCCTCTTGAACGTCATCGGACCCGTTGCAGCGCCGGTGGGCCAGCCGACGCGTACGGCCGCGAGCGGCCATGCCTGGGTCGGACCGACCCTGGTGGCCATCGCGTTGGTCAGCTTCGTGACCTGGATCGTGGTCTTTCTGCGCACGCCGCTCGCCACGATGCCGCTGTATTTCGGCGCTCGATACTTTGTGCTCGACGCCACGTCGATGCTGTTCCTGCTGGTCATCAACGCCGTGTTCCTGGGCATCAGCGTCTACATGGCGTCGCGCGTCAGCACGTCAGCCCACCTGGCCGGGAAGATCAAGTTTCGCGCCGCGCTTTCGCTGGCATTCATGGTCGCCATGAACCTGGGCGTGCTGTCGAACAACCTGCTGGTGCTGTGGGCCTTCATTGAGCTCACCACGCTGTGCCTGGCCCCGCTGGTCGCACAGGGCGACGCCAAGGATGCGCGCCGCGTCGCCTGGCACTACCTGCTGTACTCCAGCATGTCGTTGGCACTGACCTTTCTGGGCTTCATGTGCCTGACGCGCAGCGCGGCGCTGCAAGGACAGGATCTGTCGTTCGCCCTCGACCAACTGGCGGCGACGCTGCCCGCCCTTGGCGGCAGCGGCGACAGCTGGCAACGCCTTGGATTTGCGCTGATGCTCTTCGGCCTGGGCAGCAAGCTCGGCCTGGCGCCGCTGTACGGCTGGATGCCAGAGACCTACGAAGCCGCACCCACCAGCACCAGTGCGCTGCTGGCAGCGGTGCAATTCAATATCAGCGTGGTGGCCGTGTTCCGCATCTTCCAGGTGCTTGGTGTTCACGAGACCAGCTTCGTCTCGCACGAACTGTTGATCATGGGTTGCCTGTCGCTGACGGTGGCGGCCGTGCAGGTAATGGCGGCGCGCAACTATAAGCGCTTGATCGCCTATGCCTGCGTCAGCTCGTCGGGGGTCATCGCCATCGGCCTGTCGGTGGGCAAGGCAGCGGCCTACGGTGTGGTGCTTTACATCGTCAGCAACGCGTTCGTGAAGGCGCTGCTGTTCCTGACTGCCGGCCGCCTGCGCGGGGTGTATGGCACCAACCAGGTGGCGGCGCTCAGCGGCGTGATCCGTGTGCTGCCTTTCTCGGGTCTGCTGTTCGCCGTGGGCATCTTTGCACTGCTGGGCTTTCCGCCTTTCGGCAGCTTCATGGCCGAAATGCTGATTCTGTCGGGCATCGTGCAGGCAGGCAATCTGGTCGCCTTTGCATTGATGTGCACGATGCTGACCATCATCTTCGTGGCCACCGGCCGCTCGATTTTTCCCATGTTGTGGGGTCCCTCGGAGCGTCAGGGCCCCGCCATCGTTGAGACCTGGGTCACCGCGTTGCCCAAACTCGGCTTCGTGGCGGCGCTGGTGCTGCTGGGCGTGTATACGCCACCGCCGATCAGCGCGCTGCTGGTGGCCGTGGCCCAATCGATCGGAGGGCAATGATGGGACCGGCCAAGTCTGTCGTGATGGCGCTGACCCAGGACGTCCAGCCTCTGGGGCTGGACGCCTGGGCCTCGGCATGCGCGCAGGCCATGGCCGAGGGCGAACGCCTGTTGACGCTGTTCGGGCGGATAGATGAAGACGACAGCGTGGTCACCACGGCCGTGACGCTGGGCAACGATAACGGTGAAAGCCGCCTCAACGTGCTGCGTGGCCGCGGGCGGCGAGGCGACGCATTCGCATCGCTGACCACGGCCTACCCGGCCGCACAGATGTTCGAGCGTGAACTGTGGGAGCAAACGGGACTGCAGCCCACCGGGCACCCCTGGCTCAAGCCGGTACGCTTCGAGGGCGCGCGCCAGCAGCACATGGCCGACTACCCGTTCTTCTCGGTGCGCGGGCAGGAGGTCCATGAGGTAGGTGTCGGCCCTATCCACGCCAGCGTGATCGAGCCCGGGCACTTTCGCTTCATGTGCCATGGTGAGCAGGTCCACCATCTTGAGATCCAACTGGGCTACCAGCACCGCGGTGTCGAAGCGCTGCTGCTGCAGCGGCCGCCGATGCGGCTCGGCTCGATGGTCGAATCGATCGTCGGCGACAGCAGCATCGCGTATGCCTGGGGCTATTGCGCCGCCGTGGAAGCGCTTGCAGGTATGCAAGTGAGTTTCGCGTCCGACATTGTCCGTGGTGTGGCGCTGGAGCTGGAACGCGTGGCCATGCATCTGGGCACACTCACGGGCATGGCGACCGACATTGCTTTCCTTCAGGGCGGTGCCACCTACGGTCGGCTGCGCACCGCGATCATCAATGCCACGATGCGTCTTTGCGGCAGCCGATTTGGCCGCGGTTGGCTGCGGCCCGGGGGCGTGCGATTCGGCCTCACGCCGGCGTTGCGGCAAGACCTACTCAGCACATTGACGGCGTTCTCCAACGACATCGCGCTGGTCAACGACCTGATGCGCAATGCACGCAGCGTGCAATCGCGACTGCAAGGTGTGGGCACCGTCAGCCTGAAGGCGGCGCAGGATCTCGGTTTGGTGGGTTTAGCCGCGCGCGCCTGTGGCGTTCGCTTCGACACCCGTGCCAGTCTGCCCGGGCGCCTGTACACGGCGCATCCGGTAAGTGTGCTGCACGAGGACAGCGGTGACTGCTGGGCACGGTTGACGCTGCGCATGCGCGAGATCGATGAATCGGTACGCTGGGTACGCGAGGTGCTGCAAGCGCCCGAGACCGACCTGGCGCTTGCCAGCATCCTGTCGGTCGGCAAACTTTGGCCGGACACACTGTGCGTTTCCGTGCGTGAGGGTTTCCGCGGGCCGGTGGTGCAGGCCTTGGAGACCGCGTCCGACGGCAGCCTGTTGCACTACAAAGTGCAGGATCCGTCACTGGTCAACTGGTTTGGCGAGGCGCTGGCGGTGCGCAACAACGAAATCTCGGACTTCCCGATCTGCAACAAGAGCTTCGACCTTTCGTACTGCGGCAACGACCTGTAGGAATTCACCATGCTCAAGTCGATTGCGGTCAGGGTCTCTCAAGGCTCGCAGTTCATCCCCGATCCGCGCCAGGCAAGCCCGCCCGGTTTCCGCGGTAGGCCGCTGATCGCCGCCGCCGACTGCGCCAGCGGCTGCGACGCGTGTGTGGCCTCGTGTCCCACAGCTGCGATCACCTTGAATCCAGTGGCCATCGACCTGGGCCGCTGCGTGTTGTGTGGCGACTGCGAGCCGGTCTGCCCGAACGCGCTGATTTCTTTCAGCAACGATGTGCGCATGGCCGCCACGGATCGACAGGCGCTGACGGTCAGCCAGCCACGGCCCGAGCTCGATCCGGTCAAGGTGAACCAGGCCCTGCGCCAGCGCTTTGGCCGCTCGCTCAAGCTGCGCTCGGTCTCGGCCGGTGGCTGCAATGGCTGCGAGCTGGAGGTCAATGCGCTGTCCAACGTCAATTTCGACATCGGCCGCTACGGCATCGACATCGTGGCCTCGCCGCGCCATGCCGACGGTCTGGTGCTGACCGGTCCGATCACCCGCAACATGGCCCAGGCCCTGCAACTGTGCTGGGATGCCATGCCAGAACCCAAACTCGTCATCGCCGTCGGCGCCTGCGCGATCTCCGGCAGCCCCTTTGAAGGCTCCAGCGCCATTGATCGCGCGTTCCTCAGTCGCTTCGCACCAACGCTCTATGTGCCGGGCTGTCCGCCTCACCCGCTGACCTTCGTGCGCGGCGTGCTGGACCTGCTGGGGATCTCCAGTTAGGCGCTACCCGATCCCGAATCCCTGCCAAGCATATGCATGGCTCCCGCGCGGACAAGTTGGCTTTGCCACCACAACATCGCTACGGCGCCGACCAGGTGTGCTAGCTCAATCATGCGAACACCGCATTGTGCGTCGACACGGGCTGGGATCGCTGCGGACGCCTCCGCGGGATCGCACTGACGCAGGTAGCTATCGGTAAGCGCTTTGTATGGTAATTAAACACACATAGTAAATTAATTGAAAGTGTATTACATTAGTTTCTAAACATACGCTTTGTACCCTGATTGGCGCCCATTTGAGTTGCCAGTGGCTATGTAGTTATTGATTGGAGATTGCCTTCATGCCCAGAAATCGTCGTCGATTTGCCAGTCTGCACACCGTAGGGGCTGGCTGCAGTTCGACCGAGGCCCCAAATGCCCCGGCGTTGGTTCCTGCGGCGGCTGTTGCGGGGCGCAACGAAGATGCCGGGGTCGCGAATCGCCGGGCATACCTGAACTACATGCGTCGTTGAGGGGATCATCGTGACCTTGATGTGTGCGAGCTACGAGCAAGTTTTCGACGCGGCGACCGAGGGTATCCATTTGAACAGCGCAATTCCTCGTCTAGCGACACCATCAGAGCGTTCCTGGCTGTCGCATGGATCGCAATTGCCTCGTTCTTCCGTGTCTCGGTTAAAGCTTTTGATCTGGTACCAGCCATCAGGGAGCGATCAGCCAAGCGCCATAGGCGCGGTCTGGAGCGACGATACCCATTTGCATTGGGCAACACCCTTGCAAAGACGCCTGGAAGGCATCTTCAATCCACTGCCATTCATGTTGCGCTTCCCGGCTGCTCAATATGACTGGTCGCATTTCCGCGCTGCGCTTGATTGGTTTGACTCCATGTGCTACGCGGCCACCGACCCGGAACAAGTGCGATCTGCTTGCGAGCGTGAGCCAGGGTGGGGCTTGCGTTGTTTCCCATATGCGGGGAGTCGCCAGGGCGCGGACCTGGCGGCACTGTTGTGCCCCGCCCCTGACTGGGACGAAGTGTCGATTGACGCAATCCACGTCGCAGTGTTGGCGTCGGTAGCGAAATTGGTGCGGCAGCACAGAGCGTTGCAGGGCACCTGTCTGCAGCCGGTGTACGACGGCACAGTCGAAATCGGCCAGCTCGACGTTGCCGGCGCCTACCGTGTGCGACTGCTTGTACATTCCAACGCCAACCGCGCGAGCACCACGACCCTGGCGCAATGGGCGAACGAATTTCTTCGCGAAAATGGCGTTCCAGGTGACCGCTTGTTGCTTGTATTGCCGCACCTGTCTCTGGCCGATCCGTTGTATCCTGCGCAGCACGTGGCCATCGTTGACCTGGATTTTGGTGTGCTGGCCCGTGCCCTGGTCGCGCTGAGCTTGCCATGATGGGCCCCAAAGCGCCGCAGCCGAAACTGATTGCCATCGTCAAATATTTGGCGAGCGCAGACCCAGAACTGGGGATCGAGCGTTTCGATATTTCGGATGCAGGACAGCGCGATGCATCAGTCGAGGTCGGTGTGGTTCACCTCGGCGCCACCTGCCGTGTGCGCCTGACGCTCGTATCCCATAGCCCACCCACTCAGGCAGTTGTCGAGGGTTGCCGCGCGTACCACCGGTATCTCAAAGCGCTCGGCGGCAGGCATCAGGAAATGGTGGTCATGCCACAAGTCACCGCGAGCAGCCCGATTTTCCTGACCCCCCACGTAGCGATCACGAGCCTTCATGCGTCGGTGATCCGGGCCGCGCTGCGGGCGCTCTCACATCAATGCCATCCACCACGGAAATTACCATGACGAACGCCTTATCTTCCGATCTGATCCAGGAACTGGCGGTGCAATCGTTGCGCAAGGCGGCCCTGGACTACCACGAATACCCCACGCCGGGAAAAATTGCCGTAGCCGCTTCCAAGCAGTTGACAAACCAGCGCGACCTCGCACTGGCCTATTCCCCGGGAGTTGCGGCGGCTTGCGAGGAAATTGTGGCGGATCCAGCCAACGCCATTCGCTATACCTCCCGTGGCAATCTGGTAGCAGTCATCACCAACGGTACCGCCGTACTGGGGCTCGGCAATATCGGCCCACTAGCCGCCAAGCCCGTCATGGAAGGCAAGGCCGTGCTTTTCAAGAAATTCGCCGGGATCGACGTCTTCGATATCGAAGTATCCGAGTCCGATCCACATAAGCTGGTTGAGATCATCGCGGCTCTGGAGCCGACGTTTGGCGGGATCAACCTGGAAGACATCAAGGCACCTGATTGCTTCACCGTGGAGCGCGGGCTGCGCAATCGGATGAAGATTCCAGTATTTCATGATGATCAACATGGCACTGCAATCGTGGTTGCTGCCGCGATCCTCAATGGCCTGCTGGTGGTTGGCAAGGAACTCTCCAAAGTGAAGCTGGTGGCATCCGGGGCAGGCGCGGCGGCTCTGGCATGTCTCAATCTGCTCGTGACACTCGGCTTCCCGCGTTGCAACATCTGGGTCACCGACTTGGCCGGCGT
>Ga0105044_10013358_pt1 | contig 11151 bp, 2 predicted proteins | sample MAT01_FD_78092 | JGI IMG/M metagenome (GOLD analysis project Ga0105044, IMG submission 78092) | Freshwater microbial communities from Lake Fryxell liftoff mats and glacier meltwater in Antarctica - MAT-01 | ecosystem: Environmental > Aquatic > Freshwater > Ice > Liftoff microbial mat | place... | reverse complement strand
TATTAAATAATGGACTTATCAAAAAGAGTCAAAATAGTGGAGTGTTTGAGATAAATTCAATTATAACAAACAACAACGGAACTTTTTTGGTGGAAGAGGGAACCTTAAAAATTAATAGTAGCACTGCTTCATTTATTGACGGAACCTACAAAGTTACAAATGGAAACATATTAGAATTAACAAATAATTTTACCCTTTTAGGCACTTTAATCGGAGAATTAGAAGGGAAAATAAATTGGGCAGGAAACCTAAATGTTGAACCAGCAACTGAAGCTATCCTAGATTTTACTGGTTCAGGTGGAATTGACTGGATTTCTGGTAGATTTTTGGGAGATGGAACACTCACCAACAAAAGTATAATTAACCTCACAGGTTTAGAATCCAAAAATCTTCAAGGAGCATCCTTATTTAAAAACGAGGAAATTATCAATATAAATTCAGTTGGTATTTTGTATTTAGGTTCAGGAAGTCCTACTTTAAACAATGCTACGTCCGGCATAATTAACTTGAATACTGACGGATCAATTACGTTTGCTAATGGGATTGGTGATCTAGTAAATTCTGGGGTTATTAAAAAAGAAGCTACCTCCGGAGAATTTAGTATTTCCGTCAATACAGATAATGTAATGCCTGGTAAATTCATTTGTGAAAGCGGTATAGTATCGTTTGGAACTTATACTGGTGATGGCATTCTTACTGGCAACGGTTCCGTAAAACTTAACTCAAGTACAGTTTTTGGTGGAACACTTTCTCCTGGCGGCTTACCCGGAACTTTAACACATGTGGGTAATTTCACAGCTTCACAAAATCAACGCCTTGTAACTGAAATTTTAGGGCCTCTTCCCGGCACACAATACGATGTTTTTAACGTGCAAGGAAATGCCGTTGTGAAGGGAAATATTGAAGTAGATTTAAACTACGCCGCAGCACTATCTCACGAATTTGTAATTTTCAATGCAAACAGCATAAGTACCTGCGAGCTACCCGATACTGTCATAGCGAATTTTCAATCACAAAATTACACATTCGATGTAATTTGTAATCCGAATAATGTTACCCTAAAATTGAACAAAATTGTTTTGGGAGCAGGAGAAATCAAAGTGAACAAATTTTCCCTTTATCCAAATCCTTCCAACGGAAATTTTAATATAAATCTTGGTAAAGAATATTCAAATGTTATAGTTGATATTTATAATGTAATGGGACAAATAATTTCTTCTGAGAAATACAGTTCAGTAAAAAACATTCAAAACAGTATCAATACTTTACCAGGAATCTATTTTGTAAATGTAAGCACCTCCGCTGGAGAATCGACTAATTTGAGAATTATTAAGCAATAATTCATTTGCTAATTATAAAAATACTGAAACTGAAATGCCTCCTAAATAAGGAGGTATTTTCATATTTCTATAAAAAGAATAAATTCTATTTAAAACAAAATACTTTTTCATTCCAAATTTCCATCCAAAAGGGTAAGAAATAATTGCTGCCATATTCTCAATTTTGTATTTCTAAACTTGAACTTATGCGCACAATTCTCTATTTAATATTATTTATATTAATCTTCCTTAGCTTTAGTTGCAATTCTGATAAAAATCCAGAAAGTAAAGGGCTTTTAGAAAGTATTTCTGAAGCTGCAGTTGTTGCAGATGAACTTGGATTCGAAACTATTGCCGACCCAAACGAAAATGCATTTTCTGTAAATATGCCCAAAGGATGGACTACCAAAGTAAGTCTCGAACGCCTTAATTCTATCACCCGCAATTGCGGAGTTTCAGTAAGTCCTGATGGTAAAACAAGAATTTTCTTTGGTGATCCATCATTTCCTTCTTTCAATTTACCCAACCCACAAATGGGAATGTATGAAGGTGCTCCTTCTGGAAATCCTCTCTCACAAGTAAGCCGTTTTATTCCATCAGAAATCTTCTTTAATGACTATGCTAAAATGGCTTTCGGTACAAAATCAAAATTCAAAATAACTGGAATTACAGAAAATACGGAGCTTAAAAATACTTATGAAAAAGCATTTGCTAAATCTGGTGTAAACTCTACAATCACTGCATCTTGTGTTGCATTTGAGTTTTATGAAGGTGCCGAAAAATACCTTGGAAAAATTAATGGCGTTTCCTTTTTAATGGATAATATTTGGGGTGTTGATTGTAATGGATACACCACTACTGAAAATGGAACTCAAGACGCTGAAAAAATCCTTGCAGAAATTAGTACCACTTTTAAAACAAATCCTCAGTGGAGAGAAAAAGAAAATAACGCTTTTGCTTCAAGAATGGAAGCTGACCGCCAACAAAGTAGTGCTTACATGCAACAAATGACCAACGCGCACAACCAAAGAATGAACGACATGAATAACAATTTCAATGCGCACCAGCAAAGAATGGGGAATCTACAATCTTCCTACGATGAGCAAAATCAAAATTACCAAAATACACAAAACAGCAACGACGTTCAACATCGCAAAAACATTGACGTCATTAGAGGTGAGGAACAAGTGCGGAATGGAAATCAGGTTGCTAAAGTAGAAGCTGGCTACAATAATTATTATGTCAATCAATCTTCGGGTCAATATTATGGTACTAATTCACAACCACAATCTGTTCCAGAAAATTATGAAAAATGGGAAGTAGATAATTAATTATCTTTCATTTTAGTTCAAAACGTTTAGGTTTAATTACTAATTCAAATTTAGTAGAAAGGCTTTATTTGCAAGGAAATACCCTTAGAATTTCAAGAGATTTTAATGGTTTCAAGTCCTGAAAAGCTAGGTATTAATCACTATTGGATATATAGGTGATTATTGTTTACTTTTGCAACTCTAACCTAAAACCTTACATCAAAACTAATTCCTAATTGTATGAAACTAAAATTTCTACTCCTCAATCTAATATTATTTTGTTCTTTCATTATTAACGCCCAAACTGCTGGTGATTACCGGTCAATTGCTTCAGGCACTTGGGAGAACGCAGGAAACTGGCAGCGCTACACTGTTTTAGCAGGATGGGGAATAACTCCAGCTGCACCTACTTCGGCAGATGGCGTTATTACCATTCAAAGTACACATAATGTTACAATTAATAGTAATCTCACCATTGACCAAACAATAATCAACGTTGGCGGAACCATACAAGTTAATTCAGGAACAGTAACTATTAATAATGGCGTAGGTACAGACTTGGAACTGAATACAGCGAACGCATTTATTTGGTCAAATGGAGCATTGCTAACCGTTAATAGTGGTGCTTTGATAAACGGACAGAGTGCCAATATTTTCTACCGAGGTGCTACCATGATTAACAATGGAGAAATCAACGTGAATCTTTTTGGGATGCAACCTGACCCAGGCGCACAAACCATAAACGGTGTAGGGACTTTTTCGAATTTAACTTTAGGAAATATCAATGGCGTGACCTTAGGTGGAGATCAAACCATCACCACTCTTTTAAACTTTAACCAAGGTTTATTAAATACAGGTGCAAACAAGATAATTGTCGCTTCATCCGGAAGCATCCAAGATAACAGTGCTGGACAAAATTTATATGTAAATGGAAATTTACAAATGAACTATCCTTTAGGTTTAAATACAAAAACTTTTAGAATTGGAGATGCGAGTGGTTTAAGAACAGTTGTCGCAACTTTTAACGCTTCAGTTGCAGGTGGTATGGTCATTTCTACTTCAACAGGTGAAAATCCAAATATCGGAACTTCAACCCTTCAAGCTACCAGAAGTGTAAACCGAAGCTGGAATTTTACCAATGTTGGGCTTACATTTTCAAATAGTTTCTTTACCTATAATTGGTCAGCAGGTGAAGTTGATGGAGGTGCCCAAACAAGTAATTTTTTTGTAGGAAGATTTGCTTCTTCTCTTTGGACTTACCCTACTATCTTTTCCAGAACTGCCACCTCTATCGTAACACAAGGAATTACGACATTTACAACTTCTAGTTTCGCAGTAGCTGAAAACTGCACACCTACAGGTGATTATAGGTCAATCGCTGCAGTAGGTCTCTGGAGTTCTCCTTCCACATGGCAAATATTTAATGGTTGCTCTTGGGTTGCAGCCACACAAGCGCCATCATCAGCAAATGCAACCATCACCATCCAAAACGGAACAACTGTTACACTTGACTCAGTAGTAACGGCAGATCAGATTACAGTTAATAGTGGAGGAACTTTAACCATGATTATTGGGGGAACTCTTACCCTAAACAATGGAACAGGTGACGATTTGATTCTAAATGGAACATTAAACCTAAACAACGCAGCCATTTTGAATGGAACAGGATCGGTTCAAGTTAACAATTCTGCTGTTTTTTCTTGGAATGCAGGGAATATAAATGGTAGTGTTGCCAGCACTATCAATTCAGGTGGCACTTTAAACATTACTGGAATTGGTGGTACCCAAGGATTTAATAATTTAGCTTCTATAACAAACAATGTTGGAGGAACAATTAATTACTCTGGGAATGGAAATATAACTACAAGTTTGGCAGGTTCTAATACCACCATTACAAACAACGGATCATTTATCTTTAATGCTGCAGCCTCATTAAGTAATACAAGTGGCGGAACATTTACCTTCGATAATGGAGTTTCGGGCAGTTTTATTAAAACAAATGCGGGCAACTCGACCATTCAATCTGGAATCTTATTTAATAACAAAGGCCAAATGACGGTTCAAGCGGGCACTTTATTCATAGCGAGTCTTGATTTTAATGTAGATGACGCCTCAACTTTTACAATCAATGGAACTGTGAGCTTCATTACTGGGACTGATGTTGATTTGTTCGGCACCAACACTTTTAACGGTTCAGGAAATTTACTTATAAACGGCGGAGCTTGGAGAGTTGGAGCGAACACAAATATTTCAGGTTCGTTAATAACAACTTTATTTACAAATGGAATTATACAAGGCGGAGGAAATTTAAACTTCAAAACAGGTACAACGCTTAATTGGACATCTGGAACTATGAGAGCCGCGGGCACCACAAATATTGAGGCCGGAGCTGTTTTAAATATTAATGGAACTGGCAATGCCAGCCAAATTCAAGATAATCGGATAATTAATAATAGTGGAACTGTAAATTGGTCTACTACCGGAAATATTTCATATAATTTGGCAGCAACTAATGCAACAATTAATAATTCAGGAACTTTTAATATCAGCGGTTCAGCAAGTATTACAAATCAAGGGACTGGAGCATTTATAACTTTTAACAACAATTTAGGTGGAACCATTACCAAAACCAATGGCATTACATCGTTTGATGCCAATGTTAACTTTGTTAATGCTGGCTCAACCACTGTTAATTCTGGAACACTAAGACTAGACAATGCTGTAGGCACACACAACGGCACTTATTTCATTGCAACAAGTGCAGTGCTTTCAGGTGCACATTTTTTGAATTTTAGAGGTTCTAATTTTACCAACAATGGATCAGTCTCTTTAACAACGCTTTCTTTCATGAGCCCTACTGCTTCTCAGATTCTAAATGGTACAGGTTCTATTTCACAATTAAACATCAACAACACATTTGGAGTTACTCTTAATGGAAACCAAACCATTACATCGAATCTAAGTTTTGTTAACGGAAATATTATTACCGGTATTAATAAATTGATAACTGCTATTAATGCAAGTATAACTAATGCAGGCAGTACAGGATTTGTTGAAGGAACTTTAGAAAGATTTATCTCAGTACCTGGTAACATTATTTACCCGATTGGAAGCAATGGCGTGTTCGCTCCTGTTACGCTTGGTCCAAGCTTTACCGGTGCCGGTTACGTTGCGGTGAGCACAGCATCAGGCGATCATCCAGATGTTGCAAATTCAGGAATTCTTGCAAGCAATAGCGTGAACAGAAATTGGACCATCACCAATAATGGATTAATTTTTACAGAATGTGATGTAACTTTTACTTATGATGGTGACGAAGTTGATGCTGGTGCAAATACAGCAAATTTCATTCTTGCCAAATATGATAATCCTACTTGGACTTTACCAGTAGGAATAAGTAATGGTGTAAATTCATTAAGTGTTAGCAACCTAACTTCTTTTAGTGAATTTCAAATTGGTGAATCTAGCTGTGTTCCTACCAATCAATACAGAAGTTATCAAAGTGGAATATGGAGCGATCCTGCTTCATGGGAAACTTTCAACGGTTGTAACTGGATACCTGCTTCTCAGGCTCCTTCTGCTGGCGATGCAACAATCGTAATTTACAATAATCATAGTATTACAATAGATAATAATGTTTCTATTGACGAAACCACTATTCAACCTGGCTCAGCCTTAGCTATCAATAATGGAGCTCAAGTTAACGTTACAGATGGACTTAATTATGATCTTATAAACAATGGTAGTATTACAATAAATGATGCTCAATTAAAAATTGAAGGAGTTGTTTCTACAGAAAGTTCCGGATTGTTTAATTGGGGCGACAATGCATCTATTGTAGGTTTAACAGGAAGTTCAACTTTGAGAATAGCAGGAGAATCAACTTTAAACATGTTGGGTAATGCTAACAGAAATGTGAATGGTCCTATTGTCTTAACTATACAACTTGGGAGTAACTTTAATTACAATACCTCTTCTGAGTTGATTGCCGATGGTCAAGTTTACATTAATAATTTTGGAAATGTTAATATCGAAGAAGATGCTACATTCTCTGGTTTAAATGGTTCCGATTTTCAACTAATTAATTTTAGTCAATTAAATGTATTCCCTAATAAAACTTTGACCTTAAATTCTGGAGCAAAATTGTATAATACTTCTTCTGGTCAACTTGATATAGCTGGAATTGTAAATATTAATCAACAACCAATTGAATTAAACGGATTCGTAGATGTGGGCTTAGGTGCTCAACTAAATTCAACTGTAAACTTAGAATTTGTAGGTCAAGACATAAACAACGAAGGGTTAATAACAGGAAATGTTTTCATATTTACTGGAATTAATCCACAAACTTTTAATGGAAATGGTAGCATTCAAAATTTACAAATTCAAAATTCAAATGGTCTATCATTAAATAGTAATCTAACAGTTACAAGTGGAATGACTTTTACTGATGGTAAAATTAATACAGGTGTAAATAAGTTGATTTTAGAACCCAATGTTAGTTTAGGCATTAGTGGTAATAGTTGGGTAAATGGTAATTTGGAACGCAAAAGTTCAGTTGGTTTTAACGCTCTAAGTTTTGACGTGGGTGATGATAATTTTAGAGCTCCAATCCTCATTCAATTAGAAACCCTTAATCCTGGTTCCATTTTAGTAAATACTACAGGTACTGATCATCCAAATATTTTAACTTCAGTAATTGATCCAGATAAAAGCTTAAACCGTTTTTGGCAGGTAGATGCTAACGATGGATTAGCTTTTAACAACGGCAAAATATTCTTTACACAAACTGGAGATGTTGATCTTAATGCAATTTTCGGCAATTTTATTGTAGCAAAATACAATGCTCCCAATTGGACTGTTCCTAACACAACCAGTGGCGGGTCTGAAGTTCAAGCTACAGACTTAACTTCTTTTGGCGATTTCCAAATTGGTGAACCGCTAGTTTGTGCAACACCTCCACCAATTATTACAAATTGTCCAGTAAATGTTACAGTTTGCCAGTCTGGGGCATTGGGAAATTGCGATGTTGCTTTTACTGTAGCCCCAATAGCTTCGCCAGTTACTATAGATTATGCAGATAGATTAATCACTTATTCTAATGTCTCCATTAATGGAGGTGGAAACGAAGTTACGGTTGCTCCTGGTTCAATTGTTAGTTTAGTGTATGACCTTTCTGTTTCTTTTAATGCAATTACAGGTTTTTGTCCTGGTTGTATTGTGCAATCTTCAATCGGTATTGGTTCTACACCGCAAAGGTTGCAATGCGAAAATCCAATTAATAATGGATACACTGGTTCTTATGCTGGAGGCAACTTTACGGCACCAACCCAACCTGGTATTTATTATTTAACTCAATTTGGAACACTCGATTTCTTTTGTCAACCAAAAAATTACGACAATATTGCAAGTAACGCAATTGGGGTTATTATAGTAGGAGCTCCATTTGCAACTGCAACAAGCGACTGTCCTGGCTTAAGCATTACAAACAATGCTCCTGCTTGCTTCCCGATTGGTGTCACAACTATTACTTGGACAGCAACAGATATTAACAATAGTATCGCTACATGCACGCAAGACATTACAGTTAATCCCGCTGTTATCTACTATCCAGATTACGATTTAGATGGATATGGAAATGCCGAAAAACCAATTTATTCTTGTTCCCCAATTGCTGATTTATTATTAGTTGGTGGTGACTGCAACGATTATAACTCTAGTATTTATCCTGGAAATGGATGTGATTCTTGTGAAGTAAACATTCCAGACGCAAACTTTAAAGCAGCATTGGTTATTAATCTTGCCATCAATACAAACGGAAATGGCGAAATAGAATGTAGTGAAGCGGCTGCCTATACAGGAACTCTTGATTTAAGTGGCTTAAACATTGCTGATTTAACTGGAATTGAAGCCTTCATAAATATAATTGATTTGAATTGCAGTAACAATAACCTCTCTAGTCTTGATGTCAGTGCAAATATCAATTTGTTAAACTTAAATTGTAATAGCAATCAATTAATCAATCTTAATTTAGATGGACTTCAAGTCCTTAATCAATTAGATTGTGGGAATAACTTTATTACTAACCTTTCATTAATTACAAATATAAATTTAACGTATTTAGCTTGTTTTATTAATGAATTAAATAGCCTAGATATTTCCAACAATTTATTATTAACTTATCTAGATTGTTACAACAACCAGATAACAAATTTAAATCTAACTCAAAACATAGTTTTAGACTTTTTAGCTTGCAACAACAATCAATTATTAAATTTAAATGTTTCACAAAACCTCGTTTTAACAAGAATCTACTGCGATAATAATCAATTTACTAATTTAGATTTTTCTAATTTATCTTCTTTAGAAATTGTCAGAACAAATAATAATTTTTTAAGTAGTTTAAATATTGCCAATGGCAACAATTCAAATTTAACCCTTTTCAATGCTTTAGCAAATCCTCTATTGACGTGCATTCAAGTAAGTGATGTAAGTTATATGAATACTGCTTTTAGCAGTAACATTGATGCAGGAGTTTCTTTTAGTACTAATTGCACTGTTTTATGCAATCTTAATTTAACTACTTTAACTGGAGGAACTCTAATTGTGTGTTCAGAAAGTGGTCAAACTACAGGTAATGTTGATCTAGTTGTAACAAATGGTGTTGCTCCATACACATTCACAGGCAGCGATACTGTTGCAATTGGAGCTGGTAATTATTCTTACAACGTAATAGATAATAATGGTTGTAGCGCAACAGCAGCTTTGGAAGTAATTGTTACTAATTGCATCATTCCATTTTACCAACCTCCGGTTAATGATACAATTAGCAATAAAATAGGTTCAGAATTAACTCAGTTATTCAACTTTCCAGGATCAGTTATAGATACAAGCAGAACAAATAACATATTTACCTTTAACGAAGCAAGAGATCAGGTATTAATTGAAGTTATTGCAAACATCGGTCAATATGATGCTTTATTAGCATTGTTGCAAACTGCAGGTTACGGGTTAAATAATACTATTGACAATGGAGATTCTACCTTAATTATAACTGGTTTCTTCCCAATTGTGAATTTAACTAGATTAGATTCTCTGACACTATTAATCAATTATGCAAGACCTAATTACGCACCAATTGCTAGCAATTTCCCCACTACAGGCTTAACTGTTTCTCAAGGTGATACAGCACAGTATTCTTCACCAGCAAGAGAGGCTTGGCAAGTATCTGGTGATGGTGTTAAAATTGGAGTCCTTTCTGATAGTTATAATTCTAAATTCGGAAATCCAGCCCTAACAGATGTTCAAAATGGTGATTTACCAGGATCAGGTAACTTTAATGATAACTATACAAAACCTGTTAAAATTTCAGCAGAATATCCTTTTGGTAGAGCAACCGATGAAGGCAGAGCAATGCTGCAAATTGTGCATGATGTAGCACCTAATGCTGAATTATATTTTAGAACTGGATTTATTACTGCGGGGAATTTTGCCGAAGGAATTAAGGCCTTAAGAGATTCTGGCTGTAAAGTTATCGTAGATGATATCACCTACATTACAGAACCCTTTTTCCAAGATGGTGTTATTGCAAAAGCAGTAGAAAAAGTTTCCGCAACAGGAGTAAATTATTTTACTTCTGCTGGTAACTTTGGAGTTAAATCTTATGAAGGTACTTTTACTCCTGTAGATGCTCCGACAGGTTATGCAGGTAAAGCACATAACTTCGGTGGTGGGGATGTATTCCAAAGTATTACTTTACCAAGAGGTGTTTATACTATTGCCCTACAATGGGCGGATGAGTTTTACTCTTTAGGTCAAGAAACAGGCGTGGTGAACGATCTTGATATTTATTTAGTAAATCAATTTGGAGCACGTTTATTCGGTTTCAACAGAAACAATTTAGCTGGTGACCCTCTAGAAATATTGCCATTTGAAGTATTAGCTAACGTTAATGCAAACTTAATTGTTACGAGAAAATCAGGAATAGGGAGTGTTCGTTTTAAGTATATTATTTTTAGAGGTGATGGCGTCATAAATGAATACAATCAAGGCACTGGTACTGTGATAGGCCAAGCAAATGCTCAAAGTGCAATGGCAGTTGGGGCAGTACTTTATAAAAACACTCCTATATATGGTGTTAATCCCCCAACTCCAGCAACTTTCTCTTCTAGAGGAGGAGTTTTGATAAATAATGTAAATAGAAACAAACCAGATTTCTGTGCACCGAATGGTGGTAATACAACCGTTGATTTTGGTGCTCCAAATATTGATGGTGATGATTTCCCTAATTTCTTTGGAACTTCTGCTTCAGCTCCTCATGCTGCTGGTGTTGCTGCTTTAGTTTTAGAAGCAAAACAAAGATTCTACAACGAAAGTTTGAATGGAAATCAAATGAGAGTTGTCCTTCAATCAACAGCGGTTTCTATGAGTGGTAGCATCAATGATCCAGCATCTGGTGCCGGATTAATAAAAACCGACGATGCCTTGCAAAGTTTCGCAAATCCTGTTCCTCAAATTGATGG
>Ga0105044_10013357_pt1 | contig 11151 bp, 12 predicted proteins | sample MAT01_FD_78092 | JGI IMG/M metagenome (GOLD analysis project Ga0105044, IMG submission 78092) | Freshwater microbial communities from Lake Fryxell liftoff mats and glacier meltwater in Antarctica - MAT-01 | ecosystem: Environmental > Aquatic > Freshwater > Ice > Liftoff microbial mat | place... | reverse complement strand
TCTACGTTGAACGGCTTGAAGATTACCGAGATCCCCACTGTGCTGCGTCCTGATGGGCGTTCTCGACCGCCGCATTTGCAAAGCTGGCGAGACGGTTGGCGGCATCTGCGATTTATGTTGTTGTTCTGCCCGCGATGGTTGTTCGTCATTCCCGGCGCGACACTTGCGTTTCTAGGATTGACTCTGATGACGATGCTTGTGACATCCGGCACCTATTGGATTGGCCACGTTGGTTTAAGCGTCAATACAATGCTGGCTGCCGGGGCGATGGTGTTGGTTGGATATCAGATTCTTCTGGCAGGAACGTTTGCTCGGGCTTTGGGAACAATTTTAGGTTCACATCCGCACAGTCCGTTTCTGGATCGGTGGCAAAAACGACTGGCGATGGAGTACGGTGTCATTGCCGGCGGAATACTGACTGTGCTGGGAATTCTGCTGCTTGCGAAAGCGACATGGGTGTGGGAGGAGCGAAAAGAGCCACCCACCTTGATGTTGGCTTGAGCGGATGCTATTGTCCTTCTCCAGATGTGTCAACAATGCTTTATTGAGAGGTGATTGCGATGCCACGGGTGAATCGAACGGAGATTTGTGCCACAGATGAAATCCAGGCGTTTCATTTGATTAATCGCTGCGTCAGACGCACGTATCTGTGTGGCGAAGATGTGAATACGGGCAAGGATTACTCGCATCGCAAAGAGTGGATTCGCAGCAGGCTGGAAGAATTGGCAGGCATTTTCGCACTCGATGTAATGAGCTTTGCCGTGCTCAGCAATCACCTGCATGTGGTCGTGAGGACTCGACCGGATATTGTGAAATCGTGGTCGGATGAGGAAGTGGCATTGCACTGGTGGCGGCTGTTTCCTCAGCGGCGTGATGGGAACGGGGTTGCGGCAGAACCACTGGAATCAGAACTGAAACACATCCTTAACAATAGGTCCGGGCTGAAAGAGAAACGCCGCAGACTGTGTGATATTTCGTGGTTTATGCGATGTCTGGCAGAACCAATCGCTCGACGCGGAAATCTTGAGGACAAAGTTTCCGGCCGATTTTGGGAGGGCAGATTCCGCGCGCAGCCACTTCTGGATGAAACGGCTATTTTGGCTTGTATGGCGTATGTGGATTTGAATCCGATTCGTGCGGGAATCGCAGCAACTCCGGAGACGAGCGACTTCACAAGCGTGAAGGAACGCATTGAAGATCGAGCGTCTGCGGCTGAAGTTTCGACTGCGGACGCTCAGGATCAACGGATTGAACACGGCGAGAAAGCAGGCTGGCTGGCTCCGATTCCATTGGAGACAAAGCGTAAGAAAGTGCGTGAAAAAGCGACATCACGCCGAGCCGACAACACGGGCTGTCTGCCGCTGACGCTGGATGATTATCTGAAGTTGCTGGATTGGACGGGCCGTCAGTTCCGCACGGACAAACGTGGCGTCATTCCTGCGTCGTGTGCTCCGATTCTGGATCGTCTGGACTGCAGCGAAGAATCGTGGTTCGATCTGGTGAAGAACTTCCGCAAACGCTTCCGCAACGAGGCAGGATCTCTGCTCTCCGTCCGAGCCTTCCGTTCAAAGCGTCGAGAACGCCGCACTCAGCCCGCAACGGCCTGAGTGAGATCTGCAAAAGTTGTCCAGAAAAATATCTTTCTTTGCGTAAAGACAAATCAGGTGGGTGGCACGGTTTATGGTTTTTATGCAAACAGGGATTTTGAGATGGATGGCACCCGTGTCCCGCTCCGCTCACTTCAACTCAAGCCGCGCACTTCAGTTCCCGCAGAACCTCTTATTTGACCGTAGCCTGATTATCGACTGATCCAAAGTACGACTCTAGGATCTGCGGTGAATCAAGATAATATACGTTCATCGAATATCCAATTTGATCATCCGAAGCAAGACGAAGAAACCCGGAAATGTCGGAGTTGTGGGTTAGCAATTCATTGATTCCGAGCACATACCACCCGGCAGGAAACGGCTTCTTACGAGAATCTTCCTCAATCGGAAACTGGTCAGACAGAATTCCATACTTCTCAGCAGATATGAGGCTCTTTGTGCGAATATACAGCGGTCGTGCCTGCGGGTGCGACCGTTGCCAGTCTCGCAGAAAGTGCATATCCTGACCCCAATCAATATTGCTAAATGAAAGGTGCTTCCAGCCATTCTTGGGACCACCGACAAGTTCATTAAAATAGGACATCGAATGTGGGAATATAGTCAACCCGCTGTAGACAGCCCAAGCAGTCAAGAACAGGCACACAATACGACTGAGTCGCTTCGCAGCCTTACCAGTGCGTGCAACTCGACTCGCAAAGATACATAGGGACGGGAACGCGGGAAGTACGTATCGGATGTGGTGATTGAAACCTGTCTGGCTGCTAACAACAAGAAACACAGCGAAAGCTGGGGCTAATAGAAGCAGCTCGTCTAACCATAATTCATTGCAATGTATTCGCCACGTGAATGTAACAAAGGCCACTAGTAGTAGTCCAAGCGCTCCAATGGGTGTCTTGACAAGATAGGCGTACAGATAATAATACCACCATCCACCGAGCTTATGCTCCCCACGCAAGTACGACCAGTATCGCTGCTCATACTCATACTTCAGATGATCTATCCCCAGTAGCATGTTTTTGGGCAATGGCACTGGGACATTACGCAGCAGTTCCCCCAGTTCGCCATCACCGCATACGTTCTGCAGTGACATTAGTGCCTCCGATCTAAAAGTGAAGTCACCAAAGCGAGTAAATGTCCCTTCAAAAGCGTACCCGGTATTAATGACATGCAGCGATATGCAGCCGATGCAGATTGTTTGATAGCAGATGCTGCGGTGCGATACAGGCGTTTCGATTCGCCGGGATAATCGCACTGCTACGGCTGCGACGGGCAATATCACCACAAGGATTGCCAATGTCGATTTTGAAAGGACAGCCAACCCGAGGAATACCCCGGCGATCGCTGCTATACCCCATGTCGGCGACTTGAGCCATTGGACGACAACCCACCAAGCGAAAACACCAATTGTCGTAGCAACTGCATCCGGTGTCATCATGGCGCTGTAGGTCATGCACGTTGGAGAACTACACCACAATAACATCGCAATCCATCCAGCCAATCGCCCATATAGGTATCTGCCCCACCAAAAGCACAATAGTGCTGCGATTGTGCCGAATGGGATACACATGCAACGGGCGAGAAAGAACAAGTCCAGCCAAGTGTCAGGGTTTTCGGAAACAAACTCCCGTCCGATATTGAACTCGGAGCGATTCGCTATCTGCTGTGAATACAGCCGCCAGTTCTCATGATGTGGAGACAAGAAGACAGGAGCCGTAGCCAGCAACCTAACGAGAGGAGGGTTAACCGCAAAGAGCTCAAACCGGGCGAATCGCCAGTGACTCAACCCCGCGGCCATATGACCAACTTCATCGCTTACTGGGCCGTGCCAAGACGCCCAGTAGATTAGCGAACCGGCATGGACAGTCAATGCCAGTAATAGACAGGCGATCTCGCGCCTTGAATATACCTGTTTTGTAGGTTCTATCGTTGCTACGCTGCGATCGTTTGGCAGGTTTGTCATTTCTTGATCCAGCAGGAATCGTTCGTTCTGACGGTAGAAGCACTTCTGCACAGGTAGCGACCGAGAAGGCAAGGTTCCGATTGGGGCTGCCAGAAGTGTGGCGATCAAGTTCGATCATCTTCGCGAGGAGCGGACTTCCGGTGTCATTAGATTGAAAGTAGCAAAGAAAATGCAGAGTCGCGCCCGATTGAATGGAGGATGTCCGATGTGCAGTGAAAAGAGTGACGGCTTCGCCTGCAGAAGATGCGCTTTTGCGAAGAACAAGCTTCAGTTTCCTGAAAGGAGAAATCGTCATGTCAACAGGGTATGTTAAGCCGGGCTCGAAGGCGATCGGTGGTCGTAGGAAAATTGGACACGGGAAGGTGGAGGAGGTTACGGTTGGGGCAACGCGAGGTTCCGGGAATCAGATAGCATCGCGTGGCGGAAGAAAGAGCGGGGTGCGGACGGCCAGGAAGTGAGTCACTATACCGGTGAGAATTGAAGCGGTCGGGTGGTTGCAGAGTGGGATTTGGGAGGGGTCAGTGAGAGGCTGACGAGGGGTTTGGGAAGGGCTTTGTTGATTCGATCCACGGGATGGGGAGACCTATTGATTGGCACAGGAGTTTTGTGGCGGCCTACAGCGGCTCGTGAGTGGCCAGTAACCAGAGTGTCAGTTGATCGCCACCTCGATGGCATCCGAAGCAGTACCAGATGTCTCGCGACAGGTCGGCAGCGAAGCATGGCTGAGTTTGACTCGCACGGCTCTCCGATTTTGTGCTGCTGCACAGGACACAGTGGCCGCGGAGATTGCTGCCTCGGCTGCGTGTCGGATGAAATTCCAGCCGCTCCAGCACTCGCGACAGCGGGATCGCGAGACGGACTGCACGATAGTCAATGGCGCGATAATCCAGAGTGCGATCTTTGTTTGCGTGCTGGTGCTCCGGCGTCATGCGTTCGGCTCCGGTGGTTTCGGAGCCTTCGAGCGTTTGGCACGGGAAGCGCGGTATGATTTTCCGAGGATGTTCAGCAGGATGGCCCGGTCCTCCACTCTGTCCAGCAGGGCCATCGCCAGCGGAGCGTCGCCGAGGTACTCACTCCAGGCATCGAATTCGATGTTGGTCCCCAGCGCGGTCGATGATTTGCCGTTTCGCGCCGCGATCACTTTGAAGAGCAGGTGACTGGCCTGAGGATCCAGTTGACGTTCCACATAGTCGAGTCCGAATTCGTCCACGATCAGCAGGCCACTTTTATCAGCAAGTTCGACAAATTACTTGGATTTACGACGCCATCGCAATACAAATGCGATAAGCACGAACAATGCCAGAAGCACTACGTTGAAGCCAATGACCGTAAACACCCTCCAACGCGTCCCAATGTTTGCCCCGGCTATCGCCGCGTTATCCCCCCCAACGACTTCTTCGATGAACGGTTGATCTGTCAACTGGTTTATCACGCGAACACCAGCTGGCATTCCTAACGCTTCTTTCGAAAACCTGTCTTTATCCAACACATGATTTACCGACAACCACTCAAACTCGTAATCGGTAGTTTTACCCGGAGATCGCTCACAATGCCACCGCGTCGGGACCGTCTCGCCGTTCAGTTCGCGCCATTCAAATGAGGAAGTGCTATCGACGATGACCTTCGTAGCACCTGCACCAATGTCACGATTCTTCTCTGGTACGTCCCCCGCGCGGCTGGAAACATTCAATCCACCTTCCACATCATTTCTAACTTCCTCGACAACAAAATCCGTCATTGTCACCGGTGAGTAGTTCTGGTCAATGTCGAGAGTGACCTCCCTGACCCATTCCTTAATTCCAGGGGTCTCTGACGCGCCTCTCCATACGAGTTTCACAAGGTTTGCTTTGTCGCCACGTTCCAGTGCCAGTGCGACTGAAGTGGACGTTAAAAATTGTGATGTGGACTCGACGGTCTGGTTATGGTTCCATTCCCCAATATTAACAACACCGACAGCACGCCAGTCGAAAAATGCTTGCTCACGACTACTCGCAGGCGAACCTGAGCGCTGCACGTCCGCGATGCTTTGACCTTCCACGAACAAACATCTGTGTTTTCCGTCATCCGAAATGCGAAGTACGGGGTGTCCTGTGGCACTCACTTCCACGAAATGGCAACCCTCCGATAGATTAAAAGCTACGGCATACGAAGTCACCTCGTCGCCTGAGCTTCCGCTCTCCCGACAAGTGACTCGCAGATCGCCGGCCCATATTGATGTACGTGAAGCGAAATACGCTTTCGCAACCGCGTCAGCATCTGCGAGTTGGGCTGCATTACTTGATATCGGCTCCGATAACATCCGGTTCAAACAAAGAAAGCAAAATACCAGCGACATAATCTAAGTCTCCCATGCATTTGTTTGCGCGACACACATCAACTCTAACCATGCCAACTCTGCAACTTGCCCGGGAATCGCCGACTCAGGAGGTAGCATGGTGAAGCGAAATGAAGAAACCAGTCCGTCTCACTGCTGCATCCCAAAATTGCGCTCCAGACTTTTTAACCGCCCAACAAAACCAGTAACGCAATCCATTCACGCCTCGCCCGACGCATCGATCTCGCAATACCGCACATTTCATTCAGCCCCGACTGTCGGGCACTCATAAACTTACAATTTCGAGACAATGCCGATTACACCACTCCTGTCGCCATCTTTGCGATGCAACCGTTTCCGCCGCAGATATTATAACGGATCTTTAACGATCGGTGTCATAGACTTGTGACAACTACAATTCCGAATCCGAAAGACAGAATATTCCTTCAATGATTTCGGCTAAAAAAAATTCATCGGCGCGAGCCGCTTACGATACGCCCAGCGAGTTCAGCGAGACTGAACGAACCCCAACACGCTGGAACTGATAACGAAAACAACTTGGAAATGCGTGATTCGAAGCCAATATCGGAACAGTGAACAATCGAAAAACGGGAAGTTGAGCGGTCGACGGGTCCTGCCAATCGCTCAACTCACACGCCTGCGCACCGCGAATCATTCACGGTCAGATACAACCAGGATGAGCGGGTCTGCTCCAACAGTATTTTTAGCGTGGGACGCCTCAACGGGAAAAACATAGCGTGACACCATGCTGGAGCCGCCCTCTCAACACCCCCGTTTGGGAAGTCAGGGGCCGACATTAACAATTATTCAAGTCCCGGCCGTTGGGCAGCCAGGATTCATAGCCCATGATGGTGTCCTTAAATTCAAATCCTGAACAAAACTGCCACTAGGGCACCTATAATTTCCGTTCACTAAGTCACACGGGTTGTTATTGCAGTCCCATTGTCTCGCACATTGAACTTGCGCGCCAAAGCCCCTATCGAAACCTCCGAGCGGGCCCTCGTCCACTGATGGCACTGAGAATCTATATAGGTCATCCTCCAAATCGATATTGCAGTAACGAATTCCGGCAACGAAGACGGAACATTGGCCGTTGCAACTTGGAATGTCAGTTTCGGGGCAAAGGTACGTTCCGTCTTGATAGCAAACACCACCGCAGGCACTGAGAGCCAGAGTAGGCGACAGCGTGGTGATCGCCACATTCTGCTCAGAGAGTCCGACTATTACCAAGCCCATAGTCACAGCCGATAGAGCCAAAACACTTGGAAACATGTTTTTCATAAATTTCTCCTTTTCTTGAAACGGAAACAACAAAACAGCAGTACGAAAATCACAAGCATCGTAACAATTGACTGCGCTGATCCGATGCGAGGTTGGCTATGTATAGATACTCCGGAATGTGCTTGTTTCTCTGATCGGGCGACAACCAATGCCATTCCGCTGGATTTGTCCAGAAAATCTTGGGGAGCAACTGACCGTTGCCCTTGCAATCCATCCCAACAAATCTGGTGAAGGTCTGCCGAAGTATGCAGCCAAACGGCGAAATGACCATGGTCAGTCACTATTGAATCTAGCGGCTCTTCAAAATGTGCAATTACCCAAACGTCGCTGTCGCGCGTAAGAATCAACTGAGTGTCGCGAGAAAACTGAATGGGACGAGTGTAAAAGCCCTCCGCATTTAGGAATTCACCGAGATCATGCAGTGAAGGCAATTCGTCACCTAACCTGAAATTAATTTGCAGGACGACTTGAGAGAGTTCCGTATTATTGTTGCCGTTCATTTGCTGAAGAATCCAATGCACACAGCGCGGACCACAAATCGCGCTCCCATTTAACATCCCATTGTCAATTGGTGTGATTTGCATTAGATATGGTAACTTGCTCATATAGGGAGGCGAGCAGTGCATCGGGCGACCGTTTCTCTACAGGAGCGATACGGAAACAGAACCTATAGACCCTCCTTGTTTCCTGTCAAAGATCTCTATTTGCATCGATTGTATTTCACTCGAAATCGTGGTGGTGCCCATACGCTTGACGCGAAAGACAACTCGCGTGTGGTCAATGTCAACCTTTGTTATCTGAAAGAGCGATTGCGCGCCCGCCGGTGAGATCCTAGCCTCAAATTCTTCCACTCCTGATTCATTTGCCACATTTTGAACTACAACAATCTGCTTCGTGAACTCGTTTGGCCGCTTGGTAAAAATGAGGTGTTCTGGTGCGATTGAATATGGCGGTTTGACTGTTAAGTGAATCTGCACGGTGCCTTGATATTGCTTGTCGGGGAGGGCAATTATCGTTATCGTGCCCCGATGGACTCCCGGCTTCAACGATGCAGTCTCAAGACTGTAACTGGATTTCCATTGCTGTCTCAAACCCGAGTTCCCTTCCTTCGGAATTGATTGGGGCACAGTCCTCCCAGAACGCAACCACGCGGCATTGCTTACAAAGTCTATCCCTTCCCAATCCACAGGTGAGTAGTTGGCGATTGTGACGCTGGCGGGGAGCGTAGGTCTTGGAGAATTAGGGGTTACCGTTTCGTCGATCTTAGTTGGCGAGATGTTTAACTGTTTTCTTGATTTCGCTAGAATTTTAATCATGGCGTAGTCTGGTCCATCATGTGCGGCCTTTACGTTTATATATTTTTCGTAAACTCCAGACTCCAGACTCCTTACCGGCATTGAACGTCACTTCGATTTCTGCAACAGCGCCCATTTGAATAATTGCCTGAGAAATGGATGCAGCAGTACATCCACAATCTGACTGAAATCCTGAGATTTTGATCTCCTTCTTGAATGGGTTTGGAATTCTAAGGATCTTTGTGGCTTTTGTACTCGTTTCGACAGTACCAAGGTCTACTGTAACTAACTGCGAAAACTCTGCATTTGGAGCTTTGTGTGTTGTTTGCGATGGTCCATTGAGCTGAGAAGTATCGTCTTGCGTATTGCAGCCAAAAAAGCTGACAAGTATCAGAAGGTAGTGATATGTCGCGTTTCTCAATTCCATGTCGAAGCCGTATTCTGATACTATTTGAAAATCGAAAATATTTCAGACACAGCAACTGGTCGAAGCGCCAAACTTACTTCTTACGACTTGATTTTGCGATACGTCGCGCATCACACTCACGGTGCAAACCGACCGAAATTTACCGAATGCGGAGAGTTACGTAATGCACAGTTTTTCCACCGCTACGTTCGCAGCATGAGCCAGCCGAGATCTCGACTTTCTCGATCGCTGGTTGCCGGGCAACGCGAGTTTAATATCCTTTAAAGTTCCAGAATTGTTCGCGCAAACAACACCAACATGCTTGAATTCGGTGACCATGGGCACTGCACGACAATGATCCCTACGCACAAAACAAGAGTTTTCGAGTAATGAGTAGAAACAGGAGGGCGATTTTCTGCAATCGGATCCGCTTCCAACACACCGGCAGCAATTATCGCGAGACACGATGGCCATAGTTTGCGAGTCTACAAAAAACTCGAGGAGGAGCTTGGGAGCATTGGGGCTTTGATCGCAAACTCAAATGATTGCTGAGCATATTCGGCTCTATCAAAAACTGATGAACAGGGCCGCGTGCGATCAACCCAAAAATACTGATGATGCGGATCAAATCTCTGAGCGTCCAGAGATCAGTGCGATACTTTTCATGAAAATCGAGAAATTGATTGGAATTCAACGAAATAGCAGTACGATCGCGTTCCAGTGCGGTTGAGAATCAGGTCGCGCAACAGTTGGGGGGGTCGGCTGCGTAACACAAGCGGCTCCCGCCGGTATCCAAAAGTCCTGGGCTCTCGCAGTCGAACCTGAATTGGAGTCTGGCGGCCAAAATTACTCACTGAATCTTCGTAAGCGCCACATTTTAGGCTTGCTGGACTGGAGATTCCAGTGTTCGTTGATATATTTGGCCCGGTATCATTCGAGCACTATCGCACAGCATCACTTGAAAGCAACTAGTTTCGAATGCGTTATTCGGAGGGCGGCAATGATACGATTCAGCAGAAATGGTCAGGTCGAGCGTGCTCGTGGTTTCACGTTGATTGAGCTACTTGTAGTCATAGTGATCATTGCAATCCTTATTGCACTCTTGCTGCCCGCCGTGCAGCAGGCGAGGGAGGCGGCGAGGCAGGTGCAGTGTCGGGCTAATCTGAAGCAGATTGCTTTGGCCATGCACAATTACCACGATGTGCATCAGATGTTTCCCATTAATACGAGTTTTACGCACGACGTGGGACCATTTTCGCGGACTCGTAGCTGGCTGCAGGGGATCCTGCCGCAGATCGAGCAAAATGTGCTGTCGGAGTTGATCGATCCATCAGCCAGCATTGACGCCAGCAGGCTCATTGCAGACTTGGCAATTCCCTTGTTTCGCTGCCCGTCAGATACTCATGACGGGCATATGAATCTTCGCGCAGACGTGCCGGATGACTGGGTGCTGGGTGTGACGAATTACAAGGCCGTTGGCGGAAGCAACTGGGGTGTTGGAAACTTTGTGCATTCCGAAGCGTCGGGCAGATTTGCAAATAGTCTTGACGGACTGAACGAAGGCAACGGTGTCATTTGTCCTGGGTATCTGCAGCCGGTCGTGACTCGGTTTCGCGACATCACAGACGGAACATCGAACACATTTGCCGTCGGTGAAACAGTTGCTGGCTGGACTAAATGGGCTTGGTGGTTTTCGTTTAATGCTTCGACGGGGACGTGTGCCATTCCGCTGAATTACAAACCGGATGGCATCAGTTACGAAGACAATATCGCAGATTGGCGGAACAACTATGGCTTTATGAGTCGTCACACGGGCGGTGCCAGTTTTGCCCTCGCTGATGGGAGCGTAAAGTTTATTTCGCAGAATATCGATCTGGGGATTTACCGCGCTTTGGCGACGATTCAGGGCGGTGAAGTGATTGGAGAATTTTGACGGTACAGCGACCCGAAGGCGTAGGCGGCAGGCGGAAGGAAACTGGATTTTGCGGCTCCAGCCCTGCCAATCGTCAGGTTGTTCATGCACAATCGCTGGCCGCACTCGAGGCAGAGCCTCAAAGGCAGTGCGTTCCAGGGCTGGAGCCCCGGAACGAGTGCGCCTACGTCTGCGGCTCGCCGTTAAACGGATCGCTCTTCGCATCGGAATGGAAATGTCGATAACCACTGATCACCGAAGCACACGTGAAACTGAGAGTTCGCAAATTATAGACGACGTTGGTTTTGCTCCAGAAGTAACGGTGGTCATGCCGTGCCTGAATGAGGCGGAAACG
>Ga0105044_10013354_pt1 | contig 11152 bp, 7 predicted proteins | sample MAT01_FD_78092 | JGI IMG/M metagenome (GOLD analysis project Ga0105044, IMG submission 78092) | Freshwater microbial communities from Lake Fryxell liftoff mats and glacier meltwater in Antarctica - MAT-01 | ecosystem: Environmental > Aquatic > Freshwater > Ice > Liftoff microbial mat | place... | reverse complement strand
TGCGGCTGCTGTCGACCTGCATCGCGCGCCTGAACGACATGGTCATTATCACGGACGCGGGAACGCCCGCCGACGCTCCGCGGATCGTGTTCGTCAACGACGCCTTCGAGCGCATCACCGGTTACAGCCGCGAAGAGGTCATCGGCGAGCTGCCGTCCATCCTGCAGGGCCCGGACACCGACCGCCAGGAACTCAACCGGGTTCGCGCCAGCCTGCAGGCCTGGCAGCCGGTGCGTGCCGAGCTGCTGAACTACACCAAGACGGGCGTGCCGTTCTGGATCGAGATGGACATCGTGCCGGTCGCCAACGGCGACGGCTGGTTCACGCATTGGGTGTCGGTGGAACGTGACATCACCGAACGCCGCCAGGCCGTTGTCACGCAGCGCCTTCTGCAAGCACAGGTGCAGGAAGCGCAAAGGATGGACGCCCTCGGCACGCTGGCGGGCGGCGTGGCGCACGACTTCAACAACATTCTGGGGGCTATTTTCGGCAACCTGGCGCTGGTGCGCAGCGCCATCGAATCCGGCCACCCCGCCCAGGGGCGGCTCGAACAGATTGACCGCTCGGCCTCCCGGGCGCGCAGCCTGGTTCAGCAGATCCTGTCCTTCAGCCGTCGCCAACCTGCGCAGGCCCGCTGCGAGCCGCTGCGGCCGGTGGTGGAAGAAACGGTGGCGCTGCTGCGCGCCACGGTGCCGGCACGCGTGAATATCGACTGCGTGCTGGCCGACGCACCGATCTACGTGATGGCCGATGCCACCGCCCTGCAGCAGGTGCTGATGAATTTGGGCACCAACGCCTGGCACGCGCTGCAGGGCAGCAGCGGCTGCATCACCTTTGGCCTGGCCAGCGTGCAGATGCCCACCACCGACGCATCCGCCACCCCGTCCAGCGGCCTGCTCAACCTGCCGGCAGGCCGCTACGCCCACCTGTGGGTGCGCGACGACGGCTGCGGCATCGCGGAAGCCGTGCAAGCGCGCATCTTCGAGCCTTTCTTCACAACCAAGCCGGTGGGCTCGGGCACCGGGCTCGGCCTGTCGGTGGTGCACGGCATCGTGGGCACTTACGGTGGCACCGTCACGCTGGAAAGTGCCCCCGGGGCGGGCTCCACCTTCCACATCCACCTGCCACAGGTCGCTGCGCCAGCCACGCCGCCCGGACCGGCGGCGCAGCCGCTGCTGCTGGCTGCGTCAGGGCGCGGCCAGCGTGTGATGTACCTCGACGACGACGAGGTCATGGTCATCGTGGCCGAGGCGCTGCTCGTCAGCTGGGGCTACCGCGTGACGGCGCTGCGCGACGCGCAGCAGGCGCTGGCAGCGCTGCGTGCCGACCCTGCCGCGTTCGATCTGGTCGTCACGGACTTCAACATGCCCGAGCTGTCGGGGCTGGAAGTGCTGCGTGAACTGCAGCGCATCCGGCCGGGTCTGCCCCTGATCCTGACCTCGGGCTACCTGCCCGACGAGGTGCGTGCCGAAGCGCTCGCCGCGGGCGTCTTCGAACTGCTGAACAAGGAAGACATCCACGACGATCTGCCGGCAGCGATCGCCCGCGCGTTTGCCTCTGCGGGCCCTATCGCCAGCTGACTGCGCGGGCTTGAACGTCCTCGCGCCCCGCGAGGAACTCGGCGCTTTTGAATGCATGAATCATGCGCGGCTGTTGCACCTCAGGTGCAGCTCGAAGCAAGGGAGTCTGCTGCCTCGGCGCCGGCGAACATGCGGTGGACGCCATCGTCATCAACCCCGGCGGCCTGACACATGCCAGCGTGGCGATCCCGTTCATCGAGGTTCACATCAGCAACCTCAGACTTCCTGATCCAGGTGCGGCACGGGATTCCTGAACAGGAATGCTGTTTGGCATGTTCTGCATTTTAGGAGGGTCGATCAGCTTGTCGTCGGGGACCATTCCCGGCACGAAACCACCGCACGCGCAGTTGCCATCGGGGTTTGCGCTGGCATGCGGGAACAGCTGCGCCGCTCTCAGACGGCGGGTCGGCCGCGAGTTCGGCGCCCGAACGCTCGACGGTGACGATACCGGCCAGCGGTTCCAGCAGTCCCAGGCTCCAGGTCAGCCGGCGCAGCATGGCCGGCCAGTGCACGCCTCCGGTGGCGATGTCATAGCGACCTTCGACACCGGCAGCACGCATCGAGGCTTCGGCCAGACCGAACACCGGCACGGCGGTCAGTTCGCGCAAGGCCAGCAGGCCGGGGTCGCCGAAACAAGCGATCAGCACTGCGCCTGGTTCGCCGTGCGCCGCGACGTGAGCAGCGTAGGCGTCGAGCACCGCGTGCGCAGCCACCGTGGCCGACGGTTCGCTCGGTATGCAGCGGGCGCCGAAAACCGCCGTCATGGCAAACACCTGGCCGCCGGCAGGCGCCGCGGCAAACGCATGTTCATGCCACAGCGCGGTCACCGACTGGCGGGTGTTCGGGTTGATGAGCAGCAGCGTGCTCACTCCGCGCGGCCGTTTCGGTGGGTCATGGCGGGAACCGGCATGAAGGCCATAGAGCAGGCTTCGTGCCATCTGCCGGTCGAGCTTTGCACGGCATGCAACGCGTGCACACCCGAAAATGCCTCCTTGGGGTGCACGGCGAAACGGGTGCCAACGGGGGATAGGGATATGTCCGCTCTGGAACTGCGCGCCGCCATCGCGTAGAGTGACGGGCGCGCCGCACCGGCGTCGATCGGCCGCAACTTTTGCGACGCTCGCCCACACAATGGAGACACGATGAAGTACCAGTTTTTGAAAGTGATGGCCACCGCCTGCCTGCTCGCCACCATGGCGCCCTTGTCGGCGCAGACGTTGGAAGACCTGAAGCGCGACGCCACCACAACCGGCGACGTCACGACCTATGGCATGGGCTGGGGCCAGCAGCGCCATTCGCCTCTGAATCAGATCACGCCGGCGAACGTGAAAAAGCTGGTGCCGGCGTGGAACCTGAGCCTGGACAACTCGGCCAACGCGTCGAGCCAGCCGCTGGTGATCGACGGTGTCATGTACCTGACGACGCACTCGCACACCATGGCCGTCGACGCCATCTCCGGCCGCACCCAGTGGAAGACGCCGATCGAGCTGCCGGCCGACATCAACGGCTACCTGTGCTGCGGCATCCACAGCCGCGGCGCGGCGGCCCTCGATGGCGTGCTCTACCGCACGACCATCGACGCGCACATCGTCGCCATCAACATGAAAGACGGCAAGCAGATCTGGAAGAGCAAGGCCGCCGACTACAAGGAAGGCTACACGCTGACGCAGGCGCCACTGATCGCCGGCGGCGTGCTGATCACCGGCATCAGCGGCGGTGAGTACGGCATCCGCGGCTTCGTCGCCGGCTGGGACTTGAAGACCGGCGAGCGCAAATGGACGCGCTACACCACCGCGATGCCGAATGAAAAAGGCGGCGACACCTGGAAGCCCGGCATGGCCGACAAGGGCGGCGGCCCGACCTGGCTGACCGGCACCTACGACCCCGAGCTCGACCTCATCTACTGGGGCACCGGCAACGGATCGCCGTGGAATCCGGCGTCGCGCGGTGGTGATTCGCTCTACATCTGCTCGGTGCTGGCCCTTCGCCCGTCGACCGGCGAACTCGTCTGGCACTACCAGTTCTCGCCCGGCGACCCCTACGACTACGACGGCACGAACGAGCTGGTGCTGGCCGACATCCCGATCGCCGGCAAGCCGACCAAGGTGTTGATGCAGGCCAACCGCAACGGTTTTTTCTACGTCATCGACCGCACGAGCGGCAAGCTGCTGAAGGGTGACCAGTATGCCAAGAAGGTCAACTGGGCCAGCGGCATCGACCTGGCCACCGGCCGGCCGATCGACACGCCGATGACCGCAGCCCTGCGCAAGACCGAGGAACAGACCGACTTCATCGAAGTCTGGCCGAGCGCCTTCGGTGGCAAGAACTGGATGCCGATGAGCTTCGACCCGGGCCGCAAGCTGGCGTTCTTCAACACCATCAACCTGGGCATGAAGGTCAAGTATGTGAAGCAGGCGCGGCCGGGCGGGCCGAACTGGTGGCTGGGCCTGGAACTTGGTGGCTTCCCGGCGCCCGAAGACGGCATGCGCGGCTCGCTGGTGGCCTGGGACCCGAGCACCGGCAAGAAGGTCTGGGAAGTGCAGAGCAAGGCGCCTTACTGGTCGGGCGTGCTGTCCACCGGCAGTGGCCTGGTTTTTGTCGGCACACAGACCGGCGTCTTCAAGGCCCATGACGCGAAGACCGGCAAGCAGCTCTGGCAATTCCAGACCGGCTCGGGGATCACCGGCCTGCCGATCGCCTGGGAGCGCAACGGCCGCCAGTACATCACCGTGACGAGCGGTGCGGCCACCGTGTATGCCGCGCTGGCCGGCGACCCCGAACTGGCCAACGTGCCGGCCGGCGGCTCGCTGTGGACCTTCGCACTGCAGCCTTGAGGCGGCAGACTGTTCTGGGACTGATGCTCGCCGCCATGGCGGCGGGCAGCCAGGCGCAAGGCAGCCCGGCTGCGCCGGCGCCTGCCGCCGGCGCCAGCGCCGAGATGGGGCGCAAGGCCTACGTGAGCTCCTGCACACGCTGCCACGGCATCAATCTGGTGGTGTCGAGCAGTTCTTTTTACGACCTGCGGACTTTTCCGCAGGCCGAAAAAGAACGTTTCGTGCGCTCGGTAAGCAAGGGCCTGCGCGCCATGCCGGCCTGGGAAGGCGCGCTGACAGCCGAGCAGATCGAATCGCTCTGGCTGTACATCGGCACGGTCAACGGCTGGAGCCCATGAAAAAAGCCGGCTCGCAAGAGCCGGCTTTTTGACTGCGGAAGGGCTACTTCAGACCCATGCAGTTGGCGTAGAACGTCACCGTGGCAGGCCAGTCGCTGAAGATGCCGATGATGCCGACCTGCTTGGCCAGAACGTCGAGCGCTACCAGCATGTCGCCTTCGCGCTTCACCGCCGAATCAAAGCTCTGGTAGTAGAAGCCGTTGTTGCCGTCCGCCAGGATGCCCGAACGTTCCAGCGTCCAGGTGATGATGTCCAGGCCGGCGGCCTTGGCGTCGTTCGCGTACTGCGACGGCACGATCTTGTTGGTGCCGTCCACCGTCAGCAACGCGAACGTGGGCGGCGCGACGATGTTGATGCCCTCGGCCTTGTACTGCGCCAGTTCGGCGGCATTCGGCAGATCAGCCACGACATTGGCGTCATCGAGGAAGACTGCCTGCCTGCCGAAGGCCGGTGTGTTGTTCACCCAGTACAGCACGTCGGGCTTGTTGAAGGACTGAGCCCATACGTTGCGCGCCGGCACGCCGGCCTGCTTGTACTCGTCGACCAGCTTCTGCGCATAGGCTTCCTGCGTGAAGCCGTCGAAAGGCATGGCCACGGCCGGAAACTTGAGTTCCGGCGTCATCTTCACGCCCAGGCTCCTTAAGAGCTCGATGCTCTCCTTGTGCGTCACCAGCGTGCCACTGGTCGGGCCCGAATAGAGGTCGGTGCGGAAGGTGGCGGTGCCGGCCTGGTACTCGGCCACGGTCTTGCCGCGCGTGTTGGCGGCGTCCATCTTGCCGCGCAGGGTCTTGAACTCGGCCAGCGTGATCTCGCTGGTGCGGCACTCTGCGGCGGCCGGCGTCAGCAGGTTGCCGTTGGCGTCGAAAGTGGCGGGGGTGAAGGGCTTGATGCAGGTCGAAGCCAGCGGTGTCGACAGGATGTTGGTGGTGGTGTGCAAGTCGTTCTGCGCGTGGCGGCAGACGAGCTGCTTGTCCTTCGTGAAGGTGACATCGCACTCGACGATGCCGGCGCCCATGCGGGCCGCCGCTTCGTACGATTCCTTCGTGTGCTCGGGGAACTGCAGGGCCGCACCGCGGTGGCCGATGGAGAACTCCCGTTTCGTGAAGACCGAACGGTTCGTGCAGGCCAGCAGCTCGGTCTTGAGCGCGCTTTCCGTCATGTCGTTGACCAGAAAGAACGGCCGTGGGCCGAGCTGTGCGGTGGCCGCTGGCGCGGCATGGGCCAGGCAGGCAAAGCCGGCCAGGGTGAGTGAAAACAGGGTGCGTCGCATGGGGTCTCCTCGTTGACTCGGGGTTCGCGTTGCCCGGCCGCCAGGAAGGCGGACCGAACCGGCGGAACGGTAGTCGGGCGAGGTGACAGCGCGGTGACCCGGCGTGCGCCGAATGACTACTTCAACAGCACCGTCTCGACGAATTTGACGATGGCGTAGAAGCGGAAGTCGGCGTTTTCCTTGCGCGCGAACCCGTGGCCTTCGTTCTCGGCGCGCAGGTACCAGACCGGCGTGCCGGTGGAGCGCACCTTTTCGACGATCTGCTCCGCCTCGGTGTAGGGCACCCGCGGGTCGTTCTTGCCCTGGATGACGAACAGCGGCTTGCGGATCTTCGCGGCATTCGTGAGTGGCGAGATGCGCTCCAGGAACTCGCGCATCGCAGGGTCGCGTTCGTCGCCGTATTCCACACGCCGCAGGTCGCGTCGGTAACTCTCGGTGTTGTTCAGGAAGGTGACGAAGTGCGAGATGCCGACTTCGTCCACTGCGCCCGCGATGCGGTCGCTGTAGTGCATGGCCACCGCCAGGCTCATGTAGCCGCCGTAACTGCCGCCCATCACCATCACACGCGAGGCATCGAGGTCGGGCTGAGTGGCGATCCAGTCGAGCAGCGCGCCGATGTCCTTCACCGAATCTTCCCGCTTGTAGCCGTTGTCGAGCGACAGGAAGGTCTTGCCGAAGCCGCTGGAGCCGCGCACATTGGGCTGCAGGACGGCCACGCCCAGCTCTTCGATCAGGTAGTTGTGGCGGCCCATGAAGCCGGACGTGGCCTGGCCTTCCGGGCCGCCGTGGATGTCGATGATGACCGGCCGCCGTCCCGTGAAACGTGCCGGCGGCCGGTTCAGCAGGCCGCTGATGGCGCGGCCGTCGAAGCTGGTCCAGCGCACGATCTGCTGGTCGCCGAAGCTCGCCATGTCGACTCCCGGCGGTGCATAGGCGCGTGTCCATTGCGCCACGCGTCCGCCGCTGTCCAGGCTCCACAACTGGCGCGGGCCCTTGGCGCTGTTCATCGCCACCGCCAGCTCGTTGCGGCTCTCGTCGAAGCGCACGCTGTCGACGCTGCCGGCGGGCAAGCTGGGCGGCGGCAGTTCAAGGCCACTCGCGGCGTCGAACAGGCGCAGTTCGCTGCGGCCGTCGACGTTGACCTCGACGGCGAGCCGCTTGCCGTCGCGCGTCAGGCTGCCGCCGCCGACGTCCCATGGAATGTGGGACGTCAGCCGGGTGATGGCGCCACTGGCCAGGTCGAGCGACATCAGTTCGGTGAACTCGCCGGCACGGTCGCTGGTGAAATAGAGGCCGTTGCCATCAGGCCGAAAGGCGAATGCATAGTGGGCCGCTTTCAGTGAATCGCCTGCCAGCGGCAGCACGCGCTTGCGCTGGCCGGTGGCGATGTCGAGCAGCCAGGTCTCGGACTCGGCCGCCGACAGGTAGCGTGTCATGACCAGCGACTTGTCGTCACGCGAGACAGCGCCGCCGAACCAGCCGCCGCCCGGCAGCTCGGCCACCTTGCGGCGCGCCCCGGCCTTCGCCGGGTCGGTGGCCGGGTCGGCCAGCCACAGCGTCGTCATGATCTCGCTGCGCGTGCCGCCCGCCGCCGTGCGGTCGAGCGGCACCGCGCTGTAGAGCAGCCGGCTGCTGCCGTGCAGCCAGCCGATCTGGTTGTGGCGCTGGTCGGGCGGCGTCAGCAGCACGCTTTCCTTGCTGGCCAGGCCCTTGCTGTCCAGGTCGAGCCGGTAGATCTGCGCCGCCTCGTTGCCGCCGATGCTGCGTTCGAAGACCAGGTAGCGGCCTTCGCGCGGCTCGTAGCTGGCGTCACTGACGGGCTCGGTCTCGAAGGTCAGCTGCTCGGGCGCGGCCAGCGGGCCGGCCACGCGGTAGAGCTGTGGCAGGTTGTCGCCGGCCTTGCGGTGCGCCACGAGCATTTCGCGGCGTTGCGGGTGCCAGTCGACGAAGCTGTGGCCGCGGAAATCGGTGTAGCGCTGCACCCGGTCGACCAGCGACTGCGGCACCGGCGGCAGGCCCTGCACCAGCAGGTTTTCATTCGGCGGGAAGACCGGCCCGGGCGCGGCCACAGGCGCCGCGCAGCCGGCGATGGCGGCCGCGACCAGCAGCGCGGACATGGGCGCATAGACGGTCCTCATGCCGACTTCGCCCAGGCAGCGGGCCGCTTCTCGATGAAGGCCTGAACGCCTTCGAGCGCCGCCTCGTCCATCATGTTGCAGGCCATCGTCTGGCCGGCGTCGGCATAGGCCTGGTCGATCGGCATGTCGAGCTGCCGGTAGAACAGCCCCTTGCCGGCAGCAATGGCCACCGCCGGCTTGGCGACGATCACCGCCACCAGACGTTCGACCTCGGCGTCGAGCTGCCCGGGTTCGGCCACCCGGTTGACGAGCCCTTTTTCGCGCGCCTGAGCGGCGCTGATGGACTCCCCGGTGACGAGCATCTCGAAGGCCGCCTTGCGGCCCAGGTTGCGGCTCAGCGCCACGCTGGGCGTGGCGCAGAAGAGGCCGAGGTTGACGCCGCTGACAGCGAAACGCGCGTCATGGGCCGCCACCGCCAGGTCGCACATCGCCACCAGCTGGCAACCGGCCGCGGTGGCGATGCCCTGCACGCGCGCCAGCACCGGCACCGGCAGGCGCTGGATGCTCAGCATCATCTCGGTGCACAGTCTGAACAGCCGCTGGTAATAGGCCAGCGAGGGCTCGGCGCGCATTTCCTTCAGGTCGTGGCCGGCGCAGAAAGCCTTGCCCGAGCCGGCGATGACCACCAGGCGCACGGCGGCGTCGTTCGCTGCGCTGTCCAGCCCGGCCTGCAGCGCGCTCAGCGTGGCTTCGGACAGGCTGTTGAACGCTTGCGGGCGGTTCAGCGTGAGCGTGAGCACGCCGCGCGCGTCCATCGTTCGCAGGACCAGGGCTTCGGTGTCGGGCATGGTGGTGTTCCTCATTCGGAGACGACGGGTGACCTGGCGCGTTCGCGCAGCTGGAATTTCTGGATCTTGCCGGTGCTGGTCTTCGGGATTTCCTCGAAGCGGATCTCGCGCGGCAGCTTGTAGCCCGCCAGCAGCGTCTTGCAATGGGCGATCAGCTCGGCCGCGGTGACGCTGCTGCCGGCCTGCACCTCCACGTAAGCCACCGGCGTTTCTCCCCATTTGGCATCGGGCCGCGCCACCACCGCGCAGGCCAGCACGGCCGGGTGGCGGTAGAGCGCATCCTCGACCTCGATCGAACTGATGTTCTCACCGCCGCTGATGATGATGTCCTTGCTGCGGTCCTTGATCTTCACGTAACGGTCGGGCTCCATCACCGCCAGATCGCCGGTGTGGAACCATCCGCCTTCGAAAGCCTTCGCGGTGGCGGCCGGGTTCTTCAGGTAGCCCTTCATCACGATGTTGCCGCGGAACATGATCTCGCCCATCGTCACACCGTCGGCCGGCAACTCGGCCATGCTGTCGGCGCCGAGCACCGTCATGCCTTCCTGCAGCGCGTAGCGCACGCCCTGGCGGCCGTTCAGACGGGTCTGTTCGGACAGGGACTCGGCCGCCCAGCTCTCGCGCTTGACGGCCACCGCCGCCGGGCCGTAGACCTCGGTCAGTCCGTAGACGTGGGTGATGTCGAAGCCGAGTCTGGCCATGCCTTCGATCATCGCGGCCGGCGGCGCGGCGCCGGCCACCATGCCGCGCACCTTTTGCCGACCTTCGCGAGTGAGGCCATCGCGCCATTCGGCAGGCGCCTGGATCAGCAGGTTGTGCACGATGGGCGCGGCGCAGTAGTGGTCGACGGCATGCTCGCGCATTGCCGCCAGGATGTTCTTCGCGTCGACCCGGCGCAGGCAGACATGGGTGCCGCCGAGCATCGCCACCGTCCACGGGAAACACCAGCCGTTGCAGTGGAACATCGGCAGTGTCCACAGGTAGCGCGGAAAGTGCGGCATCGTCCAGGTGGCCGCGTTGCTGACCGCGTTCAGATAGGCACCGCGGTGGTGGGTGACCACGCCCTTCGGGTCGCCGGTGGTGCCACTGGTGTAACTGACGGCGATGGCATCCCACTCGTCGGCCGGGCCGTCCAGCCGCGGCATCGGCTCGTGTGCCGCCAGCAGCGCTTCGTATTCATGGCCGCCGACGCGTTCTCCCGGGCCGGTGTATTCGCTGTCGGCGACGTCGATGACGACCGGCGTGCGGCCGTGCTGCTCACGCAGGATGGCCAGCGCCGGGCCGATGACGGGCGCGAACTCGCGGTCGGTGATCAGCACCTGCACCTCGCAATGCGCCATCTGCCAGGCCAGCAAGGCCGCATCGAGCCGGGTATTCAGGGTGTTCAGCACGGCATTCAGCGCCGGCACAGCGTAATGCGCCTCCACCATCTCCGGTGTGTTGGGCAGCATCACGCTGACAGTGCTGCCACGCCCGACGCCGAAGCTGCGCAGGGCAGCGGCCAGCCGGGCCGAACGCTCGCGCGCCTGCGCCCAACTGTAGCGGCGCGCACCGTGCACCACGGCCGGCAGGTCGCCGAAGATCTCCGCGCTGCGTTCGACGAAACTCACCGGGCTGAGTGCCACGAAGTTCGCCGCGTTCTTGTCGAGTTGCTGTTCGTAGATGTTCATCGCCGGCCCTCACCGTGGTGTCAGGGCTTCATGGTAGCGCCGCCGTCAGCGCGTCGGCGGCGGCGTGGCGAGCACCGCCGCTGCAACCACAAAGGGCTTGAAGCCCATCGCCTCGTACAGTGCCGAAGGCGAGTAGGCCACGCCGCCCTTGATGACCAGGCTGGCACGCCGCAGGTCGGTGATGTTCACGCCGGGGTCGCCGTCCACCAGCAGCAGGTCGGCCATCTTGCCGCGCTCGATGCTGCCGCGGCGGTCACCCTCGCCGGCCACACGCGCCGCGTTCCAGGTCGCCGTTTGCAGCGCTTGCGGCGCCGGAATGCCGGCCTGCACGTAGAGCGCCAGTTCGCGGTGCAGACCGAGGCCGGCCAGCGCGTCGGTGCCGGCCACCAGCGGCACGCCGGCGCGCTGCATGGCCACCGTCAGGTCGAGCAGGCGCTGGAAAGAACGGCGAAAGGTGGCGAGCTTGGCGCCGTCGAGGTCCATCTCGGCCACCTTCAGCCCGCGCCGCCAGGCCGCAGGCAGGTGGTCGGCGAT
>Ga0105044_10013351_pt1 | contig 11153 bp, 6 predicted proteins | sample MAT01_FD_78092 | JGI IMG/M metagenome (GOLD analysis project Ga0105044, IMG submission 78092) | Freshwater microbial communities from Lake Fryxell liftoff mats and glacier meltwater in Antarctica - MAT-01 | ecosystem: Environmental > Aquatic > Freshwater > Ice > Liftoff microbial mat | place... | reverse complement strand
TTTCGCTCCTGGCGGGCCGAGCCGGCGGGGCTGATCAATATCGACGTGGATGCGGACGGCGTGCATCGCAGCTACGCGCTGCTGCGGGCGGGCGAGCGCGGCGGGGAGCCGGCGCTGGCGCTCGCGGCGTATTTTGCTTTGCGCGGGGTGGACTGGGAAAGCGAGGTGCGGAAGCCGCGGCCCGGCGTGATCGAGTGGAAGGATAGCGACTCGGGTGCGACGCGCGAGATCACGGGGAATCCGCACGCGGCGCGGCTGCTCAATTTCCGCGGCCCGTGGATCGCGGGCGCGGGATTTTCCCACCTGAATCTGCGCACGCTCGGGGAATTGCACACCGACCACGCTGCGGCGGGCGGGCAGCCGCTGGCGGGAAAGACGGTCTTCATCGGCAACACGGCGACGGGCATCGCGGACATGGGCAGCACGTCCTTCGGCCCGAACCAGCCGCATGTGCTGCTCCACGCCACGGCGCTGAATGATCTTTTGCAAAACGCCGCGCTGCGACGGACCAGCCGCGGGGGCGACGCGCTGGCGTTGCTCGCCGTGCCGCTGCTCCTCGCCGCCACCGGCTGGTGCCGCGGCAAACGCTGGCTGCTGCTGCTCTGGGCGGCGGGAATCGCCGGGATTTTTGCGATTGGTCTCGCGCTGATTTTCCGCGGCGGCTGGGTGCCGGCGACGGTGACGACCGCCGCGCTGTGGACGGCGGCGGTGGTCGTGGAACTCGGACGGCGGCACACTCAGGAACTCGCCGAGCGGCAGCGCATCCGCAGCACGATGGGTCTGTACTTTTCTCCCCGCGTGCTCGAAGACGTGCTGGAAAATCCCGGACGGCTCGAACCGCGGCAGGTCGAGATCACCGCGCTGATGACCGATCTGCGCAACTCGACGCCGCTGGCCGAAATGCTCGGTGCCGACGGGATGCTCGCCTTGCTCAACCGCGTCTTCGCCGTGGAGACGCGCGCGGTTTTCGCGGAGGAGGGCAGTCTCGAAAACCCGGTCGGCGATCAGTTTCTCGCCTACTGGGGAGCGCCCGAACCGCAGCCCGATGCCGCCGACCGGGCGCTGCGCGCGGCCTGCGCGCTGGTTGCCGGGATGCGGCAGATCGAAGCCACCTTCGAGCCGCGGGTGCGCGAACTTTTCGGCTACGGCGTGGCGCTGCACGCGGGCCGTGCGCTGATGGGCAACATCGGCTCGGAGCAGTTTTTCCACTACGGCCTGGTCGGCGACCTCATCAACGCGACGGCCCGCGTCGAGTCGCTGACCAAGCACTACGGCGTGCTCCTCATCCTCACGCGCGAAGCTTATGCAAAGCTGAGCCAGCCGCCCGTCGCACGCGTGCTCGACCGGGTGATCGTCAAGGGCCGGAGCACCGCGCTCGAACTGCTGGAAGTGGCGCACCCATGCAGCCCGGAAGGTTTTCCCGAGCTGGCTGCGCGTTGCGCGGAGGCGTTCGCGTTCTATCAGCGGGGAGAGTTTGCCGAGGCCGCCGCGCGCTTCGGTCTGCTCGCGGCGACGGACCAGCCCAGCGCGCTGCTGGCGGAACGCTGCCGGGCCTTCGCCGCCAGCCCGCCGGCGGACTGGAAGGGCATCTACCGAATGGAAACGAAGTAGGCGCTCGGGAGAATCATCCAGAACCTCTGCAAACCAAAACTCCGGGGCTTTTTGCAACGCGGTCCCAACTGATGATGGCGTCCTTCGCGAATTCTCAATCCCGCCGTCAGGGCTCGACGGTGAGGACTGGAAAGCTGGTGTGGGTCTGGCGGGCGGGTTGAGAGGCGCGAAGGTGAAGCGTTCAGTGCGGGCCAGTTGCGAGGAGCGGGATTTTGCGTTGTTGAAAAGAGGATCACCCGTTGGACACGTCGGCACGCGGGCCTAGCGTGCGGATGCCTCCCCACATTTCCAACCATGGACGCTCCATTTCCAGCGGCCCGCCAGGTGGATCATCGACGCACTTTTGCACGCCGATCACGGGCTTCGTCGCAACCTCACACGGATATCGCATTCCGTGTCCAACCCACAGCCAACACCATGAAAACTACTGCTCTCTCACGCGCGGTGCTCGCTCTCTCGCTCACCCTTTTTGCGGCGGTGCCGCAAAGCCCTGCCAATGACCTGCTCGCCGCCGCTTTTGCCGGAGATGTCATCGCGCGCTACGACGGTGCCACCGGTGCCTTGGTCGGCACCTTCGCCACCTCCCCCGCTCCCGGCGTGATGGATGGCCCGACGGCGATGGTCTATGGCGCGGACGGCAATCTGTATGTGCTCAATGAGTTCTCGAAAAACGTGCTGCGCTTCGATGGCACGACGGGGGCGTTCATCGACGAATTCATTTCCGCCGCGACGTTCACGACCGCGGGGGTGCCCGATCCCGGTGACATGGAACTCGGGCCGGATGGCAACCTTTACATCAGCAGTCATTTTCCGGGTGGCGGCCCGTTGTTCACGGCGGTCTGGAAATTCAGCGGTACCACGGCGAACGATTTCCTCGGTCCGTTCGCCAGTTTCGGCACCGTCCATCACACGCACGGGCTGACTTTCGGCCCCGGCGGGAAACTGTATCTGGGCGATATCGACGCCGGCGGGCCGCAGCAGTTTGACGCCACCAGCGGCGCGTATCTCGGGGCGCTGCCGCTCGTCCCGCCGTTTTCGGTTTTGTTTGGCGATCTGACTTTCACCCCCGGCGGCACGGGCGACGGCAACACCGGCGTCATCAAGGATGATGGCGTCACCACGACCGCGCTGATCGCGCCGGGCGGCGGAGAAAGCTACTGGGGCATCCTGGCCGACGGCGGCTACCTCTACGTGGGGAACAAGGACACCGGCACGGTCAAAAAATTCACCGATACCGGGGTCTTTGTGAGCGACTTCATCACCGGCTTCTACGCGCCGCATGCCTTCGACCTGATCCCGATGGCTACGCCGGAGCCGGGCTCGGGTCTGCTGCTATCCGCGGGGCTCGGCCTGCCTCGGGTTGCGGCGCAGGCGGAGGTAGACGCGCTCAACGCGGCGTAAAAGGCACGCTGTGACGCCGGGCCCAGTCGGCGGCGCGCGGGTCGCCGGCCTCGGCCGATTTGCGATACCAGGCCTGGCTTTGGAGCTGGTTCTTGGCGGTGCCGATGCCCTCCTCGAGGCACTGCGCGAAATTGAACATGCACGAGCCATCGCCCGCCCGTGCGCCTTTTTCAAAAAGCTCGGCGGCGCGTTTCGGATTGGCCGCCGGCACGCCGCGGCCGGTCATGTAGAGGACGCCGAGATTGCCTGTGGCCTTGAGATTTCCCATCTCGGCGGCGCGGGTAAAAAGCCGGAACGCCTCGGCGAAATCGGTCTTCACGCCGGTGCCGCGCGTGTAGCAGGTGCCGAGGATGTCCATCGCCCGCGAGTCGCCGCCATCCGCCGCCACGCGCAGCAGTTCCGCCCCGCGACTCTCGTCTTTCGCGACACCGCGGCCTTCCACGTAGCACTGGCCGAGGGCGAATTTTCCCCCGATGTCGCCCTTCTCCGAGGCGGCTTGGAAACACTCCACGGCTTTCGCGAAGTCGGGTTTTCCGATCTCGCCGCCTTTGGAATACATGAAGCCAAGCTGCGTCAGCGCGGTCGCATCGCCTTTCTCGCTCGCGGCCGTGAACCATTTGAAAGCGGTCTTCTGCTCGACCGTGCGGAGGTTGTCGCCGAGCAGGAGCATCGCCGAAAGAATGTCCATCTGCGCGGCCTCGGTGATCTGCTCGCGCATCCGGGTGAACTCCGCGAAGGAGATCGGGCTGGGCCGGTCGCGCAGGTGGTTGAGGAGCGTTTCGAGGTGGTTCTTGGCGACGCCGAACTCGGGAAAGTCCCGCGAGATTTTCAGCCATGCGTCGAGGGACGGCGCCCACTCGCCTTTCTCCTCCATGGCCTCGGCCCTGGCGACCGCGGCCTTGAGCGTTTCCTGGCGCTGCTTCACGAGCATCGACTTCTTTTCCAACTCGTCTCGCAGCCGCTTTTCCTCCGCGACCCTTGCCTCCTCGGCCTTCGCTTTTTCGGCGTCGAGCATGTCCTGGCGCTCCTTCTCCAGACGCGCCTGCCGGTCGCTTTCTTCCTGCGCCTTGCTGCCGTCGTCCGTCGTTTCCGTGCCGGTGGTCGGGGCCGTTTCCGGCCCGGAGTCCGTCGGCGCGGGTGGACGCTGCGTGAAAAAATACCCCCCCGCACCCAGCAGGATGACCGCCGCCGCGAGCGAGCCAATGAGCGCGACCGGCGCCTTCTTTTTTGTGTGCGGCAGCGGCGGTGGAAAAGCGGGCGCGGCCGGTGCCGGCGCGATGGCCGCGGACGCGTGGGACTCGTGCCGGCGGACCTGCAGCCCGTCGAGCGCGGTGAGCGCGTGGCAAAACTCCTGCGCGCTCGCAAAGGATCGCGCGGGGTCGAGCGCACGGCGCAGCACTTCATTGCCCTCCTCGGAAAGCGTGGCGAGCGGCGTGTACCGCGGACTGACCGCGCCGCCGAGCGCGACCGGCGACAGCGTGCCGCCAAGCAACTCGTAGGCAAGCGCCGCGAGCGACTGGATGTAGCGCGCGCGGATATCCACTCCGTCCGCTTTCGCGCCCGCCGGTCCCTCGACCATCGTCTGCCCGCCGGCCCAGGTCTGCGACGACGCGAGATCGCGCTTAAAACCAAGTGGGTAAAGCTTCAACGCAAACGCCGGCCAGCGCGCGAGCGGCGTGCGCAGCAGGGCTTCCTTTTCGATCGGCTGCGCGAAATGAACGAGGATCTGATGCAGCCCAAACTCCAACCCGCCGAGCGCGAGGCCGAGCGCGTGATCCACGCCTGCGGCCGCCTGCTGGAGCAGCGCGAGGGTTTCCGCCGCGTCTAGTTCGCGCCGGGCGCGAAGGATTTCGAGGAGGGAAAAGCCATCCGTCCATTCGAGCGCGACGAAGCTCGCCTGCTCGATGGTTTCAAACTCGAAAACGCCGAGCAGATTCGGCTGCTGCACCGGCTTGAGCTTCTCCACCTCGCGCTCCAGCGCGGTGCAGGCCGCGGCATCGCCGAGCAATTCCGCATGCAGCACAAGCACGCGCACATCGCGCTGCCGTTCGCCGTCATACGCGCGAAAGGCCCGGCCGGTGTTCGTTTCGCCGAGCACTTCCTGGATGCGGTAGCGGCCCGCGAGCACCACGCCGATCTCGAAACGGGTCTCGCCCGGACGCTCCGACGCCGTTTCCAAAAGGGTCGCAAAATTCTCGTCCCCGTCCGGCGCGATCCCCGCCGCCGCCGGCGCGTCGCCGATGTGTTCGAGCGCGTCCTCGATCGCCTTGCGCAGCTCGGCGGGTGTTTGAAAACGGTCCGCCGGATCTTTCTCCAGCATCTTGCGCAGCAGCTCCGCCGCGGCGTGCGGGAGGCTTTCCATCTTCTCGAAAGGCGGCGGCTTCGAGAGGTGCTGGCTCATCACCTGGGCCATCGAGCCGGCAAAGGGCGCCTGCCCGGCAAGCATGTACCAGAGCGTCACGCCGAGCGAATAGATGTCCGAGCGCACGTCGATTTCCTTCTCCTCGAGCTGCTCCGGACTCGCAAAATGCGGTGTGCCCACGAAGCCGCCCATGCTCAGCGTGGCCGCGTCTTCCGGGTCGCCGGTGAGCGAAGTTTTCGCGAGGCCGAAATCGATGACCTTTGCGATCACCTCGTCGTCCTCGCGCACGAGCATGAGGTTCGCGGGCTTGATATCGCGATGCACGAGCCCGTGCTGCGTCGCCGCGTTCAGCGCGCGGGCGACCTGCGCGGTGATCGTCAGCGCCATCAGCGGCGCGAGCGGCCCCTGGCGTTTGATGAGTGACTCGACGGTTTCGCCGTCGATGAATTCCATCGCGTAAAACCAGGTGTCGCCCTCCGTGCCGAGGTGAAAAACCGAGGCCACATGCCGGTGCCGCATTTTCGCCGCGGAGCGCGCCTCGCGGACGAAACGCTGCCGCGCGACCTCGCTGTTGAGGTAGGTCGAGTTGATGACTTTCAGCGCGACTGGCATGCGCAGGCTCGTGTCGAAGGCCTTGTAGGTGATGCCCATCGCCCCGCGGCCGAGTTCGTAGAGCGAACCGTCGTCGCGGGTCAAAACTTCGTAGTGGTCGAAGAGCGTGGCCTCAGGCATGTATGTTTCTTACGGAAGCGGAGAGCGTGCGAGAACGTGAAAAGTTGCAGTTTTCTGCGACCCCGCGCAATCTGCAACCCGCATCGAGCCAGAAACCCATGGGAGCGAAACTCAAGATCCAGCCTGCCACCGCCGATTCTTTCGAGATCGGAATCGGCAACACTGCGTCCATCGGCCGGACCCGGGAAAACACCGTTTGTCTCAGCTTCAGCCCGCTCGTTTCGCGGCAGCACGCGCTGATCCGCTGCCACAATGGATGGCAGTACCAACTCATCGACCTCGGCAGCCGCAACGGCACCTACGTCAACGATGAGCGCGTGGTCATGCCGGTCACGCTCACCGACGGGGCGAAAATCCGCATCGCCGACAATCAGATGACCTTCGTGGAGCACGACGAGGATTCGGGGGGCGACTCGAATGCCATGACGATGGTCGGCAGCGTCGATCACTCGGTCGTCGAAGCGCGGCCCGTGGCGCTGCTCGTGTGCGACATCCGCGGGTTCAGCACGATGTCGGAGATCATCTCCGGCGAAGACATGGCGCAGACGCTTGGCGCTTGGTTCCGCGAGACGGGAAACATGGTCGCGCAAAGCGCCGGGACAATCGACAAATTCATCGGCGACGCGATGCTCGCCTACTGGGGCGTGAGCGGGCGCGGCACCGCGGATTGCGGCACCGCCTTCGCCGCGGCGAAACGCATGCTCGCCCTCGCGGGGTCGCGCACCTGGCCAAATGGCGATCCCTTCAACATCGCCATCGCGCTCCACTACGGCCGCGTGACGTGCAGCAATGTGGGCGTCGCTGCTGATCGTGACGCCACAATCATCGGCGACGCTGTGAACACAGTCTTCCGACTCGAAGCGCTGTCGAAAGAACTGGGGCAGCGCGTGCTGATGTCGGGAGATTTCGCGGAGCAAATGCCCGACCTGAAAAAATTCAAGGATCTCGGTGAAAAAACGCTCAAAGGAAAGGCGCAGACCGTGCGGGCTTTCGGACTGGTCGAGTAGAACCGGAACCAAGCCCCACGGTCGATTCTCCACTCCCTCCACCGCGGGGAAAACACCGCTTGCCATCGACAAGCCCCCTGCCTACTTTCCCGCCCTTGTTTCTAGAAATGCGCGGTTAGCTCAGTGGTAGAGCACCTCCCTGACACGGAGGGGGTCACAGGTTCGAACCCTGTATCGCGCACCACTCCACTTTTTTTGAGACACGGACAAAGGTTGGGAAAACCGCGGATCACCTGACCAAGGTTTGGTTCTCTGAAGAAGAGCGTCTGTTTGCAGACCGTCGCGGCTACGATCTTGGCTGGCGCAGCACTCCGTCACAAACGGCGCACAGGAAACGGGGAACTTGCCCGCAACGGAAAAAGCCGCCCTTGATGGGGCGGCTTTCCGACTCAAACTCAGAACAGCGACTCAGGCACGGCGCCGACGGGAGGCAAGACCGAGGACGCCAAGGCCGAGAAGGACGGCGGCGGTGGGTTCGGGAGCAAGGGTGCGGCCCGCGGTGCGATCAATCTGCCAGTCAACATCGCGATCTTCAGAGACTGGCACATTGATGAAGTGAATGTTTTCCCAAGCAAAAGTCGCGTCGAGCGGCCGAGGGCTGCCAATCGTCAGGGGTTCGGTGCTCACGGCAGGCGTGGCGAAGAGGGCGATTCCCTCGCTGCGGGTGCTAAAATCCAGCCGATACACGATGTACGCCATCGGGATGGGCGCGGCGTCCTCGGGAAAAATCTCGCCGATATCGCCCACAGTCTGTGGAGCGGGCTCGGCGGCGGCGATGCCGAGGCGGAAGCTCTCGATGCTGCCGGAGTAAAGTGGTGCCCGATATGGGCTGCCCGTGGGGGCGTGCTCGGCACGCAGACCGACGTAGAGGATGGCACCGGGATCGTGGGCCGATAGTGTGGGGACGCGGAAGAAGCCAAGGGCCTGATTGTCAAGGTCGGACTTATTACCAGCGACCGGGAGTGCATTGACGAGAAAACCCCCGCCGGAGCGCGTCTCCGCCGACGCCGGCCAAGGGCTGAGCGCGCTGTCGCTGGAGGCGGATACAGTGGCTGGGGTGGCGAAGAAACCGCCAACGGCGGCGACGCTGAAAGAGAGCGCGAGGGTGGCGGGAGTGGTGGGGCGAATCATGGGATGAAAGAGGTCAAGGTGGACCGGAATTGGCGCTGAAAGTCGGGTAAATCAGCACGGTGTCAAAGGATTTCATCATTGATTTTGGCGTCGAAAACGACCAGTGACAGGACAACCGGTCATTGGTCGGCCCAACGCCGAATCAACCTTCGATGAAAGTCGTTTTTCTCACTCTCCCGCTCGCACTGATGGTCACGGCGTTTGTTCTGATTCATTGCCTGGTCGGCGGCACCCTGCCGGTTTTCAGCCTGCCCCCGTATGCCGTTCTCGCCATCGCCGGCATACTGGCGGTCCGTTCACCGCCCCCGGCTCCATCTGCCCTCGCATCCCATTGTTTGCTCGGAACCGCTGTCCTCTTCTCCTATTTGATCGTGCGCGCAGCACTTTCACCGGTCCCTTACCTTGCCCGTGCGGACATTTTTCTGATGCTGGGCTGCCTGCTCGTCTATTTGATCACGACGCGCATCCTGGTGACGGCCCGTCAGAGAATATTCGTGGTCGGTGCGTTGATGGCTTTGGGGATCGTTCACACGCTGGTCGGTGTAGTCCAAGCAGCGCAGAGCGAGGATTTCATGCTGTTTGGCTTCACCCGTGGTTCCGGCGAATCCCGGGCGAGCGGGATGCTTATCAGCCCGAATCACTTCGCGGGCTTCTTGGAAATGGTCGGCGTTCTCGGGCTTTCGATAGCGTGGTGGAGCGCGCGGAAGCCGGCGGTCAGGATTTTTGCCGGGTACTGCACCCTGTGCTGCTACATTGGGCTGCTGCTTTCGCAAAGTCGGGGCGGCGTTCTCTGTTCAGCCGTTTCCTTGGTTGCTTGGGCAGCGCTCACCTTTCGCGCGGGGTATCTGGGCGACCCTCGCCGCTTTCACCGGGTGTTGTTTCTGGGCATCGGTGCGCTGGCGATTTTGCTCAGCATTGGCGGGTGGATCGTCGTGCAGCACATCGAACTGCGCGAGCGCTTGGCGACGACTTTCGGTGACGACATCCGGTTCTCGCTCTGGCAGGCGGCAGTGGCGCAATTCCACTCGGCACCGTTTTTCGGCACGGGGGCGGGCACCCACCTCTATCTCGGTCGCCTGTACCGCCAGCCCGACCTCCAATCCGATCCAGTTCATGTGCATAGCGATTATCTCGAACTTCTCGCCGAGTACGGCCTCATCGGGGCGGGTGCGATGCTCATTTTTCTCTCCCTTCACGCTGCCTCCGGTCTCCGAACGGTCGGGAGACTCGCCCGAACGATCAGGGAAAAGGAAGGATCGGGCAGTGATGAACTCGCTCTGGTCGTCGGCGCGCTCGCCGCCTTCGCCGGCCTGGCTGCGCACTCTGCCCTCGATTTCAACCTGCATATCCCAGGCAATGCCCTCGTCATGGCCTTCCTCATCGGCATTCTCGCCCAGCCCACGGAAACTCGAGAAGCCTCCGCGCAGCCACCTATCGCTCCCGCCCGGTTGGCGCTCCCTGCGCTCGGCGGCGTCGTCCTTGTCCTCGCGGTCCTCGCATGGCCGGGCGAATTCTTTACCGAACGCGCGCGAGTGGCCCTGCGAGATCAGGAATATCCCGCCGCCATCGCCACCGCCACGCGTGCCCGGAAACTGGATCCGTGGAACCCCTTCACCTGCTTTTATCTCGGTGAAGCCTACCGTCTCCAAGCCGAACTAGGCGCAGATTACGTCACGCGAAAGGCCCACCGCGAGGAGGCCGATCAAGCCTTTCAACAGGGTCTCCGCTTGTTTCCGCAGGACGAAAACCTGCTCATCCGCCGCGCTCAAGTGCTGGATCGTCTCCAGCGCTTCGACCAAGCCGACGCATCCTATCGGGCCGCGATTGCCGTCGATCCGCAGCTTGAAATCCTTCGGGAACTTTACGAAAAGCACCGGGCGCTCCGCGATTCGGCCCTTCCGCCACCCGTGCGGTAATTTTTTTCTTTTTCAAAAAAATCTGTGGCACCTCCACATTTGGCGTGGATAATACGTCGCCTCAAACGCCCCCTCCTTATGTCTCACTGCTTTCGTCTCCCACTCCTCGCATTCATCGCCATCTTTGGCGCAGTAGCATTCACACCTTTGGCGAATGCGGCTATCAGTTCTGACAACCGCAACAAACTGATCAATGATCTCTACAAACAGTCGGAAGATGGCGATGCTGGGGATGTCCGCGGACGCCTTTCCGACTATATCGACACCCATTTCGATTTCACGGTCAAAGACATGGAGAGGGTCATCGCGACGCTTAAGAAAAACCGCAGCAAGCTCGCGGAGAATGTGTCTGAAGAAGATCTGGAACGTATCTTGAAAATCCTCAAAAAGAAGATCCGCCGTTTGCTGATTGTCCGCCAAGGGAATATCACCAACGACACGAGTCGGGTGACCCCTTAGCGGGGTGTATCGGACCTCAAAAGCGTGTCATCCTAAGCGGAGCGGAAGCGGAAAGACGGGCGGAGCTCAGCCGAAGAACCTCGGCGGTGCGATCACGCGCAGCACTGGAACGAACCTTCGTGGTCGTGTCCTCCCCACCTCCGCCCACTCACCGTGAGTTTCGGTTCACCCTCTTAGCAATCCTGGGTTAAGTTATCCGGAGGCGTTAAAGCGGCTCTGGCACCACGGGCAGCGGCCCGCCAGCCGGATCAACGCCGCTTGCAGTTGGCGACGGGTCTGCGGCAGCGTCGCACCAGAAGTTTTTTTTGGCGCGCGCCTGTTCGCAGCGCAGGAAGCCAAAGGCCATCGACACGAGGGTGACGTGATGGTGCCAGCCCAGCCAGTGCCGGCCTTCGTAAGGGTCGAGCCCGAGCTCTTCCTTGAGTTCCCGGTAGTCGAGGCTCCACCCGCCAGCGCGCCCGCGCCACGCGGATGAGCCGGCGCAGGCCCACGCTCGCCCCGGCGAGCTGGCAGAGCCAGTAGTCGGTGGGCGCG
>Ga0105044_10013350_pt1 | contig 11153 bp, 8 predicted proteins | sample MAT01_FD_78092 | JGI IMG/M metagenome (GOLD analysis project Ga0105044, IMG submission 78092) | Freshwater microbial communities from Lake Fryxell liftoff mats and glacier meltwater in Antarctica - MAT-01 | ecosystem: Environmental > Aquatic > Freshwater > Ice > Liftoff microbial mat | place... | reverse complement strand
GACGCAAGTTGTAAATTTTTATAAAAGCTTGCTGTATTATTTGTTGAGATAGCGATATGGTTTCTGTGACGAACAGTTACGGTATAATCGCCGGCATCCATATTTTTGAAATATAACGGGCTGGTACCGTCGATATCAACGATATCTCCATCCCTTTGTACAAATGCAGACCTCGTCTGCAATAGCGTGCTTCCAGAACTTACATTATTCCTTAGTTCTAGAAATACCCAATCTACTATATTATTAAAAGAACCTAAATCATTAAATGCTGCCGCGGCAGCAACTTCTTGAACTCCCCCATTTAAACTTACAAAATTATAAGGAGCACCCCTATAAGGTTCAGTCGTTGGTATCACATTAGTACCAGCTCTTAAAGCATCGCTCATTACTCCACCTACCACGTTAGCTCCTTGCAGTAAAACTTTTGAATTCATTACTACAAACCTGTTCATGCCAACAATTTCTCCAGCATTAGCAGCCAGCTGTGCAGTTACAGTATTTAGTGTGTTATCTCTCGCCTCTCCTACTAAACTCCAGTCGGTTCCATTAAAGCTCATACCCCTAAGATCAGTTTCAGTACCGGTAAAGCCTGGTGCTCCATCAGCAGGATAGGTACCAATTCCTGTGAAAGTTCCACCCGTAACTCCAGATGTTGAAACTGGCCAATAAACATTGGTATATGATTCAGTACGAATATGGCTATTTGGACTTTTACCTGGTTTAGCCTGAGCACTCAAAATCGCATTTGAATAGGTACCACCAGAATGTGTAAGTGAAATAGGTGTGTAATTTGAACCTGCACCAACTGGTATCATTTGGTTGGATGCAGCCGCATTTCCAATCGTTCTTTGGACAAATCCAGAACCATTTGTTTCTAAAAATTTATTGGCTGCTCCGCCTGTTACCGTAGTGGCTGAGGCAAGAATGAAATTAAAACTGCCCAGTTGCACTTTACCATTTGTAAACAAAACGGAAGTGCCAACCCTTGTATTACCAGTAAGCACCACATTGTTGGTATTGTCAATTTCCAGATTTGGAATATTAAACCCATTCATATTTACATTTTGCTGGGCCAAGCCTTTCAATTGCAATACACCTGTGCCCAATATATCGGCGTTGCTGGTAACATCGCCTTGTACGGTAACCGTGGCACCGGGCTGTATAAAAAACTGAGCATTGTCAATTACTAATTGGGCAGATGCCAGGTTGCTAAATACAGGGATAGCAAGGGCCCATAATATTGTTTGTAATTTTTTACGCCTCATTGGAGTATACATTTTATGATAAAAAAAATTTGAATCGACTTCGAAAGTATAGGATTATTCTCATCTGGATTAGAATTGTTTAGTGTACGGGTTCTATCAGTTATTAAATGGTGGTAACTTACCAGACTATTTAACAACAATAAAGATATATAATTCATTTCTAATTACCATCCCCTAAATGGGGGAATTTCAAAATTTATTTAAGGGCTTTTTTTTTATAAAACGATTTTATTAAGACTTTTATTTAACCGAAATTCGCTCAAATAAAAAAATAGTAATGGCAATAGAAATTAAAGTGCCTTCTGTTGGTGAGAGTATTACGGAAGTTACACTCGTAAAATGGATTAAAAAGGCCGGAGATTGGGTAGAAAGAGACGAGGTAATAGCAGAATTGGAAAGCGAAAAAGCTACTTTTGAAATAAATGCAGAACAGGCCGGGATATTGAATACAATCGCTGGGGAAGGAGATACTTTAAAAATTGGCGATTTAGCCTGTAGTATTGATACCGAAGCTGCCCGTCCTGCAGGAAAGGTGGAAGAAGTGCAAATGATTAAAACTGCACCTGCTGAAACTGCTACAACTCCATCTACGGCTGCACCTAAAGCTGTTCCTGCTGATGATGTGAAGGCAACACCGGTCGCAGCAGCCATCATTGCTGATAAAAAAATCGACGTAAAGTCTGTAACACCAAGCGGTAGCAATGGAAGAATTGTAAAGCAGGATGTATTGGAAGCTATCAATAATCCGGGTCGTTTACCTGGTTTGACATTATTTGGTCGCAATGAAACCACGCAAAAAATGAGCAACCTTCGTAAAACGGTTAGCCGTCGTTTGGTGGAAGCTAAAAATACAACCGCAATGCTCACTACTTTTAATGAGGTAGATATGAGCGCCATTATGGAAATTCGGGCAAAAAACAAGGATAAGTTTAAAGAAGCGCATGGTGTAAACCTTGGGTTTATGAGCTTTTTTACCAAAGCATGCTGCTTCGCCTTGCAAGATTGGCCTTCTGTAAATGCCATGATTGATGGAGAAAATATAATCCTGCATGATTACGTGGATGTATCGATAGCAGTATCTGCTCCCAAAGGATTGGTAGTGCCGGTAATTAGAAATGCTGAAAGTTTAAGTATGGCGGAAATTGAGAAAAAAGTGGTAGAACTGGCGAAAAAAGCAAAAGACAATAAATTGACCATCGAAGAAATGAGCGGCGGAACATTTACCATTACAAATGGGGGTGTTTTTGGCAGCCTCATGAGTACACCAATTATCAATATCCCACAAAGCGCTATTTTAGGAATGCATAAAATACAGGACAGGCCAATGGCAATCGGGGGGCAGGTAGTGATTAAGCCAATGATGTATCTGGCCCTAAGTTATGATCACAGAATTGTTGACGGCAGAGAGTCTGTAAGTTTTCTGGTAAGGGTGAAAGAGTTACTTGAAAATCCTGCTTTACTTTTATTTGGCAAAGATCCAGTAAAGAGTTTGCTGGAGTTATAATATTTTTAATGACGTTTCACGGCTGGATTTACTCCAGCCGTTTTATATTTTATTAAATGAGCCGCTACCACTCCTATATTAATACCGCCCTTAAAATTATTGAAACCTTTAAAGGCGAAAAGCCTTTTACAGTTTTTATAAAGCAGTTTTTTGCAGCCAATAAAAAATATGGTTCTAAGGACCGGAAACAAATTGCAACCCTTTGTTACAACTATTTTAGAATGGGTTTTGCGGCTGGTAATTTGATCACTGATCAAAAAATATTGCTCGCTACATTCTTGTGCGAAACAGCACCTTCTCCATTGTTGCACAATCTTCAGCCGGAATGGAATAATTTAGTAAGTGCGCCCCTTCAGTATAAACTGACTGTTGTTCAAACCCAATTTTCTTTATTAGATATTTTTCCGTTTGCGGATCAGTTGAGCAGGGAGATTGATATTGCTGCATTTACTGAATCCTTGCTAAAACAGCCGGACCTCTTCATGCGGATTCGTCCCAAAGTGAAGGCGATGGTTTTAAAAAAGCTCGAAAAATCAAACCTGCCCTTTCAATTGATCAATGATGATTGTGTACAATTTGCCAACTCTGCAAATTTGGAAGATTATTTTGATATTGATAAGGAAGTAATAATTCAGGATTTTAATTCACAAAAAGTATTGGATTACCTTAAGAATAACCGGTTGCTTTTTGGTGATATAACTGAAAAGCGCAATACAAATTTGTCGGTTTGGGATTGTTGCGCAGCCAGCGGAGGAAAATCAATTCTGTTGAGCGACATTCTAAGTCAAAAATTTGATCTGACAGTTTCTGATATCAGGGCAAACATCATATTGAATCTACATCAAAGGTTTAAAAAAGCTGGTTTAAAAGAATATAAATATTTCATTGCGGATATTGGTAATAGCGATGTAAAAGAGTTGGCAACAGATGTTGATTTAATCATTTGCGATGCGCCCTGCAGCGGTAGCGGTACCTGGAGCAGAACACCCGAACAATTGTGTTTTTTCAAAAAGCAATCAATACAGGATTACAGTATCCTTCAAAAGAAAATCGTTTCCAATATTTTACCACACCTGCGCAAAGGTGGTTTGTTTATCTATATTACCTGCTCGGTTTTTAAAGATGAAAATGAAAGGGTAGCTGAATTTATTGCCATCGAATGTAATGGAAAATTATTGCATCAGCAACTTTTAGCCGGGTATGAAAAAAAAGCAGACAGTATGTTTGTAGCCGTTTTTGAAAAGCAGTAATCCGGGAGTAATATCCCATTATCTGATGGTCTTGAAATTAGTAATTCGTTAGTCCCTGATAATTTTTTTTATCGATACTTTTTTACCATTTAAATAAATGGATACAAAATAGATGCCCCGGCTTATTTGTTTCATCGGAATGTACACTATTTGTGAACCACTTACCAATTGAGTCTTACTGTATATTTTTTGTCCTGCACCATTGTGGATAATGATGGTTGCTCTTGCAATGCTGTTCCTTGCTATCAAAATCGACAATCTCTCTGTGACAGGGTTTGGACTGATGGTAATTTTTTCAATTATGGAAGTACAAGCCTGTCTATAGTTTACAGTAGCTGAATCCAGGTAAAAGCTGGTATCGGAAGCGATGTTCATTTTTAAGCGGTAACTGATATCAATTCCTCCGGAAACGCCTGCAAGCTCATCTGTATAATTTACTGTACCCGCTGCAAAATTTCCCGAAAATTGGATTGTGGAAATTTCAACATAGTTGATATCTGTCGGTAATTTCCTTTCAATTACCATACTCATCCCATTTCCTTTTTTTACGGTAAAACTGATCCGTGTTTTACAATCGGCCCCCAGTTCTATTTGCCTTGTAAAAGATTTCTTTAGCAGTATTACAAATGCTTTTTTTGCATCCGGAATGCCATAGCCAGTGCGGTCATCCGGATTATTGGCCCGGTCAGATGATTTGCGCAAGGCATCAATAATTGCCATATTGTTTTCTTCGGGAAATGCTTGCCAAAGACAACTGGCAATCCCCGCTATTATTGGGCATGCATAGGAAGTACCATTGCTGAATATTGGACCTCCGGTATTTTGGTCTGCGATCACTACACCAAAACCTACGGCTGCAACATCGGGCTTAATTTGTCCATCTGCCGAAGGTCCGTAGCTACTAAAGCCAGCAACTTGTCTGGCTGCATTTACCGCACCTACTACCAATACGCTATCGGCATCTGCGGGGGTAAGAATTTTTTCCCAGGTGCTGTTGCCTTCATTACCCGCCGCCACTGTCACCAACATACCTTTTTTTGCAGCGAGGTCTGCTGCCTTTGCAATTATAGTAGTATTCCCGTCTAACTGTGCATAGTTATGGTTGAAACTGCTGTTATCAAACGTATTATAACCCAACGAAACAGAAACTATGTCCACGCCAAGGCTGTCTGCTCTCTCTGCACCAACGGTCCAATTGAATTCTTCTATTGGATATTCACTATTGATATCCTCGGTGCGAAATAAATAAAATGAACTTTTAGGGGAAGCGCCAACAAATGATCCCGGCAGATTGGCAGCAATGGTACTAAATGCATTCATGCCATGTAGATGATCTTCATTTACCGATTCTTCATTGGCAACAAAATCCCAGGTACCCAAAATTTGATTGTTGATCCGTACACTGTCAAATGTGGGTAGGGTTTTATAATGATAAAATCCGGCATCCAGAATGGCAAGCTGCATACCCTCACCGCTAAATCCTATGTTGTGTAAAAACTCAGTATTGTGTAAATGGATTTGTGGATAAGCAGTTCCGTAATTAAAAATATCCAACGAATTTTGAGGTCTGGCAGGTGTAGCTGGAACAGTATTTATTGGCGGATCTAATTGCTTATTAACCGGGCTATTGTTAGGTTGTGGCCTGGCTGCAATAGGCGATGATGCCAATACAAACGAAAAGGCATTTATTTTTGCTAAAGCGGCAGCATCGGTTGTAAGAATACAAATCTGGTTAAGCCATTTACTTATATTTAGAATTGTAACATTCCCCGAAAGTTGAATGCTATCAAGATATCTGGGCGTAACAGGCAAATCGGTTTGATCTATCGGAATATTGTTTCGTGCCTTCCTGCTGATAGACCGCTGGGATAAAAACTGTAATGGACTGTTGGTGCTAAACGGAGTGCCAACTTTATCTTTTAACTGAATGATATAACGTGAATATTGGGCAAAGGAATTTTTGTAACCTGCAAGAAGAAAAATAACAATCAATAATTTTTTCATACTGTAAGTTGATAACCATTCACAGAGTTGATCAAATTTAAGCCGAAAACCCAGTAAGTAACAGCAGCCGTTTAATTGCGGTCGATCATGGTAAGTGTAATGCCGTAAGATCCATCTACAAAATTGGCTGGATTACCGGGGGTGGCGGGTTGAAATTCTGTGTGAAGAAATCTGCGGTAAACCAGTCCAATACCTTTTCCGTAAATTTCCATACCAAAATTCTTTTCGCTGTAAGAATTTGGGTCGGCGGGGTTTCCAATTACTTCATCCCGCTGATTTACCCGGATCGTACTATCCAGTTTAATGGTGCCCAATGTGAGTGGTCTATATACACTATCGTAACCATAGTCCCAGTCATCCAGATATCTTACTGCAGAGTTTAGAGAATAAGTATCTATGTAGGAATTTCCTTTCCAGCTATAACCTTCTCTGATGGGTAATTTTAGTTTCAAAAACCGTTGGTTATTTTCAACAAATTCAAACGTGTTACCTGTATTTACAGCAGTAAAACTATTATCCGGTACCCAGGGGTTTTGTGCTGTTTTGCGTATGAACCTTAATACCCGGTAAGATGGTCTGCCCAGGTTGTCTGTAACCAGTGCATCCACTACATGTTTAACCTGGTAGGTAATAATGATACTATTCAGGCTAAAAGGCAAATATTTAAAAGAGTCTAACTGGTAGGTGATAAATTTACCTTCTACCAACGGAGCAAAAGCTTGAATCGGGGCAGTAATAATTTCTTCTGACTCTTTTTTGCAGGCACTCAAAACCAGCACCACAAGTACACCGGAAAATAAAATAATTCTTTTCATAATACAGAAAGTTACATAGTAGGACCTGAAATAATTATAAAAGGCTGCTTCTTTAGGCTTTCAACCAATCCGGAATTTATTGAGGATAATTGGGGGCACGTTGAATAATACCGCCTCCAACCACATCGTCTCCTTCGTAAAAAACAGCACTCTGCCCTGGGGCAATCCCTTTTACATTATCATAAAAACGAACTTTTATACCATTTTCGTATGTAAACAGGTTACTAATTGCACCTTTATCTTTATACCTGATTTTTGTAAGCATTTCCATCCCTTCTGTAAGGCCTTCGTATTTGATCCAGTTAATTTTTGCCACTTTCATTTCACTTCCTTTCAAATCCTCTTCTTCTCCCAAAACGATTGTATTGGTTTCGGGATCAATACCGGTTACAAAGGCTGGTTTACCCAATGCAATATCCAATCCTTTCCGCTGACCGATGGTATAGAAAGGATATCCTTTATGCTTACCCAGGATTTTGCCAGATTTATCTATAAAATTACCACCGGCAACTCGTTCTTCAAGTCCTTCAACATTGCGTTTTAAAAATCCACGATAATCATTGTCTGGTACAAAGCATATTTCGTAGCTCTCTGCTTTTTTTGCCAGTTCAGGATAGCCAAAATCATGGGCCATCTGACGGATTTGAGTTTTATGATAGGTGCCTAATGGAAGCAAAGTTCTGCTCAGTAAATCTTGCTGAAGTCCCCATAAAACATAACTCTGGTCCTTGGTTTCATCAATTCCTTTGCGAATAAAATATCGTCCATTGGTATGCTGATGAATTTGAGCATAATGACCGGTAGCAATGAAATCGCAACCCAGGGCATCGGCACGTTTGAGCAGGGCCCGCCATTTAATGTGCGTGTTGCACATAACACATGGATTGGGCGTGCGGCCCGCCATGTATTCTTCTACAAAATTATCAATCACAAAATCTCCAAATTCTTCCCGGATATCTAAAATAAAATGAGGGAAACCGTGCTGCACGGCAGCTTGCCGGGCATCATTAAAACTATCAAGATTGCAGCAGCCAGTCTCTTTTTTACCGGTAGTGCCCACACTGGTAGCATAATCCCATGTTTTCATTGTAATGCCAATCACATCATAACCTTCTTTATGAAGCATGAGGGCTGCCACAGTACTATCGATACCGCCGCTCATTGCCATCAATACTTTTCCTTTTTTATTCATATCGAAATTCTTCGATGCAAAGATACGTTTCGGCTTTTAAAAAAATGCCGCCCCGTTGCAAACGGGCATCTAATTCCTTAATCCGTAAAAGGCATTGATGGAGTGGCGTACACAGGAATTGGTTGCGACAAGAAAAATAAAAAAAATGTATTTTTCCCAGCAGTATTTTGCTATTTTTATTTTGGATTCTATTTTCCTAATCTAAGTTTATTAAAATGTCTATCAAAAAATTACTGAAAATCGCCTCTTTGTTATTTGTCATTGCTTTTGCGGCACCATTAACATCAACTGCTTCTGTATCTAAAGCCCCACTTTCCGATAGTGCAGCAGATGCCCGGTTGTATGCCCATCTCGTAAACCGGGTAACTGAAATACAGAACATGGATAAAACCAGTTTGTCTGCCACCGATAAAAAGGAGTTGAAGAAGGAATTACTGCAACTGAAAAAGAATGGGGATGGCTTAAATAAAAGAGTTTATCTTTCTGTGGGTGCAATTATTATAATATTGTTGTTGCTGATCCTCATATTATAAGTATTACTCTGGCATCTATTAAACGACCCTATTTTTCTATCCGGGGATCAATCTGTTCCCCGGATTTTTTATGACTTCTTCACTCAGTATATTATTTAGATGGTAGCGAATCAATATATAATTCCTCCACCCGTTTGCGGGCCCAGTCTGTTTTACGCAAAAATTTTAAACTGGATTGAATACTCGGATTGTCATTGAAACATTTGATGCGGATAATGCTGCCCAACTCTTTCCATCCGTATTTTTCCAATAAAAAATTAAGAATGTCGGCCAATGTTTTCCCGTGAAGGGGATTGTTTTTTTGAGGTGTTGCCATTATTGTTTTGCGTTGCTGCTTTTTGAGTCTTATTGAAGATAGAAGAAAATTATTACAATTGAGAAGTCTGTTCTCTAAATGATAGTTAAAGCAACTGATAGCTGCATTATATTTGAAATAGAAAAAATGGATCATGATAAAAGAAAATATTGAACAACTTTTGGCGAGGGATTTAAAAAAACTTCAACAGGAAATAGGGGATTATGAGGATGAAACGATCTTGTGGAAAACGGTGGATGGTATCGGTAATTCTGCTGGAAATCTTTGCCTGCATTTGATTGGAAATCTGAATACTTATATTGGCGCCACGCTGGGTAATACTGGTTATATCCGAAACAGGGAATTTGAGTTTTCATCCAAAAATATTCCCTGGGAGCTGATGATGGAAAATATTGATCTGGTATTGATTGTGATAAAAGAAACCCTTAAAAAAATATCTGATGAGCAGTTACTGGAAATGTATCCGTTGGAAGTATTGGGCTATCCTATGACTACACTCTATTTTTTATTACACCTGCAGGCGCATTTAAATTATCACCTTGGTCAAATTAATTACCATCGCCGAATTTTAAGTAATCTTTAAATGCAACCTGTAAGTCTACATAAAAATGCAATAAAAAGAGGGATATGAACAAGCAATATAATTATGCTTTATCTGTAAAATGGACTGGTAATACCGGTGAAGGAACCGCCAATTATCGTTCGTACGAAAGAAGCCATTTGATAACGATTGAAAATAAAGCAAGTATCAAAGGTTCATCTGATCCTGCATTTAGGGGCGATAAAACCTTGCACAATCCCGAGGAATTATTTTTGGCTTCCATTTCAACCTGCCACATGCTTTGGTACTTACACCTTTGTGCCGATGCAGCAATAATTGTAACAGATTATCTGGACGATGCTACAGGTACCATGATCGAAATTGACAATGGCGGCGGTAAATTTACGGAAGTGGTATTGCATCCAACCGTTACAATTGCCAATGAGACCATGCTTGCAAAAGCATCTGCACTTCATCATAAGGCAAATGAACTTTGCTATATTGCCAACTCCTGTAATTTTCCGATTTTACATCAGCCTGTTTTTATTGTAAAGGAAATGCAGACCTTGTAACTGCGGCACTTCGTTAATTAAGGGGAGTTTTGCTGAGCCAAATTGTGTGGAAAAAGTTCAATATTAATATGACGTACAAGAGGGCGATGCAACGATGTTTAACCAACGCTCTTCTGCCTGGACCATCATTTTACTGCAAAGATTACGAACTCAACAACGGATACAAACATAAAAAAGGGGCAACCAAAGTTGCCCCCAATATTTATAAAAATATCCAGTTTAGCTGATGTTCATTTTCTTCTGCAGGTTTTCATCAATTGCATCCAAAAATTCTTCGGTGTACAAATAATGATCGCCATGACTTACTTTATTGGCATGAATACAAACGGCCAGATCTTTGGTCATTTTTCCGCTTTCTACGGTTTCAATGCAAACCGCTTCCAGTGCCAGGCAGAAATCGATCAACGCATGGTTGTTATCTAATTTACCACGAAAGGCGAGGCCTCTTGTCCAGGCAAAAATAGAAGCGATTGGGTTGGTAGAAGTTGGTTTGCCAGCCTGGTGATCTCTGTAGTGGCGGGTTACAGTACCATGTGCAGCTTCCGCTTCCATGGTACTGCCATCCGGTGTAATCAACACAGAAGTCATTAAGCCCAAGCTGCCAAAACCTTGTGCTACGGTATCGCTTTGTACATCGCCATCATAATTTTTACAGGCCCACACAAAATTGCCATTCCATTTTAATGCGCTGGCAACCATGTCATCAATTAAGCGATGCTCATAAGTAATGCCGGCTTCCTGGTAGGCGGTTTTAAATTCAGCCTGGAAAATATCTTCAAAAATATCTTTAAAGCGTCCGTCGTATTTTTTAAGAATGGTGTTTTTTGTAGAAAGATACAAAGGCCATTTTTTGCTAAGTGCCATGTTGAAACAGCTTCTTGCAAAACCCATGATGCTTTCATCGGTATTGTACATGGCCATTGCAACGCCATCGCCTTTGTAATTGTACACTTCAAACACCTGTGGCTCTCCACCGCCTTCTGGTGTAAAGGTCATGGTTAATTTTCCTTTGCCTTTGATCACGGTGTCGGTGGCACGATACTGGTCGCCAAATGCATGACGGCCTACAATGATTGGAGCTGTCCAGTTGGTTACCAGGCGTGGTACATTTTGCATCACGATTGGCTCACGAAATACGGTGCCATCCAGGATATTGCGAAT
>Ga0105044_10013348_pt1 | contig 11153 bp, 9 predicted proteins | sample MAT01_FD_78092 | JGI IMG/M metagenome (GOLD analysis project Ga0105044, IMG submission 78092) | Freshwater microbial communities from Lake Fryxell liftoff mats and glacier meltwater in Antarctica - MAT-01 | ecosystem: Environmental > Aquatic > Freshwater > Ice > Liftoff microbial mat | place... | reverse complement strand
CGCGGATCGTCGAGTGCGACCGCGAGCGCGCGGAGGAGCTGCTGACGCAGGCGGGCGGGCGTGTGAAGGTCGCCGCCATGATGGGCGTCGCACGATTGGACGCGAACCAGGCGCGCGCACGACTCGGGCGCGCGGGCGGCGTTCTGCGTCGCGCTCTCGAAGGCTGATCGCGAGGAGCCGCATCGCGGTGATCAGCCGGGCGTGATCAGGCCGCGACGATCAGGAACGACGCTCTCACGAGCGCGGAAGCGCCGCGAGTCGCTCGCGCACCGCCTCGAGGAATGGTTCCCAGTCGAACGCCGGCCCCGGGTCCGCCTTGTTCGCCTGCACGTGATAATGGCCCAGGATCCCGCGAAAATCGCGCCATTGCGCTGCGCTCAGCGCGCGGTCGAGCACGCGCCCCTCGGCGTCCCGCGGCGCGTCGGGCTCGATCTTCGGGAACGCGCGGCACAACGCCGCGGTCAGCTTCACGAGGCTCGCGTACTGCTGCGGCGTGAAGTCGTACTGCTGCAGCCGCTCGCCCTGGATCTCCCCCACGACGCGTTCGGGCCGCGCCGGCCGCGCGACGAAGCCCGCGGTGCGCACGCCGCCGTCGCCGAGGCGCTCGGGGACCCGCACGTACGGTCCGCCCGCGTCGCGCGCATACCACGTGTCGAGCGCCTTCGCGACGCCCAGCGGATACGCGCCGATGTTCGCGATCTCGATGCCGATCGAGCGCGAGTTCGAGATCGTGGCGTGCCACGCGGTCTCGCGCGCGTCGAGCGTCTGGTAGATCGTGCCGTCGATGTCGAGCAGGAACTGCACGGACAGCTTGCGTTCGTCCTGCAGCACGCGGAAACACGTCTGCGACACGCCGCACACGTCGTAGTGCAGCACGAACTGATCGACGACGTCGCGCAAAGCTTCGAGGTCGCCGCTCACGGGCGCGACGAGCACGTCCTCGCGCTCGACGATCGTCTTCTGCTTCTGCAGATCGGCGCGCTCGTCGGGACCTTCCGCGGGCTTCGGCACGTACTCCGGGTTCTCGCGCGACACGCGGCGCACGCGACCCGGCTGATAGCGCAGCTCTTCGGCATCGTCTGGTCGGGCGTCGCCGGGCCGATCCGCGAAGCGCGGTTTCGTCGCGTACGCGTCGTAGTGCGGCGGTTCGGTCCACAAAACCACCGGCGCGCCGACGTGGAATCGTCGTCCGGCGACGACGATGGCGTCGTTCTCGGGCGGGATCCAGGTCGATCGTTCGGGCGGCACGTGGTGCTTCGGCGCGGGCACATGGCACGCGGGTGCGAGAGCGAGGAGGGCGAGGGTCAGGAACGTGCGCGACATCACGCCGCGAAACTACGCCTGCGCGCGTCGCGCTGCCAGGATCGGGTTCGAACGCGCTTCAACCGACCGTCTGACCGCCGCACGAGCTGCCAGCGCCGGCCGTGCAGCCGAAACAGTGTCGCCGCGTGACGATGCGACGGGTGGCGAGCGCGTCGAAGTCGAAATCGGCCAGCTCGCGCGGCGCTCCGAAGCCCGTTTCGAGCTCGAGCATCGCGTTGAAGTCGCAATCGTAGAGGCGCCCGTCCCAGCCGACCGAAAGCGTCGTGCGACACATCACCCCGGCGGCCGCCGCCGGGTTGTACGCGCCGGCGAGCTTTTCCATGTAGGCCGCGAGATTGCCGCTCTGCTCGAGCCAGTCGAGGTAGCGCGCGATCGGCATGTTCGTGATCGTGAAGAGCGCGTCGAACTCGACGCCGTGCAGGCGGCGCATCTCGCGCTTCCACTCGGCCTCGAGCGTCGCTTGCGACGCGCCCGGAAGGAACGCGCCGACAGGGTTCGTGACCAGCACGAGGCGCAACTTGCCCCCGCGCCCGTATCCGACCGCGTTGAGCTTGCGCAGCGCCTCGATCGAGCGCTCGAAGACGCCTTCGCCGCGCTGGCGGTCCGTGCTCCCCTGCCGGTAGTGCGGCAGCGACGCGACGATCTCGACCTCGTTGCGCGCCAGGAAATCGGGCAAGTCCTCGAAGCGCGGCAGCATCAGGATCGTCAGGTTGCAGCGGTCGATCACGCGTCGTCCGTGCGCGCGCGCGCCCTCGACGAGCCGGCGGAAGACGGGGCTCAGCTCGGGCGCGCCGCCGGTGATGTCGAGCGTCGGGATCGCGCTCGCGCCGAGGACGCGCAGCGCGAGCTCGGCCGTAGCAACCGACATCTGTTCCGTGCGCGTCGGTCCCGCGTCCACGTGACAGTGGTGGCACGTCTGATTGCAGAGCTTTCCGACGTTCACCTGGAGCACGTCGATGCCCAGCGCGGTCAGCGGATGGAGCCCGCTCTCCGCGAGACGCTCGTCGAACTCGCCGCCCGCGAGCGGCAGCGCGTCGAGAACACGCGCCTGCTCCGCGGGGCTCGCGAGCGGCGCGCCGCGCGCCTGGAGGGTCGGCAGCGTCACGATCGGACTGCGTGCGCCGGGGTTCACATCGAGACCTTCTGCGCGTGCTTCTTCATCTGCACGCCGTGCACGAGCGCCGCGCCGCCGGTGATCGCGGCCGCGACGTGAACCGCCTCGGTCATCTGGTCCAGGTCGTAGCCTTTCGCCAGCGAATCCTGCGTGTAGGCATCGATGCAGTACGGGCACTTCACCGCGTGCGCGACGGCCAACGCGATGATCGACTTCTCGCGTGCCGACAGCGCGCCGTCCGCGAACGTGGCGCCGTACCAGTCGAAGAACTTCCGCGCCAGCTCGGGTGCGTGCTCGCCGATCGACGGGAAGTTCGCCAGGTCCTTCTTCTCGTAGTAGTCGCTCATGAGGGCTGGCGCGCGAAAGGTCGTGGGGCAGGCCGGAATCGGGTGACTCGAGAATCGTCCACGCCCCACCACAGAGCAAGCGCGGCGTTGGACTTACGCGCGTCGACTGGGCGCCGGACGCGAATTTCCGGTGCAACTGCCGCGCGATCCGCGCGTCACGTGGTCATGAGGACCGTGCGCTGTCTGGGTGCGTCGCTCTTCGGAGCCGGCGCCGAGCTCGTGACCGTGGAGGCCAACGTCGAACCCAAGGACAAGGGCGGCACGGAGGTCCTGTTGACGGGTCTGCCCGATTCCGTCCTGCGCGAGAGCCGCGGGCGCATCCAGTGCGCGCTGGCCGAAAACGGGCTCGATCTCGCGCCGGGGCGCTTGTTCCTGAACCTCGTGCCCGCCGCGCGGCGCAAATCGGGCGAGATCCTCGACCTGCCGCTCGCGCTGGCGGCCGCGGCGGCCTCCGGACACTTCGATCCGCGAGTGCTGCGCGGCGCAATCTTCCTGGGCGAGTTGGGCATCGACGGTCGGCTGCACGCGGTGCCCGGCGGGCTGGCGGCCGCGCTCGCGGCGCGCGAGCGCGGCATCGCCAAGCTCTTCGGACCGACTGCGACGGCGACCGAGGCGGCTGCGTTGCCCGAGGTCGAGGCCTACGGCGCGCAGAACCTCGCGCAGGTCGTCGCACACGTCGCCGGCGCGCGGGCGTTGGTGCGCGCGCAGCCGCTGGAATACGTCGCGCCGAGCGACGACGACAGGCCGTCGCTCGACGACGTGCGCGGGCTCGTCGACGCGAAGCTCGCGCTCGCCGCGGCCGCGGCCGGCGGCCACGCGATCCTGTTCGTCGGTCCGCCGGGCGCGGGCAAGAGCATGCTCGCGCGGCGCCTGCCCCGGCTCCTCCCGCCGCCGGGCCTCGAGGAGCGTCTGGCGATCACGCGCGTGATGTCGGCCGCGGGACGCTGGCCGGGCGGCCTGGCGCGCGAGCGGCCGTTCCGCGCGCCGCACCACACGACGAGCTACGCCGGACTCGTCGGCGGTGGCGCCTCGGCGACGCCCGGGGAAATCACGCTGGCGCACTGCGGCGTGCTTTTTCTCGACGAGTTCCCCGAGTTCCGCCGCGAGGTACTGGAGGCGTTGCGCGAACCGATCGAGAGCGGCACGGTCACGATCTCGCGCGCGACGCAGCGCGTGGACCTGCCCGCGCGCTTCCAACTGGTCGCGGCGATGAACCCGTGCCCGTGCGGCTACCGCGGCCATCCGCGCGTGCCGTGCAAGTGTCCGCCGACCGCGATCGAGCGCTATCGGCGGCGCATCTCGGGACCATTGATCGATCGCATCGACCTCGTCGTCGAAGTGGCGGCGACGGAGGCGGACGAGCTGTTGCGCCGACCCTCGGAGCGGCGCGTCGACCCCACGACGTCCGAGGACGCGATCGCCGCGCGCGTGAGCTCGGCCGTCGAGCGCGCGCGCGAGCGCCAGGCCGGGAAACGCAACGCCGACCTCGGCGCGGACGAGCTCGACGAGCACGCGGCGCTCGACGACCGCGCGCGCAAACTGCTGACCGACGCGGCGACGCGCCGATCGCTGTCGGCGCGCGCGGTGCAATCGCTGCGGCGCGTGGCGCGCACGTGCGCCGACCTGGCCGGCGAGGAGCGCGTGAGCTTTGCGCACGTGGCGCAGGCGCTGGCGTTGCGCGCGCAGATCGGGTGAGTGCGCGTGAAGACGCCGTGCCTGCGCGCCCTCGGATCCTCGTGGCGCCGCTACCGCGACGTGTCGCCCGTGAGATCTTCACGGCCTGTGAGCAGCGGGTCGCGCCGACCGTACTACTCGTGCCGCAACGCCTCGACGGGGTCCATGTTGGCCGCGCGCCAGGCCGGGTACAGGCCGAACACGATGCCGATCAGGGCCGAGATCGCGAACGCGAGCAGCGGCGCGGCCGGTGTCACGATCGTGCGCATGTCGGCGAACTTCTCGACCAGGATCGGGATGAGCAGTCCGAGCGCGATCCCGAGCAGCCCGCCGCCGATCGAGAGCACGACCGTCTCGACCAGGAACTGCGTGACGATGTGGCGCTTCTTCGCGCCCAGCGCGCGACGGATACCGATCTCGCGTGTGCGCTCGGTGACCGTCGCGAGCATGACGTTCATGATCCCGATGCCGCCCACGAGCAACGAGATCGCCGCGATCGAGCTCAGGACGATCGTGAAGATGCGCTTCGTCTCCTGCGCGCGCAGGAGCTGCTCCAGCGGCACGACGACTTCGTAGTCCTTCTGCTTGTGCTGACGCGCGAGCATCTCGCGCGCGGCCGCCGCGATCGGCGGCACGGCCTCGTCGCTCTCGGCCTCGACGATGATCTCGTGGAGCTGGACTTCCTCCATCTCGCGCGAGCCCGAGCGGATTTTGACTTGGATGTCGCCGAACCAGCGCCGCGCGGTCTCCATAGGAAGGAACACTTCGCCGGTGACGTCCGCGCCGGGCGCCGGCTGGTCGGAGCCCAGCGGGACGCGCGGCAAGAGCACGCCGACGCACGTGAAGTAGTCCGCGCCGATCTTGATGCGCTTGCCGATCGTCGTCTCGAACGGCGACAGGTAGCGCGCGACCTCGTAGCCCAACACGCAGACGTTCGCGAACCGCAGCTGGTCCTCGGTCGAGATGAACCGGCCCTCGGAAGTGGGCCGTCCGGTCACGTTCACGTACTCAGGGATCGTCGCCAGGACGCGCGGGTTCAGCGCGCGGTCGTTCAGACGCACCTCCTGCTGGAGCTGGCGCACCGGCACGGCGCGCAACACGCCCGGGAACGTCTCGGCGACGCGGTCGAAGTCGAAGTCGGTCAGGCCGTAGCTCGAGATGCGCGTCGCCTCGCCGCCGGACACGACGTCTTCCGCGGGCTTGACGCTGCGCAGGATCACGTTGCGGCTGCCGAGCTTGCGGATCTGCTCCTGCGCCTCCTCGCTCGCGCCCTCGCCGATGGCGAGCATCGCGATCACGCTCGACACGCCGAACAGGACGCCCAGCGTGGTCAGGATGCTACGCAGCTTGTGCAGCAGCAGACTGTTCACGCCCAGACGGACCGTGCCGAGCAGCGAAGCGCGCTTCATCGCGAGTTCCCGTCGGGGGCCAGGCCCACGCGGTTCTCGCACACTTCGTCGATGCGCCCGTCGCGCAGCTTCAGGGTCCGCTCGGCGCGTTCACCGACCTTCCCTTCGTGTGTGACCAGGAGGATCGTCTTGCCTTCCGCGTGCAGTTCGTCGAAGAGCGCCAGGATCTCGAGCGCCGTCTTGCTGTCCAGGTTGCCCGTGGCTTCGTCGGCCAAAACGATCGCCGGATCGTTCACGAGCGCTCGCGCGATCGCGACGCGCTGCTGCTGTCCGCCGGAGAGCTCCATCGGCTTGTGCCCCAGCCGGGATCCGAGTCCGACGCGCTCCGCCAGTGCGCGCGCGCGCTCCTCGCCGTCCGCGGGTGGATCGTCCTGGTAGAAAAGCGGCACCAGGATGTTCTCGAGCACGTCGAGCTGCGGGATCAGGTTGTACGACTGGAACACGAAGCCGATCTCGCGGCTGCGCAGGTCCGAGAGCTGGTCGTCGTCGAGATCCGCCACCTCCTCGCCGCGCACCCGGTACGAGCCCGTCGTCGCGCGGTCGATGCACCCGAGCAGGTTGAGGAGCGTGGACTTCCCCGAGCCCGAGCTGCCCATGATCGACCAGTACTCGCCCTTCTGGAACGTGAACGAGAAACCGTCGAGGGCGCGCACCTCGTGCCCGCCCATCCGGTAGACGCGTGTGATGTCGCGGAGCTCCGCGACGGCCGTCGCGGAACCCGGACCGCCGCTCGCCATCAGCGGCCTCCGCCGCCGGTTTCGGTGGACGCGGACTCGGACTTCTTGTCGCCCGAGCCCTCGGTCGTCCCGGCCGCGGAAGCGCCGCCGCCCTCTCGCGCACCGGAGCGCGCGGCACCCGCCTCGCCGGCGCCGCCACCGCTGCTCGGCCGACCTGCTCCACCGCGCGCCGCGCCGTCGGGTCGCGCGCGACGTTCGCCGCCGCCCGCTCCGGGAGCGCCCTCGGGCGTCCCACCGCGCGCGCCGCGCCCACCGGCCGCGCCGGGCATGGCGCCGGGCGGGGCCGCGTCAGCGGGCAGCATGTCCGGGAACGTGCTCAGGTCCTGCTCGCGCTCCGAGGCCTTGGGCCTGAAGGCCGGCGGCGGAGCGAGCAGCACCTTTTCGCCCTGCTTCAGCCCCTCGATGACCTCGACGAGAGTCTGGCTGCTGCGGCCGGTCTTCACGAAGCGCTGCTCGGAGCTCTCGCCCGTCACCACGAAGGCGATCGTCTTGCCCTCGTCGAGGAAGATCGACTGCAGCGGGACGACGAGCGCGTCGTTCACGACCTCGGACAGGATCTCGATGCCGCACGACATGCCCGGGCGCATCTCGAGGTCGGGCTTCAGCACTTGGATCTCGGTGCGGTACAGGCGCTGGTTCGGGTTCGCCCACCAGCTGCCCTTGTCGGCGAGCGGCGCGACGAACGTCACGCGGCCTTCGAACTCCTGGCCCGAGAGCGCGTCGACGACGATCTTGCACGGCTTGCCCGGCGTGACCTGCTTGAGCACGGACTCGTGCACGCTGGCCTCGACGATGATGCCCGTCGTGCGCGGGATCGAGATGATCTCCTGACGCTCGCGCACCTGCGTGCCGACCTGGATCGGGTCGCTGTTGCCCATCCGGCCGCCCTCGACGCGCGCGTAGACGACCATGCCGGCCTGCGTCGCCTTGATCCGGCCCTTGCCGATCTGCTGGATGAGCTTCTGCAGCTTTTCCTTCTCGAGGTCGAGCTTCGACTTGCTCGTGAGGAGCGCGGACTCGAAGTCGGCGAGGCGAGCCTCGGCCTGCAACTTCGCCCGCTCGAGGCCGCGCTCGGCTTCCTGCACGTTCGCGGTCAGCTCGATCTGCTTGCGCGGATCGTCGAAGCGCTCGAGCAGCGCGAACGCCCGCACGGCCTGCAACAACTGCACTTCGGCGCGCTGGAAGTCGAGATCGTCGCGATCGAGCTCGGTCTTCGTCAGGAAGCCCTTCTCGGCCAGGTTCTTGGACCAGTCGTACGTGTTCTGCGCCTTGGCCTTCTCGGCCTCGGCCAGCTTGATCTGCTCCTGCGCCGCCGCGCGCTGCTGTTCGAGGTCGCCCTCGACGTACTTCTCCTTGTCCTTCTCCGCGAACAGCAGCTTGCGATCCGCCGCCTCGATGTCGCTCTTGTTCTGGCTTTCCTGGATCTCGAACTGCGCGCGCGCCTTCACGAAGGAGGCCTCGGCGTTCTGCAGCGCGATGTCCTGCGCCACGCGCCGGTCGCGCAGATCGGCGACGTCGAGCTCGACCAGGAGATCGCCCGGTTCGACGATCTTCCCTTCCTCGATGAGGGAGAGGATCGTGGCCTGACCCTCGATCTCGCTCTTCACCGAGACCGCGTCTTTCGAAGCCAGGTTGCCGCGCTGGACGACGCTGATCACGAGCGTCCTCTTCTCGACGACGGCGCCCAGCAGTTCCTTCTTCTCGGTCGCGCCGATCCAGCCGGCCTTCCAGGCGGCGAACGAACTGCCTCCGACGACGATCAGGGCCACCCAGACCCACGCGCCCTTGGTCCGTGTGCTCTTCGGGGAACTCATGCGCCCTCCTCCGTGATTTCGGGTTCGAGCAGTCGGATGCCCGTCTCATCGAGCCGCAAGAGCTCCATGTCGAGGTAGAGCCCCATACGTGCCAGAGTGTAGTCGATCAGCGACGCGGTGGCCGAGTTCTGCGCGGAGAGCAGTGCTTCCTGCGCTTCGAGCAAGTCGCGCGTGTCCGCACGACCCGCGTCGAGCTGAAGCTGCGTGCTCTCGATGCGCCGGTCGGCGAGTTGCACGGCGATCTGCTGGATCCTCCAGCCCTCGAGCTGCGTCGTGGCCTGCCTCAAATCGTTGCGCAGATCGGCGCGAATGCGGTCCGAGGTGAACTCGGTCGCGCGCCTGGCCGCTTCGCGCTGCACGATCGATTCGCGCCACGCGTTGCGCTGCGGCAGCCGTTCGAACGGGAAAGAGTAGTCGAGCCCCACGCGCCACGTCGTCTGGTCCAGCTTCAGCGGTTGACCCGGGACGCTGGTCGCGCGGATGTCGCTGTTCAGGTTCAGCACGCCTTGCAGCGCGTCCTCGGAGACCATGACGCGGCGCACGGCGTCCTCTTCGCGCTCGATCGTCGTCAGGAAGTCGAGGCGCTTCGTGAGCGCGACGCGCGTCGCGACCTCTTCGCTGACTTCGCCGTCGGGCGGCACCGCGTCGCCCAGTTGCGCCAGATCCGCGGCGTCGAGACGCAACGTGACCCCCACGGGCAGTCCGAGGAAGATCGCGAACTCGTCCAACTGGCGGTCGTAACCGGCCTGCGCGTCGAGCAGGTCGTTGCGCGAGCGCAGCTCGTCCTGGCGCGCCTGGCCGAGCTCGATGTCCGACAGCCGGCCGGCCTCGACGAAGCCCAGGTTGCGCAGCGAGAGCTGCTCGAGGTTGCGCACGTTCTCGGTCTGGTTGCGCACCTGGTCGGCGGCCTGCAGCAGCCGGTAGAAGCGCGAGGCGACGTCGAACGCGAACGTGCGCCGGAAGCGCTCGAACGCGCGCACCTGGTAGACGAGGTTGCGCTCCGCCTGCGTCAGCGGCTCGCGCACGATGTCCTCGCCGGCACCAGCGAGCAGCGGCTGCGTGAACGACAGGCCAACGTCCGACACGGCGCCCCAACCGTCGGAGGTGAGCAGCGAGCGACTCAGGTTGAGTCCGATGTCGCCGACGATCGCGGCGCCTGTGCCGAAGAGCTTCGACAGGCTGAAGCCGGACCCGCCCGACGCCCTCTCGTCTCCGGAGGCGTCACGGTTCACGGCGGCCGCGAGCGCTCCACCTTCCTGCACCGAGAAGCGCCAGCGTTCGAGCGTGAGGTCGAGCGCGCTGAGGTAGAGCTCTTCCTTCTGCGACTGGTACTCGCGGCTGTTCCCCGCCGCGATCTCCAGCGCCTCCGCGAGCCGCAGCGTGCCGAGGTCCTGGACCTCGCCGCGCCGGATGCGCTGATCGAGGCGGTCGGGGTCGGGCTCGATCGTGAAGGGCGAATCTGGGAAGGCCAGCTCGTCCCGCCGCGAGCTGACCAGCTCGTAGGCCTCGCGGTCGGCGTCGGCGCGATGCTCGGCCACGCTCTTGCAGGCCGGGAGCGAGGCGGCGAGCGCCAGGGCGCAGAGGACGAAGTTGCGCTGCATCGAAGGGGCCTGAAGCAAGGCAGGGCAAGGTAGCGGCGCGGCGCGGGAGCGACCAGAACGACGAGCTGCGATCCCGGACGGGCTTGCAGAGTCCGTACGCGCGTCAGCGATCCGTGGACGCAGGCCGAGCTCCGGAACCTAGCACTTGGGCGTAAGTTTCGGCCTCGACGCGCCGGGCCCACGGCCCGCCATCCTGCAAGCGGAACCCGAGCAGGTCGGTGCCCTCGAACCGAAGTTCGAGGGCCAGTGTGCCATCCGCGCGGCGCAATTCCGTGGTCCGCACGGTCGGGCCGTCCGTCGCGTACGACGTCGTCGCTTGGAGCTCGACGACCGCGCGCGACCCGGGGTCGAAGCAGCCGACGCGCCCCGAGGCGAAACGCCCGGCGCGCACCAGTTCGGCCAGGTACAGCGGCAGTGCGGCCGTCTCGTCGAGGCTCAGGATCTCCTGGCGCTGGCCGCAGGGTCCCCAATCGAAGGCGCGCAGATCGTTGGCGACGCGCGAGAGCTCGGCCAGCAGGACGCGGCCGCCGGATCCGATCTCGCGCTGCACGAGCCGCGATCCGGTGCGCTCGAGGCACTCGACGTGGAAGAGGCCGGGCTCGACGCCGGGCTCGTCGGGAGAGCGAAAGCGCAGCTCGCGCTCGAGCTGCAAGCCGCGCGGGCCTTCGCGTCGGCGCCAGATCGCGAATCCCGCCGGAGCGCCGGATGCGTCCTCGAAGACGAAGTGCTCGCTGCGCACGATCGTCGCGCCGCTGGAGAGCGGGTACACCGGGTCCGCGTGCGCGAAGGCGCCATCGAGCGGGCGCGCGGGCGTCGGGATCAGGAAACCGCCGGCGATGAGGGCGAGGACACGGAGCATCGAGGGACAGATCGGCAGGATCGGAGGAATCCTGGAGGCACCCGGAAAGGACTGTCGTGGCTGGACGGGCCGAACCGTCGCTCGGATCGGCTCGCCCTCGCTACCGCCTGCGCCGAAAGCGTGCGCGGAAATCGAGCCTACACGCGCTCGGATCGCCGTCGCGTCCGCCTTCTTCGGCGGATTCATGTGCCTGTATGCGACCGAGAAAGTGCCCGGCTTCGTCCGGCCGAAATGGGCCACGGCGTGTGCCGTCACCGGGATCGCCGGCGGATTCG